>Ga0209395_1006292_pt1 | contig 12920 bp, 7 predicted proteins | sample GOMGulsemesocosm_3_FD_184635 | JGI IMG/M metagenome (GOLD analysis project Ga0209395, IMG submission 184635) | Methane-oxidizing microbial communities from mesocosms in the Gulf of Mexico - GOM9D Gulf of Mexico (SPAdes) (version 2) | ecosystem: Environmental > Aquatic > Marine > Cold seeps... | reverse complement strand
AAAAAACTCATTTCTACAAAGGTAAAAATGAGTTTTGATTTATTATCTTTTTCTTACAAAAGTTTTCAACTAAAATCTAGCACGATATTGCCATTTTTTTCCTCTTTTTCTTTTGTAAGTTAAATTTCTTGTGAAAGACACATTAAACATTAAGTAAGCATCATTTTCTCCAGGATCACCTCTTTGCTCACCTGGGTTAGTCCAACTAGCAAAATATCCTGAAGAAGGATCAGAAAAATACTTGGCTTGATCTCCGTAAGCATCTCCAATAGCATCTTTATCATAATATACTGTACTTACATCATCAATATAATCAGTAAATGTCTTAGTATACGTTAATTCAAAAGTCATTCTCCAAACGGCATCAATACTAACCTTAGCTCCTAACCCAAAAGGTATGGCTACCCCGAAATTACTGTATTGATCAGGTCCATTAGGCAAGCCTTGTCCTTCAGTATGCAAAGGTCTTAAATTAGTCCAACCTCCATCACTCGGCCCTTGAGGAATATAATAGAAAGCTGAAATTCCACTAAAAGCATAAATTAAAGTATTTTTGTTTTTGTTACCTTTAACCCCCATTGGTCTATATCTTGCTCCAAATTCCTCACTATTAAAAATAATTACTTCGAGATGCTGAGACAGTTCAAATAAATGACTTCTAAATTTTAAATTTCTATTTCTTCTGGCAGGTTCAGCAGTTAATGCATCATCACCTTTAAGAACCATATATGACAATAACGTTTTCGTTGAAAGCCATGGTTTAATCCTATATCTATAACCAACATGAAAAGAAGGTCTAGTTGTTACCCATTCAATATCAACTGGTGAATACCCAGTTCCAATCCTGTTTAAACCACCTAAATCACCTAAAAAATTTGAAGCACCTATTCCAAATACAAGTTCCTTACGTTGGTGTTTCCAATATGATTTTGTAGTAAAATGAGTAGGTTGAGCATAAGATACTACATCAAAAGTGACAAGTATAAATACTACAAAAGCTATTTTAATTAATTTATTCATTAAGTATTTAATATTAAAATTATAACTTTTACAAACATAAGATAAAATTTAATACGATTAACAAAACTAAGTTAAAAAGTTCCTTTTTCAATAAACTAAACCATTGACAAAAATGAACTTACGCTCTGTTTCAATTTAATAAAACATATTTTATAGGTGATAAACGAAAAACTTCTCCCGTAGTTGCTTTACCTTTGATTTTCTCAAAATAAATCTCTTCCCCTACATTCACTTTCTCAATAGCTAGTTTCATTTCTGCATTCAACTTATTACCATTTGAATCAAAGACTTTACTCGTCATCCCATTTACTAAATGCAGTTGAAACGAAATTATCTTAACATCTGAATTTGTTATTATACCATTATCATTCATCAACTCACCTTTTGTTATTCCACCATCAAGTTTCCCTGAAATTCTTGGGTGTAAATCCATAAATGAAAACGTTTTTGGTAGTTCATTTAAAGATTCATTTGCCACCTTTGAAACTGGTTCTGGTTTAATATCATCAGCTACAACTTCTGATGAAAGCTGGCCCAAACTATGATCTCTGTTTTTTTTTTCAGTTTTAAGGCTTTCCTTTTTTAAAGTAGTTTTTTCTTCTATAGGCTGTTCAGTATTAATTACTTCATTTAAATTCAATTTAACAATCTTATTTTCTGTTAAATCAACTTCTTTTCTTATTAATGGGATCATATCCGCAACTTCTAGATCACGATATAATTCATCCCCCTCTTGATTTAAAGTATACATGCTACCGGCAATTAGACTTACTGTTGCCAATCCTGTCACTCCAAAAAACCAAGTACTTTTATAAAATGGCTTAGCCATAATTTTGTGACTTGATAAAACACCTTCAAAATTCATTCTATTTGAAATATCTTTTGAAGACATCTTTGGTCTATCCACATTAATCTTGAGTTTATTCATGATTTTTGGTATATATTTTTTTCATTTTTTTAACTATCCTATGTGCCTTAACTTTAGCATTATTTTCTGTCAAATCAAGAATTTCACCAATTTCTCTAAATGACCTTTTCTCAAAATAACGCAATTCAATCATTTCTACCTCTACAGTATCTAAATGACTCAATATGCTTAACAACAACTTCCTGTTTTCATTAGTTTTATCTTCTTCTAAATCTTCTATTAATTCAAACAGCTGAAAACTCTCAACATTAACAGTTCGTTTTGCTTTCTTATCCCTGTATGACTGATACACTTCACTTTTAGCAATACGATACAGCCATGATGCAAAGGGCACACCTCTGTATTCATACTTATGTATATTATTTAATGCTTTTAAAAATACCTGACTAGTGACATCAAAAGCAACCTCCTTATTGTCCATCCTTTGATAAACATATCTGAATATTTGTTCATAATACTTATTGTATAATGGCGCAAAATTCTCTGGTTTTTTCTGTGCTTGTAAAACCCACTGATGCTCTTTTTGGAGCTTATCTTCAGTGAGATGATAAACGGGGTTAATACTCATAATGGTTTGGTTTTTGGTTTCTTTGCTTTTATATAACAATTAACTCTTAATTGGTTACATAGGTATTTACAAATTCTTTGCCAAGAATGAACGTTCAAAATGTGAAAATATTGTAAATCATTGATCTAACCTAGCAATACAGTATCATAAACCTAACGGATATCAGTCGGGATTTATTTATCTTTCAAGTTTAAACTTAAACCAAACTGAATATAAGGTGCAGAAAAAGATGTTTTTGTAAACTCTTTCATTTTACCATCCAGTTTCCAGTATTTCCCTGACAAATCAAAAGCATAACCGATTCTGGCATTGATACTAACAATTGGTAAGGTTACTCTAAAGTCTAAATTAGGATCTAGCGTAAATACATCATTCGTATAAGAAGTGATGTTAGTACTATTCTGTTGAATTAAATTGGGTAACGAACCGTTTTCTCCCTCTTCTAACAATGTCATATTACCATAAGTGAAATTTAAACCAAAAGCCGTCATCAAATATTCATTTCCCAATGGGTAATTCCCTCCATAACTAAAAGAATACCCCTTTAGCATAAACCTATCATTATTTGACACTACGGGCATATAATTAAATCCAAAATGCATACCTGATTCATTCATTGCAATATAATCAAATACAAAGCTATAGGTTTCAAATTTATTTGAAAAACCAGGTACCCCTATCTTATTTAATTCAAAATTTAGTTTGTCAATTTTATTAAAAAAACTACGACCGTAATATACACCTAGGTGATACTCTGTTAATTTTTGCCCAAAATCATAACCGTCCAAATGATTACTTTTATCATAGGTATTAAGTATAGCATATGGTAACGTCTCACCGAATCCTACAATTGGGTTATCTCCATTTAAATAATCTAAATCAATTAAATATATTTTATTATCCTTCTTAAATCTATCATCTAATTGTAATGACTTAATAATTTTTTCATCAAAATTCTGAGCATTCTTGTAATATACAGGAATAGTAATCACCTTCCCTGATAAAGCTGTATCTGAAGATGTATTAATCCTACTTGCAATAGATTTCATGTCATGTGAATAGCATCTTTTAGCTCTCTTATCCGCATGTAAATGACATCTGCCAAACTGGCCATAAAATTTTGAATTTGGAAAATCAGTATAAATAGTTTTAAATTGGCTATACATATATCTTTCACGTATAACAGGTGCAGCTAAATTCCCTTCTCGCTCAGAAATAAACCACTCTTGACCTTTTGAAACACTTTCCAATATTTGAGAATAAATCTCATACTTGCTCCCTAACTCAAATTTCAATGTATCTTTTAATTTCTCCGATTCTGATAGTATCGTTTCAAACGTTTGCCATGCATCAACTTTATCTCCTGTTAAATTAACACCCTCTCCACCTTTATTATAAATTTCATCTGGGGATGCGTCAATAAATTCAGAAGTAACCAATGCTTTTATAGATTCGTAAATCAAACCTGTCTCACCATCTATTGACAAAGAGTCTATAATATTATTTAAGGCGAAAATTGAAAAAGCTGGAAACCGTTCTACGTCAATCCCATGTACACGAATCCTATGGGCAGAGTCAACTTTAGTATTCAACCTTTTTATATCCATAATTAGTTCATAAAAATGTGGAGAATACTTTTCTTTCAAAAAAGATTTAAATTTTGAATTATTATCAATCGCTATTCCAGTCATAATATAACCAATCGCTGGACTTTGTTCAAACAAGAAATGGCTTACATTTTGAGTTTTATTTAAATACGCTAATATTTTAAATTCTAGAGTAGAATTCACCCCCCCAAATTGATGATTTTCACCAGTAAAGTACACTTTAAACTTATCCAACTCCCCTGTAGAAAATAATTTATCAAAATCAGAAAAATCTTGCGTTTCATAAATTTCAATCACGCTATAATTGTCTTGAGATAAGACAATTGAAACATTCAAAATAATGATTAACCCTAGTATATTTTTCATAATTGATAGTATTTGACTACAATAATAGTTAATTTTTCTTTTTATTCTCTTCTATCATTACAGTTGAAATTGCCCTTACTCCTTCCGTTAAGGATTTAAACTGGTTAATAAATTCAATATTTTCCGAATTATTTAATTGTTTAAGCGTATCATTTATCGTTTCCATTTGAGATACTACACCAGCCATTTGACTTGTCCCAAATCCTTTCAGTTTTTGTTGTCGAGCAAACTCTTCAAGAATAACATTCCATCTACTTTTCTCTGATTCTTTAATAAAACCAGACATTAATTTAAATTTTAACAAGTTGGATTCAGCACCAGAAGTTAATGTTTGCGATTCATTTTCATAATGGGAAATAATCAATGTCTCTAACTCATATTGATTCATTAAAGGATTTAATTTTTCAACAATTTTATTCATATCCCTATACGACCCTTGTAATTTAAAAGAAGGCTCTATCCTATAAGCATCTTCTTTACTAGCAGAGTCAATATAACCTAAATTCACTTTCAATAAAACATCTCGCACAACAATCGCTTTTTTAAGTAACTCTACACTATCTGAAATATCTTCTGAACTAAACGAATGTTCCAACGCTACATCCTGTAAAGACATTCCTTCTGCCACCCTTATTAAATTGTATATATCATTTTTACCTTTATTAGCCAATTGTGCTAATATTGGGTTTGATGTTAAACTATTTTCTAAATAACTTAATTTGAATTCTGCTTCAGTATCTCCAAGAATATCTCCTAAATTATATATATCTGCACGATTAGCTAACATATCTGGAATCTGAAACTTTTCACCACTTTCAGTATATGGATTCCCGGCCATAACAACAGCCACTTTTTTACCCTTAAAGTCGTAAGTTTTAGTTTTCCCTTTGTAAACGCCTTCAATTTTTCTTTGGGCATCACATAGCGAAATAAATTTTTGTAATAACTCAGGATTACAATGCTGAATATCATCTAAATACAACATGATATTATCCCCCATTTCTAAAGCCAAATTTAGTTTTTGAAGTTCTTCTTTAGCTGTAGCATTCCCAGCTTCTTCAGGATCTAAAGAGGTAACTTGATGACCTATTGCTGGTCCATTAATTTTCATGAAAATTAACCCTAACCTATTGGCTACATATTCCATTAATGTAGTTTTACCATAGCCAGGTGGCGAAATCAATAACAACAATCCCATTAAGTCAGTTCGCTTATTTACACCAGACGCACCTATTTGTTTGGCGAAATTATCACCAATCAGTGATAAATACACCTGATCAATTAATTGATTTCTAACAAAAGAACTTAGCACTCTTGGCTTATATTCTTTTATTCTTATCTCCTCTTTAAACTCATGTACTAAGTCAGACTTTAATTGATTGTATGAATTAAAATTCTCTACATCATTTTGATTAAATAGTTTTAAACGGGTTATGAAATCATTATAATTTGATGAATACTTATTTTCAATAATTAATTTATGATCTCCTTTAAAATCTTGTAATTGGATTGACAAATCAACATTTGACTGATAATACTTCCCTGCATTACTCAACAGCGTATAAGCCGAAACCTCTAATAACATCCCTATAGATATTACTCTTTCTATTTCAGACATATACGAATCAATCCAAATTTTAATTTGATTAAACTTTTGTTTCCAATCAGAATTTTCACTTTCAACTATACTTTTAAATAGTTTAGTTTTTTGATTTGATTTTAAATACCCCGTGAAAGACTCATATAACTTGAACGCTTCATGTGATATTACGTATTTATCTGATGTACTTAATTCATCCACCAAATAATTTATTGACTCCGGAAAATCAGCATCAACAAAATCAAATGAATTTAACCTGTCTAACAATTCATTTTTTAGATAAACTGAATCTTTGTGATTTGGGAAAACTGAATGTAATACACCAACTGATTTAATAGCATGATTAAAGGATTCTTTTTGTTGTTGATCCACTCCAAACTCCCAAAACATCAATCCAAGTACCCTATCAACAGGACTATACTTAAGTTTATGAATCAACTCATACTTAGATGATAACTCATTTACAATTTTTAATGCATCACTATCATGTATCCCCTTAATATAACCTTCATTAAATCGAGTAGACATAAACGTTTGAATAGCCTCCAGACTCTCCTGTTGATTTACTTTACCCCATTCTAAAAAAGAATTATGTGTTGCAACAACTTTATTAAAGAAATGATATGCTAAATATTCAGAACGGTAAACTTTCTCATTTTCAGAAACTAGTAATTGATTCCAATATGGCTTAAAATCCATTAATTGAAGATTATCTATTTCTTCATAAAAATTAGTACCGGTTAAATGGTAATAAACTGATTCATTCCTAAAAACAGTAGTCACTTCTAACTTAAGTGTATTGACTAAAAATTGATGATTCCCTAAAGTAATCAAGTTATCTCCACCTATAAACAATTCTAACTTATCCTTTAACTGACGAACAACTTCCTCCTTTTGAGCATTTAATTTCGATTGAATATCATCTGCCTTATTCGAATCTTTTAAATCAATTAATTTCTTGATAACATCTCTAACTTTATCCACCATTAAATCAGAAGCGAAATAACCATTAACTTCCAACACTGTCTTAAAAGAAGATGCCTTATTTTTTATTCCATTTAAAATTCTTACAGCAGAACTATAAATAGATTCAATTTTTTTATTCTTTATTTCAATTAGCGTCACTTTCTTATTTTCAAACGCATTATAGATATCTTCACGCTTAGTTGTAATCAAAGATATATACTCATCAAATTCTGAAAACTTACCTTCTAAATCCTCCAACTGAATAATTATTTTATTCAAGTATTCATCACACTTTTCAGGTGAATCAGAAATATCAATATAATTAATAAAACCTTGTTCAATTAATCTAATTTGAGAGTTAAACTCCGCTTTACCTTCAACCAATTTTAAAGATTTACGTTTTTTACTTAAACGCGATTTAAGCTGATTAAACACCGAAAATAAATCAGTGATTTTGTCAATTATCTCTGTAGTTTTTGTTGCATCTAAAATTTTAAGATTTGAAACAATTTCAATTAATAATTCAAGTTCTGAAGACAAACCTTTAATTTCTTCTTCTAAATCATTAGCTACAACAACTTTTGTCAATGTATTTAATTCATTCTCAACCGTTTTTACGCGGTCATTATATGGTTGTAAAGCCTCATTTTTCAATAAAAAAGTAACACAATTCTCTGATGCAAAATCAAACGCTTGATTAATACCCTCATTTAACTTTTTAACCTTCCCTAAATCAATATATCTAATATCATTTAAAGCAATCAACTCTCCTTTTAAGTCTCTTAACTTAGCAATAAGATGAACAAAGTCATTTACTTTAGCCACTCTCAAGTTTTTAGATTGAGACAATAAGTTTTTAGCCTTTTTATCTGCCTCTTGAACTATTTCAAGTGCATATTTTTTTAATTTTATTACCTTATCAAATTCGTCAATAGCTGATGAAGCTGTTTCTTTAATTTCATTTAACTCAACATCTAACGTAAACGCTTCTTTATTGTTAATCCAATGATATGAATCAATTATATCTGTAGATTTTTTCACAATATCAACATATAAGTTAGCAAAAGAATCTTCCTTACGAATCAACTTCAACAACTCTCTACTTTCAGATAATGCTCTAACAATTTCTTTATTTCCCACTTTAGACAAATATGAATTCGAACTATTTCCTGAACTAATCTCTTCTGCAGAATAGGTAGTTTGCCAAATTTGAATTGGATGATGTTTTTGCATATCCTCATGTGATTTGAATAATGCTAATTCACCATTATCAAAAATAGAATACCCATTGCATATTAATGGATTTTCAACTTTCTGAGAAATAATATTGTAAGATAATAAAATATAAACCCCTGACAACCTATTATAAAAGACGTATAAAAAATCTTCTCCATTTGAAGATGCTATTTTCTTTTCAAATAACATATCTTCAAATTGGCTATCAAATAATTTAAATTCACCAGTATTGATGTAATAGCCTTTAGGGAAAATTATTCCTTGGTCACCCGGTAAAAGAATACATGAATCTTTGATGGCATCAATCCTTACCACCTCTTGCATTTTTTGATTAAACACTAAATAGCGGTATTCTTTCTCTTGATACGGTTTAATTTTTAGCAAAATCAAATTTCCGCTAATGGCATATCTTACTTCAGCATCATCTAACGTTTGGTCGCTGTGTTCCACTTTTTCAGAATAAATTCCTTTTCCCGAATCTGTATTATTTTCAACCTTAATCGTTAAATCACCTCCAACAGTTTCTACAAATACCTTATCTTCAATAGAAATGTGTGGATGCTTACCAGAAATATGATTATCGCGACTTACTGTTTTCCATTTAAACTCATGTTGTGTCGGAAATTTATATTCGTGATCAAATCGATTACCTTCATATTCATAAGTTCCATTTTTATTCAACCATTTAAATACTTTAATATCCGTTGCACCCTGCCCAACACGAAAAACCATGTACAAATAAGGTCCAACTACAGTAAATTTAGCAAAATTTGTTTCTCTGTAATATTTGTAAAGATTAGCAAAATCAGTAATAAATTCATCTTTTTCAAAAATTGACATGTCTTTTTCTGAAAAATGATGTGAAGATGGATTAAATTCAAATACTGAAAATACATCTTTTACAAATGTTTCAGATTTTAAACCAAAATGAACATTATAACCAAATAAAAACAAATTATTACCAAGCGATATGATATCTCTAGGTTGACAATTATTCTCCGTAGTGATACGTTCGGTTGTTAATAATTCAGTTTCAACAGAACCAAACAATTCACGCCTATGGTTATTTAATTGATCTAATTTAGTATTAAATTCGGTACCATTTTTCAATAATCTTTTACGAATTATATCATAAGCTCCACCTTCTAAATTTTGCTCTTTATCTTCTCCTTTATCTTTTGACATTAGTTAAAATGATTTTAAAAACAGTATTGCTACTATTTTATGAATAATAAAGTGGATTGATAAATGAATTATCAATCCACTTTAACTTTTTTAAAGTTATGAATTCAAATAATCTGAATTCAAACACTTATAGTCCTAAAGAATCTGATGATACATTAGCTACACCAAATTGGTTAGCTAAATCTAAAAACTGACTTAAAAGTCCTTTTCGTTTTGTATCATTAGTTTTTGTAATCATTTTAGTAATTAATGCACTTATCGTCAAATTTTTCACATCTTCAGACTTAATATTTGAATCCGATACTAACGTTCTAATTTTATCAATAAATGTTTCACCATCCACGTCATCTAATAATTGAGATTTAACCTTAGATAGTGCATCTGAATTATCAATTGTTCTATCCAACATTTTACCTTTAGTAATTGAACCGGTAATTTTATCAAAGAATTCTTGCTCACCACCAACAATATCAATCTTAGCCGATTTTAACGCTTCACCTAACACCATTGCTTGTGCATCAGCTATATCTTTTTGTATTCCAATCTCAGCTAATTCAATTTCTTTAGTTTTATCTAACGTTAATTTGAATTCTTCATGCTCTTTTCCAACACCATCTAATTGCTTCATAGCATCTGCTTTTTGGTGAATACCTTCAGCTTCTACTTTAAACTTCTCTGAACTTACAGATGCTTCAGCTAATCCTTTTTTCTCATCAGATGTCGCTTTGGCTTCAATAACTTCAGCTTCAGCTAATCCTTTTTGACGGTCTATATCCGCTTCAGCTAATCCTAATTTCAATTCGGCATCAGCAGTTGCTATACCTTTCACTTGGATACCTTTTGCTTCCGCTTCTGCTTTCACTTGAATAACATGTGCATCAGAATCACCTTCTTTTTCAGTTGCAGCAGCTTTAGCTTCCATCACCTGCGCTTCAGCAATACCTGTTGCCGCATATTCTGCTGCTTTCGCATCCGCCATTATTTTGATGGCATCTGCTTTTTGAATCGAACTTTTTTGTTCAGCCTCTGCATCAATAAGTGTTTGAGCTGCTCTAAATTCAGAAGCTTGTTTTGCAGCCTCTGCTGCTTTAATCTGCTGTACTAAAGCTTCTTCCGCTATTTGTTCAGCATTCGTAATCGCGACCTTCTTAGAACGATCCGCCCCAGCAAATGCTTTAGTATCATTTATTCTTTCCTCTTCATCTACTACTGTTTTTTCAATAGCGATACGTTCGCGAATCACTTCTTGAATATTCTTCTTTTCAATCTCAATAGCTTTCTCTTTCTCAATCTGAGCTAACGTTACTACTCTTTCTCTTTCAGTACGCTCTAAATCGCGTTCTCTTTGAACTCTTTCAGTTTCTATACCTTCTGTTTTTTCTTTATTTTTAGCTGCAACAATTACTTGTCTTAATTTATTCTCTTCAGCTACTTGTAGATCTTCTTCAGTTGCAATTCGTGCCTGTTCAGACTTTTTACGCTCCTCTTCATTTACTTTTGCAATCTCTGCTTCTTCTCTTGCTACAATATTAGCAATCTCTCTCTTTTGCTTTTCTTCTTTCTCTGCTAATTGCTTTTCTAATTCTAAAATAGCTTCTCTCGCTTCAACATCTTGTTGCTTAATTACTTTTTCTTCATCACGCCTAATTAAATTAGACATCACGTTTTGTTCAGTCGTTAATTTCGTGATTTTTTTAATTCCTTCTGCATCTAAAATATTAGTTGCATTCAAATAACCTATGTTGGTTTGTTCTAGATAATCAATAGCAGCATCATCTAAAATATACCCATTTAAATCTGTTCCAATTACATTTACAATTTCTTCTCTAAAGGCATCTCTTTTATTATACAAATCAACAAAATCAAATTGTTTACCTACAGTTTTTAAAGCTTCTGAAAATTTGGCGTCAAATAATTGTACCATAGCCTCTCTGGATGACGCTCTTTTACAACCTACTGTCTGTGCAACCTTTTGAACATCTGCTGCTAACTCATTAACACGTACAAAAAATGTTACTTTAATATCCGCTCGTACATTATCCTTACAAATTAACCCATCCTTTTCAAGACGTGCAATTTCAATTGTCTTCAATGAGATATCCATTATCTCCAACTTATGAATAATTGGTATTACAATCATTCCATTAAAGCTAATTTTAGTACCACCAACTCCAGTTTTAACTAATGCTTGCCCTTGTGCCACTTTTTTATAAAATCTTGACACCAATATTAACACACCTAAAATTACCAAAACGATAATTAAAACTGTTACAAAAATTCCATTCTCTAAAATACTTCCCATTTTCTTTTCTATTTATTATTTATTATTATCATAAGGTTCTACTATATACACTTGTTCTTCTGTTTCTGACTTTTGAATTATCAGTACTGTTTCATTCTTTTTTAATTTAATGTCTTTTGATGATGACCAAACGTAAATCCTGATTGGAGAACCATTATAATTCACCTCAATCTGTCCTTTCCTATTCTCATTCCCAGCTAAAACTACCCTCCCTATTTTACCCAATAAATCTTTTGGTTTATTCTCTTTATCTAACACGGCAAACACCTTCACAAAAGGGTAAGTTAATGGTTTTGCTATAATCGCGCTAACTATAATTAACGGTATAAAGAATAATACACTAATCACAAATGAGGTATTTCCAAACGCATTATTCACTATCATCAATAAAAACCAAAGCGGAAAACTTAAAAAAGTTAACCAAACCATAAAGGGGATTTTACCTAAATTAAAAAAAACAAGGATTTTATTGAGCCATGCTACATTACCATCTGTTGATGACACATCAACATCAGAGTCAACATCAACATCAACATCCACTTCGAAATCAAATAGATCTAAATCTATTACTCCTACAATTACAATCAACCAATACAAAACACAAAAACTTAGCAGTAAGGTTCCTATTACATTTTGAGGACTAAACATTAGATGAAGAAATTCATTCATTATTTTATTAAATTTAGGGTAAAAAAATCCCCCTCAATTTCCATGAGGAGGACACTATATATTCTATTTAAAAAATTACGCCTCTGTTTGACCTAATTTTGCTTTTAAAGCTGCTAACGCATCAGAACCTTTAGATATTGCATCTCCTGATTCTAAAGCATTATCAATCTCATCATCAATCGATCTTGTTTCATTTGCGATATCAGCGTAAGACTCAGCTAACGCTTCTTCTTGCGCTACTTTTTCTTTCATTTTCTCTAACATTGAAACAGTTGAAGAAGAATCTACATTAGCCAATTGTTTGTTAATATTTTTAGTTGCTTTAGATACTTTTGCTCTAGCTTTCAACGTTCTTAATTCATTTTCGTATTTCTTTACGTTAGATCTTAAGTTTTTGATGTTACCATCTAATTTTGCAACATGTGCTTCAAATTTAGCTTGGTCAGTTTTTGATTGAGTAGCACTTGCCATGT
>Ga0209395_1006290_pt1 | contig 12924 bp, 13 predicted proteins | sample GOMGulsemesocosm_3_FD_184635 | JGI IMG/M metagenome (GOLD analysis project Ga0209395, IMG submission 184635) | Methane-oxidizing microbial communities from mesocosms in the Gulf of Mexico - GOM9D Gulf of Mexico (SPAdes) (version 2) | ecosystem: Environmental > Aquatic > Marine > Cold seeps... | reverse complement strand
TTGATCTTCTGCAAACCGCAGTTATGGGCGATATCAGTCGCTTTACTGGACCAAGGTGAGATCGTGCCAAAACGTGGCACTACCACAAACACTTCGCCCTGAGGCTGCTCAGCTGTAAGTTTTGGCCCATAGGTCAGCAGTTGTTTTAAAACATCTAATTCAGATGTTGATAGGTCACCATCAACATCTGCCAAATGAACAAATTCGGCGTAAACGCCACTGACCTGAGGCACACGAGCCTGAAGCTGTTCAAGTAGTTTGGCTAGACGGAAAGGAGAAAGGGCTGGTGCACCACGCAGTTCAAGCATAATTAGACGGAACCTTTGGACGAAAACTGGATTTTCAGAAAGGCGTAATGATACTGAAATCGGGCTTTTTCTACCAGCGCAAAGCCTTGTTATACAGTAGAAATTTAGCCTTTACGGGCCGCGCGGCGAGCAGCGAAGAAGTTACTCATTATCGCAGAGCATTCTTCAGCCAAAACCCCGGATACAGTTTCAATGCTGTGATTAAAATGCGGCAACAGCAACGCGTTATCGTTACTGCCCACCACACCGGACTTAGGCTCAGTAGCGCCAAACACCAGACGTTTGATACGCGCATGGATCAGCGAACCCGCACACATGGTGCAGGGCTCAATAGTAACGTAAAGGGTGCAATTAACGAGGCGGTAATTTTCTATGCGTGAAGCCGCATCACGCAGCGCCACCACTTCGGCATGGGCTGTTGGGTCATGAGAGGTAATCGGCTGATTAAAACCTTCACCGATGATTTCGCCATCCTTGACGATCACCGCACCGACGGGCACTTCGCCCAGCACTTCGCCTTGTTTGGCGAGCTCGAGGGCGCGGCCCATGTAGTCTTCGTCTGTTTGTTGCTGGCTTTTCAATTCTGTCATCTCGACCAAGTATCCCAGAGCAAGGCGTCTGCACGCACCAAAACGCAGGATATAAAACAAACATTTGAGTCCAGAAGCAACACCATCATGACGAAAACCAGCTGACTTAAAGTTATCCTAGCTTTGCAGTAATAGCTGTATTTTCCACAATGAGCGAGTCGGTTCTTAAATTGTGCATGACTTTCTCGGCCAAATTACCAATCAAAAGCCCCTTTATACCCTGTCGCCCCATACTGCCCATTATCACCAACTCGGCTTTTAACTCATCCGCCCAGTGAGGTATCGTTTTTTCCGGCGGCCCTGCCGTGATATGCATATGAACATTTGGCAGATCAAAATCACTCAGTAACGCCGCCAGCTGTTGCTCCGCTTCGCCCCGATGTTTACGCTCATACTCCCTAACATCGACCACATCCAATTGCTTCAGGACATTCGATACGGGAATGCTATAGACAATATGGAGCTCAGCATCAAATGTTTGCGCCCACTTTTGGGTCCATTCCAGAATGCTTTTGTTTAACTCGTGATGCACATCGTCAGTCGATTTGGGGTTAACAGCAGCCATCACGACATGCTTGCATTTCCAACGTTGTTGACTGGCGATAAGGACAGGAATACTAAGGTTGCGAATCAACTGCCAGTCACAGGGCGTATGAAACAATGATTCGGAACGGTGCCCGGCTTTGATGATCAAGTCAAAGTCATTGTGCTCACAGTACTCCACGACCCATTGAGCCACATCTTCAGTCATCACGACCTGACTTTTTATTGAGTCCTTTTGTTCATAATCCTGAAAAATACTGTTTAAAGAAGCTTTCAAAGCCTCAGTTTGACTGGTGATGGTATTGTCATCTCGCCCATTAGCATCCGTGATAAAGCGAACCACATCGATTTCTGCACCTAGCGGAGCAGCAATATCATGTGCTTTTTCTAATGAGCAATTACCTTCTTCGTAAGCGTTTGTTATTACCAGAATTGTTTTAGCCATAACTGCCCTTTGTGCTTGAAAAATTCGTTGGAAACCTCTGAGCGCATAGAAAGAATAAACACCCTTTTCAACCAAGTCCAGCAACCATACAACTCACCTGATTCGTGCAAACGGGAAACATGTATACTGAAAAACTGGAAAAAAAAGATAAAATCAGGCGATAATCGGACCGAACAAGCGAGGAGACTCTTTTAAGTGCAAATTTGCATTGGGCAACCTGGAGCATCGAGATGAAATCTTGCGGCCTTGCCGTACTGCTGCTTCTGTTCTGGCTATCTATGTCAGGGCATTTTGAACCACTGCTGTTGGGGCTTGGGGTAGCATCTGTGGCACTCACCATTTTCCTGTCACGGCGGATGAATGTTATTGATTCTGAAAGCTATCCGCTGCACCTTTCGCTGAAACTCCCCGGCTTTTTCCTCTATCTGTTCAAAGAGATCGTTAAGGCAAACATTGACGTTGCCAGTCGCATCCTGCGCTGGCGTAGCACATCGATCAGCCCACAGATGATCGACATTCCACAACCACAAAAATCTGACCTGGGCGCAGTGATTTATGCCAATTCCATCACCCTGACACCAGGTACGGTTACGGTCAAACTATCAAAGGAGAATCTCACCGTACATGCGCTCAGCAGGGAGACGGCCACCGAGCTAGCAACAGGTACCTTGTCGAAAGAAATTTCTAACCGGGTATTTAACAAATAGTGTTCGTTGCAGCTTTCCTGGCGATCCTTCTCTCCATGGGACTGGCACTCGCGCGCGCCCTTTCCGGACCTACGACCTACGACCGTATTGCCGCGGTTAACATGTTTGGCACCAAGACGGTGCTACTGATTGGGGTGTTAGCGTTTTTCTCCGGCAGAACCGATTTACTGGATATTGCGCTGGTCTATGCATTGATTAACTTCATAGGCGTTATCGCGGCACTAAAGCTGGTCACCCAAGGTAACTTCCACGCCTCGCACGATGACCGGAGCGAAGCCAAACAGGGAGATGCGGAGTGATTATCGATATTGCCAGCTGGATTCTTCTATTGGCTGGCGGGGGGCTGGGTATCGTTGGCGGCATTGGTATTCATCGCTTCCCCGACTTTTATAGCCGCCTGCATGCCACCGGGATAACCGACACCCTCTGCGCCATGTTGATTCTACTGGGCCTTGGGCTTCAGGCCGGCTGGAGTATCGCCGCCTTTAAGCTGGCCCTGATTTTCATGTTCCTCTTTTTTACCACCCCAACCGCGTCCCATGCATTGGCCAACGCGGCAGCACACAGTGGGCTGAAGCCAAAACTGAGCAGCAACGACAGTGACAAGCAGGCTCCTCATGATTGATATTATCATCGATATCACCCTACTAACCTTTCTGGCAATCACCTCGGTTGCCATCCTGCGCATGTCAAACCTATTTGCCATTGTCATGCTGTTTGGGGTTTTCAGCCTGCTGTCGGCGGGCCTGTTCGTGGTTATGGATGCCCCCGATGTGGCCTTTACCGAGGCGGCGGTGGGTGCCGGAATCTCTACGGTATTAATGCTGGCCACGCTTGCGCTGGTCAAGCGGCAGCAAAAACCTCACTACACCGAGGAGACGCCGCAAACACACCGTCCATGGTTACCCCTGCTTGTCGTGATCGTCACCGGCTCCGCATTGGTTTACGGCACCTGGGATATCCCTGCGTTTGGTGACCCCGATGCGCCTGCGCAGACGCATGTTGCGCGTTACTACATTGATAACGCACTTCAGGAAACCGGTGTGCCGAATATTGTAACGGCCATTCTGGCAAGCTATCGCGGCTTCGATACCCTAGGAGAAGTTGCGGTCATCTTTACTGCGGCCGTCGCTGTGCTACTGCTGATCGGGGGCAGACGTCCAAAGTCACCCGCCACTTCAAAGGACAAGGAAAGCAAGATAAAACCTAACCTTATCCTTCGTGTTGTCGCCAAGTTCCTTATCCCGCTGATTATCCTGTTTGCACTCTATGTCCAGTTTCATGGTGATTTCGGACCGGGGGGCGGCTTTCAGGCCGGGGTAATTTTTAGCGCTGCATTCATTCTGTACTCCCTGGTATTCGGGCTCGATAGCGCAGAAAAGATCATCCCTGCAAATTGGTTGCGCATACTGGCTGCGCTGGGTTTGCTAATCTATGCCGGGGTTGGAATTGCATCCCTGCTGTTAGGGGAGAATTACCTCGATTACACACCACTGGGAAGCAATCAGATAGCCGGCCAGCATCTGGGCATTCTGTTAGTGGAACTGGGTGTAGGTATTACGGTGGCTGCGGCCATGCTAATTCTATTTTTCGCCTTCGCAGGCAGGGGCCGGGATTGATGGATTTCCTTATTGGTCATTATAACTACTGGATTGTCATCATTCTGATGATGGTAGGTCTCTATACCGTGATAAGCCGCGGCAATCTGATCAAAAAAATTATCGGCCTGAATATGTTCCAGGTCTCGGTATTTTTGCTCTATATCAGCCTGAGTACAGTGGAGGGTGGAGCGGCACCTATTATCACTGAAGGCGTCGAAATCTATTCAAACCCTTTACCCCATGTACTGATCCTTACCGCTATCGTGGTGGGCGTAGCAACGACGGCGCTAGCGCTGGCGCTGGTGGTGCGCATCAAGGAGAGCTACGGCACCATTGAAGAGGACGAAATTCACAAGCTGGATCAATCACTGTAATGGGATATCATATAAGCCTGTTACTGGTCGTTGTACCACTGATTGCTGCACCGGTAGCCGCCGTGTTACCCCGTGGCCGATTGCCCTGGGTGCTGTCATCTATTATTGCCGCTGTCTGTGCCGTGCTTGCCGGGATACAACTTTGGGTGGTTCTGAACGAGGGCACGATCCTTTACGAGCTGGGTGGCTGGGAGCCGCCCTGGGGAATTGAATACCGAATTGATGCGGTCAATGCCTTCATGGCCTTGATCGTGGCGTCCATCGCAGCCATCACACTGCCCTATGCGCTACTCAGCGTAGAGCGCGAGATTCCCACAGGGAAGATACCGCTTTTCTATAGCGCCCTGCTACTCTGTTTTACCGGTCTACTGGGAATTACCCAGACCGGCGACATCTTTAATATCTTCGTTTTTCTGGAGATATCTTCACTCGCCTCCTATGCCCTGATCAGCCTCGGACAAGACCGGCGGGCATTCACCGCAGCCTATCAATACTTGATCATGGGCACCATCGGCGCCACCTTCTACCTGATCGGTATCGGCCTGATCTATTCACAGACCGGCAGCCTCAATATGCAGGATCTGGCAAGCATCCTGCCGGATGTACAACAGCTTAATACTGTGCAAACCGGCTTTGCCTTCATCATGGTGGGGGTGGCGCTGAAACTCGCGCTGTTTCCCCTGCATCTTTGGCTACCCAATGCTTATACCTACGCCCCCTCGGTGGTCACCGTTTTTCTTGCGGCAACAGCCACCAAGGTAGCCGTTTATGTGATGCTGCGCATGCTGGGCACAGTTTTCCCCCAGGGCTTCGCCCTGACAACCCCCTTCGAAGAGCTGTTTATCGTAGCGGGTATGGCAGGCATTATCGGAGCCTCGATCTACGCTATCTATCAGACTAACATCAAACGCCTGTTGGCCTATTCCAGCGTGGCGCAGGTCGGTTATATGGTACTGGGAATCGGGTTTGCATCGGCAGCCGGTTTGACTGCCACACTGATTCACCTGTTCAACCATGCCCTGATGAAGGGCGCCCTGTTCATGGCAATTGGCGCCATTATCTACCGTATCGGCGATTGTCGTATGGAGCAGATTCATGGACTGGGCAAAGCAATGCCCTGGACCTTTGGCGCTGTTGTTATCGGCGGCCTTAGCCTTATCGGCGTTCCCGGCACCGCCGGCTTTATCAGCAAATGGTATCTGGTCGTGGCGGCCCTGGAACAGCAAGCATGGATATCGGTTACCGTTATTCTACTCGGCTCTCTGCTGGCGGTGGTGTATGTCGGCAAAGTGATAGAGGCGCTCTACTTCAAACCAGTCGCAGACACCAATAAAGTGGTGACTGAGGCACCGGCATTGCTACTGCTACCAACCTGGGGGCTGGTGCTCGCGAACATCTATTTTGGCCTGGATACCGACTTGACGGTAGGAGTTGCGGAAAAAGCCGCAGCGGCTCTCGCTAGCCTAGCGGAGACTGGGAAATGAGTGCAGAAATACTGCTGTTAGCCCCGCTGCTGCTACCGCTGATAGCTGCGGCTGGCATTATCATCACCCGTCACACGCCTAATCTCAGGGAGGGCGTAACACTGGTGAGCTCGGCGCTGATCGCTATCCTGGTGGTGGTGCTGGCCGCACGTTTTATGGATGGGGAGATATTCACCCTGACCCTGTTCGAGCCCTTACCGGGCATTGCCATTGCCTTTGAGATTGAGGCGCTGGGGATGCTATTTGCACTGGTTGCCGGTTTGCTGTGGCTGGTCACTTCGATCTACGCCATCGGTTATATGCGTGGCCACAATGAGCAGAATCAAACCCGATTCTTCGCCGCGTTTGCAATCTCCATTGCCGCAACCATGGGCATCGCCTTCGCGGGGAACCTGCTTACCCTCTTCCTCTTTTATGAATTGTTAACCCTTGCCACCTATCCGCTGGTCACCCATGCCGGCACTCCTGAGGCAAGAAAAGGTGGACGAACCTACCTCGGTATTTTGCTGGGCACATCCATCGGCCTCTTTCTGCTGGGGATTCTCGTGACCTGGTCCCTGACCGGCCGAGTCGATTTCCAGGCGGGCGGCATACTGAACGGTCATATTGACCCCGCCTGGGCCGGCCTGCTCTACGCGCTGTTCCTGTTCGGGATTGGTAAGGCCGCGGTGATGCCCTTTCACCGCTGGCTGCCTGCGGCAATGGTGGCACCCACGCCGGTCAGCGCGTTATTACACGCCGTAGCCGTGGTCAAGGCCGGTGTCTTCACTCTACTCAAGGTAACAATCTATATCTTTGGTGGTGAATTTATCCTCTCCAATGACGTGACTGGCGGCCTGATCTGGGTTGCCGCGGCCACCATACTGATCGCCTCCGCGGTGGCGATGACCAAGGACAATCTCAAGGCACGGCTGGCCTACTCCACCGTCAGCCAGCTAAGCTACATCGTGCTGGGAACCATGCTAGCGAGCAAATCGGGGCTGGTCGGCGCCGCCATGCATATCGCGATGCATGCCTTCGCCAAAATCACGCTATTTTTTGCCGCCGGAGCTATTTTTGTCGCCAGCCATAAAAAACTGGTCAGCGAACTAAACGGTCTAGGGCGCGCCCAACCGGTCACATTTATCGCCTTTTTCATCGGCACCTTGAGCATTATCGGTTTGCCGCCCTTCGGCGGCATGTGGAGTAAGTGGTATCTTGCTCTGGGTGCAGTTGAGACAACACAACTGCTGTTGCTGGGCGTTCTGATGATCAGTTCGCTGCTCAACATTGTCTATCTGCTGCCCATTCCTATTCGGGCCTTTTTCAGCAAACCACCGAATGGTGAACACTATACGAAAGTCGCGGAAGCGCCGAAGTCGATGTTGCTGGCCATGGTGATCACCTCCACCGCCTGCATCACCCTTTTCTTCTACCCCGACCCGTTCTATCGACTGGCAGGCTTAGCTGCCGGAGGTTACTGATATGTCAGGTGACAAAGAGAAAATTCACCTTTTTGATCGACCGAAAAATGTCGATCGACTGCTCAAGGGGTTCTATGCCACCTGTATCCTGCTGGTGCTGGCCGACTTTATCCTTCACCGCCATATCGGCTTTGACTGGGAGAAAATACCGGCCTTTTATGCCATTTACGGTTTTGTTGCCTGCGTTCTGCTGGTCGTCGTCGCAAAAAGGATGCGTAACGTCCTGATGCGCAAGGAAGGCTATTATGATGACTGAGCTGCCCCCCTTTCTGCTCTATTTTATTGCCGCACTCCTAGTTGCTGCTACCCGCGGGCTGCCGCGGCAACTGATATTGCTGGCGACCCCGGTGGTGACGGGGCTATATCTCTGGCAGAGCATTGAGCCCGGAGCCCATGTCGTTTACAGCCTGATGAACTATGACCTAACCCTGCTGCGGGTAGATAAACTCAGCCTGCTGTTCAGCTACCTGTTCTGCATCGCCAGCTTTTTTGCGGGCATATTCTCGCTCCATGTAAAAGACACCAAACAGCACGTTGCCGGGTTGATGTACGCGGGCAGCGCACTGGGGGCTGTGTTTTCAGGCGACCTGATTACGCTGTTTATTTTCTGGGAGCTGTTAGCCATCAGTTCCGTATTTCTCATTTGGGCACGCGGTACGGAGCGGGCACTGAAAGCCGGTATGCGCTACCTGGTATTTCAGGTGCTATCGGGGGTACTGCTGCTAGCCGGTGCTCTGGTCTATTACCACCAAACAGGCTCACTGGCATTTGATCACATTGGTCTGGATGCGGGTGTCGCAGGCTGGCTGATCTTTATCGCCTTCGGGATAAAAAGCGCCTTTCCGTTCCTGCACAGCTGGCTTACCGATGGTTACCCTGAAGCGACGGTGACCGGCACAGTCCTGCTCTCCGCTTTTACCACCAAGGTTGCTGTCTACAGCTTGGCCCGCGGCTTTGCCGGTGAAGAGATCCTGATCTATATCGGTGTCACCATGGCCTGCTTCCCAATCTTTTACGCGGTCATCGAAAATGATTTGCGTAAGGTACTGGCCTACAGTCTTATCAACCAGGTCGGCTTCATGGTGACAGGTATCGGGATCGGCACCGCCCTGGCCCTGAACGGTGCTGTTGCTCACGCGTTTAGTGACGTCATCTTCAAGGGCTTGCTGTTTATGAGCATGGGGGCAGTGCTCTACCGGGTCGGCAACATCAACGGCTCGGATCTGGGTGGGCTCTATAAATCCATGCCTAAAACCACTGTGCTTTGTATTATCGGTGCGCTTTCCATTTCAGCATTCCCCTTGTTCAGTGGTTTTGTCAGCAAGTCGATGGTGATGACCGCGCTGATGCAGGAGGACCATGGTTATCTCTGGCTATTGATGCTGTTTGCCTCGGCCGGCGTATTCCACCACGCAGGTATCAAGATCCCCTATTTTGCTTTCTTCCACCACGATTCCGGAATACGTACCCAAGAGGCGCCGCGCAACATGTTGGTTGCGATGGGCGTGGCGGCGGCTCTGTGTATTTTTATTGGTACCCAGCCACAATATCTCTATGCCCTATTGCCCTGGGAAGTCAAGTACTGGCCCTATGATGTGACCCATGTACTGGCACAAACACAGTTGCTGTTTTTCTCTGCCCTGGCCTTTGTCTGGTTGAATAAACGGGGACTATACCCACCGGAGCTGCGTTCAGTGAACCTGGATGCGGAGTGGTTGTATCGCCGCCTGTTGCCCACTGGCGCACAACGCATCCTGAACCTACTGGCAGACATTAAGGAGTCGGCGCTAACAAAGATAAGCGTACAGACGCAGCGCGTACAAAACGAATTCAGCAAATCTCCGATAGCTAAATACCATCTCGCGGAGAGCTGGCAAACCGGGAGTATGGTGTTCTGGATTTCAGCTATCCTTGGCGCCTTTCTGTTACTAGAGATCTTTGGTTTGGGGCATTAACCCATAGTGATTTACAAGTCGAGGGACGACTTTGTAAATAAAAGCCTGAGAATAAAGTTTTTCAGGTTGCATGATGATTGTGTTAAGAAACTTAACCTGGCGCCCTTCGCGCCAGACTTGCCTGATTGCTACGCCCACCCCTTTTGATGATGAGCTTCAAACGCTCAAACGGCTAACTCTATATGCAATAAAGAATCAACCTTGAGAAGGCCTACTCCCATTCGATGGTTGCGGGTGGCTTCGAAGAGATATCGTAAGTCACTCGGGAGATACCTTTCACCTCGTTGATGATACGGCTCGACACTTTTTCCAGCAGCTCATAAGGCAGATGAGCCCAACGCGCAGTCATGAAATCGATGGTCTCTACGGCGCGAATGGCAACAACGTATTCATACTGTCGCTGATCACCCACTACACCCACAGATTTAACTGGCAGGAACACGGTGAAGGCCTGACTGGTCTTGTGGTAATAATCAAAGTTATGCAGCTCTTCGATGAAGATAGCGTCAGCTTCGCGCAGGATATCCGCATACTCTTTCTTAACTTCGCCCAGAATACGCACACCTAAGCCTGGACCCGGGAACGGATGGCGATACACCATATCGTAAGGAAGACCCAACTCAAGACCGATTTTACGCACTTCGTCTTTAAATAATTCGCGTAGCGGTTCAACCAAGCCCAGCTTCATATCATCCGGCAGGCCTCCTACATTGTGGTGCGATTTAATGACGTGCGCTTTACCGGTTTTCGCAGCGGCAGACTCAATAACATCCGGGTAAATCGTACCCTGCGCCAGCCACTGCACGTTATCAATTTTGCTGGACTCTTCATCAAACACTTCAATAAAGGCATTGCCGATAATTTTGCGTTTTTTCTCAGGATCATTTTCACCTTTCAAACGACCCAGGAACAGGTCTTGAGCATCAGCACGGATCACTTTCACGCCCATGTTGCCGCCAAACATCTCCATCACCTGATCGCCTTCGTTCTTACGCAGCAGGCCGTTATCCACAAATACACAGGTCAGCTGATCACCGATAGCTTTGTGCAACAGCGCTGCAACGACGGAAGAATCCACCCCCCCGGACAGCCCCAGCAACACATGATCTGTACCGACTTTGTTGCGTACAGTTTCGATCGCATCTTCAATAATTTGTGCCGGCGTCCACAGACCTTCACAACCAGCAATTGTTTTAACGAAATGCTCCAGCATGCGCAGACCTTGCAACGTGTGCGTCACTTCCGGGTGGAACTGCACGCCGTAGAAGGCACGTTTGTCATCACACATACCGGCAATTGGCGCGCTATCGGTAGAAGCCATCACCTCAAAACCAGCTGGTAATTGCGTCACCTTATCGCCGTGACTCATCCACACATCCAGCAACACATTACCGTTTTCATTAGTATGATCGGCAATGCCTTCCAACAGGCGACTTGGCGCTTCAACCTTAACCTGCGCGTAACCAAACTCGCGCTCGTCAGAGCCTTCGACCTTGCCGCCCAACTGCTCGGCCATCGTTTGCATGCCATAACAGATACCCAGCACAGGCACTCCCAGCTCGAATACAACCTGCGGAGCGCGTGGCGTGGTCGCCTCAGTTACCGACTCAGGACCACCGGCCAACACAATCGCATTGGCATCAAAGGCACGAATATCAGCCTCGGTCATATCAAAGGCGTGTACTTCACTGTAAACACCGATTTCACGAATACGGCGCGCAATAAGCTGCGTGTACTGGGAACCGAAATCAAGAATCAGGATACGTTCAGCGTGGATATTCTGTGTCATAGTGGCTTATCTGCAATTGGAGGCTAACGCCTGAAATTTTGACAGCAACTCCGTTTAATAACGGAGCTGCCTTTGGATGGAGTAGTAACCTAATAGTTAACCGGCAGGCTTAGCCTATACGGTAGTTAGGCGCTTCCTTAGTAATGGTTACATCGTGTACGTGGCTTTCGCTCATGCCGGCGCTGGTCACACGCACAAACTCAGGTTTAGTACGCAGTTCTTCAACATCACCGCAACCTGTGTATCCCATAGTGGCACGCACGCCGCCCATCAACTGATGAACAATCGCCGCCATTGGGCCTTTACAAGGCACACGACCCTCAATACCTTCGGGGACTAATTTCTCAACACCGGCATCTTTAGACTGGAAGTAACGATCACTGGAACCGTTAGACTGGCCCATCGCACCCAATGAACCCATGCCGCGATATGCCTTAAAGGCGCGACCTTGGTATAGTTCAACTTCACCCGGCGCTTCGTCAGTACCGGCTAACAAACTACCAATCATGATTGCCGAGGCACCCGCTACCAACGCCTTGGATAGATCACCGGAGAAACGGATACCTCCGTCGGCAATTAACGGTACACCGGTACCTTCCAGCGCAGCAGCCACATTAGCAACCGCTGTAACCTGAGGCACACCAATACCGGTAACAATACGCGTAGTACAAATTGAACCAGGGCCAATACCGACTTTTACGCCATCCGCACCCGCTTCAACCAACGCTTTAGCCGCTGCGCCCGTAGCGATGTTGCCGCCGATCACCTGCACCTGTGGGTAGTTCTCCTTCACCCAGCGTACACGGTCGATTACACCTTTGGAGTGGCCGTGGGCAGTATCCACCACAATCACGTCAACACCCGCTTCAACTAGCGCCTTAACACGATCAGGCGTTTCAGGCCCAGTACCAACAGCAGCACCAACACGCAATTGCCCCGAGCTATCTTTACAGGCTTCAGGGAACGCTTTGGCTTTAAAAATATCCTGCACGCTCATCAGACCAGTCAGCTCAAAGCTGTCATTAACCACTAACACTTTTTCAATACGGTGCTCATGCAATAACTGTTTAACCGCTTCAGGCGTCGCGCCTTCCTTCACGGTGACCAGTTGATCTTTAGGTGTCATTAATTCAGAAACAGCGCGATCCAGATCATTTTCAAAACGAAAATCGCGAGATGTCACAATGCCTACCAGCGCAGTGCCATCAACCACTGGAAAACCGGAAAAACCGTGCTCGCCGTTAAGCTCCACCAAATCACGAACCGTCGCTGCTGGCTTAACCGTCACCGGATCCTTCACCACACCAGTTTCGTACTTCTTAACCGCACGCACTTCTCGCGCCTGCTGCTCAATGGAGAAGTTCTTATGGATGATACCCAGACCACCCTCCTGCGCCATGGCAATAGCCAGCTTGCTTTCGGTTACTGTATCCATAGCGGCTGAAACCAGCGGAATATTCAACTCGATTTCGCGGGTCAGTTTGCTTTTTAGGGACACATCTTTGGGCAGGACTTCCGAGTAAGCAGGGACGAGCAGGACGTCATCGAAGGTCAGTGCATCTTCAGCGATACGCAACATGGCGGGTACAACCTTTCCAGTTAAAAATTGACCCGCTATTATAGGGGGCTAGGCCCTTCAATTAAAGGGGTATCGGTAATTTGTCT
>Ga0209395_1006277_pt1 | contig 12934 bp, 11 predicted proteins | sample GOMGulsemesocosm_3_FD_184635 | JGI IMG/M metagenome (GOLD analysis project Ga0209395, IMG submission 184635) | Methane-oxidizing microbial communities from mesocosms in the Gulf of Mexico - GOM9D Gulf of Mexico (SPAdes) (version 2) | ecosystem: Environmental > Aquatic > Marine > Cold seeps... | reverse complement strand
TTAAGTTTGTTGTTGAGCTAATTTGCCCAATCGCAATGGACGAAGGTCTACGCTTTGCAATCCGTGAAGGCGGTCGTACCGTTGGCGCTGGTGTTGTAGCTAAAATCATCAAGTAATTTTAACTTTAATAGTTAAAATTGATGATTGAAAAAAGGTCGCTTAGGCGGCCTTTTTTAATGCCTGTAGAAAAGTAAATTGTCGACTATTTACAATAAATAGCTTGATGTTAGATGGGTACGATACCGCTGGTGTTGTAGGCACCTTGTTAGGTAAAGTCATCAAGTAATTTTAACTTTATAGTTAAAATTGATGGTTGAAAAAAGTAAGCTGTCGATATTCCGTCATTGATCCCATCACAATGGCTTAACTATTTAATGCTGTGACCTATTTCTGCGGGGGGGGGCATGTTACTTATTATTTCGAGTTTTTTATAACAGCGCCATTGTGTGACTTAGCTCACTATATTTCCTCTTCAAGCTCGCCATGTCAGCTATTATTTAGACTAATGCTGCCGTACAATCCCGACTTTTGCATGTGAACTAAAACAACAGTTCGACAAATGGAATTATTGTGGCGTGTGGTATAAATAATTATAAGCTGTAAGAGGTAAAGCATGTCTATCAAAAATAAGTTGATCTTAAGTACTTTGTTTTTAGTCGCGAGTTTGTTTGTATTATTGGTATTAAAGGAAGTAACCGCTAATTCAATTGGTGGATTAACCAAAGGAATTGAGCTAACAGCCCTAATTGAGAAAGGAATTTTAGAGGTTAGGCGTGAAGAAAAAGACTTCTTGGCCAGAAAAGAATTAATATTTCGGGACAAGCATCAGCGGCACAATGCAGAAACAATTGAACATATCGAGCGTTTGAAATTAATATTTGATCAATACGAGATAAAATCAACCGATTTGACTGAGCTTAAGCGCGCTATAGCCCAATATAGTCAAAGTTTTAGTGTCTTGGTAGCAAAGCAGCAATTAATTGGTCTGGACGCTGCAGGCGGTCTTAATGGTCAATTACATCGTGATGCTAATGTTGTTAAAGAAGAGCTAGATTACTTACCCGCAGAATTTTTAATTAGCTTATCGCAACTGCGACATGATGAAAAAGATTTCATCTTACGCCGCGATGTTAAATATATCGAAGATTTCAAAGCTCATTACAAAAAACTGGAGTTTAATTTATCGATTAGTTCACCGACAGCAGCCACTCTGCTAACAAAATATCACGATACTTTCCTTGCGTTAACGTCGGCTTATCAAGCAATGGGCTTGAGGCCGAACCTTGGCCAACTTGGTCAAATGCACCGTGCTGTCGATAAAGCCGAAACCTTATTGGTAAAAGTGGTTGATGATACTCGAGCGCAACTAGCTGAAACAACTGAAACAACGAACACACTATTTTATTTGCTGTTTAGTTTCATCGTGGTATTAGTGGTTGCGGTATTATATGTCGTTGGCAGCGGGATTTTACGGCCGATCCATGCTTTACGTGATTTGATGACTGCAATCGGCGCCACTAACAATTTAACCTTACGAGCAAATGAGCAGGGTCGAGACGAGATCGCCGAAATGGCTCAGCAGTTTAACGCGATGGTTAAACAATTTTCAGTGATAATCTCGGGCGTGAATTACTCGGTCAGCACGTTAAATGGCGCGACCGCTAAGCTGTCAACGAACATCACCCAGAGCCACCAGAACGTTGAAAAGCAATTAGTAGAAACAGATATGGTGGTGACAGCTGTCGCTCAAATGGTCGAAACTATTGATGAAATAGCGCGTAATACGACAGATGCCGCCAGTAAAGCAATTGCCACCAACGAGAGCGCTTTAGTCGGGCAAGAAGGCGTTAATGAAACGATTGAGCAGATCAAATTATTATCTGATAACTTGCAGATATCCGAGCAGCAAGTGACAGAGCTGGTTGCTGATAGCCAAAACATTGGGTCCGTCCTGGATGTTATTCGTAATATCGCTGAGCAAACAAACTTGCTAGCCTTAAATGCAGCCATTGAAGCGGCGCGTGCTGGTGACCAGGGTCGTGGTTTTGCGGTCGTTGCTGATGAGGTGAGAACGTTAGCTAGCCGAACGCAAGAGTCGACCAAAGAGATTGAGGTTATTATCGCCCAATTGCAAAGTCGGATTAAGAATATGGAAGGATTAATGGTCGAATGTCGCCATCAGGGACACTATAGTTCTGAAAAAGCGGCAGCAGCAGGCACTATGCTTAGCGAGATAACCACTAACATCACTACAATTACTGATATGACCAACTCGATTGCTGCAGCCATTGAAGAGCAAAGTATGGTCGCAATAGAAGTGAATCAGCATGTCGGGTCTATTCGCGATCTTGCAGATAAAACGGCGGCTTCATCCGATCAAAACGCTAGCATGAGTGATGAATTGTCTCAGCAAGCGACGTCGCTAGATCAAACCGTCGCACAATTCCACGTCAGCTAATTATTATTAAATACCAGCACATGGAGGTGCTGGTAGCCGCAAGAGACTGATTTGTAACAAACGAATCTGTTTCAGAATTACATTAGCGTAACGAATGAAAATGACAGTTTTATGACAATTGATAAAGCTGCTTGACTGAGCTTTACCTCCTCGGTTAACGTTAAGCACCTTAGAACATTTAAATCTAAGTATATACTCTAAAGTGGCCACATTATTCAAGGAGGAATATGATGCCTATTAAGTTCAAACTGATGTTCAGTACTGCATTGCTAGGATTTAGTTTACTCATGATGATCTTAGTAAATGCCTATACCGATAAGGCGATTAACGATATTTCTCAGGCGATTGTGCTTACTTCGAAAATTGAAAACGGTATTTTAGAACTGCGGCGAGATGAGAAGGATTTTATTGCTCGCAAGCTGACAAAGTATGTCGAAAAATACCAAGCCCACAGCAGTTCTCTTAAACAAACAATTGCTAATTTGGATAATATTTTTAAGTCGAATGGGATGGAGGCTACTGATCTTGACCAGTTAAAAATAGCGATATCACAATATAATCAACACTTTCTATCATTAGTCGAGCAACAAAAAATTATCGGATATCATGCAAAAGAAGGGCTTTATGGCCAATTGCGTGACGCTGCCCATGATATTGAGAGCATGCTCAAAACATCAAATTCAAATTTATTAATCGGTTTATTGCAACTACGACGTGATGAAAAAGATTTTATGTTGCGAGTTGATCCTAAATATATTACCAAATTTGATCGACATTTCGAGGAAATTAACGCCCAATTTTTAGCCATCAACACTATGCCTCCTGAGCAACTAACCCAATATCGCGAAAAGTTCATCAATTTAACCCACGCTTATCAGGCCATGGGAATGACACCTGATACTGGTATTATGGGGGAGATGCGCAGTAGCATTCACAGTACTCAAGTATTATTAAAGCAAATGGTCACGAGTACTCAATTGCAACTAGATACGACCAAAAGTTACATGTCAGCGTTACTTTACGTGTTTTTCTGTTTGGTTTTTACCGTCGCTATTTTTGGGTCAGTTTTAATCAGCCGCAGTATTTTACGACCGGTGAATGCCTTACGTAATGTCATGGTTGCGATCGGCTCGACTAAGGACTTAACGTTGCGCGCAAACGAGCAAGGGCAAGATGAGCTAGCACAAATGTCTCACCACTTTAATACGATGGTTAATCAATTTGAGGGGATAATTAGTGAAGTAAATCGCTCGGTTGTGGAGTTAAATAATGCCACCGAGCAATTATCTAATAACATTGCTGATAGCCATCACCGCGTAGAGACACAGCTCATAGAGTCGGACTCTGTTGCGACCGCGGTGACCCAAATGGTCGCGACTATTGATGGTATTAGCATCAACACTGGTGATGCAAAAAATAAGGCTCAGGCGACCACTCAAAGTGCCCAAATGGGCCAACTAGGAGTGAGCGATACCATTAGTCAAATCGATTTATTGTCTGCTAATTTGAGCCGTTCCGAAGTTGAGGTGGCCAAATTAGTGATTGATAGTCAAAATATTGGTTCGGTGCTCGATGTTATTCGCAGCATTGCAGAACAAACTAATTTATTGGCACTTAATGCCGCCATTGAAGCGGCGCGGGCCGGAGAGCAAGGGCGGGGATTTGCTGTGGTGGCCGATGAAGTACGAACCTTAGCGAGCCGGACGCAAGATTCGACCAGCGAAATTGAAACTATCATTACTCAGTTGCAGGCACGGACTAAAAATATGGTTGGTCTGATAGCAGATTGTTTGAGCCAAGGTCAACAAAGCTCACAAAAAGCCGGAGCTGCAGGTAAAATGCTGACAGAAATAACCAATAATGTCACCCAAATTACGGATATGACATCAACGATTGCCTGCGCGATTACAGAGCAAGGTGTTGGGGTCGCAGCGGTCAATAATCATATTGTGTCAATTCGAGAGGTTGCCAGTAAGGCATCTGGTTCTTCTAAGAAAAACAGTCAAATGAGCGAAAACTTATCGCTGCAGGCGCAGGCTTTACATCAATCCGTTAAATTGTTTAAGGTCTCGAACGCCGGCGGATAGCTTGTTGCAATAAAAAGCGATAACGACTTTCATCGTTACCGCTCTTTTTATTGCTCATCAGTTTAACCACTAACCATGATCAGTTCACTAGCGGAGCTGTCTCACTACCGGCTTGTTGCTGCTCACTATATTCAAGCTTTTTGTGTTGCTTGCCCATCGCTTCTGCAATTTCTGGCGAGGTGTAATTTTCGTCGTGCTTGGCCAGCACTTCTGATGCTTTAACCCGTCTCGGTGATATCAGCGAGCCATTGGCGACGATGGCTTGGCCTTCTCGGAACAGGTCTGGCAGCAATCCTTCGTATTCCACGGTAATTTCGTCTGCATTGTCATAAATAACAAATGACACTTTTAGGTTGTCACTATTACGTGTTACTGAGCCTTGTTTAACCATACCGCCAACGCGAAGTCGTTGACCAATTTGTGGTTTTATACCGCTATCATCTTTGCCTTTAATTATTTCGTGCGGGGTATAAAACAAATCAATATTTTGACTCAGGGCGTATAACACCAGCCCAATTACTGACGCAACACCAACAAAGATGATACTGATAATAGTTAAACGTTGCTTACGTCTTGGATTCATTATGTTGATTTCCTTCTCTATATTTTTTCAATTTCTGATCTCGTACTTGTTTTGAACGGATCTCATTCATTAAACTTTTACGTTTTCGGACGCTGATGACCGCTAAACTGAGCAGTAAAATAAACGCGGTTCCATAGGATAACCACACGTAAAATGCGTAGCCACCCATCGCAAAAAAATCGCTCAATGATTCAAAATGCATTAACTTGCCTCCTTAGCAACCAGTTCTTTAACCCAGGGACGCATCGAATTACGGGCAATGACTTCGTTTCTAAAGCGTACTAGCGTAATTGCGGCAATCATCAGGGCGAAACCTAGCAGGTTAACTAATAAAGGCCATAACATATCGTTGCTCATTGACGGTTTATCGAGTTTCGAAATAGTGGCACCTTGATGCAGGGTATTCCACCATTCGACCGAGTATTTTATAATGGGAATGTTGATCACGCCAACTAAGGTTAAAATACCGGCGGCGCGTCCTGCCAACACTTTGTCCTCAAAGGAATTATGCAGTGCGATAACCCCCAAGTATAAAAACAATAAAATAAGCTGTGAAGTCAGGCGGGCATCCCAAATCCACCAAGTGCCCCACATTGGTTTTCCCCAGGCGGCTCCGGTGATGAGCGCAATAGCGGTTAGTACCGCGCCAACCGGGGCGATAGCTGCAGCCGCGGCATCGGCCAACTTTATTTGCCATACCATGCCAACCAACGCCGCTGTTGCCATCGCCATGTAAGTACTCATCGACAAGGTTGCAGCCGGCACATGGATAAAGATGATCCGATAGCTATCGCCTTGTTGGTAATCGGCCGGTGCAAAAATTAGCCCCCACACCGTGCCAATCAGTAAGGTAATAATACTTGATCCGACAAACCATGGCAGCAACTTGCTGGCGAGCTCGTAACTACGTTCTGGTTTGGCGTATGGGTGTAACCATTTCCACATAACAATACTCATTTATAAATTTAGGTTTAATTGGTACTAACTCTTAAGGCCGCGCCAATAGCAAAGGGCGTTAAAGTTAACGAGCCACTCAATAGTGCGGCTATGATAGCAAGATGTCCGCTGTAAGGCATACCCAGTGCAGCAGCTTCTATTGCACTGGTTGCAAAAATTAAGACCGGAATATACAACGGCAATACCAGCAAGCTCAATAATACGCCGCCTTTTTTTATGCCTACCGTTAGCGCAACACCAATGCCACCGATCAGGCTTAAAATAGGCGTGCCTAAGGCTAGGGTCGCGATTAATGCGCTATAGGCCGTTTCTTCAAGATGAAGCAATAATGCCAGTAGCGGCGCAATTAAAATAATGGGTAGCCCGGTCAGCAACCAATGCGCAAATACTTTGGCCAGCACCATCACAAATAACGGCTGTGGACTCAGCAGCATTTGCTCTAGTGAGCCGTCATTGTAATCATTTTTAAATAAACGCTCTAGTGACAATAACGCAGACAACAAGGCCGCGACCCAGATAACGCCAGGGGCAATTCGGGTTAACGTTGCCGTTTCAGAGCCAATACCCAGTGGAAACAAGGTAATAACGATCACAAAGAATATTAATGGGTTAAAAACGTCCCCTTTATTACGCACCGCAACTTGAAGGTCACGCTTTAGTACGATAAGAAAGGTTTGCCAGTAGCTTAGAGGTTGATTCATAAAAGAGTTCGCTGATGGCTCGTTAGTAAAAGTTATAATCTAGGGTGAGTCGCTGCAGTCGCTGCGCACCTAATTTAATGTCTTGATGGCTGGTTAGCACTATTGCGCCGCCGTTATCGATATGCTTGATAAAAAGCGCTTCGAGTTCGCTGACACCCGCTTTGTCGATGGCGGTAAATGGTTCGTCGAGGATCCAAATTTTGGCCTGACTTTGCCATAGTCTCGCTAAGGCGATACGACGATTTTGACCTGCTGATAAGTGCGAGGCCAAAGCATCTTCAAAACCGGTTAATTTTACGTTGGCAAGTGCCTGCTCGAGATCGTGGCATTGATCACCATGTAATTTTAGATTGAACTCGAGATTCTCTTCGGCACTCAGTTCGCCTTTAACTCCAGCTAAGTGGCCAATAAACATCAGTTGTTCGTAGTAGCTGTCTCGGCACTTGTTGATCGACTCACCATTAAACGCGACGTCACCGTCGTATGGTCGTGACAACCCGGCCAATATTCGCAATAAGCTTGTTTTTCCCGCGCCATTGGGACCTTCGATTTGGATAAAGTCACCAGCACAAATGTCGAAACTTAACTCGTCAAACAAGACGCGTTCTTCGCGAATGCAGGTCAGTTTGTTGGCGGATAATAGCACTTGGCTCATTGTTACTTACAGGCCTTTGTTGATACATGCAATGGGTTCGAGCGCCAATATAGCATAATGACGAATATTTGTGGCGAGCATTTAGCGCAATATTGATGCAGGTCATTAGGGAGCGGTTAAGCACGATAAACATCTGTGACTACTAACAATGTTTATCGTGCTTAGCGCAAAGCCCCAAACTAACTACGTCAAATTTAATCAACGTATCAGCAGCAAGTGCTATTTAACGACCGTATCAATCGTTAGCAAGTAAGGCTGCTCACTATTGAGAGCTGCATGGTCAATAAAGCCCTGCAGATCGCCTGGTTTTATGCCCGCACTACCGGTTTTAGAGATAACCGCGAATAATTTAACCTGCTGATGAGCACTAATCTTTGCTGCCGGGGTCATTGCTAATGAATCATCTAACACGATATCAGTAGGCAACTCGCCCGCGGTTAATTTGATCGCAGCCAGTGGCATCCGCGCGCCGTCAACGGGAATAGCATAGATAAAGACTGTTTGCTGGTCATCGTATTGGCCCTTTAGTTCATCGCTGATGCTGACGTTAACTTTTAGGCTGGCAGTGGGTGCGTTTTTTGGCAATGGCGGTAACGTTTCGCCGGTTAAGCTTAAGCGTTCTTTTGCTTGGGCTATCGCATTGGTTAATGCGTTACGATCTATACCTGGACGATTGGTGTTTAAGATCCGTTGCCAATAGATTGCCGCGTCAGCATATTTGGCATTAGAGAAGCTGTCCATGCCTAACAACACTAAGGTTGCCGTATCTTCAGGATCTAAAGTTAATGCGCGCTGGGTCAGAGCGATGATCACAGGTGTCATCTTGCCTTCATTTTTGTAATAAAGTGCCTGAGCCTGTGGGCCGATAAACTCTGCGTGTTCACCTTCTAATTCAATTAATAGATTGAAAGCATTGACTGATTTATCAAATTGGCCAGCGGAAACATAGGCATGTGCTAACCGATATAATAACTGAGAGTTGGTTGGGTCTTGAGCAACTTGCTGCTCAATTTGTTGCAAGGTTAAAGGTTGCTGTTGTTCTGGCGGCATATTTGAGTGTGCAGAATCAACGCCCGCTTGAGTCGGGGGTGTTAAACGATCGAGCGCGCCAAGCTTTAGGTACAGCGTGGTACTTAAAGCAACAGTCAAAATACTTGCAAGCACGGGCCACGCCATCGTGCGTTTGCCTACTTTTAATTGCTGTTCTTGTGTTGCCTCATCTTGAATTAATTTTCGACCGAGTTCGGTGCTTAACGTTTCAAACTCAGCTTGGCTGATCAATTGATCATTTAATTGTTGCTCGAGTTTGAGTCGTGATTGTCGGTAGCTTAATTTGTTCGCTTGCGAGCGGCTGTTGACAGATGTTATTTGAAGTTTGGTATTGCGAAAATATGGCCACCAGATGATAACAAGCGCAATAGCAAGTAAGGCGGCGATGGCTATCCAAAAATTTGTTGTCATCATTGACGTTTTTACCTCGAGTTTAATGAAATCATTTTTACTACCCGTTAGATAAGCTTTATGCAAAAAGTTCCCTAACTAAACCGGTATGATTGCGGGCGTTAGTTAGAGTAAGACTGTCATAAGGCGGCTAATAAGAGGAGCAAATACAGTGGCAGGGATTGTACGTTAAATTATCATCTGTTGTAGCGCTATCGAATCATTTTTTGCGCTGGCGCAATTATCGCAGCTCAAAGGTTAAATATTATTATTGGGTTGCGTGATCCGTATCAATATCCTCAAGATGGGATTGTGGACAATAGCCCGTCGTAGCAGCTTGAAAGATTAATGGTCGAGCTAGCCGCATAATTCTCAGTATTGAAAGTTGACATTATGCGGTATCATAGCCCTGATTTTTGGAAATTGGCTGATCCAGTTTCTTTTTATTTATAGGTACTGCGATTAATCAGACCTTAGTCCTACTAGGAAGATCTGATTAAGTGCTCTAGATTAATGTGCCACAGATTGTTGTTAAAATTAGTCGCCCATAAGCAAGCTTTAGTAGTAAATATTAGAAATATTTGAGGTAATAAAATGATCCCTGAACTTGGTAACTTTTCGCTGATAGTTGGACTCGCGTTTGCTATTTGCTTAAGTGTTATTCCTTTGGTTGGTGTGAGCGGTAATAATTTAACGCTAGTTAGATACGCTCGACCATTAACTTTTGGGATGTTTTTATTTACGCTCATCAGTTATCTATTTTTAACATCGAGTTTTGTCAGCGATGACTTTTCGGTGTTATATGTTGCTCAACACTCCAATAGTCATTTGCCTATTCAATATAAGTTTGCCGCGGTATTTGGCGGACATGAAGGCTCGTTGTTGCTATGGGTATTAATGCTAACGTCGTGGGCTGGAGCGCTGGCCGTTTCAAGTCGAAATTTAGACGAAGCCTTTGTTGCTCGTGTCTTGGCGGTGTTAGGCATGATTATCGTCGGCTTTATGCTATTTACCTTGCTTACTTCAAACCCGTTTGAACGCTTATTACCTAATTTTCCTGCTGAAGGGCGCGATCTTAACCCGCTGTTACAAGACATTGGATTAATAGTTCATCCGCCGATGCTGTACTTAGGTTGGAGCGGTTTTTCAGTCGCCTTTGCGTTTGCAATTGCGGCACTATTGACTGGTCGAATGGATGCGGCATGGGCACGCTGGACTCGTCCTTGGACTATTGCTGCTTGGTCATTCCTTTCGATTGGCATTACGCTGGGCAGTTGGTGGGCTTATTATGAACTTGGCTGGGGCGGTTGGTGGTTCTGGGATCCGGTTGAGAACGCATCATTTATGCCATGGATTGTCGGTACCGCACTTATTCATGCCTTGTCAGTAACAGAGCAACGTGGGGCATTTAGAAACTGGACTATTTTATTAGCGATATCAGCATTCTCATTAAGCTTGCTCGGTACTTTTTTAGTACGCTCTGGTGTGATTAATTCGGTCCATTCATTTGCGTCCGATCCTGGTCGTGGCATGTTTATTTTAATGCTACTAGGTACTGCGGTCATCGGTTCATTAACCTTGTTTGCGTTTAAAGCGAGTCAGTTAAAGAGCACGTCTAAGTTTGAATTGTATTCAAAAGAAACATTTATTTTAGCGGGCAATATCGCGTTGGTTGTTGCTACGGCGACGGTATTGCTTGGCACCTTATTTCCTTTATTACTCGATGCGCTTAACATGGGTAAAATATCAGTAGGACCTCCTTACTTTAATGCCGTGTTCAACCCAATCGTTGCATTAATGGCCATGATGATGGGTGTTGCGCCAATTATTCGCTGGAAGAAAAATAAAGCAGGTACCTTTCGTCAAGAGCTGGGGTTAGTCGCACTGGCAAGTATCGTATTCGGCATTGCTTTTCCGTTTATTTATGGCGGTGAATTTATTGCTTGGGTTGCCGTTGGCATGGGCTTAGCTTTTTGGTTAATTACCGCAACGATAAAAAATGCTAAAACAACCGTGACTAATGCCGAAGGGAAAATTGATCTCTGTCGACCGAATCAAAGTTATTGGGGTATGGTGGTGTCTCACTTTGGTATCGCAGTTGCTATTATCGGTGCCACGATGGTGTCATTTTATGAAACGCAACTTGATATTAGAATGGATGTCGGTTCAAAAGTTGAACTTAGCGGTTATGCGTTTGAGTTTGGTGGCATAAAAGATGTCGCAGGCCCGAATTACACCGCTAAGCAAGGTCAATTTAAGGTGTTCTTAGAAGGCAAGCAAATTGCGTTATTACAACCAGAACGTCGAATTTATCGCGTTCAAACCATGGGCATGACAGAAGCTGGCATTGACAGCACATTAACCCGTGACCTATTCGTCGCATTAGGTGACCCGTTAGATAATGATGCATGGGCCGTTCGAGTTTACGTTAAACCTTTTATTAACCTATTATGGATAGCTGGGGCATTAGTCGCCTTTGGTGGCTTTATTTGTATTGGCGATCGACGCTACCGAGTCAAGAAAACAGCCGATAATAAACAACAGCCACTAGAGACTGTTGCTGCTAGTGTATAAGGATTAAAGATGAAACGTTTTATATTATTTCTACCGTTAATTTTATTTTTGGTCTTGGGCGCTTTTTTATATAAAGGGTTATTTTTAAATCCCAAAGCAATGCCATCGGCCTTAGAGGGTAAACCTGTACCTGCATTTAAGCTGCTGACAGTGACCAAAGGAGATCGTGTTGTTACTCAAGCAGATTTGTTGGGTGATTATTATTTGCTCAATGTCTGGGCCACATGGTGTCCGTCTTGCAAAGCAGAGCACCCATACTTATTAGATATCGCGCGTAGTGGCATCCCTATTTACGGTATTAATTACAAAGACGACTTAAGCGCCGCAGCTAAATGGCTTAGTGATTATCAAGATCCTTATCGCTTTAGTGTGTTTGACGTAGAAGGAAATCTGGGGCTAAATCTTGGAGTATACGGTGCGCCGGAAACATTCTTGGTTGACCATAAGGGGATTATACGTCTTCGTTATGCTGGAGTGATTGATAATAATTCGTGGGGCAAAAAGTTTGTGCCACTGATTAATACTATAAAGTCGGAGATGACTGAGGATAGTACGTCATGAGATTATTAGTCACCATGCTCTTTAGTTTATTGATAGTACTTAGTAGTAGTGCGCATGCTGGCTCAGTTGAAACCTATCAATTTTCAAAATCAGAATATGAAGTACGTTTTCATGATCTCAATAAAATTCTACGTTGTCCAAAGTGTCAAAATCAGAACTTAGCCGATTCAAACTCGATGATCTCACAAGATTTACGCCGTGAAGTTTATCGCTTAATGGAAGAAGGGCGCAGTGATGATCAGATCATGGAATTTATGGTGATGCGATATGGCGATTTTGTACTGTATAAGCCAAGATTTGACGGTGTCACGTATTTCTTATGGCTAGGGCCGATTGGTTTTGGCGTATTAGGTCTACTTATATTAGTAGTCGTGGTCTTTCGTCAGCGCAAGAGTCGTAATGCTATTGTTAGTGCAGATGAAAGTAACGGTGAGCACTTAAGCGTTGAAGAACAGGAAAAATTAGATCGGATCTTAAAACGCGACAGCGACTAGTCACATAACTAGCTATATAAGTAGAGGAAGGGGCAACTAAGGTTGTCCCTTTCTGCGTTTAGGCATGAGAACATCAGTAGCGGCCCATAAAGTCGGGGTAACCTCACGCGATTAAGTCATAAAACAAGCAACTATAGAGTGTTTATTACCGATTTGCTTGATAATCAAGCAAACGAAATTAAACCGTTAAAAAGCCCTTGCCAAGATCTAAATGATCTCTATAATGCTGCCTCACTGACACGGAGAAGCAGCTTAGATAAGCAAGCGCTGAAGCGGGTTAGAGAGGGAAATAGATTGGTTTAACTTCTTGTTAAAAGAAACTTAAATTAAACGTTGACTTCGAATCGGGAAAGCGTATTATATGCCTCCCAACGCAACGAACCACAGGGTTCCAAGCGCTGCTCCTAACCATCGAGTTAGTTGA
>Ga0209395_1006272_pt1 | contig 12948 bp, 13 predicted proteins | sample GOMGulsemesocosm_3_FD_184635 | JGI IMG/M metagenome (GOLD analysis project Ga0209395, IMG submission 184635) | Methane-oxidizing microbial communities from mesocosms in the Gulf of Mexico - GOM9D Gulf of Mexico (SPAdes) (version 2) | ecosystem: Environmental > Aquatic > Marine > Cold seeps... | reverse complement strand
CCTTCCCCTGACATTCCAGTCATTTCCTATGACCTTCTTGCTTCCTACAGGACTAATATTAAGTGAAATATGAAATAAAATTAGCTTAAAAAACCTATTTTATTTATGTCTTATTATTGATGCAAACACTAAAGATATTAAAATCAACAAGTTAAAGTGGTATATGCGGTGATAAATACAGGAACAAACGTCCTATCCTACATTAATGTAAGATATATCTCACACTGAAACTTCCCTTATGCTCAGGGCTTAAATTTTTTGCTTAAGACTCGATTTCGATTTAAACAACAAATCACCGCTGATATTGCTAAACTCCAACTTTTTAATCTGATTAAAACCATCGTTTAAGAATAACGCTTTAAGATCATTACGCGTAACGTAAACCGCTAAACCTAAAGTATCTTCATCTGTTTTAATGAGATCGTCTAATGCCCGTAATAAAAAGCTACCAATACCTTGCTTTTGCATACCAGGTGCGACTGCTATAAAAGCTAAAAAGTGATAACAGTCGTAGTCATTTAACGACTCTCTAATTATTTTTTCTTTTTCAATCAGTTGCTGTGTAGTGAGGTATCCAGCACTTAACATCAGCTTTAATCGCCAATGCCACACTCTTTGTGCTCTCATTTTACTACCCGATTTAAAAACACAGGCTACCGCTTTTAAAACACCTTCTTTAAATAAACCAACCAAAGGTTCATGCCCTTGCCAAAAGCTGTTTAGTTCTTCACGGATCAAAGCCCTTAGTTTTTTTTCATAAACCGAAGCACTAGCATCAGATGAGTTTAGTATTTGCATGAGTAGTGGATCATCATGATAAGCTTGATAAAGTAGACTTGCTGCCAAGCTTAAATCTTCAGCAGTTAGATATATCGCTTTGAGTGGCGCGTTTGATGTATTTTTTGTTATCACTGTATCCATGATTTATTCCATTGTTATTATTATGTTCTATATTTATATAGAAGCTAAATCAATAATAGGGAAATAAAATGGATACAAATTTGCATAATTTAACAAATTTATTTGCACAACTCGGTTTAGATAATACAAAGTCTGCCATTGATTCATTTATTGCGGAACACCGATTAGCAAGCTCTATTCATATAAGTGAGGCGCCTTTTTGGAGCAATGGCCAAGCTAGTTTTTTAACTGAATCTTTAGCTGAAGATGGTGATTGGAGTGAAGTAATAGACCAGTTTGATACTTTGTTAAGAAATTAGAAAAAGCTGTGATATCAAGATAAATCAAATTGAAGCACCTTGATATCAAAATTTTATTTATAAGTACTTTTAAATTGTTCCGCCATCACCAATAGCAACCAGTTTACTATTTTTGAATTTTAAATAATGACATTCATCTTTTGTTGTTTTGCTATCTGAGTCTGTTCTATGAGTTCGGTAGAACAATACTTGTGTATGCTCTGAGTTCTGATTAAAAACTTCATAGAAATCTGGCGTACCAAGTTTCCCTTTAATTAAATCAATAGATTGGCCTAGCTCTAAATTACTGATCATGCTTCTATTACTATCTTGTCTTACTTCCCAGCTATCTTTTGAATAGTGATCCGCAGCACCATCCACAGCAATAACACAGCCAGTTAATGCTAAAGGTGATACTAAAAGTAATGCAGTTAATATTTTTTTCATTTTTTGTTATCCAATAAATAGTTTTATTCTGGAAATAATTAATCAAGTTTCAAGCCAACATTTAAACCTTTGTTTTTTATAGATAAAATTTAATAGTTTTAAAAACGACTAGTTATATCATTATGTTCACGCTAAAATTTAGCTAATTTGACCAATTTAACTTTTAAGAGTGCCTTTATGGAACAATATGTTATTGAAGCAATAAAAAAAATACTCGTACAAGAAAAGGTACCTTCTGTCGCTTTAATAAAGGGAAAATTAAGCCAACCCGTTCCTATGCCTATTATTATTTCAGTATTAGGACGATTTAAAAATGATCCCGATAACTTTATAGTCGATGAAGCACCACAGACTACGGCTCAAACTAAAGAAGACGCTTCACAGTCACAATTAGATCGCATTGAGAAAAAACTAGATCTCCTTTTAACTTTATTACAAGACTCTAAAAAAACAGGTGATGCATAGATGTTTGTTGTTGATTTAACGTTTGATTGTTACCAAGATACAACTTTAGAAGCAGCAGAAAAAGCGATCATTCGCTTAGTAAATGCACTGCGCTTTAATGGTCAAATTATTGGGGAAGAGTTCCCTACCGTATTAAAAGATGGTTATTTCCTTACTCGTGTTATGTGTCCTGAGCAAGATTCATTGCATCCGCTTTATCATAGCCCTTTTGTGAAAAATAGCTTAGAAAAGTTAAACGATGTCGGTTTGTTACAGCCAAAAACTAAAGTCATAGGCCAAGATATTCATGCTAATGGCGCTGCACCGAGAGATGAATCTAGTAGTTATATTATTTATACAACTTATGTTCATACTTGCAGTCCTGTATATTGTGGTGATGACTTTATGCCAGTTCCGCTTTATAAAATTCCAGCCATTGCAAATGGTGATTATAAAGCCCTAATAAAGTGGCAAGAAGACTGGCAAGCGTGCGATCAAATTCAAATCAATGGTGCTACACGTTGTGAATTCTCTGCTATTAAAGAATTAGCAGATATCGACAGTGATCTATACCGCCGAGGGCAAACATTAAGAAAACGGATCAGCGAATTAACTAAAAAACCTGTTTATTATTATTTATATCGTGTGGGTGGTTTAAATAAAATAGCAGAGCAAACAAGAAAGTGCCCGAGCTGTGATGGTGATTGGCGTTTAGATGAACCTTGGTTTGGTTTATTTGACTTTAAGTGTGATGAATGTGGTTTAGTTTCAAATATTTCATGGGATCACCAATAAAGCCCACTTTGTGATTTTTGCCTACATAAAGCGTGTGTAGGCAATGTCCCTATTTAGCTTTCCAGATATTCATTTTATCTTTAGTGTGATCTATCAAGGATTGCAATTGTGCAGCATATACAAGCGCGTCCTTTAAATTACCATCATTGAGACTATGCTCTACATTTTTAGCCATTTCAGCTAAAGTTGACGCGCCAAATTGTGCGGCATTAGATTTTAAGCTATGGGCATGCCTGATGGCACTTTCATTATCATTATGGATCGTTTGGTCTAATTCTTGGTTTAAACGATCAAACTCACTGTAGCAAAAGTCTAAAGTATCATTAAATTGTTCGCCCAATAAAGACTTCATCCCTAAAAGCGCATCTTCATCAATAACCACATCTTCCATAAATATTCCTTTTATTGTTTAATGCATACTAAAAGCAAAAACAAATTAACCTTAACTACAGTGTAAACACACTTGTATTAAAAACCAAATTAAAATCCATTGTTAGTTTCAATTTAGAAGTTTAAAATACCTTTATTTAGAATGATCTATAAGTTTAAAACGTTATGTCTAGACCCACTTGCACATTTTGCCATTACCCTTTAAAAACTTGCGTTTGTGAAGCGGTGTCAAAAATAGACTGTCAAACAAAAATTTATGTTATGCAACATCCAAGCGAAGTAAAAGCCGCTAAAAATACAATTAGGCTAGCACAATTATGCTTACCCAATTTAGCCGTTTTTATTGGTGAAGAGCCAGATTCTTTTAAAGAGATACAAAATTTACCTGCAGAAAATACTTTTTTAGTATATCCCGATGACAACGCGGTTGAAATTGAAAAGTTAAGCCAAAAAGTCCCGCATAAAATAAATTTAATTATTCTGGATGGCACATGGAAAAAAGCATATAAATTGAAAATGAAAAATCCATGGCTGTCACGCTTTAAAACCCTTACTTTTGCTAATTTACCTGAAAACCAATACGTCATAAGAAAAGCCAAAAGAGCGGATAGTCTCTCTTCATTAGAAGCAATAGCTTATAGTATTGAGGTACTTGAAAATGCGAATACCCAGCCTTTGTATAATGTACTCAATAAAATGATGGGCAACTTTATTAAACACTAACCTGTTTGTTTGTAGCGCTGTAACCATTGTATGTAATCACTAAAAGGCATAGGTTTACCAAAATGATACCCTTGTGCTATTTCACAGCCATATTGTTGTAATATGTTTGCGATATTTTCATTTTCAACCCCTTCAGCAACTACAAATGCACCTAAGCTTTTAGCCATTTCAATGGTTGTTTTACAAATGGTTTGATCTCGTTTACTTTGCTCCAACTCCATTACAAATTGTTTATCTATTTTAATTTCATTGAACCTTAATTGGCTTAAATACGCTAAAGAAGAATAACCGGTACCATAATCATCTATCGCAATCTTTACACCCATTTTTTTAAAATCGTTTAAAACAATATTCGCATCTAAAGAGTCACTCACTGTCGCGGATTCTGTCAGCTCAATAACTAACGTTGAAGGCTCTATATCAAGTTCGGTTAATAATGAAACAACTTGAACAGGTAAGTCTCTTTTTGTTAAATCTTGCGCTGAGATATTAATTGAAGTTTTATGATTTGGATAAACTTCTAATAAACTTTTATGATGGGTGAGTGCTTGCTCTACCACCCACTCAGTTACATCGTTAATTAAGCCTGCAGACTCAGCAATTGGGATAAACTCATCAGGAGGAATAAAACCCATTTCAGGATGCTGCCAGCGAAGTAAAACCTCACAACCGTAGATGCTATTATTTTTTAATTCAATTTGAGGTTGAAAATAAAGCACCAGTTCATCATTCGATAAAGCCTTCCTTAAATCTGCAGCAAGTTTTAATTTCTTTTGTACAAATAAATTGCCATCATTTTTATAAATATACCAATGTTCTGTACTCTTTGAAGCTAAATCAACAGCTTGCAATGCTCTTTGCTGTAACTCTTCAACATTAGACGCATGCAAAGGAAAACTTGCTATGCCGATATCAACATTGCCAACTAAATAGGTACCGTCTAAGTAAACTCCAGCTTCTAGTGCGGCATTGACTAAAAAAGCATATTGCTCAATTAAATCCCTCGGGATCTCATCATATAAAATGACAGCTAAAGAATCATCATTAAATCGTGTTATATGATTTGGCCTGGAATTGCTTTTATTATCAATACGCGCTAAATCTAAACCCGATAATTGTATATTTAGCTGTTTTGCTACTTCAGTTAAATAATCATTTGCATGCTTTATACCAAAACTTGACCTAGCATCTCCATAAGTCGTTGGTTTTATTATAATTAAAGTATGCTTTTTTTTATTTTCTTGAAGTTGTGCCAATTGTTTTTGTAACACTAAACGGTTGGGTAACCCCGTAACAGGATCGTGTGTAGAAAAGTAAATTTGTTTTAATTCTTTTTCTTTATAACTCTCAGAAAAAGCAAAAGAAATTAATAAAATTTGAATTAAAAGCGCGATAGGCTCAAATTGATTAATAAACATAATGCCTAACACATCAAAATAACTTGCAATTAAACGCGTCATATCTAAAAAAATGATAGGAAACCAGCTCATTACAAATACTCTATTATGTCTAAATTGTGCGTTATAGCTCGAAATTAAAATACATATTATTAAAACATAAAAAATAACTTTGCCTAATACGCTACTGATCATTGGAAAATATAAATGAGTAAATAAAAGCCCCATAAAAACAAAATTGACAGCTATCGCCATTTTCCAAACTTTAGGATTGTTTTTATATACCCTTAAAAAATTAAGTATAAATAGTGTTGCGCATATATAATTAAAATGAACTAAAACCGAACTATCTTTAAGTATATTAATTAATTTAGTTGAATAAAAAAGCGTAGTAACACCTTGTTCTGATAACAAAATTATCAGATTAAATATAAGGTAGCAGCTGTAGTATATGAAGGTACGATCTTTAGTACTACGATAAAAGACTAAATTATAGAAGCACATTATCAATAATATGCCAATAAATCCGCCCCAGAGTGTATATTTTAAATAGACTTGTTTAGTAACAGCTTGGTTTAAACTAAGGTTTGTATCAGTATCATGAGATGATTCAATTATAGGCACGGACGAGATAATAGATTCAGCATGGCTAGGCAAGCTAAAGAAAGATAAAATACAGATAAAACAAAGTAAAAACAACCGTCCTTGTAAGGCCATACTCGTACCGATAAAAACATCCTTGATACAAGTATGGAAGCTTTATAAAAATCTGCCATATTAAACATGAGAAAAAGTGAAACTTTTTGTATTTTTTATAAAGCCAGTACTGATATTGACTATCAAATACGGTTATGACTCATCATCACTGATCCGACTAGCGACAGCGCCACTTTGATCTTTATATTTAGCATCTTTACGTGCATTGTAAGGCTTTTCTGCTGGACTAGACATAGTTTCAAAGCTCAGAGCGCCAATTTTCATTTTAGGCCTTAAAGCTAAAGGAAGTTTGCCTGAGTTATAAAACTCTAAAACAATATTACCTGACCAACCAGGATCTATTCTATGTGCAGTAACATGAACCATAAGCCCTAGACGCGCTAAAGAAGAGCGTCCATCAAGCCAACCAACGATATCTGCAGGTAATGTTATTGATTCATATGTCATCGCTAATGCCAGTTCACCTGGGTGCAAATAAAATGCATCATCATCATTAATGATAATTTCATCGCTCATAACAGCTTCCATTGATTTATTGACTTCATCTTTAGGGCCACTTAAATCAATATAAGGCATCGCATGTTCTTTAAATACTCTAAATTTATGACCTAACCTTAAATCAACAGTTATGCCCGAAATCATATCTTCAGTCGGTTCAGGTTTTATTTTTATATGTTCTGCTTGTAAACTTTCTTTAATGTGAAGATCTGATAATCTCATTACTACTTTAACCTTTTACTTTTAAAACAACCGATTAGGTCATCTAGTTTATTCTTTGAATTTAATCATCTGTAATAATGATTTCAACGGCGCTTTTATTTATTTGTTTATAATATAGTTGGCTTGCCACTAATCTTGCAGCTTTTCGATAATGCTCACCGATATGTGAAGTGTTATCCGCAGCAATCATCTTTCCTTGCTCACCATATTCTCTAATATCCAGCTGCAAGGGAATTTCAGCTAATAAAGGTACACCATACCTATGTGCCATTTTTTTACCACCATCTTGGCCAAAAACGTGACTTTCTTGCCCACAATGACCACAAATAAAGTGGCTCATATTTTCAATCAAACCTAAGATTGGTACTTTCACCTTTTCAAACATCGCAATGCCTTTTTGAGCATCGGCTAACGCAAGATCTTGGGGGGTGGTGATAATTATCGCACCACTGGCTGGTACTTTTTGTGACATAGTCAATTGAATATCACCCGTCCCTGGCGGCATATCTACAATAAGATAATCAAGCTCACCCCAATCTGTTTCATTTAATAGCTGGCTTAATGCACCAGATGCCATAGGACCACGCCATACCATCGCACTTTCAGCTGGTACTAAAAATCCAATTGATTGAGATTTAATGCCCTCTTTTTCAAAAGGCAACATGGTTTTTTCATCTTTAGCTTGTGGTTTTTCACCCTCTAAGCCTAATAAAATAGGGATAGATGGACCATAAATATCGGCATCTAAAATGCCAACCTTAGCGCCTTCACAGTTTAATGAAGCAGCCAAATTAACCGCTGTCGTTGATTTACCCACACCGCCTTTACCTGATGCGACTAAAACAATATGTTTGATTTGATGAATTTTTGCAGATTCTTTCAATTGACATGTTAAAACTAATTTAACTTTTAAGTCTAACTGTTCGATTAAATAATTTTCAATATGGACTTGTTCACCAATCGCGGGGAAATTTAATTCCAGTGTTAATTGTACGGCATAAATAACATTGGCTTGTTTTTCCAGTGCCAATTCGACGATTGCGCTGCAATCAAGTAGACCAATTGGAAATACATCACTGCGATAATTTTCAAGGGACTTTTGCAGCAAAATATCAAAATCACATTCTTGTGGTGTTTTTTTATGCTGTTTTTGTGCTTTTGAAGGATTAAATAACTTATTTAAACTAAACATGATGAGAAATTCGAGTTTCAGTAATGAAAAATGCCGTTAAATTATGTAACATTCACGGTATTAAAACCAGTCTGTGCTTAAAATACTTATAAATTACATTTTTAAGTATTAAAGCAAATTAAATAACATACGGTAAAAAACTTATGGCACCTAGAAAAATCCTCATCACAAGCGCGCTACCTTACGCTAATGGCCCGACTCACCTTGGCCATATGCTAGAATATATTCAGACTGATATCTGGTCTCGCTTCCAAAAGCTGAGAGGCCATGAAACATATTATGTTTGTGCTGATGATGCTCACGGTACGCCGATCATGCTTAATGCTCAAAAACAAGGTATTACACCAGAAGAAATGGTCGCTGCTGTTAGTTTTGAGAGACAAAGAGATTTTGCTGATTTTAATATCAAATTTGATAATTACCACAGTACACACTCTGAAGAAAATAAAGAGCTAAGCTCACTGATTTACACTCGTTTAAATGATGCCGGATTCATAAAAAAACGCACTATCGAGCAATTATTTGATCCAGAAAAATCAATCTTTTTACCAGACCGCTTTGTAACGGGCACCTGCCCTAGCTGTGATTCGATAGATCAAAATGGCGATAGCTGTGATTCATGTGGTGCGACATACAGCCCTACAGAACTAAAAGACCCTAAATCAGTGATGTCTGGTGCGACTCCAGTGCTTAAAGATTCAGAGCACTTCTTCTTTGACTTGCCTGCATTTGAAGGCATGTTAAAAGAGTGGTTACATTCAGGTTCTATTCAAGAAGAAATGGCGAATAAACTTCAAGAGTGGTTTACCGATGGTCTACAGCAATGGGATATAAGCCGAGATGCTCCTTATTTTGGATTCGAAATCCCAGGTGAGCCAGGTAAGTACTTTTATGTTTGGTTAGATGCACCAATCGGTTACATGGCAAGTTTTAAAAACCTATGTGATAAATCTGACCTTAATTTTGAAGAGTTTTGGGCTGAAGATTCAAAAACTGAGCTATACCACTTCATTGGTAAAGATATCATTTATTTCCATAGCTTATTTTGGCCTGCAATGCTTGATGGTGCTAAGTTCCGTAAACCTACAAATGTGTTTGCCCACGGTTTTGTAACAGTTAACGGCGCTAAAATGTCTAAGTCTAAAGGTACATTTATTAAAGCCCGTACTTATTTAGATCATTTAAACCCTGAATACTTACGTTATTACTTTGCTGCAAAGCTTAATTCAGGCATTACTGACTTTGACCTTAACTTAGAAGATTTTGCACAACGTGTTAATTCAGACCTTGTTGGTAAAGTAGTTAATATTGCAAGTCGCTGTGCTGGATTCATTACCAAAAAGTTTGATGGTAAATTAAGCGATACGATATTAGACCAAGCATTATTAACTGAATTTCAAGATGCGTCAGAATCAATCGCAAATAGTTATGAAAATCGTGAATTTGGCCGTGCCATTCGTGAAATCATGTCACTAGCTGATAAAGCAAATCAATTTATTGATACTAATGCACCTTGGGTATTAATTAAGAATGAAGATACACAAGAACAAGCTCATCAAGTATGTTCTTTAGGTATTAACTTATTCCGTTTATTAATGGTTTACTTAAAACCTGTATTACCGCAAATGGCAGAAAATGTAGAAGCCTTCTTAAATGAAGAATTAACTTGGGAAAGTGCTAAAACACAGCTAACGGGTCATGAAATCACTAAGTTCAAAGCGCTGATGCAACGTGTTGAAATGGACAAAGTAAATACCATGTTAGAAGAATCAAAAGAAAGCTTAGAAGCAAAACCACACACAGTGCTTGAATCAAACGGTGAACTTGAAAAAGATCCAATTGCAGATGAAATTGAGTTTGATGATTTTGCAAAAATCGATTTACGTGTTGCTTTAATCGCAAAAGCTGAGCATGTAAAAGGTGCCGATAAACTGCTTAAACTAACATTAGATTTAGGTGGTGAAACACGCCAAGTGTTTGCAGGTATTAAATCCGCTTATCAACCAGAAGATATCGAGGGCAAACTTACCGTAATGGTTGCAAACCTTAAACCGCGAAAAATGCGCTTTGGTATGTCTGAAGGTATGGTATTAGCTGCTGGCCCTGGTGGCAAAGAAATACATATCCTAAATCCAGATGAAGGCTCTAAACCAGGCATGCGTATAATGTAGTTTTTAATAACTGAATTTATATTTTTTAGGCACAGTTATACCCTTTATAACTGTGCCTAATACGTTTGTCTTAATACCATTTTACTATTTTATACCCCTCCTCTAAATAACTTTCATTTTTATTAAATTTACTCTGTAAAATAAATAATAATACAGCTAGTATGGAAACATAAAATTGGGACAAGCTATCATGTTTAAAGTTATATAACAGAATCACTGTAATTATTTCATGATTTTAGGTGTCCTGAACGACATTAGACCTTATACTCTATTTAGGTATACAATAAAGCTTGATTCAAAAGTATAATAAAAATATAGGACGTTCATGTCAGCTCATTACGCACAAATAAAAGAAATATGTGATGCACTTTATGATACTAAAGAAGGCTTATCTTTAGATCGTATTTTTGAACAAACACAGTTACCTAAATCTGAAGTCATTATTCATTATAAAACATGGCGCAGTGAAGCAGCTAATGACTCAGCTCAAGTCAATCTTGATCCCAATATTAATAAACAAACTTTTAGTAATGAATTTTTAGATGCATTTAAAAATGAAGTATCGGATCAAGCTGAAGTATTAAATAAAGCGACAAAACAGCAATTAGAGTTTTCTCTAGAAATTGAACGAAATACCGCATCGAGCCTGCAAGAATCAGAACATAGAGTCACACAATTAGCACAACAAATTAATGAGTTAGAATCTGATATTGCTAGACACAAGTCACAGTATCATGACGAAATCAGTAATTTACAAAAAACATTAGAAACAACAACAATTGAACTGACAAGTAACTATGAAAATAAGATTACACAATTAGATGAATCTAATAAAAATAATATCAATGAACTCACTCAAAGCTTCGAATCTAAGCTAAACGCATTAATCCATGAAAATGAAACTATCGCTTTAGCTTCAAAATCTTTTGAAGAAGAAATTATTGAAATCAAAGCGAGTTCACAGCAACAACTAAATGAGAAAGAACATAGTCACGCACTTGAGTTAGCGAATACAAAAACGCAATTTGAAAGTAATATATCTGAAAATAAACAAACACACGAACAACATATATCCGAGTTAAAACAAAGATTTGATAATCAAATATCAGAGCAGGCTTCAAAGCACAAAGTCGCATCAGAATCTTCAATTGAAAGCTATGAATCTAAGCTATCAGGGCTTACCCAAGACTTTAAAGCACAAACAAGTGAGTTAACTGAACAGCATAGTTCATCAACACAACAGCTCACCAATGACTATGAAGCCAAAATAACTGACTTAACACAAAGTAAAGAATCTCATATCACTCAAGCTAAAGAATCCTTTACTGCTGAAATTACAGAGTTAAACAATCAAGTTTCAACTAAAACTGAATTACTAGCAACAACGACCCAAACTTTAAATGAAACGCAAATTCAATATGATGAATTGCAATCTCAATTGTCTGAGTCTCAAAATAACTTACAATTAAAGACAATAACATTGGATGATGCACTAGAAGCTAAAACGCTATTACAAACAACACTAAAACAAACCGAAGCCAGAATTTACGATCTAAAAGAGCAAAACACCTCAGCGAATGAACACAACCAAAGTTTAAACGATACTTTAAAATCACAAAAAGCCACAGTAGAAAAAGCACAGCAATTATCTGAAGCTGCAAAAACTGCTTTGCAAAATATGAAACAAGAAAACCAAAAATTAATTGAGCAAATGAGTTTCATAAGAAATAATTCAACCTCAACATTAGAAAGATTAACAAACAAGTCAGAGCAAGCGATTACTAAAATTAAAACATTAGAAGAAAAACTCACGGGTGAGCAAACAGCAAGTTATCAAGTAAAGTCTGACAATGAAAGACTGATGGAGCAACTTGAATTTATAAAACAAAATTCAAGTACCACATTCGAAAGACTGACTAAAAGCGCAGAGCAAGCCATGGCTAAGGTAAGAGTTTTAGAAAAAGAAAACGCTGATTTAAAAGAAAACTTAGCAAGTGCCTAAAGTGATTTCACTTTAACTGCAGGGTTACCCAGATAAAGACTATCTGGGTCAACATCTTTGCACACCACACTGCCCGCACCAATAACGCTATTATCACCAATTGTTACACCAGGTAGAATAATTACACCTGCAGCAATCCAAACATTTTTTCCTATTTCAATATTTTGTGCAAAGTTATATTTTTTTAGTCGCTCTCGTGGGTCAATATCATGTGATACCGTTAAAATTTGTACGTTTGGACCAATAAGCGTATCTTCACCTATATGAACTTCTGCACCATCTAAAATTGTACAATTGATATTAATATAAACACGATCAGCTAAAAATATTTTATCGGCATAGTCACAATGAAAACCAGATTCAATAAATACATCTTGCCCACAACCAGCAAAAGTAGACTTTAGACGCTTTAAATTCCCTTTACTAGGACTTTTACTAAATAAACGACAAATCTCATGTACCTGCTTTCTTTTGTTAAGTCGCTCAGGCACTAAACTATCAAAACGTATTTTCATCTATATGCTCTCTAATCAAGGGACCGTAATTAAATCATGAATCTAATAAAGAACAAATATTTTATCTTACTTTATCTAATGGAATCGAAAACATAAATCGCGTACCAATATTCCTCTCAGAATAAACAGTTACAATACCACCAAGGGCCTCGACTTCCGCTTTGACAGCCGAAAGCCCCATTCCCCGACCTGATAATTGACTTAAAGATTGCGTTGTAGAGAGTTGGTCGCTAAAG
>Ga0209395_1006269_pt1 | contig 12949 bp, 8 predicted proteins | sample GOMGulsemesocosm_3_FD_184635 | JGI IMG/M metagenome (GOLD analysis project Ga0209395, IMG submission 184635) | Methane-oxidizing microbial communities from mesocosms in the Gulf of Mexico - GOM9D Gulf of Mexico (SPAdes) (version 2) | ecosystem: Environmental > Aquatic > Marine > Cold seeps... | reverse complement strand
CTTGCCAAGAAAATACTGAAGAAGAGCTTAACGCAGTAAGCGATGTTCCGGTATTAGACACGGAAGCACAAAAACAAGCCTACGGTTTAGGTGCGTATATCGGTATGAATATGCAACGTAACTTGGTTGAACAAGAAAAGTTAGGTGTTGCTCTAGAAAAAGAATTAATCGTGCGTGGTTTTGTTGATAGCATCAATGAGAAATCAGCGATTGAAAAAGAAGAAATTCAAGCCTTGTTGGTTAACTTAGAGCAAACTATGAAGTCTAAGCAGCAAGAAATGGCCACTAAAGATGCTGAATCAAGCTTAGCAGCAGGGCAAAAGTTTCTAGAAGATAATGCCAAAAAAGAAGGTGTTAGCGTTACTGAATCAGGTATTCAATATTCTGTAATCACTGCGACTGAAGGCGATAAGCCAGCAGCAACTGACACCGTAAAAGTGCACTATAAAGGTACTTTTTTAAACGGTGAAACGTTTGATAGCTCATACGACCGTGGTGAACCAGCCGTATTCCCATTAAACCGTGTTATTAAAGGTTGGACTGAAGGCGTACAATTAATGTCTGTGGGTTCAAAATTCAAATTCACCATTCCTTCTGACTTAGCTTACGGTCCAAATGGAAATCCACCACGCATTCCGGGTAACTCAGTATTAGAGTTTGAAATTGAATTATTAGAAATTCAAAAACCAGAGCCAGTGCCACAAGTAGGTGATCAACCTGCTACTGGTGAGTAAGCTTTACCTGATAATGACTTAGTAACCAGTTATACTAACGCTAAGTAAATGTTAAAAGCCATCAGTTGTACTGATGGCTTTTTTAATTGTGTAAATTGTGTTAATTCCACGGTAACTATATGAAAACACTTCTCATCATTGGCTATGTGTGGCCGGAGCCTAACTCATCTGCAGCAGGCACTCGCATGCTGCAATTGATTAGCTTTTTTCAACAGCAGGGCTATCACATTACCTTTACCAGCCCAGCCCAGCGCACCGATCATATGGCTGAACTTACTCAGTTGCAGGTAAATTGTGTTGATATCAAACTTAACTGTGAAAGTTTCGATGAATTTATTGTTGAACTGCAACCTGATGCCGTAATGTATGATCGCTTTATGATGGAAGAGCAATTTGGCTGGCGGGTTAGTGAGCATTGCCCCCAAGCAATGCGAATGTTAGATACCGAAGATTTATTTTGTTTGCGCCATGCCAGGCATGATGCGTATAAGCAAAAGCGTACCATGACAGAAACAGATCTACTTGACTCTGATCTGGCACAAAGAGAAATCGCGGCGATTTTTCGTTGTGATTTATCGCTGATTATCTCACCTAAAGAGATGACCTTACTTACCTTGCTGTTCAATGTTGACAGCAAGCTCTTACATTTGTTGCCGTTTACCTATTCTGAAGCGCAATTAAGGCAAACAACGCCGCCAGTTACTGAACGTGTAGATTTTATGACCATAGGTAATTTTCGTCATCCGCCTAATTGGGATGCAGTGTTATGGTTAAAGCAGCAAATTTGGCCATTAATCCGTGCTCAGTTACCGAAAGCGAAGTTAAATATTTATGGCGCGTATCCGCCGCCGAAAGCGACGGCTTTACATGATGAAAAATCAGGTTTTTTGGTGAAAGGCTGGGTAGACGATGCGATGTTGGCGATGCAATCAGCAAAAGTGTGTTTAGCGCCATTACGCTTTGGTGCCGGTATCAAAGGAAAATTGGCAGAAGCGATGATCTGCGCAACGCCTTCGGTGACCACCGCAATTGGTATTGAAGGGATGGAAGGTAATGATGGTTGGCCTGGTATGGTTGCTGATAGTGCGGAAGACTTTGCTGAAGCTGCCGTACAACTTTATCAGTCAGAGCGGCAATGGCAGCTATTGAGTGATTTAGGGCCAAAGCAGGCACAACAGCTGTTTTCACAAACGCAATATTTCGCTGATTTTTCTCTCGCTTTTAATGAAATAGCGGCTAACCTAGTACAACATCGTCAGCGTAATTTTATTGGCGCCATGCTTAATCATCATCATCATAAAAGTACTAAGTATATGTCGCAGTGGATCGCTGAGAAGAATAAGCGCTAACTTAATCTTAGTTAAGCCATTACCTATGCTCGCTTATAAGCTGGCGTTTAATAATGCCGTTAGTCGCTTAGCAGCTAGTAACAGACGCTGTGTCATCACCGGTTGGTATTGTGAGTGGTAATCATCAGCTAGGCTGATTTTTGTTCGTGGCTTGAGGCAACTTCCCTGAGTATTCCACTGGCAATACTGAAAGCTGGGCGCGGTAGCTAACTGAAATGATTCATCAGCCCATTGCCATACTTGCTGAGGTTGCCATGTCGGTATTGATTGCTGATGCCACTGTTGATTAAGCAATGCTAACCACTTGGCTTTAGTGTTTCTACCTCGAGATAAAATACACTCGTCCCAATACCAATGTAAATTGCTGCATTTGGTTGCTAAATGACTTAGTTTTGTATTATTGCCACCTTGATCACTGGCAAAGCTAATATGCAACGGCTGGTGAATATCTCCTAGCCAATGGCCTAAAAAGAACAGTGCTTGGGCTTGTTGCCAACTCACTTTTGGTTGGGCTTGTTGTAATTGTTTTTGGTGTTGTAATAGCGCTTGCGGTAAGCAGTTTTTTTGACACGACTTTTCAGTGATTTGAACTTGATTACGTGGCACATTCATATAGTGCCAACTACTGTAACGGGTAAATTTCTCTACTCGTTTTATCGCATCTGCCCAAGTACAGACATTAGCGAAAGTTATCGTGCTTCCCTTCTTTTTATAATTGTAATGATTAATTAGGTCTTGATGATTTTTCGGGGTGCTCGCTAATAGCGCCGTTATCTTTTGTTGCTTGGTTACAGACAGGTGTTCAAAAGCGAGTTGGCAAACTAATTGATGGCCAAGCTTACCTAGGGCAAAACTTGGCTTACTAACGGCGAGCAGGCTGGTAAAGCATAACGCAGCGAGTACAAACTTACTCATTTTACTATTACTCGACAAAAATCTGCATTTCTTCACCAATTTGCTTACGCATTTCCATCAACCTTACTGCAGTATCATGTTGTTTGATATCGGCATCGGTTTCAGGTGACCATTGTGGTACCTGCTCAGACTGACCATTTTGATCAACAGCAACCATAATAACAATACAATGGGTGGTTAAGCGGCGATTAAGTGACTTAGGATCACAGGCATTCACTTCTAGGGCGATGTGCATTGAAGACTTGCCGGTATAAATAACTTTGGCTTCTACTTCGACCAAACTACCAACGTGAATAGGGGCAACAAAGCGAATGCCACCCGCATAAGCCGTTACACAGTAACGTCCACTCCAGCCGGCTGCACAGGCATAAGCAGCTAAATCTATCCATTTCATCACCGCACCACCATGAACCTTACCACCAAAATTAACATCTTGTGGCTCGGCTAAAAATCGTAGGGTAATATCGCGTTGTGGCTTGTTCATGAAAATTCTCGAAAAAGTATAAAAGGAAAATTTATCTGGTTAATAGCTGATAAGCAAATAATTAATAAATTACTTGAGTAATAATAGGAGAACCAAACAATGTTGATTGTTTTTTACGCTATAGTTAGCAGAATGATGTATTGAAAGCCTTGAAGTAACAATGGAAGGATTTGATATTAGAACACTGGCATTAACAAACCTGTGGCTGGGTTTGCTTCTTGGCGTGGTTTCGTTGGTCTTTGCACGTATTCATCCCTCATTTAACGGCTTCAAACAATTAGGTTTTAGTTACTTTTTATTTTCGTTTGGCTTTGTATTAGTGGGCTTAAGATCACTGATATCAGATTTTCTGTCGATTGTGGTAGCAAACACCTCGATTGTGCTCGGTTTTAGCTTGTTGATTATTGGCATATTGAAGTTTTTACATTTAAATAAAACGGCCTTTGAAAAATCAACCTACCTACTCATTAGTATTTTATTTATCAGTTTTACCTATTTAACCTACTTTCATCCTGATATTAACGCTCGCATCATTGTGGTTAGTGTCATTATCATTTATCAGTCGTTGTATGCCGGTTTGAAAGTGTTAAATAATAATGAAGCGATGCCGTTGGTATTCGCTAATTTTCTTGGTTTTTCCTTTCTTTATTGCGCTGCGGTATATCTTTTTAGAATGTATTTAATGGTGAATACACCTCATTTGAATAATTTTATGAACGCGGGCACTGTACATGCTTTAGCGCTTATTGCATTACAGCTGGTCATTATCACCAGCTGTTTTTCGTTAACTATTAGTGCGAGTCAGCAACTAGCACATAAACTAGCGATACAAGCGACGGTTGATTCGTTAACCAATATCTACAATCGCCGCGCTTTTGATGAATTTGCGGCTAAAAACATCTTACGGGCGCAACGTGAGCAAACCCCCATTGCCGTGATTTTAATGGATATTGATTTATTTAAACAAGTGAACGATGAGCACGGTCATCAAACCGGTGATGCGGTGTTGCAAGAGTTTAGTTTACGCTTAACTAACAACTTAAGAGAGTACGATATTTTGGCACGCTATGGCGGTGAGGAATTTACGTTATTACTCCCGGATACCTGTGCAGAAACGGCAGTCACTATTGCTGAAAAATTACGTTATGTCATTGCACAGCCCGTCTTTTGTCTCAAGGATGGTAAAGAGTTCACGGTCACCGCCAGCTTTGGTGTTGCTGCTAATCAAGGGAAAACTATTGATTGGCAGCAGTTAATTTCAGCGGCGGATCAAGCCTTATATCAAGCTAAAGCAGAAGGGCGTAATTGTGTCAGATTAAGTCAGGACGAATATACATCATCTAGTTAGGCTTAAGCTTAACCTTTTAGATATCAACTTAATGAAGTCGCAATTATTACTTCTTGATCCTTTTTATATATTTTACCTTACCTTTACACTATTGATAATAATTTGAGCATATAATCAATAAATGGATTATATGCTTCTCTACTAGTTTGATTAGTAGTTGTTTTATAGGTAAAGGGTAAGTGATGATAAAAAAATGTACCATTCTAGGGCTGACACTGATGTTATTAGCATGTGGTGGTGGCTCAGATACACCGGCCACCGTCCCTGTCACTGAGATACCAGTAACCGATGACCCAGCGGCAGAGACTCCTTCAACCGAAACGCCCACGACAGAGACGTCCACGACTGAAACACCTGCAGAGCCATCAGCAGCTAAGCCCAATATTCTCTTGATAATAGCTGATGATCAAGGGCTAGATGCTTCTGCTCAATATTCCTATTCAAACGATTTGCCCAATACGCCAACGCTCACTGATTTGGCTAGCGAAGGTGTGGTTTTTGAGAATGTTTGGGCGACACCCTCATGTACGACCACCCGTGGCACCATTATTACGGGTCAACACGGCGTTAATAGCGGTATAGATTATGTACCCGCCGTTATGTCAAGTGACACCCAAACATTACAACGTTATATTAAATCACAAAGTGTCAGTAGTGATTATCAAACAGCGGTAATCGGTAAGTGGCATTTGGGGGGGGCTAATCCTGAGCTAAGCCATCCAATCGACAGCGGCGTAGATTATTTTGCTGGTACTATTACCGGCACCCTTGATGATTACTATCATTGGCCGTTAACCATAAATGGCACCAGTGCAACCAGTACCGATTATCACACCACTAAAATGACTGATCTGGCTATTGATTGGTTAGCCGAACAAAACCAGCAAGCTAAGCCATGGTTTTTATGGTTAGCGTATGTTGCCCCGCACAATCCTTTTCATTTACCCCCAGAACACTTACATAGTCGTGACCACCTAACCGGCACTGCAGCAGATATTAGTGCGAATAAAAGGGAGTATTATTTAGCGGCGATTGAAGCCATGGACGCAGAGATAGGCCGTTTACTTGATGCTATGAGCACAGCAGAGCGTGAAAATACCATTATTCTTTATATTGGTGATAACGGTACCCCTGCGGGAGTTATCGATACTGAGGTATTCACCCGCAGTCACAGCAAGGGCAGTTTATATGCAGGCGGCATTCGAGTACCAATGATAGCGTCAGGCTATAGTGTCACTCGTACTAACGAACGGGAGGCGGCACTTATTAATAGTACCGACTTATTTGCGTCTATTGCCAATATGGCTGGTAGTGACATTAGTCAGATTAATGATAGCTATGACTTCACTCGGCTGTTTAATGATGGAGGTACGCCACTGCGCTTAGTTAATTATAGCGAATTAATAAGTGAGGATGTTAGCGGTTGGGCGATAAGAAATGAACAATATAAGTTACTTGATCTTGAGGGTGATAATCAAACCTTAACCGATATTCGTAACGATATAAATGACGCTACTGGTGTTGATAACGCGTTATTAGTGACTGAGCTGGCTTTACTGGCGGCAGACATTCGCCACGAAAGTAATACTGGGGCAATTGATATTACCGATGCTGTTTTTACTAACCGTAGTGCTAATTGCACGGATTATGTTGAGCAATATCAATCCAATGTTTTAGATGTTAATAATAGCGTGTTGTTTGCCGGCGATCTGGTGATTAAGGTGATTGGTAACAAATGTATTTTTCAAACCAATAATATCCCTAATCATGATTTTAATGATGGCGGCCAAGCATTTCCGAATAATGTTAGCGCTCAAAATAATAGTTTTGAAATCACCACTAGCCCAAGTTTTGCCAATGTAAGCACATCAATAAGCTTACAAACCGATAATGCAATATTACTCAATGGTGTTAAGGTTGATTTACTCGCGGCCGCCTGTTTTGGTGTTGGTGACGGTAAAACAGGTTGTAACAATAATGAGCAAGCATGGCGATATGATCCAATGTTCGTGGCCAATGGCTTTAGAGTTGATAGTCATAACGCTCATTCTCAGCCCGATGGCAGTTATCATTACCATGGTACGCCGAACGCTTTTTATACTGAGGACGATAATAGTGCGGTTTCACCAATAGTCGGCTTTGCTGCCGACGGTTACCCTATTTTTGGCCCTTACATTGACGATAGTGGTGTTATCCGCAAAGTTATCTCAAGTTTTCGTCTTCGGAGCGGTAATAGAGCTAACGGCTCGACTAACCCTGAAGGCGTTTATGATGGTACTTATCGCGATGATTATGAATTTGTTGCCGAGCATGGCGATTTAGATGAATGTAATGGTATGACAGTGAATGGTGTTTATGGCTATTATATTTCGGATGGCTACCCGTATATTTTAAGCTGCTTTAAAGGTTCGCCTGACAGCTCATTTAATAAATAGCAGTATAGAAAATACGGTAGAAATAAAAAGGCCTTTCTCAATGAGAAAGGCCGTAAATGCTCGCTTAATGGTCTTGTGAATCAAGATTCTTATTAGTTGTATTAAGAAGTATTATTATTATTAATCATTGCTTCTTTGCTAGCGCAGCTATTTTATATCAAAGCATTTTCATGGCTGCAACAACTTTAATAGAGCATAAACTCGACGAGTTTTTTCGTATAAGCTGATATTTTAAACAACCTCTGTCTAAGTGCCTGATTGGCTGTGGGTTGCTGATTTTGGTCTAAATGTAACAAGACTGAAATATTTTTTTGGCTTTCTCTTGAAAATTGTTATTAGTGCCAAAGGAATTGATTTAGCACATAGATTCATTCTGGTGCTAATGTTAGAATGTGCGCCATAAAATGCTTACGATTAATTTTATCGTGACAGCGAATAAGCAAAGATAGCTATAATTGAGGATTTATTGGTGACTGAATTAAAAAATGATAATTATTTACGTGCGCTATTAAAGCAACCTGTAGATTACACGCCAGTATGGATGATGCGTCAAGCAGGGCGCTATTTACCAGAATATCGTGAATTACGTGCAACGGCTGGCGATTTTATGTCATTGTGTCGTAATGCTGAGTTTGCTTGTGAAGTGACTATTCAACCATTACGTCGTTTTAAATTAGATGCCGCGATTCTTTTTAGTGATATTTTAACCATTCCTGATGCAATGGGCTTAGGCTTGTATTTTGAAACCGGTGAAGGTCCTAAGTTTACGAATCCAATTACCTGTAAAGCCGATATTGAAAAAATTGCTATTCCTGATCCTGAAGATGAATTGGGTTATGTGATGAACGCAGTGCGTACTATTCGTAAAGAGCTAAAAGGCGAAGTGCCATTAATTGGTTTTTCAGGTAGTCCGTGGACATTAGCGACTTACATGATTGAAGGCGGCAGTTCAAAAGCGTTCACAAAAATCAAAAAAATGATGTTTAGCGATCCACAAAGCTTACATTTGTTACTCGATAAATTAGCCGATTCTGTTATTACTTACCTTAACGCGCAAATTGCTGCGGGTGCTCAGTCGGTTATGATTTTTGATACTTGGGGTGGAGTGTTATCACCACGCGATTATAAAGATTTCTCTTTACAGTATATGGCTAAGATTGTTGATAGCTTAACCCGTCATGCAGATGGTCGCCAAGTACCGGTTACCTTATTCACTAAAAATGGTGGTATGTGGTTAGAAGATATTGCCGCAACGGGTTGTGATGCAGTAGGGCTAGATTGGACTATTGATATCGAAAACGCCAAAGCTCGGGTCGGTGATAAGGTTGCTTTACAAGGTAATATGGATCCTTCTATGCTTTATGCGCCGTTACCGCGTATTGAACAAGAAGTACAAAAAATTCTAGCAGGCTTTGGTCAAGGTGGCACCGGACATGTGTTCAATTTAGGCCACGGTATTCACCCCGACGTAAATCCAGAGCACGCTGGTCACTTTATTGAAAGTGTGCACCGTTTTAGTAAGCAGTATCACAAATAAAATGACTGTCGCTTAAGGCAGACAATAAAAAGCCGCTAACTATGTGAATAGTTAGCGGCTTTTTTGATGCTTTTTAAAATTAGGTCTAGTTCGAAATACGTGCGTTGTTACTCGTCGTCATCTATTTCATAAGCGCTAAAATCAGTGATGCCTTTCTCTTCTAAAATACGACGGACACTAGCCGGTAGTTTTTCATTATTATCTTTAGCTAAGTCTTCATCATCCGGTAAAGGTTGGCCGGTAAAGGCATGTAAAAAAGCCTCGCATAACAATTCACTATTAGTCGCATGGCGCAAGTTATTCACTTGACGTCGAGTGCGTTCATCTGTGAGCACTTTTAATACACGCAAAGGAATAGAGACTGTGATTTTTTTTACTTGCTCACTTTTTTTACCGTGTTCAGCATAGGGATTAATATACTCGTCATTCCACTGAGCCATGCAAATTCCTCTGTAATTACTCATTATAGTTTTACTTGTTGATAGAGTGATTTTACTGGCTGAACAAAATCAGTCAAGTAGAAGTTTAGATGTCTAAAAAATCTTGACCTAAATATTCAAAGCGTTTAGAGTTGTAGACGTCCAAACATCTAAAATTATTTTAATGAAGTCGTAAAGGTTAAGAGGAATATATATGTCTAATGCTAAGGTAAAAAACATCACCACGCTAGCGGTAAGAACGGGCATTAATACCGATCAACATCACGGTGCGGTTGTTGCTCCTATTCATTTATCGAGTACTTATTCATTAAAAGGCTATAAAGAAAAGCGCCAGTTTGATTACTCCCGTACTGGTAATCCAACCAGAGCAACGTTTGCACAAGCTATTGCCGATTTAGAGCAAGGCAGTGTTGGTATTGCAACTAGTACCGGCATGTCGGCAGTACATTTACTTTGTCAGTTACTGTCAACAGAAGATCTTGTCGTGATCCCACATGATTGCTATGGCGGCAGTTTCCGCTTATTTACCCATTTAGCCAAACGCGGTCAATTTAAGCTGATTGTGGTTGATCAAAATGATGAAAGCGCATTAACTAATGCCTTAAGCCAAAAGCCTAAATTAGTCTTGTTAGAAAGCCCAAGTAATCCATTATTACGTTTAGTTGATATTGAAGAAATCACTAAATCGTGTCACCAAGTTGGCGCGTTAGTGGCGGTTGACAACACTTTTTTATCGCCAGTATTACAACAGCCTTTAGCGCTAGGTGCCGATATTGTTTTCCACTCAACCACTAAATATATTAATGGCCACAGTGATGTTGTTGGTGGCGTTTTGGTGACGAAAGATCAAGCATTGGGCGAAGAGCTAGCATGGTGGGCAAACTGTATCGGTATTACCGGTAGCGCCTTTGATAGCTTCTTAGCATCACGTGGTTTAAAAACTCTACCAATTCGAATGAAACAACATCAAGAAAATGCGGCAGTGGTTGCTAACTTTTTGAAAGATCATGATGCGATTGATGCGGTGTATTTCCCTGGCTTTGAAGATCATCCAGGTCACGCTATTGCTAAAAAGCAGCAGGCAGGTTTTGGCGCAATGTTAAGCTTTGAAGTTAAAGGTGGCGAAGCGGCAATCGAGAAATTATTTGCGAATTTATCGTTATTAACATTAGCACAATCGTTAGGCGGCGTTGAAAGTTTGATTAGTCATCCGGCAACCATGACTCACGCAGGTATGGAAGAGGCCGCACGACTTGAAGCGGGTATTACTAATTCACTGGTTAGAATTTCTGTTGGCATTGAAGAGGTTGCTGATATTGTTGCAGACTTAACCCACGGATTAGCGAAAAGCCAACAGTAGTATTTTCCGAATCGTTTCCCCTTTAGAATAATTGAGCACAAAATGACCGAAACAATCATTACCGCAAAGAATTGGCAGCTTGACGTAAGCGTAGACGAACAGGCTGAAAACCAATTAGCTAAGCATGCCATTCATGTTCATAAATTTGGTGGTAGCTCTTTAGCTACCGCTGAATGTATTGTCCGGGTAGTTAATATTATTAAACAGCATTGTCAGCTCAATGACATTGTGGTTGTTTCGGCTAATGGAAAAACTACCGATCAATTATTCGCTTTATACGCTTTAGCACAGCAAGAAAAATCGACTCCCGCTGTCCAGCAAGCGCTAACTGATCTGCACAATTCACAAACTAGCTTAATAACACAATTATTAAAACCAAGTTATGCGCAACAATTAGTCAAAGCATTAGCGCATGACTTTGAACAATTAACCTTATGGCTCGCTGGTGAGTTAAGCCAACATCATAATGATATTTTGAGTTTTGGTGAGCTCTGGTCGGCGCGGTTATTATCGGCATTGCTTAACGAGAAAGTTTGCCCGAGTAATAGTATTGATGCTCGCGATTTTTTAGTGATTGAAAACGAGCAAGCCAGTCAGGTAAACCAAGCGTTAAGTGCTGCGCAATTAAAGCAACGCCGTCAATTTGGTAAATTAGCGGTGATTACGGGTTATATTTGTCAAGATTCACAAGGGCGTACCTGCACTTTAGGTCGAAATGGCAGTGATTATTCTGCCACCATTATGGCCTCGTTAGTGGGCGCATTAAATGTCACCTTATGGACAGATGTTGACGGTATCTATAGTGCGGATCCGCGCGTAGTGCCTAATGCCAGAAAATTACACCGTTTACCTAATGGCGTAGCAAAAGAACTTGGTCGTTTAGGTAACCCGGTATTACATCAAAAAACCTTAACGCCGTTAATTAATGAAAGCATTGCTCATCATTGTCATTTACATGTTGCGAGCAGTTTTGACGCGAGTGTGGTTGGCACTGAAATTGGTAAGTTTGGACAAATTGCTAAACAAGAGCTGTCGGTTACCTATTTAAATGATTTAGTAATCGCCCAGTCGGATAACTTTTCCGGATCATTACTAGCTAGCCTACAACAGTCCCTCTCACCTTTGTGTGTCGATGAGAAAAGTAAACAATTAGTGATCCGTCAAGATCAGCAGCTGGCGTTGAGCCAACAAGTCGCTAGCCAACATATACAAGTGAAGTTTCAGCCAGTGGCCATTATTGCTGTGGTTGGCCATAAAGTGTCTCAACGTGGCGATATTAAAGCACGCTTTAAACGTGCGTTAAAAAATAGTCAATCATTAGCTATTATCAATAGCGATAATAGTCATAGCATTATTGCGGTATTAGCGGAGCCGTGTAGCACCGAATTATTAAATAGTATTCACCATGATATCACTAAAGATGCTCGTCATATTGGTGTAGTCGTTGCGGGCTTAGGTAATATCGGCCAACGATTTTTAGAATTACTACCCGCGCAGTTAAATCGTGTTTACGCACTAGAGAATATCCATCTGGTTGGTTTGTTATCTTCTCGTAAAGCGTTAATTAATAATGATGGCATTGAGGTATTACAGGCAATCTCGCAGTTTAACGAAACAGCGAAAGACTATGATCATCAACAATTACTCTCTTGGCTAAGTAATCACCCGTATGATGAACTTATTATCGTAGATATCACCCCGAGTGAGGAATTTAGCTTATTGTATAAAGCATTCTTTGCTCAAGGTATTCATGTTATCGGCGCGAATAAATGGGCCGCATCGTCAAATACTACCGACTATAATGACTTGCGTTATACTGCGGATAAACATAAAAGTTTATGGTTAGGCAATACCACGGTTGGTGCGGGCTTACCAATAAATCATGCCATAGCCGATTTAAAAAATAGTGGCGATAACATTACGGCACTAGCGGGGATTTTTTCAGGAACCCTGTCTTGGCTTTTTGAAAGTTATGATGGTTCAGTACCTTTTTCAACATTATTATTAGATGCGTTAGCACAAGGTATCACCGAGCCTGATCCACGTGAAGATTTATCAGGCCGTGATGTCCAGCGAAAATTATTAATTCTGGCGCGTATGGCTGGTGTTGAGTTATCCCTTGAAGATATTGATTGTAATAATTTGGTGCCATCAACATTACAAAACATTAGTACCGAAGAGTTTTTATCACGCGCGTCGGAATTAGATGACTTTTTCGAAAAACAGCTCAGCCAAGCAAATCAACAGCAACAATGCATTCGCTATTTAGCTCAATTAACCATTGCTGATAATGGCAGAATTAGCGCTAAAGTGAGCTTAGAGTCATTAGATAACAGCCATGCCTTTG
>Ga0209395_1006264_pt1 | contig 12958 bp, 8 predicted proteins | sample GOMGulsemesocosm_3_FD_184635 | JGI IMG/M metagenome (GOLD analysis project Ga0209395, IMG submission 184635) | Methane-oxidizing microbial communities from mesocosms in the Gulf of Mexico - GOM9D Gulf of Mexico (SPAdes) (version 2) | ecosystem: Environmental > Aquatic > Marine > Cold seeps... | reverse complement strand
TAACAGCAGGCGCAACCACGGTACTCAGCTCAGGCTTTTTTTCAGGGCTTGGCTCCACCGACCAGGGTGGGGCATCGTCAACAGCTGGGCTCACAACGGTTTCAACAGGGGCGGCTGGCACTGGCACTGGCACACTGAGATCTGGCGCAATACCCGCTGGCTCACTTGCAACTCCGCCCAGATCGCCAGCAGGCCCCTCTGTTGTTTCTATTGTTTCTGCTGCTTGCAGTGATTGGGATGTTTCCGCTGGGACTCTACTGGTGTTATCGGCGGGGCTCTGAACAGCCTCAACCCGCGTATCAGTAGCCGGGTTATCAATAGGCGTATCGACAGAATTCACAGGCTCTGGCAAAGCCTGGGTGGGCACTTGATGCACCCCTTGCGGCCGGAACGCTAACATACGCAGCAAGACCATCTCAAAGCCCGCACGTGGCTCTGGTGACATGGGAAGATCGCGGCGTCCGAGCAAGGCCGTCTGGTAGAACAGCTGTACATCTTCACTCGGCAGACGTTGAGCAAGCGCCATAACTTGCTCTCTATCACCTCGGCTATTGTCCACCGCCTCGGGCAGGGCCTGGGCGATAGCGATACGGTGCAGAACTGATAGCACCTCTGCCAACGCGGCCACATAATCTGGGGCGTGTTGACTGAGGCGCTCGACCGATGCGAGCAGTGCCTGTCCTTGCCCCTCGGCCAGCGCCTGCAGCAAATCAAACACCAAGCTCTGGTCAATAGCACCCAACATTGAGCCCACATCACTCTCAATCACCTTGCCCGCGCCAAAGGCAATGGCCTGATCGGTCAGGCTCATGGCGTCGCGCATACTGCCGTCGGCCGCACGGCCCAACAACCACAGTGCGGCTTCATCAAACGGCACCATCTCCTGCTCAAGCACATGTTTGAGATGGTCAACGATGCGCTCGGGCTCCATGTTTTTCAGGTGGAACTGTAAACAGCGCGAGAGGATGGTCACCGGCAACTTTTGAGGATCGGTGGTTGCCAATAGGAACTTCACATGCGGAGGCGGCTCTTCTAAGGTCTTCAACAGGGCATTAAAACTGTGTGATGAGAGCATGTGCACCTCATCGATCAGGTAAACCTTATAACGCCCTCTGGTCGGGGCGTACTGGACGTTTTCCAGCAGCTCCCGCGTATCTTCCACCTTGGTACGCGACGCGGCGTCCACCTCAATGAGATCGACAAAACGCCCCTCATTGATTTCATTACAGGCGCTGCACTGGCCACAGGGCTCGGAGCTCACACCGGTATCACAGTTTAAGCAGCGCGCCAGAATACGGGCAATGGTGGTTTTACCCACGCCTCGGGTGCCGGTAAACAAGTAAGCGTGGTGCAGCCGGTCGTGATCCAGGGCATTAACCAGTGCTTGCAGTACATGCTGCTGCCCGACTAACTCTCGGAAGCTACGAGGACGCCACTTACGGGCAAGAACTTGATAACTCATGGAGGTTGGTAGCCCTTATGTCTTTATTATTGGGTGGGGGAACACGGCAAAGGCGAATTATATCCCAGCCAAGCCAAATAGACAGCGCCTAATATAGACACAAGATCAGCATAGAGATTAAGGCATTAGATAGAGAGTAGGATTGCCAGCAAACGTGGCGGTATAACGAGGGTGATACTAGACGCTTATGGAGGCGACCCCAACCAGCCACATCCCGGCACATGATGTCACTGCTACCGTTGCTCCCTTCCGGGCCTGGCGGAGTTTACAGCTGATCATTGCGAGAGGACCAATTGGGGTCACCACTGCTAAAGCCCGCGCATTATTGACGGATTCAGCGCGCATTGCAAGCGAGCAATGGACTATTGCACACGGAATAACGGCCTCCCTTGCGGCCTACACTATTCGGCTCCGTAACGGCCTGCTCTGGTCTGCTCGTTATCGTTCACTCAAGTAACGTCAACAATCTCAGCCAAGCGGATATCTCGCGGATATTTTTGGGTGAAAAAAACCTATCCAGATGGCCGCGAAGCAATTCCGCTCGATCAAAAAGACGGGGCAGCGGTGCATTCCAGCCTTGACAGCAACGCTCTTAAAAAGAACGACAACTAATCAAAGTCTGCTGGCCACAACTGTTTTTTACCGGCCAATTTTCACAGGCAAAGGCACGCCACCGAAAAAGCTGGGTAACAGCGTCGATTGGCGATACTGATTCCGCCGACACTGGACTCTCGCTAAAGCCGTACGTCAGTTCTGGATTCTAAGCTCTAAGTTCTAAGTTCTAAGTTCTAAGTTCTAAGTTCTAAGTTCTAAGTTCTAAGTTCTAAAAATCCTAGGGCGTCATAAACATCTTAGATTTTCTCTGCTTACCGCTCGCCCGACACTCAAACTGAACAACTACACACACCCAGTTCAACAGCTAAGTCCCCAAACCTTGCTTTCTAATATTTTTCAGCTATTTCTCTATGTTAACAATTGAATATCACCGAGTGATCCAACTTTCCTATCATCTTGCCGAAAACAGACAAAACCAAAAAGAGAGGAACACCATGCAACCCAAGTTATTAACGGCCAGTATTCTGGTTGCCAGCCTCAGCCTGGGCGCCACAGCGCAGGCCGCTGACGTGCGCATCAATGGCTTTATTTCCGTGGTCGGCGGCACCACCCTCAGCGAGGGCACCCAACCCGACGGCACCAAGTCCACCTTCATCGCCAACGGCCCCACCAACGGGGTCTATGATGACGACATTTCCTTCAAACCGGACACCATGTTTGGTTTGCAGGTCGCCAGCGATCTGGGTAACGGCCTCAGCGTCACAGGTCAAATCACCGGCGCCGGCGGCGAAGACTTTGACGCCAACGTCGCCTGGGCCTACCTCACCTATGAATTCAATGACACCTGGGCACTGATGGCCGGTCGTCAACGTATCCCCTTCTTCCTCACCTCCGACTATCTGGATGTCGGTTACGCCTACCACTGGATTCGCCCACCAACAGTGACCGACTCGATTGTTGATGACTTCGAAGGAGTGCAATTCCGTCACACTGGTTACATGGGCGATTGGGATACTCGCTTACAGCTGTTTGCTGGCGAAAACTCAGCACAATCCAGTATCGGTAGCATCGGCCTCGAAGATATTATGGGTGCCGCCTACTTCATGAGCACCGACCAATTCCAACTGCGCGCTGCCTATGTGGTGACTGACCTTGCCATCAGCAGCTTAGGTGCCGACACTGTCGGACCTGCCCTTGCACAAGATGACGACAGCCCCGTAGGCATATCCTTCACTGCCCTTGCGGGCCGCTGGAACTTCGGCAGCAGCTTTTTAATGGCTGAATACATAGCGTCGGATTTCGATGAAGCGATTGTCGGCCTGGGGCTAAAAGCCAACACAGGCTACTACATAAGTCTCGGGCATCAGATGGGCAACCTAACGCCACACATCACCTACAGTGTTGAAGAATCTGATTACGAAACTACAACCTCTGGTCTCCCCAACTTCAGCTCATTTAATGGCTCCACCGAAGCGACCAGTATCACCGTCGGTGTGCGCTGGGACTTCCACCCAAGCGCGGCCTTCAAAGTTGAGTACATGACTCGCTCTGACGACAGCCCGGCCGAAAGAATTACAGCTAATGGCACCCCGCAAGAAGTCGACCTGTTCAGCGCCGGTATCGACGTTATTTTTTAAATTGGAGCCAAACATTATGAAATACAAAACAATTAAGACACTAGTCGCGGCCTCCCTTGCCAGCGCCACCCTACTCGGTTCCGTAGCGGCCTGGTCTGGCGTGGCGGTTATCGTGCACCCCAGTAACGCCAATAGCCTCAGCCAAGCCGACATCTCGCGGATATTTTTGGGCAAGAAAAAATCCTACCCGGATGGTAGTGAAGCGATACCCGTGGATCAAAAAGACGGCGCCGCCGTGCGCTCCAGCTTTGTGAGTACCGTACTCAAAAAGAACGATCAGCAAATCAAAGCCTACTGGGCGCAGCTTTTATTCACCGGTAAAGGCACGCCGCCCAAGGAAGTCGGCGCCAGCGCTGATGTACGTGCATTGATCGCTGCAAACCCCGCACTGATTGGTTACATCGATTCCGCCGATGCCGACGGTTCGGTCAAGGTCGTTCACCAGTTTTAAGCACTTAGCTTTAAACCTTAAATCTAGGACGCGCATGCGTCTTAGATTTTTCATTTAAGCGTCAGTGAACACTCCATTAAACAACGACTCAGTAACCTCCCTCACGATAATACTCATCTGCACCTAAAATCTTGCTTTCTCATATATTCCAGCTATTTATCTAAGTTAACAATCAAATACGTGCGGGTAATTACGCAATGATTATTGACCAAATAACCTACTCGCAGGGGCCATAAGAGGGCCTGTTATCACTTAAAGAAAACACATTAAATACCTAACAAGTTTAGGCAATCAAGCACCCAATAAAATTGAAGAGAGAGCAACATGACTCGACATATATTAACAACGGCCATCATCGCGGCTGGATCAATCCTAGGCTCGGGCGCGCAGGCGGCAGACTTACGCATCAACGGCTTCCTTTCTGTCGTCGGCGGCCTGACAACCAGCGAAGGCGTTGCCCGTAATAAGTTTACCGGCGCCGAGTCAAAAGCGACCTATGTCGCCGACGGCCCGACTGGAGGGGTTTATGACGATGATATAAGTTTTAAACCCGACAGCAACTTCGGCTTACAGGTATCATCTAACTTAGGCGACGGCCTTAGCGTCACAGGACAGCTCACAGGTTCCGGCGGTGAGGACTTTGACACCAATGTAGCCTGGGCATACATCAGCTACGACCTCAACGACAATTGGAACCTGCAAGCTGGCCGCCAGCGCCTTCCGCTATTCTTCTACTCGGACTTCCTCGATGTCGGCTACGCCTACCACTGGACCCGCACACCTCAAGTACTACCAGGCGCCTTCTCCGATACCTTTGAGGGTGTCAAACTGGCCTGGATGCACTCCAGCGACAACTGGGACTGGCGAGCCTCTATCTATGGGGGCGCGGGGGATACAAGCGAGGGCGATGTAGGCATCAAAACCAAAGACGTATTGGGCGCAACACTAAAAGCCAGTAATGATTGGCTGCAACTTCGCGCCACCTATTCAATGAATGATCTGGTTATCGACAGCCCCAACTCCACTTTTTTCACTCGCAATGGCGTGGCACAAGCCACCGATGACAACCCATTGGGCTACACATTTGCAGGCATTGGTGCGCACATGACCTTCGACAGCGTCTTCGTCGTGACCGAGTACGCGTTTTCCGAGATTGAGGAAGTCTTTGCGCCTGATAATAGCGTGGTCGGCGCCGACGGCACCATTGGCTGGTACATATCCTCAGGTATTCGCTTAGGGAACCTCACGCCACACATCACCTACGGTGTGAGTGAAGCCACCTTCAGCCAAGAAACACCCAGTTTAGACACAGACAGCGAAAACGCATCCACAACCATTACCTTAGGCGTACGGTGGGACTTCCACCCCAGCGCCGCCTTTAAGGCTGAGTTCAGCACTCGCGAGGACGACAGCGATGACGCCTTGCAGAATGATTTTGGCTTCTTCGGTAATGGTGAGCAGAACAAAGTTGATGTTTTTACCGTCGGCTTCGACGTAATTTTTTAACTGGGAGTCAAGACTATGGCAAACAAAATACTGAAAACATTACTGGCGGCTTCTCTTGCCAGTGCAACATTACTGGGCTCTGTAGCCGCATGGTCTGGCGTAGCCGTTATTGTTCACCCGAGCAACGCCAACAACCTCAGCGAAACCGACATCTCTCGAATTTTCTTAGGGAAAAAGAAATCCTACCCAGATGGCAGCGAAGCAATTCCAGTCGACCAAAAAGACGGCGCAGCGGTACGCTCCAGTTTTGTCGGGACCGTTCTGAAGAAGAACGACCAGCAAATTAAAGCCTACTGGGCACAGCTGTTATTCACGGGTAAGGGTACCCCGCCCAAAGAAGTCGGGGCCAGCGCCGATGTACGAAAACTGATTGCTGAAAACCCGGCACTTATCGGTTATATCGATTCAGCCGAAGCTGACGGTTCGGTAAAGGTCGTGTTTCAGTTTTAAATTTCAACAGTCCCAAAAAAATGGAGCACTCAGATTAAATTCAACTGAGCGCTCCGCTTGCCCCCCTTCGCTCTCCACCGTCACAATAAAGTACGAATACCCCACAAAAAGAGCGATGCTCGTCGCTACTTATAGGCGAAAGTCATATCACCACTGGCTTGTATATACATATAGCTGTAATGACATGGTATCCCTTGTATTCCTATAGGTTTGCGCTATTAAACTAAGTTAACAATTCATTTTAGATCGCCATCACGAACGTAAATCTCTTACCTAAACGCGCATGGAGATAGACATGAAACTGAACCAGTTTACGGCAGGCCTCTTTGCCACCCTACTCCTGCTCGGCTCGACAACCCAGGCGTCTGATGTACGCATCAACGGTTTTATATCCGTGGTCGGCGGCACCACCCTCAGCGAAGGCAACAACCTGACAACCGGAAATAAATCGACCTTCCAGTCCAACGCTCCCACCAACGGTCGCTACGATGATGATATTTCCTTCAAACCAGATACGATCTTTGGCCTACAGGTCAGCAGTAACCTTGGAGAGGGCCTCAGTGTAACCGGTCAGATCACCGGCGCCGGCGGTGAAGATTTCGACGCCAACGTCGCCTGGGCTTACCTCACCTACGAGTTTAATGATGCCTGGTCAATGATGGCTGGGCGCCAACGCATCCCCTTCTTTATGAATTCCGACTACCTTGATGTTGGTTACGCCTACCACTGGATGCGGCCACCGACCGAGACCGATGTTGCGGTCGATGACTTTGAGGGGGTCAGTTTTATTCACACGGGTTATATCGGCGATTGGGATAGCCGCCTGAAAATCTACGCAGGTGAAAATACCGCCGAAGCAGCCTCTCTAGGGCCTCTAGGCATAAAAGACATGGTCGGTGTGGTTTACAACCTCGGCAAGGACAACCTGCAGCTGCGCGCCACCTATATGGTGACCGACTTCTACGTCGATGCCCTTGCGCCCTTTGGTCAGGGCCCCGAAACACCGGTGAGCGCCTACTTCTTTGGCTTCGCGGGAAAATGGAACTTCGGTAACAGCTTTATCATGGCGGAGTATGTCGGCTATGGCTTTGATGACGTCATATTTAGTGCCGGCTGGGATGAATACACCGGGGGTTATGTTTCCTTTGGTCATCAAGTCAACTCAATCACCCCGCACATCACCTATAGCTTCTCTGAATTAACCACAGCATCCACCACCAATGGCAGTCCCAACGGCGGGCTCGATGGCTCGGAGGATAGCAGCTCCATCACCGTTGGTGTGCGCTGGGACTTCCACCCCAAGGCCGCATTTAAAGTCGAATATCAAACCCGGTCCGACGACTCCACCGCCAACATCATCGCCGCCAAGGGCAATCTACTCGAAACCGACCTATTTAGCGTCGGCATAGACGTCATCTTTTAATCAGGAGTCAGCATAATGAAACGTAAAACCATCAAGACATTACTGGCTGCCTCATTGGTCAGCGCCACACTGCTTAGCTCCGTCGCCGCATGGTCGGGCGTCGCGGTTATCGTTCACCCCAGCAACGCCAACGACCTCAGCGCAACGGATATTTCGCGCATTTTCTTAGGTAAGAAAAAATCCTACCCGGATGGCAGCGAAGCCATACCAGTGGATCAAAAAGACGGCGCAGCGGTGCGTTCCAGTTTTGTCAGCACCGTGCTTAAAAAGAACGATCAGCAAATCAAAGCCTACTGGGCACAGCTGCTGTTTACCGGTAAAGGCACACCGCCCAAGGAGGTAGGCGCTAGCGCAGACGTGCGCCAATTGATCGCTGAAAACCCAGCACTGATTGGTTATATCGACTCAGCCGACGCAGACGGTACGGTGAAGGTAGTACATCAATTTTAAGCCAACTACATAAGGGAGAAGGCGGCCTAGTGAGCACTTGGCCGCCTTTTTAATGCATTAAGCGCCTACCCCAGCGCTTAATTGCTGCAGAGCCTAAATAATAGGCACAAAAAAGCCCAGCATTGCTGGGCTTTAGAATAATGGCGGAGAGGAAGGGATTCGAACCCTTGAAGCCTTGCGACTTACACACTTTCCAGGCGTGCTCCTTCGACCACTCGGACACCTCTCCAAATCGCAACAACAGACATTAAGCCCGCTCCAGCGAGGGGGCGTACTTTACACAATGAAAAAAACAAAGGCAATGTCATTTGGCTGGCCAAGCCTGAAAAAACTCACTCGTTTGCCTTGCTGGCTTAGTTTTCAATTCGCCGACCGGCGTACCCAAATAGACAAAACCGACAATGGACTCCTCATCCTGCACGCCAAGCCCAGTGCGAACCGGCTGACTATAGGCCAAAGGCCCCGTACGCCAATAGGCCCCAACCCCCTGTGCGAAAGCGGCGGTAATCATATTCTGCACGGCCGCACCGGTCGCCAATAACTGCTCACTCACGGGAACCTTCGTATGCTCCTGCGCTTGTGCTATTGCCACAATAACCATCGGCGCCCGCTGAGGCATACCCAAGTAACGCTGACACTGAGCATCACTCAATGGCGCACTATCAGATCTGACTGACTCTAGATACAACTCACCCAATGCCTTCAAACCTTCACCTTGCACCACAAGAAAACGCCAGGGCGTTAGTCCAGCATGGTCTGCCGCCCGCAAGGCCGCCGCCTGAATTGTCGCCAAAACCTCACCCGACGGTGCGGGCTGCTGCAACTTCCCACAAGAAACTCGGTTCAAAAGGGCATCTACTGCCAGCATAGCCATAAGGTTACCTGTCCATCTTCATTCAGAAGTTAACATTCTACCTAGAACGAGGGGCTATTAGCCATCTACGGCCAATACTCAGCTACTAGTAAAATGCACATCCTTGGACCATAATTTCTAGGCGTTGGCTATAAAAGAAAGCCCACGCTACTGAAATGAGCATATTGGCCGACAAAGTAACTGACCATCACACTTAATACACTGAACAGGCGAGGCCTTACCGGCATGCAACTATCCAACTGGGTCTTGATTGGCGCCATCGAAACCTATGCGGTGCTGGTGATTGTGTGCCTATTTTTGCTCTTCCACGCGCGCGGACTGAAGGGCTTAATTAGTCGTCTACAAAATAAAATAAGTGATCTAGTATCCGACCTCGCCAACGCCAAGCGACAGTTCAAGGAAGCCCAGCAAGCCGGCAATAATGGCGGTTCGTACAGCGATCAACTCGAAGTACAAATAGATAAAAACCGCGAGTACCACCAGTCCCTTTCCGCCGACAGAGATATCGCCCTGGATTTAGACAGCACAACCCCCCTGGAGCGAAAAATAACAGCACTGAGGCACGCAGTGCTCATTGCCGAAAAGGAGGCCTCACTGGCAGGACAAGACAGCAGCCCAAACTGGAACATCATTCAAAGTAAGTTTGGTGGTTTTCTCGAATTCTTTAACCAAGGGGGCACGGCATCCACAGGCATCCAATCACTCGAGGATGACGGCGATGCAATGGAGGGCCTACAACAGGCCCTCAGTGACAGCTATCAACGCATTGAAAACCTAGAAAAATTTCAACAGCTATTTTTCGAAATGGAAGACAAGTGGGAAGAGACAAAGCAACAAGCTGACGACTACTTCCAACAATTACAACAGCTCAGCGTAGACGAGAGCGCCAAACCTCAATTTGATGCCCTATTAAACAGTTATCGCGCGGTTTACGATGACATCGACCAACACTTCCAGCAGGCATCAAGCAAGAAGGGAACCGTAGAATTAGCATCTGAGCAGCCATCCCCATCACCAGCAAGAAGCAGCGCCGAACTGGACAAGCTGCGCAGCGTTGCCGCCAACCAACACCAGCTGATCAATGAACTGCAACGCCGACTAGATTCAGCCAACTCAAACGAAGAACGCATAGAGCTCATCTCCGAGCTACAGAAACAGCTGGAACTTCAACTACGCTATGTAAAAGAGTCGGAGACCTGCATTGAACTGATGGATAACGAACTGCAAAGCGCCAATGAACGTATCCAGCAGCTTGAGCAGCAAGCAGGAAAAACAGAGGCGGGCGTCTCCCGTGTTAAAAGTTTAGAGGCCAGTGTTGAGAAGAGCGCCATGGAATGCTTAAAGATGAAACGCATGATCGATAAGCTGCAACAAGAAAATGACCAACTCGCACAGCAAGCCATGTCGACAACATCACCAGCAGACAGCCAAGCGCTAAAAAACAAGTTCCAGCAGCTTCAGCAGAAATATTTGGGGTTAGAAGAAAAGTACCTAAAATTACGCACTCAACGCTAATCAGCAGGCCCCGCCCGCCCTCTCATACCTCGCCATTGGACACCCCCCCCCCTAACTGTTTACTATGGGGTGCTTAGCGCCCTCATAGCGGGTGTCAACCTAGAATAAATAATAGCTAAAGCCCGCCCAGTGCAGGCCCTAGCCTTGGACTCATTTGACCAGGCAGACAAAGATGGTTATCCATGACAATCCCAACCATACCAAGTGATCAAAAAACACACTTTCAGTTTTATTTTCGAGCTCTATTTTGTTTCGCGGCCGCCGGGACATTAGCATCCGACATAAACTGGAACGATATCAGCCCACTGCGCGCGGGCATGATGGTCCTGCTGTTTACCTATGCCTACGGTGTTTTCTGGGTCTCTAAGCGTATTCCAGCCCCCAAACTGACCAAAGTCGCCCGCTGGTTTCACTATGGTGACGCAAGCCTCGCCGGCTGCGTTCTCGCACTGATCAATTTCAGCCTGCTCCCCTGCATCCTCTTTGTCACCATGATCCAATTTAATGCGCTGATCGACGGCGGAGCCAAACGCTGGGCTCGAGACAATACCGCCCTCGCTGTCGGAGCTATCATCGGCATACTGGTGCATCAACCCAATTGGGTGCTATCCGCGCAATTTGAAATCAGCTTGGCCAGTCTAATTGGCATCACCACCTACTTTTGCGCCTCGGCTGTTTATACCTATAACCAAATGAGCGAACTGCGCCAACAAAACACTCAACTCCAAAGCGCTGAGAAACAGCACAAAATGCGCGCCTACAAGCTCTCCCGCTACCTGTCACCACCGGTCTGGTCAGCGATCAATCGAGGCCAAGAGCAAGCCCTGCAAACCGAGCGTAAGCGTCTCAGCATTTTTTTCTCTGATATCAAAGACTTCAGTCAATTATCGGAAGAGCTCGAAGCCGAAACCTTGACCGAGCTACTGAACAGCTACCTCACAGAAATGTCGAAAATTGTTAGCCAATACGGCGGCACCATCGATAAGTTCATGGGCGACGGCATTATGGTCATCTTTGGCGACCATGACAGCAAAGGTCTGAAGAGCGATGCCCTGCGCTGTATTTCCATGTCGATCGCCATGCGACGGCGCATGAAAGTGCTACAACAGCAGTGGTTTAATCAGGGCATTAAGAAGCCATTGCAAATTCGCATGGGCATTAATACCGGCTACTGCACAGTGGGCACCTTTGGTACCAACCACCACCTGGATTACACCGTACTCGGCACGCACGTAAACCTAGCCAGCCGACTCGAATCGGCAGCCTCCCCTGGCGAAATCCTTATTTCCTACGAGACCTGCGCGCTGGTCAAAGACACCGTCATGTGCCGAGATAAAGGCGAAATAAGCGTGAAGGGCTTCAGCCATCCAGTGAAAGTCTATCAAGTGATCGACCTGAGGCGTGAGCTGGGTAAGGGGCAGAGCTACTTCGAGCAGAATCTTAACGGCTTTTCCATGCATATGGACCTGAGTAGCGTTCGCAACTACGATCGTGAGCGGGTGATTAAATCGCTGCAGGACGCAGCTGATGCGCTCAAGGAAAAAGACAGCGTTTGCTGATAGCCTGCGAACCTGCCACTAACGCGACAGCCCTGCTCCAGCCTGCTGTGCGATCACTGCCGAACCAGGCGCACATCCAGCGGAAAGTCACCGTCGGCATTGGTGCGAAAGGGGTTAATATCAAGCCCACCACGACGCGTATAGCGAGCATAAACACTGAGAGAGAGAGGCTCGCAGCGCGAGCTAATGTCCACAAACATACGCTCCACACAATGCTCATGAAAATCTTGATGCTCGCGAAAAGACACAATATATTTCAGCAAGCTTTCACGGTCGATTTTCGGCCCGTGGTAACTCACACAAACACTCGCCCAGTCAGGCTGGCCAGTAACAGGGCAATTGCTTTTTAACAGGTCGCTGTACAAGCTCTCATGCACCAGCACTTCTGGGTTCTGTACCTTTAAAATATCGGCATCCGGCCGGTAGCAATCGATATCGACGTCTAGTTCATCGATTGACTCTCCAACAAAATGGCCCATCCCATGTTGTACAGCCTTATTCAGCGGCTGCACCATCACCATGACAGGAGACCCGGCTGCTATAGACAAATCAGATTCAAGCGTATGGGCAATATCATTTAAACCCACAAACCGAGTCTGATTAAAAGAGTTCAAGTAAAGCTTGAAGGACTTTGACTCGATTATATACGGGCTATTAGCGGGTACCTGAAACTCCGCTACCGCGACCTGCGGCTTGCCCTTCGAGTTCAACCAAGAAAGCTCGTAACCTGTCCAAACGTCCACACCGCGAAAAGGTAAGTCCCCCTCCTGCAGGCCAAGAGTTTGACGGGACTGCTCTCTGGCTAACGGACATAGCAGTGACGGCGTATAAACCGACACATACTCTGTCTGGCGGCCCAACAGGTGACCGTGTTCAGAACTCTCATTCGTAGACATAACACTTCCAGCAAATTCAACAACAGATTAACTGCGACTACCATCAGCATGGGGCAAGCCCCAGCTCAGCGCCAACACTAAACGACCAGAGGCCATCAGGGGCGTATCAACGTCCCCCAGAGCCTACCGGCCACCCACTAAGCCCTCAGCCGCCGCCCATGGACCAACAGGTGCAAAGAG
>Ga0209395_1006263_pt1 | contig 12959 bp, 10 predicted proteins | sample GOMGulsemesocosm_3_FD_184635 | JGI IMG/M metagenome (GOLD analysis project Ga0209395, IMG submission 184635) | Methane-oxidizing microbial communities from mesocosms in the Gulf of Mexico - GOM9D Gulf of Mexico (SPAdes) (version 2) | ecosystem: Environmental > Aquatic > Marine > Cold seeps... | reverse complement strand
TTAAGTTTGTTGTTGAGCTAATTTGCCCAATCGCAATGGACGAAGGTCTACGCTTTGCAATCCGTGAAGGCGGTCGTACCGTTGGCGCTGGTGTTGTAGCTAAAATCATCAAGTAATTTTAACTTTATAGTTAAAATTGATGGTTGAAAAAAGGTCGCTTAGGCGGCCTTTTTTATGTTCACGACTAAATGGAATTAGGAGTTAGAGCGAAGCATGGATGCCAGAGCCGAGGATGAACGGTATGTCGCGGTGTCAAGGCAGGTTTTCTGCTCCTGCAAAACCTAAGTACCTACATCCTTGCAGGCAATGACAAAGAGCGATGATTGCCTGTAGAAAAGTGAAAACAAATAAATTTGTCGACTTTCAGTGTAGATATGCATAGATGTAGCTAGGCGGTCGTACTGTTGACGCTGGTGTTGTAGGCACCTTGTTAGGTAAAGTCATCAAGTAATTTTAACTTAATAGTTAAAATTGATGATTGAAAAAAGGTCGCTTAGGCGGCCTTTTTTAATGCCTGTAGAAAAGTGATACTCAAAGTAACTTGTCGACTTTGAGTGTAGATATGAATAGCGTGTAGCTAGGCGGTCGTACTGTTGACGCTGGTGTTGTAGGCACCTTGTTAGGTAAAGTCATCAAGTAATTTTAACTTTATAGTTAAAATTGATGATTGAAAAAAGGTCGCGCAAGCGGCCTTTTTTAATGCCTGTAAAAAAGTGAAAACAAATAAACTTGTCGACTTTCAGTGTAGATATGCATAGATGTAGCTAGGCGGTCGTACTGTTGACGCTGGTGTTGTAGGCACCTTGTTAGGTAAAGTCATCAAGTGATTTTAACTTTATAGTTAAAATTGATGATTGAAAAAAGGTCGCTTAGGCGGCCTTTTTTATGTTCACGACTAAATGGAATTAGGAGTTAGAGTGAAGCATGGATGCCAGAGCCGAGGATGAAGGGTATGTCGCGGTGTCAAGGCAGGTTTTCTGCTCCTGCAAAACCTAAGTACCTACATCCTTGCAGGCAATGACAAAGAGCGATTATTGCCTGTAAAAAAGTAAATTGTCGACTTTTCACTATAGATAGCTGACGTTAGTCACGTTGCGCTAAATCGGCACCAATGCGTAATATCGCTTGCAAGAAACCATCAAGCTGAGAATGATTCGATCGTGCGCCAACGTAGCAAGGCCGCAGTGCTAATACTCCATTAACCTTAGTTGTACTTGGCATATAAATATTTTCGCGAATTAGTTGCCGATGAAGTTGCTGATTAAGTAAATCGAGATCATTAATATTATCAGCGATATACCTAAAGCAGCAGATAGATAAAACTGGCTGCGCTAGCAATTCTAAATGCGGATGCGCCGCTGCAAATTTTGCAAGGTAATTAGCCATGTCGTTATGACGCATCACCCGAGCGCGCATACCACTAACCCCTATTTCCTTGATCAAAGCCCACACTGCGACCCCGCGTGCAGGGGAGCTAAGTTCTACTCCGTAGTCAAAGTAGGGCACGCCAAAGTCATCTAACGAATGCTCAAATACTGGCGACTCTTGACCACCTTGATCGGTCGAGCCTTCGAGATAATCAGCGGGTTCTTGGGTGAAAGCTCGCAGTAAAACATCGCGGTCGCGAACAAAGGTTGCGGCTACTCCTACCGACGCGCCAAGCCACTTATGGGGATCGACAATAATCGAGTCTGCCAATGCTAGCCCTTGATACAAATGGCTAATTCTCGGATCTAAAATTCCAGGCAGGCCATAAGCGCCATCAACGTGGTACCAAATGTTATGTTGCTTGGCTATTTCCCCTAAGGCATTAATAGGGTCAATCACCCCGGTATTGGTGGTGCCAGCATTAGCAACAATGGCTATGGGTAGGAGAGCATTCGCTGAATCTTGTGCTAAGGCTTTTTTTAGTGCATCAGGCAACATACGGCCTTGCTGATCGCAGGGTATTAATTTTACGGCATTACGACCCATGCCTAATACGGCTGAGGCACGAGCAATAGTGTGGTGACTTTGTGTGCTGGCATATATACGGCAAGGGCGATCAATACCTTGGGCAGCAACATCTAGACCTAGCTGTTCGAACGCAAATTGTCGCGCAGCGCCTAAAGCGACCAAATTAGCCACTGAGCCGCCGCTGCTATAAAGCCCTTTCATTTGTCCAAGGCCAAGCATTTGGGCTAGCCAAGTTAATGACAATTCTTCTAAATAATTAAAGGCGTTTAAATGATAGCGTTGAGGCGAGGCAATATTGGCCGCGGTGGTTGCCAAGGTCGAGGCCGTAGTCGCGCCAGTAGTAATGTAGGAACTAAAACCAGGATTTGGAATTGCGGAGCCATAAGCGATAACCTGATCGAGTAATTCATCGGTGATAGCATCAATGCCAATGCCTTGTTCCGGCAGTGGCGTATTAAGCTTGCTTTGCCACTGCTGAACCGACCTGTAGGCATCATCGTGCTTAAATTTCAGGTAGTTATCAAGCGAGGCACCAACTCGGGCTAGCAATCTTTCCAATTTACCCGTTTCAGCGATATCAATCATAATTCCATTCCTATTCGGTTATCAATCATAGCCAGTTTAGTCGATATAATAAGCAAGAGCGGGTTTGAATAAAAGCACTGTACTTAGGGTTAAAAATTAAAGCGGTAACTTAACCAGTTTATGCTTAGAATAGGCGTAGATTTAGTAGGATGTTAGGAATAAAAATGAATAGTTCTTTAAATGCAATGGCAGATAGTTTGGTTATTTTAGATTTCGAAACCACTGGGCTGTCGCCAACTCAGGGGGATCGGGCGATTGAAATTGGTGCTGTGCGGATCGTTAATGGTCAAATCACCGATCGCTTTCAAGAGCTTATGAACCCCGGACGGCGCATTAGTGGCTTTATTGAAGATTACACCGGCATTAGCAATGACATGTTAACTGATGCAGCGCCTTGTCATGAGGTAATGGCACGCTTTGCTGACTTTATCGGACAAGATAATTTAGTTGCTCATAACGCCTCGTTTGATAAGCGATTTTTAGATGCTGAATTGGCATTAATTAATCGTGATTATCCCGGAGACTTCACGTGCTCATTACTGCTAGCACGTCGCTTATATCAACAGGCACCGAATCATAAACTCGGCGGTTTAATTAGCTATAAAAATATTGCCAGCGATGGGGCGTTTCACAGAGCGTTATTTGATGCTGAAATGACCGTGAAACTGTGGCTGGTAATGCTTGACGATATTAACGCTGATTATGGCATTAGCAAGGTGCCATTTAGTTTGATTAAAAAAGTGACAAAAACGCCGAAGAAATCTGTTAATGATTTACTGAGCAATTGGTCACCGCTTTAAGTTAAGTCGAGTGGTATTAGACTAAAGATTACTATGCATAAATGGTTTCAATGATAAATTATCGGCATTAAATATTATGGGAACCAAGTATGACTGAATTTAAAGACGTAACCGCTATTGCTCAATCGAATGTTTATTTTGATGGTAAGGTAGTGTCGCATCAAATTATTTTAGCTGACGGCACGAAGAAAACGCTGGGCGTAATGATGGCTGGCGAGTACACCTTTGATACCGCAGTTGCAGAGATAATGGCCGTGACATCAGGAGAAATGAATGTCTTGCTGCCAGGCGCTAACGAATGGCAAGTATTTAAAGCGGGTGAGTCGTATCAAATAGCCGCTAACTCGCAGTTTAGCCTGAAAATTAGCGGTGTTTGTGATTATGTTTGTTCTTACTTACCGTAACTTTTGCAGTTGCAAACTAAGATAATACTTCAGTGGTCGTCATTACCATATTACGGCCATTACTTTTCGCCAAGTGCAATGCTTTGTCTGCCATCGCGACCAGTAGTTGCGAGTTAGGCTTTTCGAGTTGTGACGGGCTGCTAACCCCGATACTAACTGTAATACTGATTGTATTGGCTTGATAGCTCATGACCATTCCATTGACATGAGAGATTAACTTTTCGGCAAACCTAACCGCGGAATCAAGCTGTGAGCTTGTGGTAATTATCGCGAACTCTTCCCCACCATATCGCACAAAAATGTCACTTTGCCTTAATGTTTGACTGATCGTTTTTGCGAATTGCTGTAATACATAATCGCCGCAATCGTGGCCATGCATATCGTTGACCTGCGAAAAGTGATCAATATCGAGCAGTAGAATTGAAAAGTGACTTTGATAACGTTGGTAGCGATTAAGCTCTTTGTCTAAACTTTCAATAAAGTGACGTCGATTACGCAACCCAGTTAAAGGATCGTGAGTCGCTAATCGTTGCAATTCATTGCGGGCGATTTTGTGCTGTTTAATTTCCTGTTTTAGACTTTTTGTTTTTTTCGCCATCGTTTCATCACGCAGTTTCTTTTGTGCCGCAACGGAGATCAGCAGTTGCTCTATCCGCCATAGTGCAATGGTACTGATTAAGCTTAACAGGATAAAGATCGAGATATGGGTGATGATGTTTTGTCGTTGTAAGGCCTTGAGCGCTAACAGTTGTGCAGTGGAGGGAGTGATTGGTGCCGACTGTTCGGTGGAGTCGCTAACTTTTTGCTCGGTAGCAAGAGGCGTAACAGCCTGCTCAATCAAATAATTATTCCACTTATATGACGCGCTGCTAAGGCCAAGCCAAGCAATAATAAGGAGAAAAATAAGCGTCGAATTACGTGATAAATTCGCAGTTAGTTTATGCCCCATATTCCTCAGTTTCCTGCCTGAAAATAATTAATGAATAATGCTATTAATCACGATTCTACGTTGAATTTTTATAAAACGGTAGCGATTTATAATGCAAACCAATTGATGAAAACAGAAGTTACTATAACAAAAACCGAGAATTGGTTTAAATTCACCCAAGTTTTGTAAACGGCCTTGCTATATTTACTGGTTAGATTTACAATAACCCGCTAATTTTGAGCCCTGTTTTAACAGGGCTTAATTTATGGGGTTTGGAATATCGGCTCAGGCTGGGATTAAACTCCATTGTTAAATCGCACCGAGATTATTTATCATCAGATAGCAATACAAGATTGGGATTGTAGTTAATGAACGCAACAAATACTGAAGAGCAAAGCGGGTCTATGGATCTAGTGAAATGGATACTTGTTATCGCACTACTGGCTAGTGCCGTAGTTGGAAACTATATCTATGGTGAAGAAATATCGCTGTTAATTCGTGTTATTGGTGTCTTGGCTGCCATCGGTATTGCTGGTGCAATTGCGACACAAACAGAAAAAGGTCGTACAGCGGTCGGTTTTGCTAAGGAATCTCGCTTAGAAATACGTAAAGTTGTATGGCCAACACGTAAAGAAGCTACTAACACCACATTGATTGTATTAGCTGCAACAGCATTTATGGCATTGGTCCTTTGGGGTCTCGATGGCATTTTAGTGCGCGTTGTTGGTTTTATTACAGGCATCAGGATTTAATACTATGTCAGACGAACAGCCAAAATCTAGATGGTACGTGGTTCAAGCCTTTTCAGGTTATGAGCAGCGCGTCCAAAAGACTCTTATCGAGCATATCGCTATTCACGAAATGGAAGATCTTTTCGAAGAAATTCTAGTACCAACCGAAGAAGTGGTTGAAATGCGCGGCGGTCAAAAGCGTAAGTCAACGCGTAAATTTTTCCCAGGTTACGTGTTAGTTAAAATGGTGATGAACGAGGACAGCTGGCACTTAGTCAAAAATGTTCCTCGCGTGATGGGTTTCATTGGTGGTACCAGTGATCGTCCGGCACCTATTTCTCAAAAAGAAGCCGATAATATTTTACAACGCTTACAAGATTCTATTGATTCGCCTAAGCCGCGTACTTTATATGAAGTGGGCGAAAGTGTTCGCGTTAATGATGGTCCTTTTGCTGACTTTAATGCGACAGTTGAAGAAATCGATTATGAGAAGAGCCGCGTTAAGGTTTCTGTGCTTATTTTCGGTCGTTCAACACCAGTTGATCTTGAATTCGGTCAAATCGAAAAAGACGATCACTAATTGTAAAAATTTGATGAATTGCTCAATTTTTGATTGAAACTTGAGTAATTCACTTGGCAGGGCGGCGAGTTGTGGTTTATAATTCGCCGCCCTTAAATTTAGCTTTGCGTTGTGCAAAGTTAAATCTAGTAACGGGAAGCTAATTGTTAATGTAACAAATTGGCGTTATACCCACATAATAGGAATACTATCATGGCTAAGAAAGTCACAGCTTATATTAAGCTACAGGTTGCCGCTGGTAAAGCGAATCCGTCACCACCAGTTGGTCCTGCACTAGGTCAACACGGTGTGAACATCATGGAATTTTGTAAAGCGTTTAACGCAAAAACAGATTCTATGGAAAAGGGCGCTCCAGTACCTGTAATCATCACTGTATACGCAGATCGTTCTTTCACGTTCGAAACTAAAACTCCACCTGCTTCTTACCTTCTTAAGAAAGCTGCAGGTCTAAAGAGTGGTTCAGCTCGTCCTAACACGGACAAAGTTGGTACCGTTACTCGCGCTCAGTTAGAAGAAATCGTTGCTACTAAAGCCGCTGATCTTTCTGGTGCCGATTTAGAAGCGAACATTAAATCTATTGCCGGCTCAGCTCGTGCAATGGGTCTGAACGTAGAAGGATAAGATAATGGCTAAATTAAGCAAGCGTATGAAAAACATCCGTGAAAAAACGGACGTTTTAAAGTCGTATGACATCAATGAAGCTGTTGCTCTTCTTAAAGAACTAGCTACTGCTAAGTTCACAGAAAGCGTAGATGTTGCGATCAACCTTGGTGTTGATCCACGTCGCTCAGATCAAAACGTTCGTGGCGCTACTGTATTACCACACGGTACTGGTCGTAACGTTCGTGTTGCTGTGTTCACACAGGGCGCAAACGCTGAGAAAGCTAAAGAAGCTGGTGCTGATTTAGTAGGTATGGACGATCTAGCTGCATTAGTTAAGAAAGGCGAAATGAACTTTGATGTTGTTATCGCTTCTCCTGACGCAATGCGCGTAGTTGGTCAGTTAGGTACTATCTTAGGCCCACGTGGTCTAATGCCTAACCCTAAAGTTGGTACTGTAACTCCAGACGTAGCGACAGCAGTTAAAAACGCTAAGTCAGGTCAGGTTCGTTACCGTAACGACAAGAATGGTATTATCCATTCTACAATTGGTAACGTTACTTTTGATGACGTTAAGCTTAAAGAAAACCTTGAGTCTTTATTAGTAGCTCTTAATAAAGCTAAGCCATCTGGCGCTAAAGGTACTTTCTTTAAGAACATTACTTTATCTACAACTATGGGTGCTGGTCTTAAGATCGACATCAACACTGTTGAGACAAAAGCAATCTAATTACTAGGGCGTGTGAATTCAACAGTTGTTATTTGTAACAATTGCTGTATAATTTTGCGCCCTAATGGGTTGGGATTTGGTGTAATAGTTTACTATTTTAACCAAACTCCCGTCCAAGACCGTAGGAGCTAAGTTATTTTAAATAGCGAAGCTTAATCCTATATTCAAACGAATCTACTTCGGTGGTAACGCAAGAATATAATCCTACGCAGACGGTGTGAATCCAAACATTCCTATGTTTCGGCTTTTACCGTGTTCACGCTCTAAGTTATTTTAATTTAGGGTTATTATTACTTCCGGATTTTATCCGGAGTGAACCAGGAGTTATGCCAATGGCATTAAGACTTGAAGACAAAAAAGCAATCGTTGCTGAAGTCAATGAGGTCGCCAAAAGTGCTCTGTCTGCAGTAGTTGCTGACTCTCGTGGTGTTACACTAGGTGCTATGACGGCAATGCGTAAGCAAGCTCGTGAAGCAGGCGTTGTAGTAAGAGTTGTTCGTAACACTCTAGCTAAACGTGCTCTAGAAGGTACTGATTTTGAATGTCTTGCTGATTCATTCAAAGGTCCTACTCTAGTTGCATTCTCTAGTGAACACCCAGGTGCTGCTGCTCGTATCTTTAAAGACTTCGCGAAAGCTGAAGCAAACTTTGAAGTACTTTCAGCTGCATTTGAAGGCACTATATGTGACCCAGAAGTTCTAGCTACGCTTCCGACTTACGACGAAGCAATCGCAAGACTGATGAACGCTATGAAAGAAGCCTCTGCTGGCAAACTTGTTCGCACTATTGCGGCAGTTCGCGATCAGAAAGAGCAAGACGCAGCTTAATTCTTATTCTGTTTTTCAGAAAAGAATCTGTGTGTTGGTTAATTATTTTTTTAGAACGAAGACTCAAAATGAGCTTTGTTCAATATATTAGGAATGTATAACATGTCTGTATCTAAAGACGATATCCTAAACGCTGTTGCTGAAATGTCAGTAATGGACGTTGTAGAACTAATCGAAGCAATGGAAGAAAAGTTTGGCGTATCTGCAGCTGCTGCTGTAGCTGTTGCTGGTGGCGCTGGTGAAGCTGCTGCTGAGCAAACTGAATTCGACGTAATTCTTAAAGCTTTCGGCGCTAACAAAGTACAAGCTATCAAAGCTGTACGTGCTGCTACAGGTCTTGGCCTTAAAGAAGCAAAAACTATGGTTGAATCTGCACCTATCGCTGTTAAAGAAGGTTTGGAAAAAGCTGAAGCTGAAGCTCTTAAAGCTACGCTTGAAGAAGTCGGTATGGAAATTGAACTTAAATAAGGTAACCCCTTATTTAAGAGCAGCCTAGTTGCTCGTTGTAATACGATAGCTAGGTCAGGCTGGTGATTATTTAATCACCAGCCTTTTTGCGCTGTTGGAGTTGGTAGTTTTTTACACTGTTTATACCTTCTTCATTTGATACTTATTTTGTGAATGTCATACTTTAATTGATTATTAATTAAAGTTTTTTGAAAAATTTAGTATTCAGTCCCTACCAGAGATTACTGGGTAGGTTCTTACCAATAGTGTTTTTTATTATTTTCGCGGTTGTTTGATCCCCACTGGGTTGTATCGAGCAGCAGTTGTCAATCGTCAGCTAATTGAGGAAACCAATGGGTTACTCTCATATCGAAAAAAAACGTATCCGTAAGGACTTTGGTAAGCGTCCACAAGTGGTTAAAATTCCACAGCTTTTGGATATCCAAAAGGACTCTTTCGCCAGATTTATTACAATGGATCCAACCGGTGAGCTAGGTTTAGAAGCCGCGTTCCGATCTATTTTCCCTATTAAAAGCTTTTCTGGTTACGCAGAATTGCAATATGTCAGCTATAAGCTAGGCACTCCGGTATTTGACGTTAAAGAATGTCAAATCCGTGGCATCACGTACAGTGCGCCGTTACGAGTGAAATTGCGTTTAGTATTGATGGATCGCGATGCTCCAAAGGGCACGATCAAAGATATTAAAGAGCAAGAAGTCTACATGGGCGAAATCCCGTTAATGACTGACAATGCAACTTTTGTTATCAATGGTACTGAGCGTGTTATCGTTTCTCAGTTACACCGTTCACCTGGTGTATTCTTTGATCACGATAAAGGTAAAACGCACTCTTCAGGTAAGATTTTACATAACGCTCGCGTTATTCCTTACCGTGGCTCATGGTTAGATTTCGAATTCGATCCTAAAGATGCTGTATTTGTACGTATCGATAGACGTCGTAAACTACCAGCGTCAATCATTTTGCGTGCCATGGGCATGGAAACTGAAGAAATTCTAGACTTGTTCTTTGATACGACAGCGATTGCTATTAAGCGCGGCAAGATGATCATGGACTTAGTGCCTGAACGTCTACGTGGCGAAACAGCGATGTTTGAGATCAAAGACAACGAAGACAATGTTATTGTCGAAATTGGCCGTCGCGTTACTGCGCGCCACGTTCGTCAAATGAACAAAGCTAAGTTGGCTACCATTGAAGTACCAACTGAATACGTTATTGGCAAGATTATCAATAAGACCTATGTCAATAAAGACACTGGCGAAGTAATCATTAATGCCAATGATGAAATCACCCTTGAAGCACTAGCTGCATTATCTGAAGCTGGCATCAAGCAGTTCGACGTTATCTACTTCAACGACTTAGATAACGGTCCGTTCATGTCTGATACGCTACGTGTTGATTCAACAAGTAACCGCTTAGAAGCGCTTGTTGAAATCTACCGCATGATGCGCCCGGGTGAGCCACCAACTAAAGACGCTGCTGAAGGTCTGTTCGAGAACTTGTTCTTCAATGATGAACGTTATGATCTATCAAAAGTAGGCCGTATGAAGTTCAATGCCCGTGTTGGCAGCGAAATCGATCTTGGTGTTGGTGTATTGTCAAAAGAAGACATCATCTCAGTAATGAAGACACTTATCGCTATCCGTAATGGTAACGGTGAAGTCGATGATATCGATCACCTTGGTAACCGTCGTATTCGCTCTGTGGGCGAAATGGCAGAAAACCAATTCCGTGTTGGTCTAGTTCGTGTTGAGCGTGCCGTTAAAGAACGTCTATCTTTAGGCGATCTTGCTGAAATCATGCCACAAGATCTTATTAACGCTAAGCCTATTTCGGCTGCGGTTAAAGAGTTCTTCGGTTCTTCACAGCTATCTCAGTTTATGGATCAAAATAATCCATTATCTGAAGTAACTCACAAGCGTCGTATCTCTGCTCTTGGGCCTGGTGGTCTAACGCGTGAACGTGCTGGTTTTGAAGTTCGAGATGTACACCCGACTCACTACGGTCGTTTATGTCCAATCGAAACGCCAGAGGGACCGAACATCGGTCTAATCAACTCATTGGCATCATACGCTAAATCTAACGATTACGGTTTCTTAGAAACACCTTACCGTAAAGTTGTTGATGGCGTAGTAACTGATGAAGTGTCTTACTTGAGCGCGATCGAAGAAACTAACTTCGTGGTAGCACAGGCATCGGCAATTATCGATAAAGATAACCGCCTGGCTGAAGACATGATCGCTTGTCGTACTAAAGGTGAATCTACCTTTATGACCGCTGATCAAATTCACTACATGGATGTATCACCACAACAGATTATTTCTGTTGCTGCATCAATCATCCCGTTCCTAGAACACGATGATGCTAACCGTGCCTTGATGGGCGCGAACATGCAGCGTCAGGCCGTTCCAACATTAAAAGCTGATAAGCCTTTAGTTGGTACTGGCATGGAAAAAGTTATCGCAACTGACTCTGGTGTTACCATTGTTGCCTTGCGTGGCGGTGTGGTTGATTATGCTGATTCTGGTCGTATCGTGGTTAAGGTTAATGAAGACGAATTGATTGCTGGCGAAGCCGGTATCGATATCTACAACCTAACTAAGTACACCCGCTCTAACCAAAATACTTGTATTAACCAACGTCCATTAGTGATGGCTGGCGAACCAGTGGTTAAAGGCGATGTAATGGCAGATGGTCCTTCAACGGACATGGGTGATTTGGCACTAGGCCAAAACATGCGCATCGCATTCATGCCTTGGAACGGTTACAACTTCGAAGATTCAATCTTGGTCTCTGAGCGTGTAGTTCAGCAAGACCGTTTCACTACTATTCACATTCAGGAACTAACTTGTATCGCTCGTGATACTAAGCTAGGCAGCGAAGATATTACTGCTGATATTCCAAATGTTGGTGAAGCTGCCCTAGGCAAGCTTGATGAGTCTGGTGTTGTATACATTGGCGCTGAAGTTAAAGGCGGCGACATCCTAGTAGGTAAAGTTACTCCTAAGGGTGAAACGCAACTGACTCCTGAAGAAAAGCTATTAAGAGCTATCTTCGGTGAGAAAGCGTCTGACGTTAAAGACAGCTCTCTTCGTGTTCCTAACAGTGTTAGCGGTACTATCATCGACGTTCACGTATTTACTCGTGACGGCGTTGAAAAAGACAAGCGTGCACTTGAAATCGAACAGATGCAGCTAAAAGAAGCGAAGAAAGATTTAACTGACGTCTTCACTATTTTAGAAGATGCAATCTTCGAACGTGCTGAAAAATTATTAGTTGCTAATGGTTTTGATGCCGCAGAGCTAACTGCTATGCCGCGTCGCTTATGGTTAGAGCAAACACTTTCTGATGAAGCTAGCCAGACTATGCTTGAGCAGATTGCTAACCAGCACGTAGAAACTAAAGCAGACTTCGACAAGCAGTTTGAAAACAAACGTCTTAAAATCACCCAAGGTGCTGATTTAGCGCCGGGCGTACTTAAGATTGTTAAAGTTTATCTTGCTGTTAAGCGTCGCATCCAGCCTGGTGATAAGATGGCTGGTCGTCACGGTAACAAAGGTGTTATCTCGAAGATCTGTCCAGTAGAAGACATGCCTCATGATGAGACTGGTCGTACGGTAGATATCGTACTTAACCCACTGGGTGTACCGTCTCGTATGAACATTGGTCAGATCTTAGAAACTCACTTGGGTCTTGCGGCTCGCGGTATCGGTGATCAAATCACTGAAATGCTAGCGCAGCAACGCCAAGTTAGCGAACTTCGTGACTATATCCAGCGTGCTTACGCCTTGGGTAACTGTAACCAAGAAGTTGATCTTGCTACTTTCTCTGATGAAGAAGTTATCCGCCTAGCGAAGAACTTGCAAGGTGGCATGCCAATGGCTACACCGGCGTTCGATGGCGCGATTGAAGGCGAAATCAAAGAAATGCTTAAGCTAGCTGGTTTACCAGAGTCTGGCCAGTTGAACTTGTTCGACGGTCGTACCGGTGATCAGTTTGAGCGTCCTGTAACCGTTGGTTACATGTACATGCTTAAACTTAACCACTTGGTTGATGACAAGATGCACGCACGTTCTACGGGTTCTTACTCATTGGTTACTCAGCAGCCACTTGGTGGTAAAGCTCAGTTCGGTGGACAGCGTTTCGGTGAGATGGAAGTATGGGCACTAGAAGCATACGGTGCCGCTTACACCCTTCAAGAAATGCTAACTGTTAAGTCTGATGACGTTAACGGTCGTACCGAGATGTATAAGAACATTGTTGACGGTAAGCACGAGATGAATCCTGGAATGCCGGAATCATTCAACGTATTGTTGAAAGAAATCCGCTCTCTAGCGATTAACATCGAGCTTG
>Ga0209395_1006262_pt1 | contig 12961 bp, 13 predicted proteins | sample GOMGulsemesocosm_3_FD_184635 | JGI IMG/M metagenome (GOLD analysis project Ga0209395, IMG submission 184635) | Methane-oxidizing microbial communities from mesocosms in the Gulf of Mexico - GOM9D Gulf of Mexico (SPAdes) (version 2) | ecosystem: Environmental > Aquatic > Marine > Cold seeps... | reverse complement strand
AGGCCATCGTATGTAAACAATCTCCAATGGGACTTTGAAAGTACCACGCGAAAAAATAAAAAAATCAGTGCGAAGATGCTAGATGAAAAATGGCTGGAAAAATGGAATAACCATGAAAAGCAATTGTGGCCAGGAGATGCACTTTTTGTTTCTGTGAGAACAAAGCGAAAAACAAATAAGCTTAAGAAAAATAACGTTAGCTACGAGTATGAAATTGTAAAAGTCATTAAGATCATACCTCAAAATGAAGTTAAGCAGCTTGTTATGGATTTTGAAAATGAGTAAAAATTATGATGGTGCAAAGAAAGAAGCTGTATTTATAGTTTTACCACTCTTGGTGCTTTTTATTATAAAAATGCTGAGTGATGATTTACTTTCATTTGTGACATTGTCTGATTTTTCTTTGGCAACATCGATAATGTATGGTCAGCTTCTAGCTAAAACTTTAGATGTGCCTGATAAAAATAAAATAGGCTCAAGATTTAGTTCATACCAAGTCTACATATTCGTTGTGTCGATAATTTCCATGACCATGTATATCGGTTTTCAGCTGATTCCAGCTGTAGATATTAAGTTTTATATATTACAAATCGCAGTCTTTATCATCGGTATTATTTTCTATATCCCGCTATCAACTCTGATGAATGATCTTAATGTTGAATAAAATTTAGCTTGGTTAAGAATTAACGAAGAGTATTACTGATTTTCTCTATAGTGAATAAATGTAGTACAAATGTACTACATTTATTCAGGGCTAATTAGCCGCATTAATCGCGTTAATTAGAGCCTCTTTATCTATATCATCGCGCATGTGAATTATCCCGCGAACAAGCTTGGCTGCTGTTACCTTTTTACCCATTTCTAACTCTAAGTCTTGAAGCCATAGATTTAGATCCGCTTGGTTGTTTTCACTTAACCTAATCGATACCGGTTTAGCTCCGGTTGTCACATTGCGCTTTGTTGCTACGGTTGTGATTTTATCTTTTGGCTGTTCTAGTTCTTGCTGATCTTTCTTTTTTTGTCTTCTACGGCTAAGCGATGAAGCACCTTGTAATTTGCTCATATTAATAAATACACTTCTATAAGTTAAAGACGTTCTAGCACTTCTTTTGCAAGATTCTTGTAATCTGTTACCACGGTTGAACCAGGCTGATAATTTAAAATGGTTTCACCGGTTACGCTTGCTTGGCCAATTACTTCAGTACGGCGAATTGTGGTTTTTAATACCTGCCCCTCGAGGTTATCGAGTTCTTCTTGCAAGTAGGTATTAATGAGCTTGTTTGCTTTAGCATACTCATTTCTGAAAACGGCATAATTTACATTTTCAGTTTCTTTAACTTCTTCTAGTGCATCCAGTAGATCGGCAAGACCATTTAATGAAAAGCTTCCGCCATCAACAGGAATAAGAAATAGGTCAGCGGCCATCATGGCATTTACAGAAGTTAGGCTTAGATTCGGTGGACAATCTAGTAACACAATATCGTAATCAGTTTTGATAGAGTCCAATTGCTTTAATAAGATCCGTTCTCTGTGTACCTTTGTTAAGCTTTGTTCTATCACTCGGCTTAGGCGAATATCAGTAGGGCAGATGTAGAGATTTTCTATCACGCCTTTTTTAGAAACTGCAGGGGTAATTGCATTTTTTATAGGGTTGTTTTTAGCGGATTCAAATACGTCTGTTATCGATGATTCAAACTCGAATTCACCACCAGTCATAACCGCTGTTAGGTTGGCTTGTGGATCTAAATCGATAACAAGAACACGTTTATTTTCCTTGGCTAGTTGAGCTGACAGATTGATTACTGTCGTGGTTTTACCTACGCCGCCTTTCTGGTTGATCACTGCAATTGTTTTCACTTTATACCCCTGAATGAAAAAATGTAGTACAAATGTACTACATTTATCGTTGGACAGCTAGTGATTTTTAGTTAACCAAATCCAGTTAATTGATTATTGAGGGGGGGACTTCTTTGTTGCATTTTTGTTGATTAAAGTTGGTTCAGATCTATGAATCTTATCAATCATAAAGTGCATGCCTAGTATTGTTGTACAGAGTATATTAAATACAAAAAATAAATAAATCGCTACGAATATGTATTTTATAATTAAAGGTATACCTGTTGCCCATATGGTTACGCTAGAGCTAGCTAATTGTATAAATCCACCTGCAAAGTATAGGAATATACTCATGAAAGCTAAATAGCCGAAAAGATAAGTTAAGAAATTCCGACGGGTTAAGCTCTTGCCATTAAGGGTCGCGGCTTTACCATGCATTTTGTCATCCATACCTTCTCTTTGAAAGGTCGCGACAGCGGCCATCGACGCAATATAGAAGCCAGATAAAATCTGCAGCATTCCATTAACCAATGAAATCATCCCGTCCTTTCCTATTAAGGCTATCGGCTTAGGGAGATATCTAATTATAAGGGCCATTATTATTGCAAAAAATAATGGTACAACCCAGTCGAACCATCTTTTCTCACTATGGCTAATCTGTATGTATTCTAATGGTTTAAATAGTTTATCTAAGACTATCATGCTGTCTACCTATCATTTTGTTTAGGTACGTTGCCATTTTTCCTTGTAATTCACCATGAATGTTTTCTTCACATTGCTGGATGGTATCGCCAAGGATCATTTTTTCCGATTTACTAAATATTTTAGTCGCTAAATCTTTTTCTCGAGTGTCTATATTCAATGTTGATTGTCGTTTATTTTCGTCTTGATGTCGTACTAATAATCGTGAATAGCTACGATCACTTATAATACCAGCTAGTTTTTTTATTTTCTCTAAGGCTTTGCTACCCGACACCTTCTTAGAATGAATCGTTATTCTTTCTTCTTCTATTTTAAATTCGGCGTGTTCATCTAGTTTATTATCTGTGATGTGACGAATTGCTGAGAACCCTGTAACCCATCCTTTACTTAATATTTTTTCGAGAGCATGACCCGCATTTAACTCCAGTATAAATCTAGGGCGACAAGGCTTAGATTCTTTTTTATTACCATTTTTAAAATGAAAATTGGTACATTCGTCAAGAAATTTAGTTATTGCACTACTTATATTGGTTTTATTTATACCTGAAACCTCTTCAAGTAGAGCTTCATAAAAGTGAGGTTCACTTTCGTTTGTTGGATCTAAATTGAGGATTAGGTGAGCTGTTGTTGCAATCCCTTCCCCTGCTCTTTTTTTCTCTCTTCTAGTCTGTCCCGTCTTGAGTTTACTAAATGATGGGTCAGATACATTGCTATCGGCATATTGTAGGAGCAGTGTTATATGGTTGTCGTCTATTTTATAATCTTGGATTCTTAATGATGCTAACCCTTTTTTCATTGGGTACATAGCTTTTCCAGAGTCAATCAGTTTTATCAAGTCTGGGATGCATTCTCTTAAAGGCATATTTGGAGCGCTAGCAGGGAAAGGCTTTAATGCTAGAGTACATTCTATAACGTATCGCTCATTTTCTAATAACAGCATTTTAAATCCAAATAGTTATATTATTAATGGTAATTTAACCATGTTACAGTAATTTTATCGTTACATCTGTTATCTAGTCATTGAAATTGCTATGTAAATTGTTTTTTAGCTGTTAAATGCCAATCTAATAGATAATAAATATTTTTGATTAGATCTTAGGGCGAAACCACCTACCCAAGTCCCTGAACTAAAATCGCGGTCGTTGTTCGGCTAAGCCCGCCGGACTGGGCGGCGATGAAAACAAGGGGAATGGGCACCCCTCGCGCCTACGTACTCCACAACTTGTGCCTCAGCCTCTGCGCATTCCGCTTCGCAATGACTATATTTGTGCGCGTTGCCCGACCATACCTCAACCTCCAAACACAAAGCGCCACATCAAGCAAAGAACCGCTTAATGTAGCAAAACTGCTTTGTATTTTCCGGTAGAGGCATCGTCTAATGTATTTGGTGTTGTCCGTCATTGCAAAGCTCCACGCTCCGTGACTTCGGCACAAATTGTTCCGCTACTCCGGCACTCTGCCACACCCAAAGCCGTGCCAATTCCCCTTGTTTACATTTACTTTGCCGCCCAGTCCGGCGGGCTTAGCCTCTGTCGCTGCTGCATTTAGTCTTGTGATCGCTGTTGGTGTTGTGGTTGTCATCGTTCAGGGACTTCCGCCACGCCCGAAGCCTTCGGTGGTTTCGCCCTAGTCCTGCGCTCACATCAGTTTTGTGGCCGCTAGTTGTCATTTCGACAAGTTCTGTTACATGTAACAGCACTTGTATTGGAGTTATATATTTTGTTCTATTCGCTGAATGATCCGTTTTACCGTTGTTGGCTTGAATGATAAACCGCGGGCTGTTTTCACTCCTGCCTTGTTTAGTGCGTCGGCTATGTGCTGCAGCGGGCGGCCAATGAGTGGGGTAATTATCACTTCTATGCGTTGTGCAAATTGGTCAGCGTTTTGTCGGCGAACTTTGTTCATGTCCGTTAATGATTCGGGATGATGGCCGCCAATTTTGCGTATTAAGGTTTTACCGTCATGGTCCAGTTCGTCTACTGATACGCCTTTGGCGATCAGATCAGTGTTACGCTCTTTAATTGATTTTAAGCCCGCTTTGGTGCGTATTGAAATGAAGTCGCGCTCTTGTTCAGCTAAGGCTGCGTAAATGTGTAGCTGAAATTTGTCGGCGTTCGGCATCGATGCAACGGTTAGTGATAGCTGTTTGTCTTCCATCACTTTTGCGATGAATGAAACTCTACGAGATAGCCTATCTAATTTTGAAACTAATAATGTTGCTTTGTGCTTTTTGGCCAACGCTATCGCGTTAGCCAGTTCTGGCCGTTCATCATTCTTGCCTGATTGTATGTCCTGGCATGTGTGAATGATTTCGTGATCCTTTGGCGCGTAGTTATCTAGGTATAATTGTATGTCGCGCTTTTGTGCATCGAGGCCATTTCCTGACTTACCTTGCTTCTTTGTTGATACTCGAAAATAGGCGATATATTGCATTTTTATCCTCGTAATTAGCGGGTTTTACATAACGTAACCTTGGTTACGTATGTAAAATTAGTCTAACTATACTTTTTTGGCTACTTTTAGTCAGTTTTTGTTACATGTGACAGATTGTTGCTGGTTGTCTTCATAAATACGGTTGCCGCAGATCATCCCTGCGTTGCAGGAATACCAGCGGCCTTCCGTGCCCAAGTTTCGCTTCATAGACTGCGCCAAATGCACTGTAAAAAACCACAGAGCATGTGGCTTGCCCATTACGCAAACTTTGGCACTCGCCACGCCCGATGCCGGCCGCTGGATTGGTTCCGCGATTGGCTTGATTGTTGTTGATGGGTTTTGGTGTGGTTGCCGCCAGATCATCCCTGCTGCGCAGGAATACCAGCGGCCTCCCGTGCCCGGAGCCGGCCGCTGGGTTGGTTCCGCGCCAGGCTTAATTATCGTTGGTAGGTTTTGTTGTGGTTATCGCCAGTTCTATTCAGTTTATGATTAAGTTAATTTGATAATGGATGGAGTCAGTTTCAAATATTTAAATCCAGTTAATCCCGCTTTTACTGCTTCTTTTCTTGCATCAGATTTACTCATAAATAGTGGGATGCCACTTAATAATAATTTTTTCACCGCAAAGTTTTGATCAAACTTAATTTCAGGGCCCCGTCCTTTTTGCTCAATGAAATAATTAATATCGTCAATTTCTATACCTTGATCGTTATTTTTTAGATCATAAAATTTCAATTGACGTGATATGCTAATAACTGCCCACATAAATGCATGTTTCCTATTAGTAATATTCGTTAATATTTAGGAGTAATGGTTTCGTTATGTTCAACCTAAAAATCATTACGTTAAATAATTAGTTAACTCTATCATACCATTGACTAAGTCAATGATTTTTAAGATCAAGTCTATACCGTGAAGTAATCTTTGCATATTTATATCCTTCTCAAAAATTAGTTGTTAAAAAACCGTATTGTAGCGGTTTTGTCTTATGGTTCTTCTTGTCTATAAGTGTCGCTGTATAAATTTTATATCGATGAATACTCCTCTTTATCTAATGGGTAGGTTAATTAAAGTATGCTTTTTTGATGCTCCTACTACGTGATAATCAGAGTAACTTGGGGCTAGTTTCACGCTGTGAAACGAGTTGAAAGATGCTGCATTACTTTTTATCTATAACGAAGGGTGGTTAAGTATTTAGATAAAACCGACAGTGTCGGGTTTGTTGTTAAAGCGATTAGCTGCACCACTCTTTATCTATAGGGTGGGTTAATTCAGCGACATAAGCCTATTGGTAATTATCATGGATGTGTCGAGTGTCCTCTATTACTGTCTCCTAATTCAATTTGTGCTGAAATATTAATATCTTCTTGGGATGTTTGATGGCCGTTAGCTACGAGCCAGAGAGAATGATCGGCGGGAGTTCGTTCGCTATATTTCACGTAGCTAACCATCATCTCACAGGGATCTTACATAATATGCGTTATGCGCAGTGCCAGTGAAACATGCAACGCTTAATGATGTTTCTCATTGGGATGTTTGATGGTCGTCAGCTACGCGCCTGAAATTATTTTGGGTGGGAGTTAGTTCGCCAGATTTCACGTAGCGAACCATTGTGTTTTCATTCTACCTCTTAACCCACTTTTTTTTACTTTCCTTAGATCGCTTGATTTTATTTTTACTAATTAATTCACGCGTTGCTTGTGAAAATTCTTGCTGTGATATACCTAGCTTCTTTCTAAAGTCGGGGTTTAGAGCCGTTGGTAATTTTAAATTAGATATTATTTTGTCTTCTGCGGATTGAGGCTGATGTTTAGGTTTAGGTTTAGGTTTAGGTGCAAGTTGTACAACGGTATTAACATCTGCTTTTATTTTTTCATTCGTTCTGATTGTTTTACTAATTGCACCGAGCTGTGAGCATTGGAATTCAAAAGCAGAAATCAAACTCTCATCGTTAGTTATTAGCTTGAAGTGAATAGATGTTAGCTCTGTGTGATTAAGTGAGCTTAGAACTCTCGATAGATAAGCTATGATGTAAAAATCTGCTTGATTTGAACCGCAAGGGTAATCAGTTAGAAATAAATATAGTTTTTTTTCACAAACAAGCTTGATGGTATTTGATTTTGAAAATACAAATACCTTGTCTATTATCGAGGTATCAAGTTTTTCTAATCCTTTTGAACCTATATTTTCAGCATCTACAAATATTATTTCCATTTTATTACCATCTTATTTCATCAATTTATATATTCTATCGATGTTAGATACCGTTTCTACAGGTTTATTTTTATTTTAGATGAAATAGTCCCTGTACGGCCTATTGAATATAAAGGTGATAACGCGCATAACGATGATCGGGTTTTAAATATTACTAGGTAATACTTTCTGTTGTGACAATAGAAAATCTCATTGGGATTTGTTGGTGGCCGGCAGCTACGCGCCTGGAATGATTTTTGGTGGGAGTTAGTTCGCTAGATTTCACGTAGCGAACCATTAATAATAGAGCTTGTATTAAAAACCTGACACGTCAAGACGATGTTCTTTAGGAATAGTATTTGATTGCTCTGACAAGTCACTTTTAGGTTCGTCGATTTTAAAATACTTACATATCTGACGTTTAATTCGACAAAAGTCTTGGATTTTTACATAGTGATAATATGGTCCGTCTAATTTCCCATCTGGATATGACTTAGAATATTCCACGGTAAAATCTGACTCACCTCCAACGGAGATAACAATCTGTTCATCGTTAATATGGAAATATCCAACTTGCTTTAAGTTCACGTAGGTGCATTCACTAAGTTTGATGCATTGCTTCATTTAGTACGTCCTTAAGTTATATAATATTATTTACGGTAAGAGCTTAAATCATATTGTTTTTATACACAAAATTAAACAAGCACTGACAAATAAAACTGTTGCAGTGGTTCTTGCAGAGGTTTATTGAATTTAACCATCCTAATGGGAAGCTTTTTAGATCTAGGGGGGGAATCGTCCCTGAGCGGCCTATTGAACATAAAAGTGATAACGCGCATAACGACGATCGGGTTTAAGTAATGGTAATAAATATTACTAGGTAATAATTATCTGTTGTGACAACAGGAAATCTTATCGGGATGTTTGATGGCCGTCAGCTACGCGCCTGGAATAATTCTGGGTGGGAGTTGGTTCGCTAGAATTAACGTAGCGAACCATAATCTTGTTCTGATCTTACATAACATGTGGTATGGACCACTTTTTTATGGCTGGCCATCTTCAGGTGTTCTATGAGAACGGTTAGAACAAATCTCCTCGGGGAGGTGATCATCAGTCCATATGCTATCTGGTATAAACAGATCGCACTCAGGGTTGTTACATCTGTAGCGCTCTATATCTTCACTATTAGCGTATTCATCATCTGTACGTTGATCGCTTTCACGTTCTTCTCGGAGCATATCTTGTCTATTTTCTTCTTCTGAATCACACATGGTTTCTACCTTTTTCACTTTAGTTAAGATTACCGTTGTAACAAAATTTTGCGTGTGAGAATAGTCGCTAGACTGTTAAATGAGCATTTAGATAGGGTTTATATAATCATAATTGTAGATATTTATTGAATTTAGTCTACAAGCTGGATACTTCTTGCTCTGGGGGATCTTCCATATACGGCCTAGATGATAATGCGCAGAAAGACCCGGATGGAATTTTTAGGCATGTTTTCTGTGCACCGGTTACTCACAAAAACGGTGGATAACTAAATCAGGTATTGTAGAGACAGCTACGTGCCTGGAATAATTCTTGGTGGGAGTTAGTTCGCTAGATTTAACGTAGCGAACCATTTTCACGACCTGATCTTACATAACATGCGTTATGCGCAGTTACTACAATTACAACTAGGCCTCTTTATTAGATAACACCATTCAGTTAAGGATGCTTTGACTGAACAAGGTAACGTGTTTTAGATATTCGAACGCTCCGATTTTTGGGGCGTTTTCTTTTTTCTGGCAATATATAACGCTTTACTCTTTCACGCATTGCCCTTAATTTTTTCGGAATACTTCCTGGCGTACCCATCGCGCACCAAAGTAACTCATCTTGAATATCTCTCATTGCTATAACAAAGCTGATCCTTAATGGTGATACGTTAGCTTCCTTTGCTATTCTCGATATTTCAACTCTGATTAAGTTATAAGCCATCAAGATACCCCATATTTCTTGATTGACACCAACCGTTGATAAGCTGCGTAATAACACGCTATCTTCGAGCATTTGATGCTTTATTTCACCATAACCGCATTCTATTTCCCATCGCTCAAAATATACATCACGTATTTGCTCTGCTGGATATATTTCGAATTCTACGAGAGAGCTTAATAACCCTTTAATATGATTTGGCTGGTTAGATTCAGGATATAATACTAATCTTGCTTTCCAGCGCTCTGGAAGACTTGGGTCTTGCTTCCTTGCATGTGCTGAAACTGCCATTTCGACTATATAATCACCCTCTCCTAACTCTTCAATAATGTCATATTTAGTATTACTCTTAATAGGCGTCAACCAATGACAATCTGTGTTTTTTCGGTGCCAGTTAATCATAAGCTCTGCACTGAGATAGCAACGGTCAAAAATAGTTAAAGATGAATCTTGAGCGGAACGGGTCAGTGTTTTGGCGTAACTAATCTCACCAATAAAACTTGGGCCAAAAGCAACATCGTGAATAATGCGACTTCGGAGTGAAGTCAAGGCACAAAGGCGGACAATAGGGTATTCAGTGTGCTTGTCTTTACTGTAATTAATATATCCAAATGATGCGACATGTTCAGGTGTGTCATGACATCGAAGTTGAGTACCATCAATTGAAAAAAGCTTTAGATGATTCCACTTATCGTCAGAGTCTTCTTGCTTTCCCCAGTGTCTGGCCGTCATTGAAAATAACTCGGCAAGAGGTTCATCGCTGAGCCTTTGCCTGGCTTGAGGTATTGCACTTGGAGCGACATTATCACCGAGTGAATCTGAGAGGTGAAGATCTAATTTGGAAACAATATCCGTGATAGAGCGATCACGAAATAACCCCATACCAATGACTAACCATACGACTAACTCAGCAGGCAGTTTACGTTTTCGAATGCTCGCTTTATTCGTTTTTTCTAATACTTCTTCGATCCATTCTAGCGGCAGGTCTTTTTGAAAGGTAGAAAGTGATTCTGGATTAGCAAATGTATCCGTATCTAGTAGCCAATGTGCAAGCAAAAAAATACCCTCAATCTATAAGAAAAAGGGTATTGTGAACCACTCAAAGGATCAGTCAACCGATCATATTTTTCTTAACTGATCGGCGTTATCCTAATTGGAGGCTTTTTAGATCTTGGGATAAAATCGTCAATACACGGCCTATTGAATATAAAAGTGATTATACGTATAACGATGAGCTAGGTTAAGTATTACTAGGTAATATTTATATGTTGTCATAATGACAGATTTCATAGGGATGTTTATGGCCGTTCGCTATGTACCTAGAATAATTTTTGTGGGGAGTTAGTTCGCTAGATTTCACGTAGAGAACCATTAGCCAGACAGCCTGTTAACGGTTATTCTTCTTAATCTTACAAACATGCAGCGCCAAACACCCACTCAAACGTTTATTTATATGCCTTTAATGTCTCGTTAGACGGGGACTTTGGACCGATGATTTTGCCCTGTTTAGGGAAATATTAGTTTCAGCTAGGTTTTGGCTGAAAGCATCATTTCAGGCTGTAATAACTAAATTTAAATTGGCTATGGGATCTTAAATAATCTTTGTGTACTCACTTTTTTAAACGCTAAATTTCGAAATTCGGCCGATACACAATTCCTCATTTTAATCGTGTATCATTTATTTTGTGCAAGATTAGACGATCAACTCGATCCTTAACATGACAGGATCATAAAATGATTAACAAATATATCGGTTTTGTTGTAAGATAGTTCGATTGGTGACTGACGGAAGATGTTGGAGCCTGACAAAATTTAGATAGAAAAAAACCCTGTAAAAAAAGGTCTACTTTGGCGAGCCGACTTTTGATACAGGGCATTTCATAAATCTCAGGATAATTATATGTGTTTAATTACAATTTATCAACCTCTCCGACGCCGAATAAGCACAGTTATGCTTGCTTAATGGTCACAGTCTTAGTTATAACGATATCAGTGTTAAAGTAAAATCTGATATTTATAACGCTCTACCAAACAAACCATACTGTTCTGAATCAAAAACTTATGCGATTATTCGTAGCAAGTATTACGCTCAGGATAAACCGTATCTGCAGATAAATAACCCCAATTTAAAACGCTATCTTATTGTCGATATTGATGAACAAGATGCCTATTCGATCTTGTTAGATAGCCGATTACCACAGCCAACGTATATATCTATTAACCGTGAAAACGGTCATCTTCAGTGCGCTTGGAAGTTACGTGATGCTGTGAGTACGTCTTATAATAGCCGTATTGCCCCTATACGGTTCCTTTCTGCGATTGATGCAGCCTATAATTATCGCTTAAAAGGTGATGCTAGCTTTGGTGATTGCCTTGCTAAGAACCCGCTGCATGATCTTTGGCATAATGAATATTACGATACCGAATACACTCTTCACGAATTAGCTGACTATGTTGATCTTAGCGAAAAAGACGCAAGTAACGTAGCGGCAAATGATGATATGTCCGGTCTTGGTCGTAATAACACGGTATTCGATGTTGCCCGTAAGCAAGCCTATAAAATGGTGCGTAAGGCAGTATCTAAGCCACAGTTTCAATCATGGCAAGCGGATATATTAGCTTGCTGTGAATCTCTGAATAAGCAGTTTTCTAAGCCAATGCAACACAATGAAGTGAAGAATATCGCCCGTTCTATTGCGCGTTATACCTTTAAAATGTGGGCGCAGTTTGTTCATAGCATGGATAATTTTAGAGCTATACAAGCTGTTCGTGGTGCTATTGGTGGAAAGCTGGGAAGTGATAAAGCCTTGTCTGGCGCTAAAGGTGGCGCTAAATCGAAGCGTAGTGGTTCGGTTAAAAAAGATGGCTTGTTATCTAAGGTGTTAGCGATGAAGTCACAGCATTACAATCATCGCGCGATAGCGGAAGATCTTAGTATTAGTGCATCAACAGTATCGCTTTGGTTGAAAACTGCGAGATCCTGATCGATCTAAGCAAGCCTTATCAGTTAATAGCCCCGTTAGGGGCGGCTTTTTTGGTCGGTATTTTTTATTTATGCATTTATGAGTTCTTTTATGCGTATTGAATGAATATTTAGGCGCGCGTCAAATTTGTTCTAAATTTGCATAAATACGCAAGCCATAACTATTACTTAGTAATACTTATTGTGGAGTTAATAATGAAGTGCCCTACATGTGAAGATCATATTGGTTGGGATTGGATTGAAGATGAATGTATCGAACCTAATCTTGAATTTGAATGCCCACATTGTGACGAACAATTACGTTATAAAATTGATGAAGGTACGTATTACGGTACCCAACATCAAACCGTTGAAGTCGTTGATGATTAACTGCAGCGTTTATTGATATTACGATAAAGTTCATGAAGTTCATCTTCTAGCTTTATATTGTTTTTAGTGCAGAGTTCTTTCATCACTTTTAGATAAAGGTATTCATCCTGGTTAAACTCTAAAATGAAACGCTCGTTATCTGTAAGCCTATTTTTCATCTTATAACGGGCTTGCGACTGCGCGTTTTTAAATGCTGTTTTCAATCCAGTAATGCTATCAATTAAATTATTCGAATCATGAAAAGCTGTTTCGTTAATCTCGGCGATTAATTTTATATGCGTAGGGTTTAATGTTTCAGGTTGATGTGTAAATACATCGTATTTCAGCTCAAACTCTGATTCTAAATGATGGCATTTTTTTCTATCGGCATTAATCAACATCACCAATTTAGAAACCCGATCATCAGTTAATTTCTTGGTTCTCGCTTTAATATAATCAATGAATGTATCGCAATTATCGATATTGATT
>Ga0209395_1006260_pt1 | contig 12967 bp, 9 predicted proteins | sample GOMGulsemesocosm_3_FD_184635 | JGI IMG/M metagenome (GOLD analysis project Ga0209395, IMG submission 184635) | Methane-oxidizing microbial communities from mesocosms in the Gulf of Mexico - GOM9D Gulf of Mexico (SPAdes) (version 2) | ecosystem: Environmental > Aquatic > Marine > Cold seeps... | reverse complement strand
AGATGAAGTAGTTTTACTTAAATAAAAACTGAATAAGTAGGGAAGACGGTATTGATTACAATACTCATAAATATTGAGCAAAACTATGATTAAAACAACGGTATCTTTTGCTCTTGCTCGGTATGTTTTTATAAGTTGCTTAGGGTTAGCGGTAATCATTACCAGTTTAGTAAGTAATCATGTGGTTGACTTAGTGAATACTGAATACGAAAAAATAGCGACTAGGGAAATTAACACCCTAAATAATCATTACCGTGTTTTTATTCGCAATCATATGATTTTGTTGAAAGAGCAGGCTAGAGGAGCTGTTTTTGTTCAAGCGTTAATGCAACCTCAAAATAATCTTGGGAAAATAAAGGATTATATGGCAGGTTTAACCTTGTTAGGGCAAAAATATAGTGAAACCCTACTTGATTTTGAAGGCTCAATTTTACATTCTACCTCGAAAAACACGGTCAACTATAAAGAATTACCATGGCTTAAAGGGCTTTTAAATAACGAGGAGAGTAGCGCTATACAAATATTAACTATTGAGGGAGAATATTTTTGGTGTATCGCATTTCCTGTAATATATAACCAAAACATTGAAGGTATTTTGTTAGCCAATATCCCATTAGCAACGGTCCATTCAGGACAAATAGAGGTTGAGGTACTTGATGGTTTAATGATTGAAGTGGAAAAAGATTCCCATACAATTGCTACTTTCGGTAAAAAAACCATTGGTACAAAGCAAGCTAGACCGTGGCAAGATGCAGGAGTGAGCTTTAATTTTACTGTTGATGAAGCTTATAGAGATAATGCGATATCTACTTTAGTTATCCAATTGGGTAGTTATATTATTCTTGCCATAGTATTAACGACACTCCTGGCCTATTTATATGGCTACCGCTACTTTGTAAAACCTATTCTTGCACTTGCTCAATTAACCTCAAGTATTGAGAAAGGTAATGAACCTGAAGCATTACAAGAGAATTTAAGGTTTCGTGAGTTTGCTCATTTATTTAAGCAGTTTAATCATATGAGTGAAAAAGTTGTTAAACGAGAAAAATCGTTGAAGGAAAGTTATGAAAAATTATCCAATATCCATGCAGAGTTAATGCAGAGCGAATCTCAGCTCGTTCAGTCAGAGAAAATGGCAAGTATTGGTGTTTTAGCTGCAGGTGTTGCCCACGAAATAAACAATCCGATAGGTTTTATTCGCAGTAACCTAGAAGTATTAGAAGATTACTTTACTGATATTGAAAAGTATTATCATGAATTTAACGATAACCTTGTAAATGATGAAGACAAAGAAAACCACAAAAAATTAGCAAAAAAATATGAATTAGAGTTCCTGTTTGCTGATTCCCCACCGCTAATTAAAAGTAGTATTTCTGGCGTTGATCGCGTTACCGAAATTGTTAAAAGTTTAAAGACTTTTGCCCGTATTGACCTACCAGAAAAAGCCTGTACTGATATTAATGAAGGTTTAACCGCGACCTTAAACATGGTTAACAATGAATTAAAATATAATTGTAAAGTGCATGTGGATTTACAGCTATTACCACAAGTGCATGCTTTTCCTGGGAAGCTAAACCAAGTGTTTATGAATTTATTAATTAATGCAGGGCAATCAATTGAGGGTAAAGGCGATATATTTATTCGTAGCTTTGTTGAACCAGATAATATTGTCATTGAGATTGAAGATACTGGCAGTGGTATTGAAGCTGAAAACTTAGCGCAAATATTTACCCCTTTTTATACCAGTAAACCTATAGGTGAGGGCACTGGTTTGGGGTTGTCGATTAGTCATCAAATAATTGAACAACATGAAGGTAAAATCTCGGTAAAATCAGAAGTAGGTAAGGGGACTTGTTTTTCTGTATACATACCTATTAACTAAGTAGACTAACGATGCGTTGTTCTGCTTAATACTTGCTTACCGAGTTAACACAGACTTTATCTAGCACATAAGTAAGTAGCGCTGAACATCCATCGCTCTACTCTCCCATGATTCATCAATAACAGAAGCTTTCCTATATTTTTTAACTTGAGTTAGGGCAATTAAGTCACTGATATTTTCAAGCTTATCAAAATTAACTGCGGGTGTTATTTCAGCATTTGCTAGCAATATCGCCTGATAAAAAGGCGTGCTTTCACTAGCAACTTGTAAATGTTTTCTATAACCATTTAAGGCATTAAACTCTGTGGTAACTATAGGGGTTCCGCTAGCTAAATACTCCCTTAACTTCAACGGATTGCACATTTGTATTTGCTTGTTGTTTACAAAGGGCAGGATTGCGACATTCCAATTTTGAATGTATTGAGGTAAGTCATTGTGGGGTCTAGCACCTAGAAAATACACATTGGTAAACTGCTGAAGTTTAACGACGTTGCAGTCAACTTTACCGATAAAAACAAAATTCCAGTGAGGTAAAGCTTTAATGGTTTGTACTAACAAGTCTTGATCTAACCAAGATGAAATACTGCCATAAAAACCAGCGATAGGTTTACCTTGTGGTAAATCTAAGGGGATTCTCCCTACCTTCTCACTAAACAGTGAAAAATTAACGCCATGTGGAATATTAATGGCCTTCTCTTGAGGAAATTTATCGAGTAGTTTTTCACTGGCGGTAAAAATATAATTCGACTTTCCAATGAGCTCAGCCTCTTTTTGTGAGACAAATTGGTGATCAACACCCGCAAGACTACTAAAGTCGTCTCCGCAATAATATACACAAGGGGCCTTTTCAAAGAGTTCTAAATAATCAACAGTGGTTGGTAACGAAGTCCAAATAATAGGATCTGATAAATCCAGCTTCTTACATGCGGACTCTAGTTGCCACTTTAAAATAGTTTTGCTTAATTTTAATGAAATCCAGCTATTTGCACAGGGAATAACTAAAGGATTAATGATGACAAACTTGTTGTTCATGTCTGCATTATTGCTGTCATTATCTTTAGCTTTGTTAGTTTTTTTTAGATTAATAATGAAGGATTTTACTTTGTTAAATGCTCTGGCCAAGTCATGAAATGATGGTTTTGGTTTTCTTAGGCCAATTGAATTTAGCCAAATTACCGGTCTAGTTTGGCCTAGTACGTTAACTATATGTTGAGTTGAACTAGGGTGAGCCCCCCAGTCTTCACCGAAAACAATTAAAGGCCTAGTGTTATTCCCTGATTCTGAAAATGGTGAGTTTCTTTTACAAATGGTCATGACTTTCATCCTCAATTGATTTTACAATCCTTGCTGGTACACCTGCTGCTAGTACAAAGCTAGGTAAGTCTTTGGTGACAACACTACCTGCAGCAACGATAGTGCCACGACCGATAGTTACACCAGGCATTACTTTCACCCCTGTGGCTAACCAAACATCGTCCTCTAAGTTGATATCACCAACTTGCGTGTCTTCATCTGGCTTACCTAATGCTCGTAACCTGGCATTAACCGGGTGTCCAGGATAACCCGCTAGATAACAATCCCCAGCAATACGCACATTATTACCAATGGTAATAGTCTTACCGACTGAAATTGAGGTACGCCAACCAATACCAACATTATCACCGATTATTAATTGAGGAATAATCTGCCCGACAGCACGACCACTGATGGTGGTCATAGCCGCTAATCTAACCTTATCTCCCATAATAATATCTAAACTGCCAATGACGACAGGCAAACCTCCATATAGGTACAGTTGTTTTGGGTTATTTTTAAGCCTCGATTTAAGTATCGGTGTGTAATAAATAATGCGTAATACATCGGCAATAGTTTGTTTTAATACTAGGTGAACTAAATAAAGTAACTTAAACACAACAGGAATATTCGGCATCTCTACCGCTTTAATTTTAAACCATAGTGTTTTTATCAGTTGGGCTATAAAGCTGTCACTTGTTTTAGCCCACTGTTTAGCGTGATGTACATTAAAAGTATTCATTCTACTGTCACCGATTTAGCTAAATTTCTTGGTTGGTCAACATTTTTACCAAGCGCCTGAGCACAATATAAGGCAAGCAACTGCATTGGTATTACGCTGATAATAGGCAGTATGGACTCAGGTATTGGTGGTAGCTCAAAGAACTCGTCTTCTTGTAAGCTGATATGATCTTTAATACAGCTATCACCAATTACAAATAATGGGGCATTTCGTGCTTGCACTTCCTTAATATTTGAAATCAATTTATCGGTTAAATCATTTTTAGGTGCAAGGACCATCACCGGCATGTGTTCATCAAGTAAAGCAATAGGCCCATGTTTTAACTCTCCAGCAGCATAAGCTTCTGCATGAATGTAGCTGATTTCCTTCAGTTTTAAAGCCCCCTCCTGTGCTATTGGGGTGAGTATGCCTCGACCAAGAAATAAGGCATTGGAATATTGACTCAGTTTATGAGCCAGGGTTTGCATTTTATGGCAACCTTGTAAGACCCGCTCAATGAGAAAAGAACACTGTTTAAAATTCAAGGTTAATTGTTTTATTTCTTCTTCATTAATGAAGGCTCTTTGTGTTGCCGCTTCAATACATATTTTATGGAATATTGCTAATTGGCAACTAAATGCTTTTGTTGAAGCAACGCCTATTTCTGGACCCGCATAAATTTCGAAAGTGAAATTGGCTTCTCTTGCTATGGTGCTATTAGCGACGTTCACTAATGCTAATGTTTGTGCCTTTTTATCTTTGGCATATCTAAGCGCAGCTAGTGTGTCTGCGGTTTCACCGGACTGTGAAACAAAAATAGCCAATTCATTTTTCATGATGATGGGTGAACGATAACGATATTCTGAGGCTATATCGATTTCGACAGAAATATTGGCGTACTTTTCAAACCAAAATTTTGCAACGGATGCTGCATAAAATGATGTGCCACAGGCAATAATGGTAATTTTATTTAATGTTTTAAAATCAATCTCAGTATATTTATTTGCATGTTGATCCCCAACTAATCTATTGAGTAAGTCAACTTGTTCAAATATTTCCTTCTCCATGTACGAACTGTGTTCACCTTTTGAGGCTATCTCTGATGCATTGTTATTTTTAATATAATGAATTTTTCTGTTGATAGACTTGTTGCAGAATTTTATTTCATTGGCATTGAGTTTGATCAGCTCATTGTCTTTAGGGTAATAAACTTTTTCACTATCAGGTCCTAATGCCATTGCATCAGAAGCCATATAAGCACCATCATTCCCTTGAGATATTACTAAAGGACTATCTTGTTTTATGGCATATAGACTACTGCTGCTACCATTTATTAATATGCCTAACGCGTAACTTCCCTTTAATTGCGCTATGGTTTTCTCTATGGCCTCTTCCTGACTCATTTGTTGAGCTAAGTAGTGATTTATTAAATGAGGGACCACTTCGCTATCAGTTGAACTATGAAAGTGATGACCCCACTGCATTAATTGATGTTTTAGCGGTAAGTAGTTCTCGATAATGCCATTATGCACAACTGACACTTGGCCGCATTGATGCGGGTGTGCGTTGGTTACATTGGGTCTACCGTGTGTTGCCCAGCGTGTGTGACCTATACAACAGCCGCCATCAATAGGTTGCATCGATAACCTTTGTTTTAGGTTGTTAAGTTGTCCTTGTGCTTTGATCGTTTGAATTTCATTATTCGATAATATTGAAATGCCAGACGAGTCATAACCACGATATTCAAGTCTGCCTAAACCAGCTAATACAGGTTCTATGGCTGATTCTGCAACTGCTCCAATAATTCCACACATAATAACTACCTTTTTATTTTGGTTGGCTTAGATATAACATTGCAGGTATCAGGCCAGTAAATATAGTTAATAAAATCAGTGGTGTACGATACTTGTTATTCTGACTTTGCATTTTGCAATGGTATTTTTTGCTAATTAGGAATAGATTTAAGAATATGAGAGTAGCAGTGTAGGTGATTATAATATTGCGAAGAACGTTGTGCCTGTTTAGCTATTTTTAGTAGAAAGCTGGGTTCATCAACTAATCGAGTTAATGCTTGTACTAAACTCTCCATGTTATTTGCTTCATATTTAATACAGTCATGGCCATCCGTTAAGTGTTGATCCCAATAGGCATTATCAGTAGGAATTACGATGGCGAGTCCAGCAGCCATCGACTCTAAAATTGATAGACCAAAAGGTTCATCTTCAGCGGTAGAAATAAATACCGATGAGTTTGCCCGTATATCATTTAGGTTTTTAGGATCGGCATACCAGTGAATATTATCTGCCTTATCAAAGTTTGTTATATCAACATAGGCATCAATTTGCGGTTCGATATAACACACGCTAGCAAAATATTTATCTATATCTTTATGGTTGTTATTGAGCTTGGCGATAGCCGAAACAAATAATTCGACACGCTTCCATTTCATTAAAGAAGCAGCCCATAAAAAGCCAACTTTATTGTTATTTTTATTTCTGTTCACTTTTGTTTTTATCGTTGAGCAGTTAATGCCATTAACAAAAGGCATAAATTTATTTGTTGGCAAAGTGTCTAGATTGTTATGGTATTTTAAGGCAAGTAAAATGGAAGCATAAGTTGAGGGTAAGTAAAATACTTGTTTTGCTCGCATTAAGCCAAAGCGGGCAATGTTTGAATGGGCAATGTCACCTTGCACAAGCTGAATAATGTCAATATGAATTATCTCAGAAAGTAAATACAGCGCAAAATCGACACAAGGACCGGAAAGACCAATGATTTTAGTGAATCGCTTTAGTTTGCACAGGGTAAACAGCAAAGAGAGTAAAAAAATGAAGTGTTTTAAGAAGTAGAGCACGCCCGTTGATTTTTTTACTAAGCATTTTGGGGAAAATAGAGACACGAAGTTAATATTATCACCTCGCCAAGATTCATCATCATTTGAAATAACCCACACCTCAATGTTATCAGGTAATTCAGCTAAAATGGTTTTCATCACGGTTTTAGAGCCACCTTTAAAAGGTACAGGGTCATAAATTAATACACGTTTAATCATGAGTTTTTCTCCATACCAATAATACCGAAAGTCGTTTACTCAGAATGCGTAAATTGCATAACTTGCATAGTTTATTTGTTAAGGACTGTACTATTAAACGGGCATACTGAGTGATATATGCAAAAGTTCGTGGAGTTGTTTGTTGTTCTAATAATGTTTGATAAGCACTATTAAAGCCGATGAATTGCTGCGTTGGTGAAAAATTTTCAGCAATATGGTTATGTGCATTTGAGGCAAGTCTCTTTCTTAATGCAGGACTCTCAACGAAGGATTTAATGGCATAGACTAACTCATCCGCGTTGTTTGGAGAGATCAATAAGGCATTTTCTTTATCGGTATAAATTTCATTAATACCATAAATATTACTGGTAATGATGGGTAATCTAGCAATACTTGCTTCGGCCAGTGTTAAGCCAAAAACTTCTTCTGTAGGCACAGAAATAAAACAATCGACATTACTAGAATAGATTTCAGCGACGTTATTGCTATCAGAAAAAAACTTTATATTATCAAGTAAACCTAGTTCAACAGCTAATTGAGCTAATTTTTTTTTCTCACTACCACTGCCAACGATAGCAAGCTTGATATTGTAATGTGCTTTTAACGTATCGAGTGCATAGAGTAATTGATGTACTGACTTTCTGGGGATAAGTGAACCGACGTATAAAATAACAAAGTCCGTTTTTTTCGCCGATAACTCAGCGCGAATATCTCGAGGAAATGGGCTTGATATTCGCTGTGGGTTAATACCATTATAAATAGTGATTACTTGCTGGGTATTAAATTCATTTGCCTTAAATAACCCTGTAACGGATTTGCTGACACCAACAATGCTATCAGCAGCATGAAAGAGTAGTGTTAATCTATCTCTGTACATATAACGAGCATGCAAATGCAGTAATAGGGGAGTGCCTGAAAACTTGCAGATAGGAGCCATCCATTGGCAAGGTGCGCCATTATTACAATGAACAAGCGATATTTTATATTGTGTTAAGATCTGCTTTGCTTTGATAAGTAATTTAAAAAACTGTAAAAAATTCCATTTAGGCACAGTCCAATAACCGATACAAACAAAGTCATCAACAATCACTTCTATACCTAAAGTTGTCGCTTCTCTTGCAAGCACTTCACTATTGCACCAAAGTACGGGGGAGTAATGATTGTCTTTGGCTGATTTAAGTAAATCTAATAAGACAATTTCACTGCCTCTGAGCCAGTTATCGCCATAATGAACATACAAAATACCTTGCTTGGCAGTTTGTTTGTGTTTGTTATGAATAGTCATATCAAAGTCCTCATCTTTAGTAGATTTACAACGTAACGATCTTTTTTGTTCACCGTTATTTTCGCAGCTTAGTTCTACTCAGCTCCGTTAAATTCAACTCACTATGCTGCTATCGAATCTAGGTAACGTTTTAACGCGATAACTAAAGCAACTTGCAGATACACAGGCCAAATAAACCCTTGAGTTAAGAAAGTACCAGAAATAATAAAACCAATAATACCTGCTGGTGCGGCATTTAACGCGACACGTATACCCGGTGAATGTTTGTCATGGTTGATTTTTTTCAGCATTTTTAAAGACATTATTAACGTACTTGCGATTAAACTGATAAACAGTAACAGTCCAACAAAACCAGACTCCGCCAATATGCCAAACCAAGTAGAATGAACAGCATGATTTTGTCCGTCCCAGTGACTGGAATAATAAAAATAGTTGTAATAAAAATTACTGATGCCAACACCAAAAATAGGGTTGTCTAATGCCATATTCCATGCAGCTTCCCACGCATAAATTCGGCCCATGGCTGACTCATCTATACCTTCTTCAGCAGCACCACCAGATGCTCTGTCACTGATGCCAGCCACAATAAATAACACGGCAACGGCAATCCCACCGCCTGATAAAAGTAATACTTTAGATCGCACTCGGTTATAGGCAAATAAGCTTGAAACCGCTAAAAATCCAAGCAGGCCACCACGACTTTGTGTGGCTAATAACGCATAAAATAAAATACAAAAAGTACTGAAGCTGAAGAGTCGTTCGAATGTCGATAATGATTTTTCTAAAAAAGTGGCGATAGCAAAAGACATGGGATACAAGAGCACTAACGCTAAATCATTAGGATCGCCAAGTAATGAGCCGATATCCCGACCGATAGTAACTCGTGTACCTTCAACCAAACCAATACCATTGAGTTTGTTATAAATAGCCATCAGGCCAACACAAGCACCAGCAAATATATACAAGCGGCTTGCGGTAATAAAGTGGCTTTCTTTGCGCATCATCCAGGCTATGACGAAGGTCATTATTATTATTTTACTGTAAACCCCTGACCAGGCATTTTTTGCAATAGCGATATTACTTGCAAAAGGAATGGCAATGGTTACCAGTAAAAAAAACAATATCAGAAAGGTAAATTGTGGGCACCAATAAGGGTTTAGGTTTTGACTTATTGTTGCCCGTAGAAAAATAACAAATAACGCGGCTAAAGCTAACAATAAAGGTAACTTTAAAGGCTCTAAAAAAGGAAAAACTTCATGGATTCTAAAAAATGAAAAAATAACAAAAGCTAATACAATATAAAATGAAAAGTTGACTACGCCCCACAAAACAAAGGGCAATAGTCCGATAACCACCAATATTATAGGGTGGGGGAATAAATACAGTGCTATCGCAGATACCATTAATAAGGTGATGAGACTGGTAATATTTAATGGAGTAGTCATAAATCACCCTAAGCCACTTGACCAAACCAGGTGGCAATAAAAGCCGCGCTGATTGCCGAAAATAAATAGCCAAATTTGTAAGGTAGATAGACTTTCTTTTGGCTAAAGTAATAGAACAGCGCCATACGTAAAGCATTAGCAGCAATAAGCGAGACCAATGCACCTTTAACCATCAATAAGGGCACAAGAATAATAAGTAGCAGTCCACCAAAACCGCAAGCAGCTAAGTTAATATTCATTTGAACTTGTGTACTTTTCTCTACAAAGCATCCTAGGTTTAATAAGTCAGATAACATTTTTAATAAAGTGCACAGTAATAGCCAAGGTAATATAGACATAGCAGCGTGATATTCAACAGGGGTTAACCATTGAATTAAGAGCGGGCCTAATAGGCCAAGACCCCCACAAATGAGTACCGAAATGATAGCGCCTATTATGGCAAAATGTGCATTGAGAGTTTTACCGTTATCTTCTTTAAGCATTGAGAATCGCTTAGGAAACCACCACAGAGTAAAGGGCTGTATAAGTAGGGTTGGTACGAGTGCAAACTTAATCGCTATGGCATATGCGGCTATCTCTGTTGCACCAAAATGCTCGGCGAGTAGCCATCTATCCATGCCAGATAATGCAAAAGTAGCGGCACCACCGATAAAAATAGGTCCGGCATAAGTGAGTATGCTTTTAATATTTTTACTTGAAAAACCTATGTAACTGCCTTTTATTTGAGGCTCTTTTGGTTGAATGTCATATAACTGTATTACACATAAAATTAGCGCAACCACCACTGAGGAAACAGCGCCAGCGGCTAAAACACTGGTGATACCCCAACCATTAATTAAGCCATAAAAAGTGAATGCCACTTGCAACAACACTTTTAACATCGAGATAGCAAAAAAGAGTCCTGCACGTTCTGTGATCCGCAGCCATGCTAAGGGTATATTAATTAAGCCACCAACAGACAATGCGACACCGAGTAAATAAAGTTCATTTTCTGTAATAATGCCAGGTAACAAGGGAAGTAAATCGATAGAGTAAAAATGAAAAATAGTATAAGAAATAATAGCGATAATGGCTGCAACGGATAGGCATTCACTTGCATGGCGTTTCTTTTGCTCTATATCATCGGCTAAACCCACAAAGCGATATAATGCTTCAACCAAACCAAAAGCTAAAACGATAGATACTATGTTAGAAAATACCACCAGTACCTCTAATCGACCATAATCGGCAGGCGTGAGGTAATGGGTATAAATTGGCAGCATAACCAAGGATATGCCTTTCATCAGGAAAATGCTCAAACCATAAAGAGCTGATTGGTTTAATAGGTTTTTATAGCGATTACTTAACATATGAATCACCTAATAAGGCCTTGCGGTATACATTGAAAATTTGAGGGATGATTGCGTTACAAGAAAAGTTATTTCTAATATGTAAATAGCTAAATAATGACATTTTACTGCGTAGTTCGTTCGATAACATTTGTCCTTGTTTAATGGACTCAATAAATGCCGCTTCGTTAAATGGTGTAATTAACCAACCACTTTGGTTATTGATTACTACAGAGGATAAACCACCAATATCATAACTGATGACAGGGATCCCTCTAACGAGTGCTTCAATGGCAACCAGCGGCAGCCCCTCTTCTCTACTGGTAATACACAACAAGCTTATTTTTGGCCAGTGTGGGTTCATTGATGTCACCTGTCCCATTAGGGTGAGATTATCGCTCGCAGCTGCACTGATTTCATCTAACATAGGACCATCGCCATAAATTGAGAAATTGTATTGCGGTAACTGCTTTGCTAAACGAAGGAATACATCAGGGCCTTTTTCAAAGCTTAAGCGGCCAACAAAAGCGACTTGCTTGGCTGGTGTGGTTGTTTTTAAAGCGGTAGTTGGTATTTCAACAAAATTTTCAATGACTTCTGCGTTTAAATTCGCAGATCTTTTGATTTCTTTAGATACACAGATACAAGATGAGGAATGTGCGGTCATACGGTCAAGCCAACGGTATAACCTCATTTTTATACTGCCTTTTTCTCCAGCATGAAAGGTTGAAACAACCGCTTTTTGGGTTAACTTACAGCTGATACGACCAATAATGCCAGCTTTATAGCCATGAGTATGAACAAGGTGAATATTTGATGTTTTCAATAGGGTGAAGAGTGCTTTAACGCTACCGTCTAATTTAATGAGCCTTGAACGAAGAAATTGTTCTGATTCAAAGACAGGATGCTCTCCGTAGTTGTTCAATAATATAATTTTTACACTATGGCCTGACTTATCAAGACCTTTGGCAAGATTAGCAACATGAGTTTCGATGCCGCCATAGTTTCTACTATCTAGCAGTAATGCTATGTTTAGTTTCTCTGTAGTCATGTTAAGCCTATTATTTAATACATCCTATTCTTGAGTTTGCATAAAGTAGGCCGTATTGAATCGTCGTTTTTATTAGCTCTTATTAATGTTTGCTCAAGAACATGGGAAGATTTAATTGCAATATGCATTTATATTTTTACTTTGCAAAGCATGCTCGTAATTATCCTTTCACACTATTAGAGGGCTAAGTTGTGAAGGCGGTTCGTTAGTAAGGTAACGAGTGAAGTCTGATATTTTGGACTAAGATTTAAGCATGAAAAATAAAAAGGTGAGATTGAGGTGGAATAGATTGATAGAAGCTAGGCTAGTCATTGCATTCATACTTATATTATTGCCAACCATCATTTGGACTTTAATGAAACAGGTACACTCTCCTTGGTGGCTTGAAAACCTTGCTTCTACACCTTTTAGTTTAGTGGCTATTTACCTCGTGATAATGCTGGCATTTATCAGTTTCCTCTCTATTCAACAGGCTATTATCTATTTTACCATTAATTTTTTCTTGGCACTTTACCTCAATAACACTGTCATTTTTAATAATCAAGACTGTGCAGATCCCGTTAGTATTTTTCAATTTAATATAAAGTATCAAGAGGGTGGCAACCAATTAACCCCACTTATAGAACACCTCATTAATGAAAGGTATGATTTAATTGCGCTGCAAGGTGTTAGTCAAAGGTCAAAGCGGCAATTGATAGAGAAGTTAAGTCCCTATTTTCCTTATTTCATTAGTGGAGGAAGTGCTGAGAAGGATGTTATAAGTGATCAGTTACTTTTTAGCCGTTATGCTTTTGCTAACATAAGCTACGTTAAAGATGGCCAGCATGCCTTTTTAATCACCAGCCAGTGGCAATTGCCTTTTGATGAAATAAACCTTTACTCTCTACACCCACCTTCACCACGAAATGAG
>Ga0209395_1006259_pt1 | contig 12968 bp, 10 predicted proteins | sample GOMGulsemesocosm_3_FD_184635 | JGI IMG/M metagenome (GOLD analysis project Ga0209395, IMG submission 184635) | Methane-oxidizing microbial communities from mesocosms in the Gulf of Mexico - GOM9D Gulf of Mexico (SPAdes) (version 2) | ecosystem: Environmental > Aquatic > Marine > Cold seeps... | reverse complement strand
ACCCAGTGATGAAACCTAAGAATCGGAAAACAGTTGCGGTGTTCAGTGGGCGCGCATCGATAACCGGTGTTCGTCTATTATTACTCGATCCGAGTGGCTTCTTTCAACAAGGATTTATTCTGCGATGAACTCAACCAACAAGCAAACCGTCGCGGTAATTGGGGGGGGCGTCATTGGCCTTAACAGTGCCTATCAGCTGCAAAAAAATGGTTTTGATGTGACTATCTTTGACGGCAATGACCTGGCCAGTGATGCGAGTGCTTCCTATGGAAACGCAGGACACTTTGCCACCGAGCAGGTATTTCCACTAGCCGACGTGGCGCTGCTACCACAAATACCGAAAATGCTAGCGGATCCCTTAGGCCCCTTTAAAATTCACAACAACTATTTTGTGAAGGCGCTGCCATGGTTTATTAAGTTCATGTGTGCGATGCGCCCCAAAGCACGTGCCGCGAATACCAGCGCGATCAAAGCACTAAATACCCGCTCGATTGAAAGTTGGCAACGACTGACGCTAGAAATAGACGCGCAAGCGCTATTAATTCTCAATGGCTCCCTACTGACTTACGAGGGTAACGGCGAGTGCCAAATACAAAAAGATTTGCTGCACTATCAAGCTCAAGGTGTGGCCGTTGAGATCGTTATGGGAGAGGCGTTAGCCACGTTAGCTCCAAACCTATCATCTGGGGTGAGCAAAGCGCTTTATTTCACCCAAGTTGGACATACACCGAGTCCCGCGTTGCTGTGTCAGAAAATAGCACAGAGCTTTACGGCGTTAGGCGGTGAACATGTTGTTGCTCATGTCACTAAAGTCACCAATACTGACTCGCCAGTCATTAGTACCGAGTTAGGAAAGCGGGTCTTTGATAAGATAGTGCTTTGTGCTGGTGCCCATTCGAAAGTGTTCGCTAAGCAGCTCGGGTATGATGTGCCCTTAGAAACCGAGCGTGGTTATCACTTGATGTTGCCCGTTGACACCGATTTACAATGTCCAGTGGCGTCCAGCGATCGTAAATTCATCATGACACCGATGGATCACGGATTACGATTGGCGGGTACGGTTGAATTTGCTGGCCTTGACAATGCGCCTGATCATCGCCGCAGTGAGATGCTACTAACGCATGCCAAGGCGATGTTTTCGAGTTGTGGGCTCCCTCAGTTGGCCGAGTTAAGTATCGAACAACTGTCTGAGCAAGCGCGTTGGATGGGTTTTAGGCCTTCACTACCAGATTCATTACCGATTATCGACCGTAGTCCAAGTAATAGTAGTGTGTTTTTTAATTTTGGTCATCAGCATCTAGGACTGACTTGGGGAGCACTGTGTGGGGAGTTAATTAAGGATTTGGTCTTGGGGCAATCATCAACACTTGATATCACCCCTTACCGGATCACACGGTTCTAATCGTCTTTCTTAACTTGCGCACGTTTAACGCGAATGATGCTGCCGTGAACCTTGCTGCCATTTAGGCTGATCATGGCAGCTTTAGCCTGACCTGCGATAGGCATTTCAACGAAACCAAATCCTTTCGACTTGCCAGTCTCTTCATCTAACACGATGGTGCAAGACTGTAAGGTGCCGTGGGCACTAAATAATTTTTCTAAGGCTGACTGTGAAGTCGACGTCGCTAGATTGCGAACAAGTAGTTTCATAATTTTCTCAATGTAAAACGGTTCTGAATAATCGGGGAGTATACCAGAGAATTAACTTGGTAAGGTGTGTTCTTTAGAAAAACCGTTTAAACTCCTCACCCCGACAGTGTTTAAATAAAGCGCCGATAATGACAGAGATATAGGTGCATATGGAGTAAACCGTATTTTTCATGGATGAAAAATTGAGCGTATATGGACATATTCACAGCGGGTTTACGCAATATGTGTCGATATCTAGATTATAATGTGTTTGGCCTGTTAAACTACCGCGCAGTTCAGCCGTGCCGTTATGAATAGCATGGTCATTTTCCTAAAGAGATCAAATCAATGAAGTTAGCCACTCCCTACCACACCTCCTTTGTTCTAGATAAAGCCCATTTTAGTGAGTGCTTTGACCAATCGGTACAAACGAACGGCTATAAAGATTACACCAAGGCGGCGATTGTCGCTGTGCTGGGCGTGATCTTGGTATTGTGGATTGATGTCAGTAAATACCTCGCCTATTTTGTGTTTTGTCTCGGTATGGTCGAGGGACTGAGCGTCCGTTACAAGAAGACATGGTGGCTATGGCGTCAGATGTTGAGCAAGGCGTATGATCACACCGTTGAATTAGAGATTAATCAACAGGGCGTCATCACCAAATCGTTCTATATTAATAGTGAATTTACATGGGATGATGTGACGCAGGTGACCATCACCGATAGCGGTGTATTGCTTACGCATTGTGCGGGCGTCAACTACCTATCAAATAGTTACCTCAGTGACGAGGTTATCGCGTTTATTAAGGCCATGGATAAACCCACCGCCTAATTGTTATCAGTGTGATTTACTTTAACTTAGCCACAGTGGTGACTAAGTTATTAGCGAGCGCATTGACCTGACTATTCATTCCTTCATCGGTTAATTCGCCCTGGGCATTAAAGGCTTGATAGGCACTGCCGACGGCCAGCTGTTGACTCAATACCAACGCGCCCATACCGACAAATATGTCGCGTGCATGTGCTAGGCCGCGTATGCCGCCTAATCCGCCGGGGGAGGTTGCTACTAACGCGACGGTCGTATTGGCAAAGGCGGGTGTTGCATCTGGTGCGGTACGTGATACCCAGTCCAAGGCGTTCTTTAAGACGCCGCTAACCGATCCATTGTATTCTGGGCTGGCGACAATTAGACCATCAGCGGCGCGAATGATGTCTTTCAAACGCTCGACGCCGGCAATCGCACCGGTCTTTTCCAAGTCTTCATCAAAAAACGGCAGATCGAAGTCGCTTAACGAAATTACTTCCACTTCGGCGCCAGCAAGTAATGCTGCCTTACCTACAGCGCTTGCAAGCACATGGTTAAATGATTCTTTTCGTAGGCTACCAGCGAGTGCAACAATCTTAATCGGTGTGTTCATGTTAAATCCTTAGTTATCTGGGGCAATGCCATGTGCATTGAATGAAGCCAGTATATATACAGCGTGTTTGCACTTAAATGGTATTTAAGCAATACTAATGTGCATGAATGCACAGATAGAACATTGGGACGATATTCGTATCGCCTACCAAGTGGCCAAGCTTGGCACACTTTCGGGGGCCGCCGCACAGCTCGATATTCACCATTCCACCGTATTACGGCGTATTAGTGCGCTTGAAAAATCCCTCAATACTCGACTATTTCACCGCCATGCGCGCGGCTACGAGCCGACGCAAGCGGGTAATACCCTATTTCAGGTGGCGGCGACCATCAATGATCAACTCAATACGGTGGCGGGTAAATTACAAAGTAGTGATGAGCAAGTCGCGGGGCAATTAGTGATAACCACCGTCGATAGCTTTGTCGAGGTACTGACGCCGTGGTTTGGTGAGTTTTGTCTGTTGCATCCTAATATTCAATTAGATCTTCGAGTCGATTCTAAAAGGTTACGCCTCGATTACGGTCAGGCTCATATCGCGCTGCGCCCAGGCGATCAGCCTAATGAACCCGATTATATTGCCCAAGCCTTAAAACCTTTGTCCTTACGGTTATACGCCAGTAAACAATACTTAAAGCGCGCGGGCACGCCAACCAACATGGCGCAGCTCAAATATCATCGCTTTGTCTCAGGCTCTTCGAGTAAAGACTCGCCATATTTCCAATGGATTGATAACAATATCAGTGATGAGAATATTAGCTACCGTGCCTCGACGACGGTTGCGGCATGTACTGCGGTTAGGCATGGGCTAGGTATCGGCTTGCTTAATACCTGGGGCGAGAAAGATCCTAATTTGGTGATGCTGACAGGAGATTGGCCAAATCAAGATAATCAATTGTGGTTGGTGACTCATTACCTGATGCACCGCACCGCTAGAGTGCAGGCGTTTTGTGAGTTCATTAAACAAAAAATATCGCAACAAGGTGTTTAACTTTCTCTGTCGCTGATTTATGATCGCCGCCAACTTATTTAGTGGATAGTCTGTGATGTTTAATATTGTGTTAGTAGAGCCAAGAATGCCTGGCAATGTAGGAACGGTTGGTCGGTTGGCCTATGCGTTGGATTGCACCTTGCATTTGATCAAGCCATACGGTTTTGGTGATATTACCGAAAAGCAGGTACGCCGCGCGGGATTGGATTATTGGTTTAAGCTTGATGTGCGTGAATACGACAACATTGAAGAATTTTGGTCTAAAAACCCGTTTTCTGCGCATCATTATTTTGCCACCACCAAGACCACACAAACCTATTTTGATGTGAACTTTGAGCCGGGAGATTACCTCTATTTCGGCCGGGAAGATAATGGCTTACCCCAAGAACTTTTAGATAAGCGCATGGAGAGCTGCATAACCATTCCAATGGCTAACCAAGCACGCTCGCTTAACATGGCGAATGCCGTCTCAGTGGTTGCTTATGAAGCATTACGTCAGAACTTCGCTAGCTTTGAGCATGACGCTTAAGCCTCATCATCATTATCATTGCGCGCCATGCTGTTAGCTAGTCGAATCACCATCAATGATAGTAAGGGAATATGACGCCCCATAATTATAGAGCGGTTGGTCATTTTGCTGACTGTTCTGCTTCAGCGTGGGAACTTAAGCCTCATCATCATTATCATTGAGCGCCATACTACGAACCAATCGAATCACCATCACTGACAGTAAGGCGATGGCCAATAGAATCACTCCCCATAATAGATACGTTGTCCCCTTGCTTGTCGGTGTTGTTAGCGGGGTCTGTGACGGCGCATCAAGCTCATGGTTATTGGGGGCGAGAGTGACCAATTCGGTGGCGCCATCGAGCAAACCTTTGATCTGATACGAGAGTCCTTGATGCATTGTCATTGGCGATGACTGACCGACCAATAAATGATATGGTCCACCGCCTTGGGCAAGAAATGCAACGGTGATGTCATGCCAGCCCAATAATACCTGTGGTACTTGCGCGGGGGCAATATTACTCGGTTGACTAAAGGCGAGCTCAAGCTGTTGCTGGTGGCGTAAATTAACCATCAGCTCATCGTGGACGATTAACTCATTGCCGTAGTGGATCCAATATTGGTTAAAATCGCGGCGATAAGACCATTGCTCTTCACGCTCTAGTTTCTGCCGTTGGGCATTGGCTGGTGCCTTAATAATATTCTTAATTTTTTGTCTGGTACTAGGGCGCGTTGTCACCGCTCGCTCGGGCTTTGGTTGGTACAAGCGCCCACTGTACAACAAAATCTGCTCGCTGGGCAGTAAGCGTATTTTTTCGACGGGTAGTCTGCCTGACCAGCTATATTGCCAGCGCTCAGTCATTGGGTTGAGTCGTGGCGGCGGTGCAGTGCTCCAGTTTATCTGGGCTGGCGCGGCATTTTCATTGATGGTCGCCTTAATCGAATCGATGTGTTGATGAAAATTTTTCGCGCCGCTAATTAAAGACAACCGCATATAGTCTTCACCACGATAGGCAGGCACCTTAAATTTGTTCTTGGCTAAGGTGTCATGCTCACCAGGCAAAAAATAATAGCTCTGTTGGCTATCGATAATCCGCCAATGCTCCAAGTCATTGGACACTTCCATCACAATGGCTACCTGCAATGGTTGAGGCGGAGTGGCATCAATGGCGAGCTCAACGAGCTGGCCATCGATTTCACTTAATTTAACGATCATCGAACTGAAATAGCGTTTTCCCTGCTGTTTGAGCGAGCCGTAGTGCGGGTTCGACTGCGAGGCCCGTAATATCCGCTGGATTTGCGTGGTGGAGTTAAAGTTAGCTTGTTGTGGCTCGCGATAAAAAGGCACCGTGACGGTACTCATTTTCGGCTCAACCTTGCGGGTGATAGTCGAGTACGGCACCGCCTGCCCCCGAGCGTTGACCACTAGCATGTCGCTTAAATCTCGCTGCTGGCTGCAACGATAAACCGCTTCGCTCAACTTAAATACTCGTACCGAGTCACTGCCATCGGCGATGGGGAAATCACATTGGTAGTCGGTGGAGCTGGCCGCAACGGCCAAACTTACACTGCTGCAAAGGATAAGCGCTAAACCAATAGCTTGTCGTATTTTATTCACCATCGAGGCTTCCTGTCGTTGGATTGAGCTTAGTGGCTAAAATATCTGCCGCTTGCTCGGGTTTCTTCGGTGGTAGGGGCGAGAAGTAACCAATAACCACCAGTAATAATCCCACCACAATGAATGAAATAATCCGCTCTATGGTATTAATCGCCGCCATATCCAAGATAAATAACTTGAGCACCACAATGGCTAATAAGGCGCCACAGCCTAGCCACAAATTACGCCATTGTTTTTTGCTGGCGAGCATGGTGCCGACTAAGCCGATAATGGTCCAAAAAATGGAGAATGCGGTTTGGGTAATGCTTGAGCGGAGCAGGGTGCTAAATTCCCAGTCAACATCGGCATAATAATGCACGGCGCGCATAATTTCGGTATTGCTGTAGGAAAATACATAGGCCAGTATCGCCAAATACCAATAATTGTTAACCTTGAGCTTCAGTAAATCGATGAAGCTATCGCGATAGAAAATTAACGCCATCAGTATCGCTAACACCGACAGAGTCATTGGGTTGGCGATCACTACCCACGGCAGTGGTGTCGCCTGACCCACGCTCACTAAAGCGCCAAACAAAATCAGTAACAGCGAGCATTGTAAGACGCTACAAGTGACATCTTGATAGGCCGCAAAATGGCGACTAAACGGCCAAAGTTTACGGCGTTCGATCAGTACCAGCGTACCTAGCGCAATCAATACATTGTAACTAAAGTGCCAACCGCTGAGCCAATTAACATAGCTCAGAAGATGAACATTTCCTTGCCAAGCAACGAAGCTACAGCCAAGTAACAGTGCGCTGTTTTGTACGAGGTCACTGGCTGAACTCTCTATCCGGTCATAGCGATAAAGTGTAGCAAAAGCCACGGCTATCGCCAGCGGCCACAGCACCACACCGACCATTACGCTAGCCGACGATAGATCCCGAGCTAAATTAAACAGATCCAACGTGCCCTGGCCTAACTGAGCCAGAGCCACGACAGCAAGGGCGGGGCTTAGGGCTAAACATAGCCGGCGTAGTTGCGGCCACACTAACTTCTCACTGAGCCAACAACAGAGCAATGCCGCGGCGCTTAGGATCACGAGAGTTAACGCAAAAGAGACATACAAACATAACCCCGCAATGAGCAGGGCGCCGCCGTAGAGTAACCACTGAGTATCATATTGACCGAGGCGACGATTAAAATTCAGTAAATAGAAGTAGCTACAAAATGCCAACGGCCATAACACGAGTCCAGAGGCTAGCGGCAGTGGAAAGGCGATAATATCGCTATAGTGAGCAAGATTAATTAAATCGCCAAAATGGTCGATGGCAACCCAACTACTAAGCACTAATACCGGAAATAAACTCAGGCTGGTCCATTGCAACATTGGTTGCTTAAAGCGCAGACCTAAGGTGTTGCAGACAATAGCAAACACCGTAAAGCCAAACACTAATAACCACAACGACAGGCTAAATAGGATGAAGGCGAGGGTGCAAGTGACAAAAATATGTCCCAACAAGCTAATCCTATTAGCGGTGCTGTTAGTATCAAAGTGGTGCTGACTGTCTTTGAACAATGGTTTAGCCCCAACATTGAGCGACCAGAAACTGGCGATCACAAAGGTCAGCAACAGGATTAGATCGCCGCTGGTTAAGCCATAAATGTCGCTAAACAATAGATTGGCACTGACGGCTAGTAGCACAATAAAGAACATCCCAGCATGCTTGGCTTGCAGCCATGCTAGCTTTACTCCAGCACTGGTGTAAATCATCAATGCTATAACGCCAAGGGTGGCGAGTGCCGTCCCGTGAATCGCAGGACTAATGCTGAGCAATATTTGGTTCTCAAAGCCAACCAACAAACTAAAGATGCCGTAAACCAATAACCAAGGGCTAATGCGCTGCTCTAAAGGACGCTTACCGGCATAGTCGCGTTGTAACAGGTAACTGGCAGCGCTCATCGCGATAACCAGTAAGGCGGTGGAAATGAAATAGCCGTTGCCAAAAATATCAATGATGCTGTCGTTTGAATCAATGGTTGAACCATTTGATTGAAGCAGCAACATCACCGGTGACAACACAATTAAGCCAATGGCGAGCAGGCGACGGTTTTTCTGTTGCTGGCGAACACTTAGCCACAATACGCCTGCCCCTTCAATCGCCCAAATAGCGCCAGTGTAAGCACCATCAATGGCAAAAGGAATGGCCAGGGTAATGAAACCGATCCCAATCACTAAACAGGCTTCGCACAGTAGGCGCATCTGCTGGGCGAAGCGTGACCACAAGAGTTGCGCCGCGCCAATATAAACCAACCCGAAACAGACGGCGCTGATGGCAATGCCATATTCAAACGAATCGACAATCGCCATCTGTAGGCTAAAACCAATTAGCGGCGTGCCAAACACTAAACTGCTATCGACATAGTCCTTATAGAAGGCTTTCTGTCTATTGGAAAATAGTATCGCAATACACAGGTACATTAAAACAAAGAGCGCTAAAAATAGCTGCGTGCCGAGGTAAAACTCGCTGCTATAACTTGCCGCTCCCCACAGGGCCGAGATGCTAAAGGTGAAGACAAAACCGAGCATATTTAAGGCGCGCCATGCTTTATGCCACGCGATAAAGAAAATTCCGGCATTTAGCACGCTATAAAAACTAAATAATCCGATGTAGTTATTACTGCCACTGGAGGTCAGTATTGGCGCTGCAAAACCACCGGCAATCGCCATGATAGCGAGTGCGATGGCGTCTTGTTTTACCGCCAGCAACGAGCCTAGCACCACCAACATGCCCAACATAATAAAGGCAATTGGCGAAGGAATTAGCTGATACATCGAATAGCTAGCAAACACCGTGAGATAAATAATCGCAATGGCGCCACCTTGTAACGTCATCGCAAAGACTGGTTTGGCGAGGCGCTGACGCCAGCCCCACAACAATAATGAAATCGCCACCGCAATGATGCCCGCTAGGCGGTATTGAATCGGCAACAGATTTTCATCAATCGCGTGTTTGATCAAGAAGGTCATGCCGATAAATAGCACCAGTACGCCGACACTAACAAAGACATTAATCGATTTTAGCCATTGCCAGCCCATATTTAGGTACTTTCTGATCTTCGAAGGCTCTGTCGGCACTGCGACTGGTTTAGGTGCTGGGGGCTTAACGATTGCCGCTGCTTTGGTTGTAGGTGCAATGGTTTCTGGTGCAATGGTTTCTGGTGTAACTGCTGCCTGTTCAATAGTTGCGGCAGCAGGAAGCTGTGGAGCGATCGGTTGTGGTGGCACGGCCATAGCGGTAACCGTGACCGTCACATCATCTTCGACCATAACGGGCTCAACCTGTTCCAGCTCAGGGGGTTGGACTGTTGGCTCAGGCTGAACTATTGGCTTAGATTCATCGTTCGGCGCGGGTTTATCCGGTTCCGTCTGAGTCTGGTTTTGTTGTTGGTCGGCAATGATGACCTTGTTTAAGCGGTCGACCTGTCGATACAACACATCGATACGCTCTTTGGCCTTAGCCTCAACGTCTTTAATGGTATTTTTTAGCTGTCGTATGATGACTAACGCAATAATGGGGAAGCATAGGTAAAATAAGCCGGCGATTACGCCCACCATGATTAAAAATTCCATTTATTAATATCCGTTTTACATCACTTAATGAAGATGGCTAAATTATAGTGCAATAGTTCTACAGACCCTAATTTTTTGCTAAGGTCGATGTCTTTCAATTGTATACTGTATTCATATTTGTGACGGGATGTTATGCTAAGTGTTACTAAACCTTACTTAGGCCACCCATGCAGTCACTTAATCATCTGGCGGAACAATACGTCAAACTCTCGTTGCGTATCGGTCAGCATTGTCCAAATTATGTCGATGCTTACTACGGCCCGAAAGAATGGCAGCCAACCGCACAACCGTCGCCACTGAGTCAGCTAAAAAGTGAGTTGGAAGCATTGATCGCAGCGGCAACTGACATAGCGCAACCTATCTTAGCGGAGCAACAACGCTTCGAGTTATTGTTGATTCAGCTAAAGGCGTCACTGGTGTATGTCGATATGCTGCAAGGGCACTATCAACCGTTCGCACAGGAATGTGCCAATCTTTATGACGCGACACCACCACTTTACGATGAGCATTATTTTGATAACATCCTGGATCAGCTCGATGGTCTATTACCAGGCCATGGCGATGTTGCGCAGCGTTTAAGTGAATATCGACAACAGTTTGTTATCCCAACGGATAAATTAGAGACAGTGTTTGTGGCGGCTATCGATGAAGCGCGGCGTCGCACCTTGTTGCATATTGACTTACCAAGTCATGAAAACTTCAAGGTTACGCTGGTTAACGATCAAGTGTGGAGCGCCTACAACTGGTACAAGGGTAATAGCTATAGCGTCATCGAACTTAACACCGACTTTCCAATTCAAATAGAGCGAGCAATCGATCTGGCGGCTCATGAAGGCTATCCGGGGCATCATGTGTTTAATGCGCTAATCGAGCAACACTTGGTGGAGGGTAAGGGCTGGTTAGAATATTCTATTTATAACCTGTTTAGCCCAATCTCGTTACTCGCTGAGGGCAGTGCAAACTATGGCATCGAAGTCGCCTTCCCATGGGATGAGCGTCTAACCTTCGAGCAACAAACCCTCTTTCCATTGGCGGGCATCGATGCCGAGTTATGTCAGCACTATTATAAGGTTCAGCGGGTTCTCCAGCAGCTCTCTTATAGCGATAACATGGTGGCGGGGCGATTTGTCGATGGCAACATCAATGAATACGAGGCAATTAAGCTGTTGATGAAATATGCACTCAACAGCGAAGAGCGAGCACACCAGCGCCTCGCTTTTATTAAACAAAATCGAGCCTACGTTATCACCTACAACTACGGCCAAGACTTGGTACGTGACTATCTCGCCAAGCAAGTGACCAATAATAGCCATAGCGAATTGTGGCGAGTATTCACTCAACTATTAGCACAGCCTAAAACAGCATCGATGATGCTAGGCTAATCCCACGTGTGAATAAGTGGCAGTATTGTGTTTGGGTGACATGATGCAGCAGTCACGCTCCCTCTGTCATCCCGGTAGTCTTTTGAGCCGGGATCTGGCACTGCGCGTACTGAATTATGTTTTGTTCGATCGCTTTAAATATTCGGCGTTAAAGGAACGTCAATCGATCACGCTCTGCACGCCGTAAATCCGTCCATGGAGGCTTGAACTGGCGTCCTGCCAGTAACAGCAGGCTTAGTCCAATCAACTTACCTTTGTCAGCTATGGCTATTATAAAGGGGCACACAGAGAGATAGGATTTATTGTGCCAATGTTGATTTAAGGATTAGGTTTTGTATGTTCGCTTTAACTATTGTGCCACTGTTGGTTTAAGAGCCACCTTCGTCATCCGGTAGTCACGCACCCTCCGTCATCCCGGTAGTCACACTCCCTCCGTCATCCCGGTAGTCTTTTGAGCCGGGATCTGGCACTGCGCGTATTGGATTAAATATAGAGCAGGCGTCATGAGAGCCTTGTTGAAGGCGCGGCAGGCTATATGAGGTCCTCGATAAAAACAACTCGAGGATGACGTTTGTTTCCCTCTCATCTTCATCGTTTTTTGAACGGCGGTCTTTCGAGGGATAAATTAACGACACAAAAAATGGTCATTTGCTTATAAAAACACGGCTTTGATACGTATTAGAAATAGTATCGCGAATTTAATAAACAAAGCCGACCGCTCAAGCAAATCGTAACTCACTTTTGCGCGATAGCGAGTTAGATATTAAAAGCCTAGCGCCGGTTGATTCGATATTTTTTTATGGCTCAAGACATGGGGCGTGAAGCGGACATTCATGTCGTAATAATGCTAGCAACAGGCCAAATTAACTATTTCATTATAAAACGCGACGAGTGCGTCAATGTCGCTTAGTCACTGAGCCGCCTCGTACCGTGAGAAATTATGGACACTAAAATCCAATGGGTTTTTAGTGGCAAATTTATTTAGGCCGTAGTTTTGCACCAATAAAATGAAAAACATGTCCTATATTGTTTTTGCGCTGGCGCTACGCGAATTTAGACGAAAGTTGTCTTCAAAAACACAGTTTTTGTACTATTCTATATGTTAAATGATAAGGAGATCATCCATGCCAGCACATCAACAAGTTCAAGAAATTATCCAACGTAATAGATTTCAACGAGAATTAGATAAAAATCATTCAACCTATTTAGGTTTGAGTGATCAATAGTTTTTCGATTTAGTCATTGAAATTAAGAAATCTGAACAATTGTCTCCTAGCCAAATCACCTCCTGGATTGAAAAAACGCTCAAAAAAAAAATAACCTTTCACAGCAATGGGAAAAGCATAGGACAGCGCTAAGAGATAACTCGGGTTTGATCCCTATTATTCTCGACTTTAGAGTATTAAATGCACTTGCAGAAGAGATAAAGAAGTCAAAATCTGCATTTTCTCAATACAAGGTTGTGCAATACTCTGGTAGTAAGCCAAAAGTAATTATAAAAAATTATGCCAAATCTAAAAAACATTTAGCTAAAACTAGGTTCGCTAAAAATCAGCCCAAGATTGTTATTTTGGCAACAGGAAAAAGACTAGCAAATGGCGCTATAAAATCGGGTTTCATACTTACTTTACTTATCTCAACAACTTTTCACACAATAGAACAATTAATGAATGATAAACTAACTTGGCACCATTTTGTTGGGGGAATGGCTGTTGATATTGTCACCGCCGCAATAGCTTCAGGGATTACGTATGGGGTAATATCAGCGTTATCAGGTGTATTAACAGTTGCAGTGGGACCATTACTTGCAGGGCAAG
>Ga0209395_1006258_pt1 | contig 12970 bp, 10 predicted proteins | sample GOMGulsemesocosm_3_FD_184635 | JGI IMG/M metagenome (GOLD analysis project Ga0209395, IMG submission 184635) | Methane-oxidizing microbial communities from mesocosms in the Gulf of Mexico - GOM9D Gulf of Mexico (SPAdes) (version 2) | ecosystem: Environmental > Aquatic > Marine > Cold seeps... | reverse complement strand
AGAAGAAGCAGTTCGTTTAGGATATGTACCTGCTGAAGAATATGACAATTGGGTGGATCCTAAGAAAATGATTGGTTCTTTAGATTAATTTAAAAGCTTTGCTTTTATAGATACAAGAACGCTGCGCTTTTAGACGTTAGATATTAGACTGAAGTATTAAGTTTAAGTTGTATCGATTTTTGAAAATATAGTAGGCCGTTGGGAATTTTTCTCAACGGCTTTTTTTATGGGTATTTTAAATAAAAATTGAAAAATGCGCTAAATTAATTTTAGATAAACCTGAAGTTTTACTAACGGCTTATAACTTTAACTGTTTTTAACCGTTAAAAACGTTTATTTTTTTTCAAACGGCTTTAGTCGTGTTATTTGTATGTTCTGCTACCATTCATTATTATTACTATATTTGGTAAAACATATAACGTGAATAAGCGTAACGGTACGTTTATTCGGTTGTTAGTAGTTATTGATAGTAGATATACAAACATGACAAACAAAATAATGAAACAATACAAAACAATTTTTATTACTTTTCTTGTTGTAATTGCCAGTTTACATTCTTGGGCTCAAGACTCTATTGATAGTTTAATCAATAGCTACATGTCTGAGCATAAAATCCCAGGTTTAGCATTGGGAGTTACTCAAAATGATAGCATAATTAAATTAGGCGCATATGGAGTTTCTAGTATGCAAAGTAGGTCAGAAGTAAGGAGAAATACTTCATTTGAATTAGGTTCTTTAAGTAAACAATTCACAGCTTCAGCAATAATCAAGTTACATCAAAATAAGAAGCTGGAGCTAGAAGATTATTTACATCAATATTTTCCTGAATGCCCAAAACATTGGAGAGACATAAAAATAAAACATTTATTATGGCATACATCAGGATTACCTGGAATGTTTACTCATGATAATTATACTCAATCATCATTTACTGGCTATGTAAAAATGGATGCCAATAAATTAGATGGGATGATGCAAACAAATTTGGTTACCAAAAAACTTTCAATTGAGTCCATTATTACCGATTCATTAGATTTTACACCAGGAACAGATTACAATTACAGTGATGTAGGTTATTTGGTCTTAGGAATAGTCATTGATAACATTACTGGTAGTTACAAAAGTTATCTTGAAAATGAAATATTCAGACCACTCAACATGCAACATACATATGTACTTAATCAAGAAAAAGTGGTTACAAACCAAGCACGTGGTTACTCACTGAAAAATGGAGAAATAATTAACATTATGCGAACGTGGGATTATGAAATTCCTTCATTTTTTGGTGTTTTCTCGAATGTTGAAGACATGTTGAATTGGAATTATGCCCTTGAAAACAACAAAATACTCAATGAGAAAAGTAAAACACTTCTTTTCTCAAAAGGTAAACTTGATGATGACTCTGAGGTTGAGTATGGTGGAGGTTGGGAGATTAATGATATCAATAATTTGAGATTTATTAGTCACAATGGTGTTACAGGAACAAGAATGGTAAAAGTACCGCACTCTAAATTTTGTTTGATTCTACTAACCAATTTGGGTTATAATGGAAATGATTTTGTTGACCCCTGGAGCTTGGTAAATAAAATTCTGGCATGCTATAAAATTGAAACAAAAATCAATGAGAACCATATCACATCTAATGGACAAAAAACAATTCCAATTAAAAAAAGATGTTTGAAAAATCTTGAAGGATTGTATTCCACAAATGATGGAATAAAAGCAATTGTTAAAATTGAAAATGGAATTCCAATTTTTGAAAATCAAGGCTCAAAAAATAAACTTGCTTTACTTGAGAAGTACTCTTGGTTAGTATTGGGAATGGAATATGAATATATATTATCGTTTGATGAAAAAAAAGGAGTGCTTACCTCTAATTATGGGAGGAAATTTATTAAACAACAATAAAAAAACTGCTAACACTATGTAAAAAGCATTAAAACGACTTTTTGCACAAGCCGTTAGCTGTTATTCAGAATAAATACAAAAAATGAGTAAAGATTGGCAAGACATAGAGAAACTAATTCAACTGATAAACATATCAATTGAGCCAGAATCAAAAGTCGAACATGATGTTCAAATGCCAGTTATTAACTCTCCGTCTAATAGAAGTAGACAGTGTGATTTAGTAATATACAGTGGACCTAAACACAGGAGAACTATTACATTGTTTGAAATTCAAAATAGAACATCTAAAGTTGATATTAATACTTTTAATGGTTGGTTATTAAAACTTGAAGAAGTTGGTGCTCAACATTTGGTTTGCGTCTCAAGATTGGAATTTCCAGAAAGTATTAAGGAAAAAGCTTTATCATCTGGTAACAAAGTAAAACTCATTACTTTGAGTCTAATTGAAAAAGATAAAATTCCTCTTGATTTATTTAAAATGAAATTTAAGTATGTTGAATTTAATATTCTTGAATCTAACCATGGTGATCTGGCATACTCCAAATCTGAAACAGAGGCTTTGGGCATATATGATTCAGTCAAAGAATATGCTAAAAACAAATCTATAATCAATTTTAGTGAAAAAGTTTTTTCATATGACAAGCTTGAAGTTATCTCTCTATATGACATATGTAAAAAATCAGTTGGACTTTTACAGGTTGACAAAATAGGAATACAAAAACTTGATTTTAGAAGAGATAGTGGACAACCACTTTATCTTTTCATTGATGGAAAATTTATACATATAAAATTAGTTATGGAAATCAAATGGGAAAATAAAACCATTGAATACCCCGTGAGTATCTTATCCTATGAACAGTTAATAGATGGAAGCTTGGCTTGGGTATTTGAAGGTCAAAATGAAACCCCAAGTGGTCCTATTTCTTTTAAAATACCAATAATTAAGAAAGGCTCACACTATCAAATAGCAGGAATAATGACTTCTAGCTCTTTTGATGTAGAACTTTTACTAACTAAACAGAGAGAGGAAAACCAGAACAGCTAACAATGACTATACGTAATGCGGTTTTTCTGTAGCACGAAAGGTCAGTGCAATTAAAGAAGTCCACCAATACTTTAATTTGGTATTTAAAGTGAATAATCTAAGAACAAAATATTAACATTAGGCTATGTGCGTAATTGAGGGTTTACCTCTTTGTAAATCCGTATTAAACGTTATGTATTATTAATAGAAACATATTGGACATTAGAAGGAAAATAAAGAAATGTATATCTGAAGTTTGGGATATTAGAAAAATGAACAAAGAGGTAATTGCATTATGTTATCATGCTCAAAAAGTTAATCAAGAATATGAAATTTATTTAACTGGACATGATGATTATTATGAAGACCACACAACATGGTTAGTGGAGAGAACTATGAGCCCAAAAATAATTATCATTATTTAGGTCTCGAATCCTTAAATATTGACCTTGAAGAGTTTTATTGTATTTACAAAAGTGAAGTTCTAAATTATATAAATGATAACGTTTTAGACTTCCCTAACAATGTAGCTTATTTCATTGTTGAATACCCTGGAGGAAATCCTGAACTACTGTATGAAAGGGAAAAGTACATAACAAAAAATAAACGCCATTAAAACTATCGTTTATTTGAACGTCTAAATTTTGAAAAATATATTAGGTGTGTAAAACTCTTATTTTTTTATCTCTGGTTTTAAAACCAAGCGTGCCATCTGGCGACTTCTTTGTTCCAGTAAAATAGTTTTACCTCCAGCTAGTCTATTTACAGTGTCACTGTTGTAATGTCTAATGGTAAGTAATTCAACATTTTCGTTGTACTTTACTAAGTAATCAGGGTGTAATAAATCCAGTAACTCATTTAAATTATATTTATCATCTATTAAAAATGAAAAACTCACCGCAGAGTTTTGCATTAAGTTAATACGAATGTTGAGGTCTGCTAAAATGGAGAAAATATCTTTTAAGTTGTCTTCCACCACAAAAGAAAAATCTCTTGGTGTTAACGATAATAAAAGCTGATTAGCCTTAAAAATAAATGAAGGCACCTTACTGTCATAAATCATAGACGATTGAATCATGGTACCATCATCTAATGGTTTTATAAAAGACTTAATAAATAAAGGAATCTCTTTATTCTTTAACGGTTGAATGGTTTTGGGGTGAATAACAGAGGCACCATAGTAAGCTAACTCAATAGCTTCCTTAAACGAAATTTGTTTTAGTAAAACTGTGCCATTAAAAATTCTTGGATCAGCATTTAACATACCTGGTACATCTTTCCAAATAGTTACTGATTCTGCATTACCAACAAAGGCAAAGATAGAAGCTGTAAAATCAGAACCTTCTCTTCCTAACGTTGTGGTTTGGTTCGTGTCAGTTCCGCCAATAAATCCTTGTGTAACTAATATATTGTTCGAATCTAGTAAGTGTGATATGTTGGTATTGTAGTGAGTTGAAGTGGCATCCCAATTAATTTTGGCTTCACGCCATTTGTTAGAGGTGGCAATAACTTGTCTAGCATCAAACCACTTACATTTAAATGCGTTTTCTTTTAAGTATTCCGCAATTATTGTAGTCGACAATAGTTCTCCAAAACAAATAATTTGGTCATATTCAAAGTTGTAATTTTCCGATTTGTTGGTGTTCAACTTGTCTTCTAAGTCTGTAAAGTGGGTGTGAAATATAGAACTGTTTGTTAAATTCAAATCATTTATAATGGTTTTATGAAAGCTTTTGAACTCCTCAAAAATTGATTTTATTCCCTTTTCATTCCAATACGCATCTATTAATCGTTCTAAAAGGTTTGTAGTTTTACCTATTGCAGAGACAACAATTATTAATTTTTCATGTTTGTGAAGGTTTATTATTCTACCCACGTTTTTAATCGCTTCAGCATCTTTTACAGAGGCTCCTCCAAATTTAAATACTTTCATATAGTCTATAATTCATCTGTTAATCCCAGTTTAAAAAGGGATTAATTACCTAATCAATACAAAAATAATTGTAATTTTGATTGAATAAACCAAGGTGTGAAAAATTTAACAACAATTAATCATTTAAAACAACAATTTTCAATTGAAAACTTTGTTGAAAAAACCGTGAATCAATTTAATAAAGATGCATTTGGATTAATTGATAAAGAAATTGATGTATCGCCATTGGATGCTCCAAATGTATTAGAAGTGTTAATTGTTGAGGTTCAGCAGCTTTTAAAAATGCTAAGTGACACAAGTAATTTGCAACAATTTATTTATAAGGTAGATTTGAATGAGAAAAATTGGATCTATTTTACCTCATTTCAAAATTATGAACTTTTAGCGGAAGAGGTCATAATTAGAGAGGCTCAGAAGGTCTATTTACGAGAAATGTTCAGGTAGTAATGTACCTGCTCCTAAAATAGTTTTGTAACAAAAAGTGACAAAAGTCTGTTTTTAAAACTGATATAAGTCAACCGTTTATAGGCGGTGTTGGCCAGCATTAAGTTTACCTTTGCTTCAAAATAAAATGTAAATTAATGAAGTTACCTTACGCAGAACCGTATAGAATTAAAATGGTTGAGCCAATATCTCAATCTACTAAAGAGCAAAGATTAGAATGGATTAAAGCAGCAGATTATAATTTGTTTAATCTAAAATCTGATCAAGTTTATATTGATTTATTAACTGATTCTGGTACTGGAGCTATGAGTGACAGACAATGGGCAGAAGTAATGTTGGGTGATGAGAGTTATGCAGGGTCAAGGTCTTTTTTAAAACTAGAAGCTGCAGTAAAAGATATAACAGGTTATACTTACTTTATTCCAACACATCAAGGCCGTGCCGCTGAAAATGTATTATTTTCAGCAATGGTGAAAGAAGGTGATATTATTCCGGGTAATTCACATTTTGATACCACAAAAGGACATATTGAATTTAGAAAAGGTAAAGCAGTAGACTGTACTATTGATGAAGCGTTTGATACAAGTGTGTACCATCCGTTTAAAGGAAATGTAGATTTAAATAAACTTGAAAACGTATTTAAAGAAAATCCAAAAGAAAAAATCCCTTTCATTGTCATGACTGTAACATGTAATACAGCAGGTGGTCAACCGGTTTCAATGGAAAACATTAAAGCAGTGTCAAAATTATGTAAATCGTATGGTATTACCATGATTTTTGATTCGGCTAGATATGCAGAGAATTGCTATTTTATTAAAGAAAGAGAAGCAGCTTATAAAGATGTTGCAATAAAAGATATCGCTAAAGAAATGTTTTCTTATGGTGACGGAATGACTATGAGTTCTAAAAAGGACGGCTTAGTTAATATGGGTGGAATTATAGCTTTAAATAGTGAAGAAGTGTATAGAACAGCCATTACTTTCAATATTATGTATGAAGGTTTTATTACCTATGGTGGAATGAGTGGTCGTGATATGGGTGCTTTAGCTGTAGGGTTATATGAAGCTTTAGAATATGATTATTTAGCGAGTAGAATTACTCAAGTGCAATATTTAGGTGAAAAAATGGCTGAATTTGGCGTGCCAGTTCAACAACCAATTGGTGGACATGCTGTTTATGTAGATGCTAATAAATTTGTGCCGAATATTCCAAAAGAAGAATACAGAGCGCAAGCCTTAGCTATTGAATTATATATCGTTGCTGGTATTCGTGGTGTTGAAATAGGTACTATTTTAGCGGATAGAGATCCTGTAACAAGAGAGAATAGATATCCAGAATTGGAATTAGTAAGACTAGCCATTCCACGTAGAACATATACACACAATCATATGGAATACATTGCTGCTGCATTAGAAACAATTTATAAATCAAGAGCAGAAGCAAAAAAAGGATATAATATTACTTGGGAAGCCCCAATAATGAGACACTTTACAGTAAAGCTTGAAAAAGCAAAGTAGATATCAGACAAAAGATACAGGGTGTTTAATCCAAAAGTAAAAGACTAAATCTATTATTTGAAAATTATAATACGTTGTTAATGTCAGTTCGAGTGATTTTGTGGTTTTTCAAATGAAAAACCGCAAAATTGTATCGAGAACAGAATGGTAGTGCATCCAATTCTATCACTTATTTGTAGGTGAGGGTGTTCATTAGTTTGATTTTTCCGTTACTTTTTCATCAATAAAAAAGTGACAAAAGTTGAAAATAATTGAGACGTCAAATTATAAATAGAATTAAAAATATAAAGGTGAATAGTAGTTGTTAAAACATGCTGTTCACCTTTTTTAGTTTATTTGGAAAGGTCAATAACCATATTCAAATGAAGCCAATTTGTAGGGCTGTCAATTGTTCCAAAAAGAAATTTATCAAAATTAATTCCCCAATCTAATAAGTTTAATTGCCCTTGAAGGACTAATTCTGTCGGTGATATTTCATTTTCACCTCTAATTCCAGTAGCAAACCATATTACATTGTGTTTAATTCCTTTAATGGTCAGTACGCCATTAATTTGATACCAATCTATTCCCATAGTGTAAGTATTGGTTGTTTCAAAAGTTATTCTGTCTCCTTCTTCTTTTAAAAATAACCCAGGGGATTTTAATTTTTCACTCAAACTACTATCATTACTGGCGTTTAATGTATTAGGGATAATGTCGAATGAAATTTTCAGATCTTCTAATGGGTTATCCAAGTCGGTTCTTGGAATAAGTTCTAAATTTAAATTCTCAACTAGGCCACTAAATTTTGAGCTGCAATGTCCATGCGATACAGCTAGATTAATGTGTTGTGGGTGATGCTTGTTTTTGTTAATCGGTTTAGTAGGTTTACATGAGGTACTTAAACCTGTAAACCCAAAGACGAGACTAAGTGTAAGTAGTGCCGTTAATGGAATTAATAAATGTGTTAACTTTTTCATACTATTTAGTTTAGATGTTTTTGTAAAGTTAGGTTCAGTTTTTTACAAATTAAGTTAAGGGGTGTAAAACAATGTAAAGTTTTGTAAAAGCATACCCATATTATAAGGATTCTTTCTAATTGCTTTTTAAATGTAGGAATGTCATTTCTCCGATAAAAATAAATAAAATAATATGCTTGTAATTTAAGAGATTTTTTACATTTGCAACACTATTAATAGTACAATAAAAATATAATGGATAAATTTTCATTTGTTGGTAATGCAGACGTAAATGCTATTGACGAACTTTACACAAGATACACTAACGATCCTGAAACTGTTGACATAGGTTGGCATAAGTTTTTTGAAGGATTTGATTTCGCAAGAACTGATTTTGAAGAAGGAGGAATTCCGGAAAATTTTCAAAAGGAATTTAAAGTAATTAATCTAATTAATGGTTACCGTTCAAGAGGTCACTTGTTTACACGCACTAATCCTGTTAGGGATAGAAGAACGTATGAACCAACACTGGCAATAGAAAACTTTGGATTAGAACAATCAGATTTGAATTCAGTTTTTCAAGCAGGTAGTCACGTTGGATTAGGAGCTGTAACTTTACAAGCTATTATTGATGATTTAGAAGCATGTTACTGTCAGTCAATTGGAATAGAGTATGCTTACATGCGTGAGCCAGAAAGAATAAAATGGTTTCAAGATTCTATTGAAATTAAAAATAGACCAAAATATTCTGTTGAAGAAAAGAAAAAAATATTAAAAAAATTAAATGAAGCCACTGGTTTTGAACAATTTTTACAAAAAAAGTATGTTGGTCAAAAACGTTTTTCTTTAGAAGGTGGTGAAGCATTAATTCCGGGTATTGACAAATTAGTACAAAGAGGTGCTGAATTAGGCGTTGAAGAAGTGGTTGTAGGAATGGCACATAGAGGTCGTTTATCAACTTTAGTAAATGTGTTTGGTAAAAATGTACAATCTATTTTCGGAGAATTTGACGGAAAAGAATTTGATGATGAAGATGAAGAGTTTGATGGTGATGTAAAATATCACTTAGGATATTCAACTGATGTTGTTGCTGAAAATGGAAAAAAAGTTAATTTAGTTTTAGCGCCAAATCCTTCTCACCTAGAAGCTGTTGCTCCTGTAGTGCAAGGAATTGCTAGAGCAAGAATTGACAATGTATTAAAAGACGAAAAGAAAATATTACCAATTATTATACATGGTGATGCTGCTGTTGCTGGTCAAGGTGTTGTGTATGAGGTAACTCAAATGGCACAGTTAGACGGGTATAGAGCTGGTGGAACTGTGCATATTGTGGTAAATAATCAAGTTGGTTTTACTACTAATTATTTAGATGCACGTTCATCTACATATTGTACGGATGTTTTTAAAACAACATTATGTCCAGTATTTCACGTAAATGGTGATGATGTTGAAGCTGTAGTTCAAACTATGGAAATGGCATTAGAATACCGTCAGAAATTTAATAGAGATGTTATTGTAGATTTATTATGTTACCGTAAATATGGACATAATGAAGGTGATGAGCCTAAATTTACTCAACCTAAATTATATAAAGCAATTGCAAAACATCCAAATCCAAAAGATATTTACTTAAGTGAATTAATTGGTCAAGGTGTGATGACTGCTGAAGAAGGTAAAGCTGTTGATAAAGCAATTTATGATGATTTTCAAACTAAATTTGATTTATCTAAAGACGATAAGCATACCGTAGTAAGAAACTTCTTAAAAGATACTTGGGCTGATTTTAGACAAGCTAAAGCTAAAGATTTTGAGAAATCACCTAATACAGCGGTTGCAAAAGATATTCTTATTCAATTAGGAACTAAATTAGCTACGCTTCCAGAAGGTCATACTTACTTCCGTAAAATTAAAAAATTACTGAAGGATAGAATTAGCATGATTGAATCTAATGAAATGGATTGGGGGATGGCAGAAATGTTAGCCTATGCTTCTTTATTAGTGGATGGACATGCGGTAAGAATTTCCGGTCAAGATGTTGAAAGAGGTACTTTTTCTCACCGTCATGCAGTTGTTAAAGCTGAAGACAGTGAAGAGGAAATTGTGACCTTAAATTTATTAAAGGAAAAACAAGCTAAATTTGATATTTATAACTCGTTATTGTCTGAATATGCCGTATTAGGTTTTGAATATGGATATTCTTTATCTACACCAAACGGATTAACAATTTGGGAAGCACAATTTGGAGATTTCTACAATGGAGCTCAAATTATGGTGGATCAATTCATTATGTCTGGAGAAGATAAATGGAGAGTAGGTTCTGGATTAACAATGTTATTGCCTCATGGATATGAAGGTCAAGGTGGAGAGCATTCATCTGCTCGTTTAGAACGTTTCTTACAGCAATGTGGAGATTTAAATGTTCAAATTTGTAATAATTCAACTCCAGCAAACAACTTCCATTGTTTAAGACGTCAAATTGAAAGAGATTTTAGAAAGCCTTTAATTATTTTTTCTCCTAAAAATTTATTACGTCACCCACGCGCAACTTCAACTTTTGATGATTTAGCAGTAGGTGGTTATCAAGAAGTGATTGATGATGTGAATGCTGATGTGGATAAAGTGGACACGATTGTTTTATGTTCAGGAAAATTCTTTTATGAAATGACTGAAGAAGCTGAAAAGAGAAATGTTGAAAATGCTGCTTTTGTTAGATTAGAACAATTATACCCTTTGCCTAAAAATCAGTTAGACGAAATTAATAAAAAGTATAAAAATGCTAAAAACATTATATGGGCACAAGAAGAACCTGAGAATATGGGAGCTTGGACTTATATGTTTATGGCGTTAAAGAGTCCAGACATGAAAGTTGTAGCAAGACGTGCTTCATCTGCTCCTGCAACAGGGTCAAGTCAAACGCATAAAAAACGTTTAGCAGCATTGTATAATGATTTGTTTACAAAAATAGCTGAGAAATAAATTTAAAAAAATAGTTAACTTTGAGCCGTAAAGTTTAAAGTTGTAGATAATAATAAAGTTAAGGTGAAAATTCAAATTTATTTTGAATAGAAGTCTTCTTCCATTGGAAGGAAAATAAATAACTAAAGAGAAATGGCAATATTAGAAATGAAAGTTCCCTCACCGGGAGAATCAATATCAGAGGTGGAAATCGCGGAATGGTTAGTTGAAGACGGAGATTACGTTGAAAAAGATCAAGCCATTGCTGAGGTAGATTCGGATAAAGCAACTTTAGAGTTACCAGCAGAAGAAGCAGGTATTATTACTTTGAAAGCAGAAGAAGGTGATGCTGTAGCTGTAGGTGCTGTAGTTTGTTTAATTGATATGGATGCAGAAAAACCAGCAGGTTTTGAAGCTAAAGCTGCTGTTGAAGTAGCTGCACCTGTTGTTGCTGAAGCGCCAAAAGCTGAGGTAAAAGCAAGTGCTCCAAATCCAGGGCCAGTTTCTAAAAAATCTGATTCTTATGCAAGTGGACATCCTTCTGTTGCTGCAAAAAAAATAATGGATGAAAATAAGATTTCATCTGCTCAGTTAAGTGGTACGGGTAAAGACGGTCGTATTACTAAACAAGATGTTGTTGCTGCAATGGCTGGTGGTTTTAGTGCTACTGAAGCTTCAGGTTGGGGTGGAACTAGAGATGTAGAAAGAAAGAAAATGTCAATGATGCGTAGAAAAATCGCAGAACGTTTAGTAGCTGTAAAAAGCGAAACGGCAATGTTGACTACTTTCAATGAGGTGGACATGAAACCTATCATGGATATTAGAAAAAAATACAAAAAGTTATTTTCTGAGCACCATGAAACAAATTTAGGGTTTATGTCGTTCTTTACAAAAGCATGTACAGAAGCATTAAATTTATACCCGTCTGTGAATGGGCAAATTGATGGTAAAGAAATGGTTTTGCATAACTATGCTGATATTTCTATTGCTGTATCTTCACCTAAAGGTTTAGTTGTTCCTGTTGTTAGAAATGCAGAGCAAATGACGTTAGCTGAAATTGAAAGAGAAATTAAAAGATTAGCGATTAAAGCGAGAGATGGTAAAATTACGCCAGATGAAATGACTGGTGGTACATTTACAATTACTAATGGTGGTGTATTTGGTTCTATGTTATCAACACCTATTATTAATCCTCCTCAATCAGCAATTTTAGGAATGCACAATATTGTGCAAAGACCAGTTGCTATTGATGGTAAAGTTGAAATTAGACCAATCATGTATTTAGCATTATCTTATGATCATAGAATTATTGATGGTAAGGAATCTGTTAGCTTTTTAGTGAAAGTTAAAGAAATGCTTGAAAATCCAGAGAAAATGATATTTGGTTCTAAAGATCCAATAGAAGTATTATTAGGGCTATAAGCTTTAATTTAAGTATTGAGTTAAATCCGATATCAGTTTATGATATCGGATTTTTTTATGCCTGCATAACACCTGATTTTTCTTTGTTTTTTATTTTACTTAATTGGTAATCACTTTATAAGAAAAATAAAAATAATAATGTATATTTGTGTAAAACAAAAATTATATATTATGAAAAAACTATTTACTATTGTAGGAGCTGGTTTAATCGCTAGTTCTAGTATTGCTCAATCACCATTTTTGAGTAATTCTTATGATTTCAATTCAGCTGACAAACATGCAGCTGGATCAATTACGACTATAGATTCAAGAGACATTAACTCAAATCAAAATAGAGTATCTTATTATACTGAAGATTTTGATGCTGGTTTTGGTACTTGGATTCCAGAAATACAAGTAGGTACAGCAAACTTTAAATTGACTAATGTAGGTCATGATAATCAAACAGGAAATTCTTTTTTAATTCCAACATTAGCAACAACAACACCAACTCAATGGGTTGTTCTTGATTCTGATAAAGATGGTTCTAGTTATACAGATCCAGAAAATGCAACGTTAACTTCTGCTGTTATTGATTTATCTGCTACTGCAGGTGAATTTGTTGCGCTTGAGTTTGAACAATTTTTCGCAGAATGGCAACCGGCTGATACTGAGGATCATACTTATATTGCTGTTTCTGTTGATGGTGGAACAACATGGAATGAAGTTGAAATCAATGAAGGTGTTGGTAGAGATGCTAGACCTAATCCAGAATTAGTATCTTGGGATATTTCAGATTATATCGCTGGAAATGAATCTACTGTTCAGTTCAGATTTAGATGGGATGGAG
>Ga0209395_1006257_pt1 | contig 12973 bp, 12 predicted proteins | sample GOMGulsemesocosm_3_FD_184635 | JGI IMG/M metagenome (GOLD analysis project Ga0209395, IMG submission 184635) | Methane-oxidizing microbial communities from mesocosms in the Gulf of Mexico - GOM9D Gulf of Mexico (SPAdes) (version 2) | ecosystem: Environmental > Aquatic > Marine > Cold seeps... | reverse complement strand
CAGTGCCCCCAAAGCGCTGTCGGCGGCCAAGGCCCGTATCGGTAAGGCGGCCAGGCTAGTTGGCCAGGAGGCGGTGCAAATCCACGGTGGTGTTGGTGTTACCGACGAGCTGGATGTAGGGCACTACTTTAAGCGCCTGACAACCATTCAGTTCCTGTTTGGCAGCACCGATTTTCACACCGAGCGCTTTGCCAGCTTGTAAGTCTGGTCCATAGAGCTAACTTACCGGTATTGCCGGTGAGGGAAATAAAAAGGAGAAGCCTCGGCTTCTCCTTTTTTTGTGCTGTTTGCTGGCCACTGCGGCCGGTTTAATCAATGTTTAGCAAGCTAATCGATACGGATGGCACACCTCGAGCGTGGCTGGTGGTTTAACTCAGGGCTTTTGCGATCGTGCAAGGTCAGGCTATTGCGAGCGCCGATCTGGCGCAGTAGTTCATGCGGCACTAGGCTGGTATTGCGTAGACAGTATTCGCATTGATAGATTAATGGTTCCCTGCGGTGGGCACGGCGAGCGAAATTAAGGCACCAGTATACAGCGCTGCCAAACATCGTGTTGCAGGCGGTAGTGGTGGCGATGGTGTAGCCGGTCGATGGGAGAGGACTGCCAGTGCTCCACCGAATTGAGCTGTAGATAGAGCCCTTTGGCATTGTCGGGGTAGGGGATCGACTCGGCCTCGGGGTATTCCTGCTGTAGCGCTTCAATGGCGCTCTCCAGTTCCTGCCGGGAACCGATTTCATTGCTCTGAGGCTGGTGACGCCGATAGAAGTGATCCAGTAATTTGGCATCCGTGGGCTTTTGCTGCCAGTGCCCGGCCATGGTGTCGTCGGCGATCTCAATGGCCACGCCACGCAGCTTAAATTGCTGCATGAGTGTTGGCCAGAATATATGTACCTCCCAATGCCCGCTCTGCAGTTGCTGCCACTTGGGAGAGCTATTGTTGACAAAAATACTCAAGCCGCCTTCGTCGACTTCGCGTAATACCAGGGTGCGAACACTGGGAAAACCCTGCTCGTCAACCGTCGCCAAAGAGCAGGTATTGGCATTGCCGTCGCCGGCCTTGCGGGCTTCCTGCCATTGGGCCTGCAATAGTGTCAGTGGATTACGCATAGTATTAACCTGTGTAGCCGAGGAGAATTGCCGTTGCCACTAGTGACAATGGATCGCTTCGTTGGAGCTCAATTTAGCCATGCCGGTGACAATCTTGTAAATAGACCATAGCCACACCGCAGCAATAAGCAGATAGCCGATCAGGATAATAGACAAAATGGCGCCGAGAATAGACAGCCCGAGGCCCCACCAGAACATCGAGATAATGGTGTCGTAGTGGTCTTCAAATACGGTGTTTTGGGCGGCGGAGCGCTTGCCCATTGCCCACAGCGCGCCGACTAGCCAAAAAAACCCGGTAAAGAGCCCCACCGCCATCAGGCAGTAGGCAATGAAAGCGTGGTTTTTAGCCCGTTTATCTCTTGCGGACAAGACATGTTGCCCCTCCCGCTCTGGTGTTCTGTTGCTCATCGCCTATTCACTCCTGTCACCGCTCGCTAGACTATATCGAGTTAGTGGTAACTGTATCGCTTTCACGCGAGATTGTAACTTCTGTATTGAGTGCCCGCCGCGCTAGCTGGGCGCCGCTAGTACCTATACTTGGCGATCCGAAAAACACTTCTCCATCAGAAAATTAGTCAGTAGCTGATCGCCTTGGGGTACCTGCTGCTCCCGGACAACGGCAAAACCATAGCGCTCGAAAAATACTTTGGCACTGAGGCTAACATAGGAGTAGTAGCGCGGTAGCTGGCGCTGCTCGCCGACACGGTGTAAGTGCGCCATCAGCGCGGCGCCGATACCCATGCGCTGGTATTGGAAGTGGCAGTAAAAGTGGTCAATGTAACCATCGAGTTGCATATCGGCGTACCCCACTACCGTGCCGGCAAGTTCGGCGACAAAGGGATTGATCGACCGTATACGCTGCAGCCACTGCTCTCGGTCGTACTGTTCGCTGGCCCAAACCCGCACTTGGGCGTCGCTGTAATAAGCGCTGGCGACCCGGCGAATGCTGTCGAAAAACAGTTGCCGTAAAACAGCTTCTTCACCTTGCTGAAAGGCTCGTATGGTTAGTGTTGCTGTCATAGCGCAGGATCCGCCGGTTCGCTTATTTGTCGACCATATTCATAACATCGTAGGCGCTGCCTGCAGGCGCGGCAATTTCGACCACAGCTTCTTCGACGTCGTCGTATTCCAGTCGCAGCGCCCGGGACATGGTCGCGTGCATCGCGTAGGTACAAGTAATATAGGTAAACTCCAGAATCTCCCGGTCGGATAACTCGGCTTTTAAGGCGCTGAACACCCCCTCTGGCACCCGCCCGCCCTCCAATACCAGAGCATCGGTATAGGCTAGTACCGCCCGTTCCAGAGGTGAAAACACAGTGGCGACCTGCCAGTGGGCAATGGCTTGAATTTTCTCCTCTGATATGCCGACTGAGCGGCAGGACTTACAGTGCTGGGAATAAACAAATTGCGACTGCTGGGCGTAGCCGGCCCGGGTTTGTCCCAGTTCTCTGAGCTGTGGATCTATCTCTCTGGCCTCGTCCCGATAAAAGCGAAAGCCGTCGGCGATATGTTGCTGGGCGTCGGGCACGTTAGCAAATACGGTCCACCAGTTACCGGGGGTGCCGGTCTCGGTGCCGGGGTCGACGGTGGGGTCGCGGTCGCCAAAAACAAGCTGATAAAGCTTGTTCGATAGCGGGTCTGCTTCACTGGGGGGGATCTGGCGTAGACGTGGCATGGTACTCTCCTCATTATTATTGGCCTGGTGATCGCGATGTAGTACGGTCGTTCTGTCGCAGGACAGAGACCTGGATCGATTATTTTACGCACCGTTTGTACCACTTTCCCGGGGTCTTTGTCATCTCCAATAACAACCACTGTGTACCCTGCAGTGAACGGCCACAAGTTGTTGGCGACGCCTTGGGGCTGCTGTTATCATGAGCGCCGATTGATCAACCTTCATTGGCTCTCCGCGGCTGGGAACAGCGTGCTCGGTGGTGTGCCCAAGCGGTTCCACTGAGGCACCGTGCAAGCGTCAGTGGCTCAAAATTCGCGTTATTACGCTCATGTTGCGAGAAATACTATGTTTACAATTAAACCCATAGCTGGGGCACTGGGTGCCGAAATTACCGATATCGACCTGACCGGGAATTTAACCCCGGCCATGATTACCGAGATTCACCGTTTGCTGCTCGAATACCAAGTGATTTTTTTCCGTGACCAGGATATCAGCCACGCCGGTCAACGGGCCCTGGCCCAAACCTTTGGTCCGCTGCAGACCCATCCGGCCTACGGTACCGTAGAGGGTTACCCCGAAATCACTATTTTGGAGAGCACCCCAGAAAAATTTTCCAAGATTGAGCAGTGGCACTCGGATATGACCTTTCGCGCCCACCCTCCTATGGGTACTGTGTTGCGGGCCACCATTATTCCCGAGCGCGGTGGCGATACCTTGTGGTCCAGTATGACTGCGGCCTTCGAGGGGTTATCAGCACCGATGCAAACGCTGTTGCAGGGGCTCAGAGCGGTACACGACTTTCGCCACGGTTTTAAAGAGAGTCTGGCGGAGCCCGGCGGCGAGCAGCGTCTGGCCCAGGCCCTGGCCGACAACCCTCCGGTGGAACATCCGGTTATACGGGTGCACCCAGAGAGTGGCAAGCGTGTTATTTTTGTCAATGCCCTGTTTACCAGTCATATCGTCGGTATTCCGAGGGCGGAGAGCGAGGCATTACTACAGTTTTTGTATCAACACGTAACAACACCAGAGTACAGTTGCCGATTTAGCTGGCGTCCCCATTCCATAGCCATCTGGGACAATCGCAGTACGCAACACCGGCCGGTCAATGATTACTTCCCGGCCCACCGGCGTCTGGAGCGGATCACTATCGATGGCGATCGGCCCTATTGAAACAACTGGCTAGCGGCGGATAAAGTCCAGCGCCAGCTCTGCAAAACGGTGGTTGTCTAGGGGTTCAGCGAGGCTGTCTATAGCCTGCGCAACAGCGTCGTCACCGAGTTGGTCTCGGCGCAGGTACAGCAGTTGTTCGACATAATCGGCGCTGAACTCGGGGTGCCATTGCAGGGTTAGTATATGCTCGCCGAGCTGAGTCATAACCTGGGGACAGATGTCGCTGCCCGCTAGTGTTACCGTTCCTGGGGCCAGGGTGAGTACTTGGTCTTGGTGCGAGGCTAAAAAACTCAGTTGATCGCCGGCGGCTAGTGTGGGTGATGCCGCCGTCGATAACACGCAGCGCTGCACCCCCAGCGCCCAGCCGTGATTCGATTTGGCGGTCTCGCCCCCCAGTACGTGGGCCACTAACTGATGGCCAAAGCAAATCGCCACCAGTTTCTTGCGACGGGCGTGCAGACGCTGTACAAACTCACCGAGCTGGCGGATCCAGGGTTCATCGTCGTAGACACTAAACTTGCTGCCGGTGATGAGATAAGCATCGACTTCGTCGATATCCGCAGGGTACTGCCCGGCGGTCACCTGGTAGTCCCGGGTGTCGACGCTGGGGTCTGCCGCCTTCAGCAGGCGTTTAAACATATCGGGATACTCGCCAAAGTGTGGTGCCAGTTCTGGCCTAACGGCGTCGGCGTTTAAAATTCCAATGGTTAAGTGCATAGATGTAGCTCTAGAAACGAATAGGCGAAGGCCGGCTACGCCGACTTGTAGCCAATTATATACTGAGGCACAATGCTTTGGCATTAGCCAGCAACACTGTCCGAGCACAATGGCCACTACAATAATAACGTCGGGCCCGCGCCCAACAGGCGACCACCCTGAGACCACCACACTATGTTAACAAACTCGATCTTACGTCACTGCTCCGTGCTCAAGGTGCAATTGACAGCGCTGCTGGCACTTTTTCCGTCAATTGCCAGGGCCTCCATTGACGACACAATTAACAGTGCAGTGCAGCCGATAACCAATGCAGTGTCGAATTTTATTTTTTTCAAGGTCGCGGTTTTTGGTGCCCAGTTACCGCTGATTGTATTGTGGCTTATCGTTGCAGCGGCGTTTTTCACTGTCTACTTGGGTTTTATTAATATTCGCGGATTTGGTCACGCGCTCAAGCTGGTGCGTGGCGACTTTGACAGCGCCAGTCATCGTGGCGAGGTCAGCCATTTTCAGGCGCTGGCGACAGCGGTGTCGGGCACGGTCGGCATTGGCAATATTGGCGGTGTCGCTATTGTTATCAGTATTGGAGGTCCCGGCGCGGTATTTTGGCTGCTAGTGGCGGGCTTTTTAGGTATGTCGACCAAGTTTGCCGAATGTCTGCTGGGGGTTAAGTATCGTAAGGTCAATGCCGATGGCTCGGTCTCCGGCGGTCCCATGTACTATTTGGAGCAGGCTTTTCGGCTGCGCGGTCTGCCGCGATTGGCCAAGCCGGTGGGTCTGTTTTACGCAGCTTCTATCGTCATCGGCTGTCTGGGCATTGGCAATATGTTCCAGTCCAACCAGGCTTTTCAGCAGTTTGTCTTTGTTAGCGGCGGTGAGCAGAGCTGGTTCGTCGATCGCGGCTGGCTGTTTGGCCTGGCCATCGCAGCGCTAGTGGGTTTTGTAATTATTGGTGGTATAAAGTCCATCGCCAGAGTGACAAGCAAGCTGGTTCCGTTTATGGCAATCGCCTATATGCTTGGAGCTGGGCTTATTATTATACTCAATGCCGATCGGCTGCCCTGGGCACTACAGGCCATTGTCAGCGAGGCTTTTAATCCCCAGGCCACCGTTGGTGGGGTGTTGGGAGTGATGATTATGGGCTTCCAGCGAGCGGTGTTTTCCAACGAGGCGGGTATTGGTTCTGCTGCGATAGCGCACTCTGCGGTGCGTACCGAGCAGCCTGCCACCGAAGGCTTTGTTAGTTTGTTGGAGCCGTTTCTTGATACGATTGTTATTTGTACGCTGACCGCACTGGTCATTTTGACTACCGTCTACCAGCCGGGCATGAGCAGTGAGGGTATTCAGGGAGTGGAACTCACGTCCCGGGCTTTTGCCAGCACACTGAGCTGGTCGCCGCTGCCGCTATCGGTTATCGCCATATTATTTGCCTTCTCGACGATGATCTCTTGGTCTTATTACGGAATGAAAGCCTGGACTTATATCGTCGGCGAGTCGAGGCTGGCCGAAACGGCCTTTAAAATTGTATTTTGCGCCTTTGGTGCCCTGGGCTGTTCCATCGAATTGAGCGCGGTGCTGGATTTCTCCGACGCCATGGTGTTTGTGATTGCACTGCCCAATATTCTAGGTCTTTATATGCTGGCGCCGGTGGTCAAAGCCGAGTTGCAGGCCTACCAACAACGCTCACTCTCTGCGCCGGTAAACAGCCCCGCTTGACCTGCGGCTACAGCGGGCCTTACCCACTGCTGATTAGCGGCGGGTTAACAAGTTGTTATACCGCCGCGGCCAATTCACTGGCCTGATTAATAGCCTGTTTGGCATCCAGTTCCTTTGCCTCATAGGCGCCGCCGATCAAGCTAAGGTTTAAACCGCTGTCACTGAGCTGATCGTACAGCTCCCGCAGCGGAGTCTGTCCGGCGCAGATGATAACAGTGTCTACCTCCAGCACGTGTGGTAGATTGTTGAGCAGTATATGCAATCCCTCGTCATCTACCTTTAGATATTCGACAGCGTTGAGCATTTTAACATTGCGCCTAGCCAGGGACATACGGTGGGTCCAGCCGGTGGTCTTGCCTAGGCCACGCCCCACTGGGGTCGACTTGCGCTGAATCAGGGTCACCTCGCGATCGTTGCTCTCAACCACCGGCTCGACCCCAGTAACACCGCCTCGGGGATGATTGTCAAAGTCGATGCCCCACTCCCGAGCAAACACGGCCTTGTCCAGCGCCGCCGAGGGGCCCTGATGCAAAATCAATTCCGCTACATCGAAGCCAATACCACCGGCCCCAATAATGGCCACTCGTTTACCTACCGTCTTCCTACCCTTGATAACGTCGATATAGCTGAGCACCTTGGGGTGGTCGATACCTGTTATGTCCGGGGTGCGTGGCTCGATGCCCGTGGCGATAACAATGTCGTCAAAGCCCCCTTCTCGCAACAGCTCGGCGTCGACTCGGGTGTTGAGATGTAGCTCGATATGGTGCACTTCGATCATGCGGTTGAAATAGCGAATAGTCTCGTCAAACTCTTCTTTACCGGGAATTTTGCGAGCCAGATTAAACTGGCCGCCGATGGCATCACTGGCTTCAAAGAGAGTGACACGGTGGCCGCGCTGGGCGGCGATGGTGGCATAGGACATGCCTGCGGGGCCGGCGCCGACCACCGCAATATGCCTAATTTTGGTGGTGGGTAGATAATTTAACAAGGTCTCGTGGCAGGCCCGGGGATTGACCAGACAGCTCACTTCCTGGCCAGTAAAAGTGTGGTCTAGGCAGGCCTGGTTACAGGCGATACAGGTATTGATTTCATTCTCGCGCCCCTGCAGCGATTTGACAATGATTTCTGGATCGGCCAGCATCGGCCTGGCCATCGAGATCAACTCCGCATCGCCACTGGCCAATACCTGTTCGGCGGTCTGCGGCATATTAATGCGATTACTGGTAATGGTGGGAATATTGATTTCACGGGCGATGCGCCCCGTTACGCTGGTAAAAGCGGCCCGGGGTACTCTGGTCGATATGGTTGGCACCGCGGATTCGTGCCAGGTGAAATGGGTGCTGATAATATTGGCACCGGCGGCTTCAATGGCCTTGGCCAGCTGTATTACTTCCGGCCAGGACATGCCGCCCTCCAGCATATCCATCGCGGCGATGCGAAAAATCAGGATGAAATCATCCCCCACGGCCGCCCGTGCCCGTTCGACCACGGCAACGGGGAAACGCATGCGATTCTCAAAGTTACCGCCCCAGCGATCGCTGCGTTGATTGGTTTTTTCCACCAGAAAAGTACTGAGCAGATAGCCGGCGGAACCGATAATTTCTACTCCGTCGTAGCCCGCTTCCCGGGCCCGGCCGGCGCAGTTGGCAAAGTCGGTCAGCTGTTTTTCGATACCCTCTTCATCTAATGCATTGGGCGTTATTGGTGAGATACGGGATTTGATTGCCGAGGGCGCAACTGCCTTGGGGCTGTGGGCCAGCGGGCCCGCGTGAAGGATCTGCATACACATTTTTACATCCGGCGCTGCCGCGTGCACCGCGTCGGTGACTATGCGGTGCTTTGCGGCCTCCGCTGCAGTAGACAGCTTGGCGCCACCACCCTCTTCGTTGGGAGAGATGCCGCCGGTGATAATCATGCCGACACCGCCGCGTGCGCGCTCGATAAAATAGGCTGCCAATCGTTCGAAACCACCCTCTGCGGATTCTAGGCCGGTGTGCATAGAACCCATGATGGCGCGATTCTTGACCTGGGTGAAACCCAGGTCCAGCGGTGAGAACAGTTTTGGGTAGCGTTGTAGTCCAGTCATGGTTATTGCCCTATTGTAACTCGAGGTTGTGGTCCGCTGCGCAGTTCAGCGAAAAAATCAAGGCAGAGTCTCTACGATTCGTCGGGCGAGGTCAAATACATAAGAGCTTGTTGTCACAGTGGTATTCGAGGGTAGAAAATAGAGTCGCCGCGGGTAATAGAGCGGTAGAAGCTGTCTTGGGCTGGACTCTCACTGTTGAACAAACGCTTGCCAGAGAGTGTTCATCCGCTGCTGGCGGCGGCCGCAATTCACTCAAAGGCCCCATTGTTTACTTGGCTCATCACGGCAGTGGCGCTGCTCAGAAAAGCCGATCGATTGACGGACCCAGCGCGACCGAAACGTGGTGCGCGTTGCTGCTAAAAAGGGCGGGTTTGCTTTCGCTTTGGGCTCGGCAAGTTGCGCGTGGCGCAATCGTTGTCAGAGCAATCGAGCGAAGGTGAGATCTTGGTGGCTTACAGGTACGGCTATCGACGTTGTGGCGACAGAGCTCAGGCAGGATGTTAGGCTTGCGCTGAGCCAAATAACAGCTGCGCTAAACCTGACACGCCACTTATTCAGGACGTCCCCTAACAATAACCGTAGCGACAAAATACTCACACAAACCCGCCAAAACTGTGCTGCGACTGGTCTCGGTACCGCCGCATTAGTGCTGGAGAAAAACCGCGGCGCAGTTGCGGCCGACCTGAATACGGCGTCAACAGTATTTAAGATTACTTCGTGCGGGGTGTTCTGCAATTGGGTGTGCCTCGGGTCGAGGATTCGTTGAGCGCTCGTGCATTTTTCCAGTGTACTTAACATTTTCGACCTCGCGGAGAGCGCCGGCGCTATCGCCAGAGTGAATTGGCCCACTCGTACCCCACATAGCCTTATCTTTCACCGGCTGAGGGGTTAATACTTTCTAAGTAGAGGTACGAGGCGGGTAGATGTTACAAGATTTTTCGTGCACTGATAGGACTGTTCCACAGGGTTGTGGTGTTAGCGGGCTCGCCGTCGGGGGAGACGTCAGCTTACGTTTCAAGTTCGGCAACAATCTCGGCAACAGTCTCGACTACAGTCTCGATCTCAGGGCCGCTGGGAGGGGCCGCGGCGATGGTGCTGGCGACACCAATTGCGCTGACAAACTGGCGGAAAAACTTGCGGCAGTGATGACACATCAGCAAGTGAAAGCGGTAGCTCAGGGCCCCGTGCCAAGGTAGGTTTTTGTCTTTGTAGTCACTTGCTCCGGTGACGACGTCTCTACAGCTCAGCATGCCCCAGTCTCCTGCCTATGGTTCAACATTCCCCAGTCTCCTGCCTATGGTTTAACATTCCCCTGTCTCCTGATAGTGGTCGATAACTTGCATCAAGGTGATGCGCGCCCGGTGTAACAGTACGCGTATATTGGAGTGGCTAACCCCCAGCATGTTACAAATATCGGCATAGTCCTGCTGTTCAATATCGCGCAGGGTAAAAGCGGCCCGCTGTACTTGCGGCAGTAAAGTGAGGGTGTGTTCAATACATTGTTGCAACTGGGCCTGTTCCAGCATGGCCTCCGGCGAGGCCATATCCCACAGTAGCGGCGGCTTACTCCAGTGGCCCTCGGCGTCAAAGGGCTGGCCCGATAAGTAGCCGCTGTCCGGGGTTTCACCCAAATCCGCCACCGAAATACTGCGAGACTCTCGCCGACGCCGTGACTTAGCCTGATTGGCGACTATGGTATAAAGCCAGGTTTTCAAACTCGAGCGGCCCTGAAAATTGGGTAGTGCCTGGTAAATCGAAACCCAGGCCTCCTGCACTACCTCCTCAGCGATACTGTCGCCGACAATGGCCCGGGCAACGGAAATAAATTGGCGGTGGTAGCGGGACACAACAGCTGAAAAGGCCTGTCGATCGCCGGCGCGAAGCCGGTCTAGATCTTCCTGTGAGTGGGGATCTGTTGCCATTTTTACGGTTCTACGTCTCGGTGGCTGTTATATTTAGCTCTCGTGGTGCGCAGATGTGTGTCGGGACGCGTACAGGGTCCGGCCCATTGAGAGGATAGTCTTGAGTATAGTTATCTAGGCTTGCTTAATCGAGAGGTTTTGTGACTAAGGCAAGACGACTCCCGCAACATACCGGTGCTACACGCTAGTGTGAGCCGACTGCGGCGGACAACAGCGGGCCGATCTCGTCATTGATCACTAGGTCGGCGTAGCGATCGCAGTCTGTGGCCTCGCGATTGATTATGACTAGCTGCGCGCCCTGGCGCTTTGCTTCTAGGGGAAAGGCGGCGGCGGGGTAGACCACCAGCGAGGAGCCGATCGCAATAAATAAATCGCAGTCGACGATAGCCTGCTGCGCGCGCTGCATTTGTTGTTCTGGCATTGACTGGCCGAAGGAGATGGTGGCAGTTTTGATAATACCGCCGCAGTGTTCACAGGGCGCGACGAACCCGCTGTTCTCGTATTGTTTTTTTAGCGGCGCCAAGGCGTAGTGCTGACCACACTGCAGGCAGCTAGCATAAGTGGCATTGCCGTGTAGTTCGATGACGTTGTCCTCGTTAACCCCAGACAGTTGGTGCAGATTGTCTACATTCTGGGTGATGACACAGCTGGCCCGGCCCGTAGCTATTAATTGGGCAATGGCCCGATGGCCACGATTGGGCTCGGCGGCGGCCATCACATCGGAGCTGAATTTTCTGCGCCAGCTCTCTCGACGAAGCTCGGGGTCGGCCATAAAATCCTGAAACTGTATCGGCTGTTGCTTGCTCCAGATACCACCCGGAGAGCGAAAATCCGGTATGCCGCTCTCTGTTGAAATACCCGCCCCGGTGAAAAACACCAGTCGTTGGGCGCCGTCGATAAGCTGTGCGAGTGTTTGCGCTGCTTGCATGGTCTTGGCCTGTGGTGTGGTCTTAGCGAAGGCGCTTGGCTGAGCTGTGGCTCAAAGGCGCAGGGAGAGTTTGCCTAGGTGTTCAATCCGAATGGCGGGGGTGAACGCGCCCACATCCAGCTTCAGCTCTAGTTTGTAGTTCAGGTTCTGTGTATTGCGGTTCATCAAATCAGCCATCAGTGATAAGCCCGCCAACAGGTCCGTCGCCGCCGTCAGACTGATATCACCCTCGCCGTAGCCGTCGATAATCGGGAAATTGCTACCGACACCGGAAAATATCGGGTGGCCCTCGATACTGGCCCAATAAGCCAGTCCGCGCACGTCGAGGGCGGTGGCATTGCTGTTGACGATATGTAAGTCGATGCCAAATGACGGATTTATCTTATTGGAGGGGATTAGCCGAACAGCGGTAACCGTCACTGTCGGTGGCTCGAAGGCGGGCATTAGCGAGGCACAGCCTTGCAATAGAAAGACCAGTAGCAGGATAGATAATTTCAGTGCAGGGGGCCTGGTAGCGATAGACATGACGTATTTCTCGGCGGTGATTGCCGCGGCTACGGCCTGTGTTGCGATACCTATTATTATCTTATCGCGCACTGGGTGCAACAGCTTGACGGCGGAATTGAACGCGCCAAGCTGTTGCCCGAATTGCTGAGGCGATAGTAGAATAGCTGGCGGAGGGCACTGACTGGGGGGATCAAACCCTGATGTTGGCGGCAAATAATAAAAACTATTCCTGCACAAGCTCCCGCACCGGTGTTGAACTCGGTGGGGCTTTACGCAGTTGAGATTACCGAGCTAAATTATGAAACGATTTTTTTTACTAGCGCTGTTCGCCGCGCTCTGTGTTAGCGCGATTGTGTTGTTCAATACGCTAATGCACCGCCCTGGGGAACACAACCCTATCAAAGAGGTGGTCGTGGCGGTGGATGAGGACAAAATCAGTCGGCATATGGCTCAGGCGATCCAGTTTCAAACGGTGTCCCATCAGTCTCAGCCACTGGACTCGAGCCAGTTTGAAGGTTTTATTGATTGGACTAAACAGGCCTACCCGGCGGTCTACGCGCAGCTCGAAGTGCGCAGACTGGGAGCTTATACCCTATTCCTAAAATGGAAGGGTAGCGAGCCGCAGCTGCAGCCGATATTACTGACTGCCCACTACGATGTAGTGCCGGTTATCCCTGGCAGCGAGAACATGTGGAGTTACCCGCCCTTCGATGGCACCATCGCCGATGGCGCGGTCTGGGGCCGCGGTGCGCTGGATGACAAGAGCGCTGTGGTCAGTATGCTGGAGGCGGCCACGTTATTACTGGAGCAGGGTTATCAGCCGCAGCGCAGTGTCTATTTTAGTTTTGGCCACGACGAAGAAGTGGGTGGAATGGCCGGGGCCGGCAGCGTAGTCGACTACGCCCGGGCCCAGGGTCTGAACTTTTTATGGTCCTTGGACGAGGGTTCGTTCCTGCTTGAGAATATGATTCCCGGAGTCGAGCAACTGCTGGGTATTATTAATGTGGCGGAAAAAGGTAGTCTTACCTTGCAAATAGTTGCCAAGGCAGCGGGGGGCCACTCATCCATGCCGCCGACCAGTACCGCGGTGGGTATCCTGGCGCAGGCGATTAGCGCGCTGGAAGCGACACCAGTACCCGGGGGGCTG
>Ga0209395_1006256_pt1 | contig 12974 bp, 9 predicted proteins | sample GOMGulsemesocosm_3_FD_184635 | JGI IMG/M metagenome (GOLD analysis project Ga0209395, IMG submission 184635) | Methane-oxidizing microbial communities from mesocosms in the Gulf of Mexico - GOM9D Gulf of Mexico (SPAdes) (version 2) | ecosystem: Environmental > Aquatic > Marine > Cold seeps... | reverse complement strand
TTTAGCTTAATTTCTATTCACCTCTTGACGAAAGCTTCGCCATCTTACATAAATATGGTATCAATAATAAAAACATTGATCGATTCAGGCATTTATTAATAAACAATAATAAATACATAAATGTAAATTTGGGGACATCGAGAGGATTTTATTATGATATTAAATCATATTTGGGGATTATATACAGACCCTAAGAAAGAGTGGCAAACAATTGAAAAGCGTCACGAGAGTTTAATGTATAGCATGATTCATATTATTACTGTTGCATTAATACCTGCAATTTGTAGCTACTATGCTGCTGCACACATTGGTTGGACAATAGGAGCAGGAGACCCTATTAAATTAACACAGCAAAGTGCAATGATCATGTCTATTGCTATGTATTTGGGATTAATTTTAGGTGTGATAGCCTTAGCCTACTTAATTCAGTGGATGGCAAAAACCTTTGATTCTACACCTGATTTTACTCAGTCATTAGAATTGGCCGCTTATACCGCAACCCCTTTACTCATGGTTGGACTTACCGCTCTGTTTCCTGTGCTTTGGTTTGTTGCTTTAGCGGGAATGGCTGCGTTATGTTATTCGGTTTACCTTTTGTATTCTGGCGTACCGATCATGATGAATATTCCTGAAGAAAAAGGCTTTATTTATGCAAGCTCAGTAGTCACTTGTGGCATGGTTTTATTGGTCTCTTTAATGGCATTTAGCGCCATTATGTTAGGCATGGGCTTTGGCTCTGAGTATGTTAGCTAACAGTTAGACTCGAGCTAAAAATAATCCTACAAAAAAGCCCGTTTAACTTTTAGTTAAACGGGCTTTATTTTTATCAACAAAAAAGTACTAAACTATTCAGCACCTTCGTTATGCATGTCTATAATTGAATCTGCGTTTTTATCAGAATCTTCTTTAGTATCATTATTTCTTAAGGCGTCTAATCTATCTAAATAAGCCTGATTGATATCATTGGTAATATATTCACCGTTGAATACTGATGTTTCAAATTGCTGGATTTCTGGATTTGAACTTCCCACTGCACTCACTAAATCTTCTAAGGTTTGGAAGATAAGTTTATCAGCACCAATCAATTCACATATATCGTCTAACTCACGACCATGAGCGATTAATTCATTAGCACTTGGCATATCGATGCCATATACATTAGGGAAACGAATTTCAGGAGCTGCAGAGGCAAAATAAACATTTTTTGCGCCAGCAGATCGAGCCATTTCAATAATTTGTCCCGAAGTAGTGCCACGTACAATAGAGTCGTCAACCAACAATACATTTTTACCGGCAAACTCTGTTGTTATTGCATTAAGTTTACGTCGTACTGATTTTTTACGCTGCTCTTGCCCTGGCATAATAAAAGTACGACCAATATAACGGTTTTTCACAAATCCTTGACGGTATGGAATATCAAGATGTCGAGCAATTTCAAGCGCTGTATCACATGAAGTCTCAGGAATTGGAATAACAACATCAATATCGATGTCTTCCCATTCTTTCGCTATTTTATCGCCGAGCTTTTTACCCATTTCAACACGTGACCCATAAACTGAAATCTTATCGATTGCAGAATCAGGGCGAGCAAAATAAACATACTCAAAAATACATGGATTAAAGGTAGGATTCTCAGCACACTGCTGGCTATGAATTTGGCCTTCTTCAGTGAAGTAAATGGCCTCACCTGGTGCTACATCACGAACAAACTCAAAATCATTGGCATCAAGTGCCACTGATTCAGAAGCGATCATGTATTCAACACCTTTTTCAGTTTCACGCTTACCAAAAACAAGTGGACGAATGCCGTTAGGATCACGAAATGCCACCATGCCATGACCAACAATTACAGCAACAGTTGCATACGCACCACGAATACGTTTATGCACATGACCAATGGCGGTAAAAATATCATCTGGTGTTAATTTTAAGTTTTCTGACATCTGTAATTCATGGCCCAAAATATTGAGTAACAATTCAGAATCAGATGTTGTATTAACATGGCGACGAGCAACTTTATATAACCATTCTTTTAATTCAGCCGCATTGGTTAGGTTACCATTATGAGCAAGAGAAATACCAAAAGGCGAGTTTGCATAAAAAGGTTGAGCTTCTGAAGAGCTTGAAGTACCTGCAGTTGGGTATCTGATATGGCCAATACCTATATTGCCTTGTAATCGCATCATATGACGCGTATGAAACACGTCTTTTACCAAGCCATTACCTTTACGTAGTCTTAAGGTATTATTATGAATAGTCACAATACCTGCAGCGTCTTGACCACGATGTTGAAGTACAGTTAATCCGTCATACAATGCCTGACCAACCGGTGTTTTACCAACAATGCCAACAATACCACACATGAATTTATTCTCCACAGAACTAAAAATTAAAATGTTTAAATAAAAAACACTCTAGTAAATAAAATTTATAACAATGAACAACAGCCCCATCTATATGGCACTGTAAAAAATTATTGTAAAAAACTTGATGAGTTTTTTAAATATTCAAAAAACCATTCAACAATTAAAGTAAACTCGGGGATCAGTTGAGACTTTATCCACCAATCACTTGTTGACGCGGGAGTAAATGCGTCCATAAAAAATAATATTGCGCTAGTAACAAGTACGCCACGTAATGCTCCGAACACTAGACCAAGGACCCTATCCGTTCCCGATAAGCCCGTTTTACTAACTAACTGACCAATTAAGTAATTTACCAGAGCGCCAATAATCAACGTGGTTATAAAAAGAATAGCAATAGCAGCTGCATTTCGCAGAGTTTGATCGGAAATACTTGTGAGCAAATTGGCAAGATTCGAGTAGAATTTACTGGCAATGAAAAAGGCACTGATCCAGATAACCAGAGACACAGCTTCTTTAACAAAGCCACGTACCAGACTAATTAAGGTTGATATACCTACAACTGCCAAAATGGCATAATCTATCCAAACCATAAATTAACTTTACCAATGATTACTTGCCATTAAATAGAGGCGCGCATTCTAACAGGAACACGCCATATTGTACCAATGTTTTTATTAAAACCTATTTCACTTTGTAGGAGTAAACCTAGCGACTTTCCCTTCTACATTGGTTAGCTTTTTCAAAGATGATATTTTCTTAGTCAGTGAAGACTTGATCAATTCAGGACCAATAAATACTTTAATTAACGTGCCATTCTTTGTTTTGATTGGCTTTGTAAAAGCGGTATAACCATTGTCTTTCAATTTCAGTAATAATTGAGCAACATTCTTTTTGTGTCGGAAACTACCTAGTTGAATAACCCATGCTTGCTTTAATACCGACTTTTCTGGCGACAATGTTTTGGGATTATTATTTGATGAAGACTTTTTAGTCGCTTGCTCAGTAATCGCAGTCTCTTTACTTAAACCACTAATTTTAAGGTTTTCATCGGTATCAGCCCTTTCACTTTCGTCTTTTATCAACGCCTCGTCTAATGCAAGTTCATCACTCAATTTTTCTTGTGGGACTTTCTTCACTTTTTCTTGGGGAAAATGCAAAGGTGTTTTAACAAAATCAACTTGAGGTGCAGGAGGAATTTTTTCAAACTCATCTTGATAGGTTTTTTTATTGCCGTCGAGCAGGTCTGGTAAAACAATAATGGCAACAGCGGCAACAATAATAGTACCTACTAAGCGATTTTGAAAAGGTGTAGACAAATGAAACTCCAAAGCTAAAGTTAACAATAAAAGAGAGTATTATACTAATAAACGTCTGACTTCTGCGACGGTATAAAACGATCCAAAAACTAAAATCAAATCACCAGCCGCTGAGTGCTCGTTTGCCAGTTTAAATGCCTGAGTAATATTGTCAAAGCAATTAGTTGTATCTTTATTTAACGGCAATTGATCGACAAGCTCATTTGCACTAGCACCACGAGGTACTGATAACCCCCCCAGATACCAATGGTCTACTAAAGTAAATAAAGGCTGAAAAGTGTTGATAATATCTTTATCTTTTAACATACCTGTTACAGCATAAAGTTTATTGTATTTTAATGTCTGTAAATAACGAGCTAAATACCGTGCAGCTTGTGGATTATGACCAACATCGAGTAAAACTGAACCATTGAGATTTTCATCGCTGATAAGCTCAGTACGACCCGCTACTTTAGTTTTATCAATTAAAGCATTAATGTTTTCGTGAGTGAAATCAAAAGAAAAATCAGTTAATAGCGCTAAAACTGTTAATGCAGTTGCTACATTATCTTGCGGTATAAAAGGTTTACTCAAGGCATTGACTTGCTGCTGCCCAAACTGCCACGACCATAAACCTTGGATACTATCCTCAGTCATAGATGGCAGCTGTTTAACAAAAAAGTCCTTCTCTCGTAAGTTAACTTTTGCATTGAGTTGTTCAGCATGGGCAAGAACAGAATTGGGACAGTCGGTATCACCAATAACCACATTTTGGTGTGTCCGCATAATACCTGCTTTTTCAAAGCCAATGCTTTCTCGATTATCACCTAAGTAAGCTTGATGGTCTAAATCAATGGTCGTAATTACCGCAATATCAGCGTCAATTAAGTTAGTCGCATCTAATCGTCCACCTAAGCCCACTTCGAGAATTATCACCTCAGGTTTCTGAACCATTAAGACAAGAAATGCAGCTAAGGTAGTGTATTCATAATAGGTAAGTGAAATATCATTACGATGGAGTTCTATTTGCTCAAAAGCATCAATAAGTGACTGATCGTTAACATCCCTATTATTAATGCGTAAACGCTCATTGAAACGTTCGATATGAGGTGAAGAATAAACCGCTACCGTTTTGTTATTGTCTAACAAAGCATTTTCAATAAAAGCACAAGTGGTGCCTTTGCCATTTGTGCCAGCCACGGTAATCACTTGAGCAAAACTAAAATCAATATTTAATAACTTAGCCACTTTCGATATACGCGTAAGACCAAGATCAATTTCAGTTAAATGAATCGTTTCTAAATAAGAAAGCCATTGTGCTAGAGACTTTCTAGCAAAATGGCTTTTGTTGTTTTTTGACATAGTATTTTATGAAACGTTAAGGCTTGGGTGCCCCATAAACTTTGACAACATTCGAGACAAAGTAGTACGCATTTCACGCCTATCAATAATAATATCGATAGCGCCCTTTTCTTTTAAGAATTCACTGCGTTGAAAGCCTTCAGGCAACTTTTCACGTACGGTTTGTTCGATTACACGAGGACCAGCAAAACCAATTAAAGCTTTTGGCTCAGCAACGTTAATATCCCCTAACATAGCTAAACTCGCTGATACACCACCCATAGTAGGATCGGTAAGTACAGAAACATAAGGTAGCCCTTTTTCACTCATTTTTGCCAATGCAGCACTGGTCTTAGCCATTTGCATTAAAGAAAATAAGGCTTCTTGCATACGAGCTCCACCACTGGCGGAAAAACATACAAAAGGAAGGTTGTGTTCAAGACAATATTCAACACCTTTTACAAAGCGAGCACCAACAACCGAAGCCATTGAACCACCTAAGAATGCAAACTCAAAAGCTGCAACAACGACGGGCATGCCATTTAGCTCACCTTTCATAACAACTAATGCATCTTTTTCGCCGGTATTTTTCTGTGCTGCACTTAAACGGTCTTTATAACGTTTTGAGTCTTTAAACTTTAAGATATCTTGTGCTTCAAACTCTTCGCCTAATTCCATACGGTTATTTTGGTCTAAAAAGCAATCAATACGTTTACGTGCAGAAATACGCATGTGATGATCGCACTTTGGACATACAGACAATTGTCTATCAAGTTCAGCTTTATAAAGTACAGCGTTACAAGAAGTACACTTACTCCAAACACCTTCTGGGATATTACGCTTTTGCGTAGCTTTTGCTTTTGGGAGAATTTTTTCTATCCAGCTCATCAGTCTTTGCCTTCTTTTATCGCTAATATTTAGAGAAACATTAGCCGATATATATGAGAAAATTTGTCAGCATTCACGAAAATGGTGCTAACAAACTATTAATTTTTGATAATTTCAATTATAACCGCAGATTAGAACATATTTTAACCCTTGATGAATAGAAAAAACTGGTCTGTTCTGTATATTTTTTAAGACAAACAAATTTTCTATTCTATCGGTCTAAACAATCCACACCTTTACTCTAAAAATAAAGGACCTAGTGGAGGTTTTGGGATAGCAAATTCGTCGGGGTAATCCACACCGACAAAATACAAACCAGCAGCAGAAGCCATCATACCAGCAACACAACGATTTTTAGCGACAAGCACTTCATCTAGCCACTCGACGGTTTCAATTCCTTGGCCTACTCGCATTAAACTGCCAGCAATGTTTCTTACCATATGATGCAGAAAAGCGTTGCCCTTTACATCAATAACTACAAAACTGCCTTGGCGTGTAACATTGCAGTGATAAAGTGTACGAACTGGAGAGTGTGATTGACAATGTACCGTTCGAAATGAAGTAAAATCATGTTTACCGATCAGGGATTGGGCGGCTTGATGCATTAAATTTTCATCTAACGGGTAATGACAAAAAGTAATGCCATTGCTCAAAATGGCCGATCTTAAACGATTGTTATTAATGATATAACGGTAATGTCTTGCCGTTGCACTAAAACGAGCATGGAACTCATCACTTACTTGCTTTACCCAAGAAACTGCAATATCGCGGGGTAAATTGGTATTGACTCCTAAGGTCCATGCGACATCTTTTCGAATTTTATCGGTTTCAAAATGTACAACTTGATTGGTAGCACTAACGCCCGTATCGGTACGTCCGGCACAAATCACTTCAATTTTTTCATCGGCAATTTTGGATAAAGCTTTTTCTAAAGCTTGTTGAACACTGATCGCATTCTTTTGTCGTTGCCAACCGTGATAACGACTTCCATCATATTCAATACCTAAAGCGTAACGCATCGATAACTCCTAGTCATAAGGTCGCGCATTATCCAGTATTTTAGCGATGATGCCAATGAGATTATTACTTTACAGAAAAAGAAAAAGCCACTGTACGTGGCTTTTAGCAGAAATTAATACGTAAACTATTCGTTAATATTATCTAATAGTTGTTGAGCATCAAACTGTTGTTGTGCATCACCTTTTTCAACAACGTCTAGTAAGATAACTTCTGCGTTTTCATTGTCACCTATTTCTATATATACCTTAGCTAAATCTAGTTTTGCAGCAATGCCATTATCGTCATCTTCTTCAGTTAACTCATCTCCTGCAAATTCTGGAAATTCATTCAAGCCAACATCAAAGTTTGTTTTATCATAAGGCTCTTCATCTGTTGATGAGTCTAAACTATCGGATAATAATGAATCCACTGATACGAAATCATCATCATCACTTTCAAGGTTTACGGATAAATTATTATCTGCATCCAGAGAGTCACCAATATCCAAGAAATCGTTTGAGTCAACATTTTCGTGGTCTAGGTCAATATCTTCAGCATTAAAATCATCAGATAAATCAAGGTCGTTAGAAGAAGCGTGAGTGTCTTCTTCTATATTTGCCAAGAGTTCATCAAAATCGACATTGTCTAATTCTTCAATTGCGTCGATTTCATTATTTTTGTTGTCCGTTTGATTGCTGTCTTTATCATCACTCAATAAATCAGCAAATACACCGCTGTCAGTATAATCTGCTGATGTATCAACCTCTAAAGGACTTTCTGATTCTTCATTGAGTAAATCAGTTAATGCCAATTCATCAAAGTCATCAGTGAGGGCGGACAACGTTTCTTCATCGACATTACCTGCTTCAGAGAGCCCATCGTTAGTAGTCGCGGGGAACTCTACATCACTTTCATCAAGTTCGTTTATTTGTCCATCGATGAGTATTTCATCACCAATATCTAAATCATTTGTTTTTGAGTCACTGTTTTCGTTGACTTCAGCCAATAGTGCATCAATATCGATATCATCTGAAAGGTCACTATTATTGCTTGTGTCACTACCACTAACGTCATTGGTTTCAGCATTTTCATTTAATAATTCACTGAAGTCCATGGATAAAAATGGCGTTACATATTCTGGTGTAAAGTTATCAATAAGTACTTTGTTATTTCCAACTTCATCATCAAGACCTTCAGTTGGTGTAGTTTCAGCTTCGCTTGAATGGCCTTGTATGTCACCTAATAAGCTGTCTATATCTTCGGGATCACTAATCTCAGCATCTTCACTAAATTTATCTGCATCAAGATCATCAAGAGGATCAACAATATCATCGGCGGTGATCGGGGCCGGTGAGTCAGAGCCCATAGATTCAAGTAAAGCATCAATGTCATCAGGGTCTGATATTTCAAAGTTATCCGGTTTCTCGCTTAATTCTGCGGAAGCACTTTCTTTAACCATAGAGTCCATTAACGCGTCGATATCATCAGGGTCGGTTAATTCTGCTGGTTCTTCTTTTATTTCTGCTGGAGCCGCGGGCTGAGCAGCCATAGAGTCCATTAACGCATCGATATCATCAGGATCAGTTAATTCTGCTGGTTCTTCTTTTATTGCTTCAGGGACCGTGGGCTGAGCCGTCAGTGAGTCCATTAACGCATCAATATCATCAGGGTCAGTTAATTCTGCGGGTTCTTCTTTTATTGCTTCAGGGACCGCGGGTTGAGCTGCCAGAGAATCCATTAACGCATCTATGTCGTCTGGGTCGGTTAATTCTGCGGGTTCTTCTTTCTCTTCAATTTTAGCTTCTGCAGGAGCCGCTGGTTGACCTGCCAGAGAATCCATTAACGCATCTATGTCGTCTGGGTCGGTTAATTCTGCGGGTTCTTCTTTCTCTTCAATTTTAGCTTCTGCAGGAACCGCGGGCTGAGCCGTCAGTGAGTCCATTAACGCGTCGATATCATCAGGGTCAGTTAATTCTGCGGGTTCTTCTTTTATTGCTTCAGGCACCGCGGGCTGAGCCGCCATTGAATCCATTAACGCGTCGATATCATCAGGGTCGGTTAATTCTGCGGGTTCTTCTTTCTCTTCAATTTTAGCTTCTGCAGGAGCCGCTGGTTGACCTGCCAGAGAATCCATTAACGCATCTATGTCGTCTGGGTCGGTTAATTCTGCTGGTTCTTCTTTCTCTTCAATTTTAGCTTCTGCAGGAGCCGCTGGTTGAGCCGCCATTGAATCCATTAACGCATCTATGTCGTCTGGATCGGTCAACTCTGCGGGTTCTTCTTTCTCTTCAATTTTAGCTTCTGCAGGAACCGCTGGTTGAGCCGCCATTGAGTCCATTAATGCATCGATATCATCAGGGTCTGTTAACTCTGACGGAGCGTCTTCTTGATCGCTTTCTATTTCATCTAAAATACTATCTACATCAAGTAAGTCATCATTACTTTCTGATTGATCATCCTCTACCGTATCAATTAATAGATCATTTAATAAATCTTGATCTAATAATCCACCTTCTAATGCTTCTCCCGGCTCTTCGTCTGATTCGTTGATATCTTCATCTAAGCCAGAAAGTAAAGAATCTAAATCACCTTGATCTAACTCACCGCCTTCTAATTCTTCACCATCAAGTGAAATATCTTCGAGGTCGTCAAGATCACCTAAGTCGTCTAAATCATCTAAGTCGTCTAAACCATCTAAGTCATCATCTAAGTGGATAACATCATCGTCCAGTAGATCGTCATCTAACGACAAGCTATCCTCATTAGAGAATAAAGAGTCATCTACGTCTTCAGTTAAATCCATTGATAGCTCATCATCTAGTGATAACTCGTCATCTAGTGATAGCTCATCATCTAGTGAAAGTTCATCATCTAACGACAGTTCATCGTCGAGGGATATTGGCTCATCAACCTCGGCGGTCTCTTCTGTTACTTTTTCACTATCCTTTTTCGATTTCTTAGGCTTCTTAACTTTAGTTACTTCTTCCGTTTTTTTACGGCGAATAAACCAAGCAAATAGACTGATTAAAAATACTGCTGGCAGTGAGCCCATCAGTACAATAAACCAAGCTTGAGACGTTAACCCTTGATTTTCCAGTTCCGCTTGTTGTTTTTCTAATAAAAGCTCTTGCTCTCTCGCTTCCGCTTTTCTTAATAGCTCTTGCTGAAGTGAGATAACATCATCCAGCTGAATTTTAATCTCTTTACCTTTTGCCACTTCATTTTGCATAACATCAAGCTGTTCATTGAAATTACTTAAGCGAGAATTTAAATTTTCATTTTCTTTAAGTATTGCTTGTAAGCCATCGATAGAATCTAAGACATCATTTTGAATCGTTTCTAATCGAGCTGTTTGTTTGGTGTCAATCTCATCAATTTGCTGATTAATTTCTTGTTTAGTCGCATCTAAATCTTTTTTTCTAATGGATAAGTCAGCTGGGGCTATAGTTTTTTTCTTAACTGTTTTAGCCACTTGCTTTTGCCAAGCTTTGTCATCGGTGCTTGATTTTATTTTTGCTGATTCAGGGCTTATGGCGCGCATCTCTTCAATAGAAGGTAACTTTAAATACTGACCATTGATTAGGTGGTTTAAGTTATTTTGTTTAAATGCTTGAGGATTTTTTTGATAAAGCGCCTGCATCACTTGATAAACAGACAAAGTGGTTTCGGGACGAACTTTTAAGGCTATATTCCACAAAGTGTCTCTTGAAGTAAGGGGACCATATTGATCATAAGGAAACATATCCGTTGCTTTTGGCCCACGAATACGAATACCACCCTCTTCGAAAGCGAATAATGAAACACTGAATGTGGTAATGCTGATAAATATTACCTGCCACAGGCACAGGCGAAATAGTCGATGCATCAAGTTTTCCTAATTATTTTTATTTGTTGCCAATAGTTTGGCACTTCTAACCTTAGAGAATTAAAGCAAAAATTATTCCAACCTTGCTTTACTACTTTGTATCATAGCAAGTTAATCCCGAGAGTTTTACTAAAAATAAAACAAAAAAACTCGTCGTTAACTATAACGACGAGTTTTCATTTTTCTTTAATAAATCTTAACGTTAACGGTTATTTAAAGTTATACCGCAAACAATCAAACATTATGAAAGATGGTCACTCACTAAGAGTTCAGCAATCTGTACACTGTTTGTTGCTGCGCCTTTACGAACGTTATCTGCAACAATCCACATGTTAATACCGTTGCTGTGGCTAATGTCTTCACGGATACGGCCAACATATGTCGCATCTTTACCGCTTGCATCACCAATTTGAGTTGGAAAGTCTGCGTCATCGCGACAAACAACAATACCTGGCGCTTGCTCGAGTAAGTCTTTAACTTCTTCAGCAGAAATTGGCGACCCCGTTTCAATATGTAAAGATTCACCATGACCGAAAAATACCGGCACGCGAACCGCCGTTGGGTTCACAAGTACATTTTCATCACCAAGAATCTTCTTCGTTTCCCACACCATCTTCATTTCTTCTTTGGTGTAGCCATTATCCATAAATACATCAATCTGTGGGATAACGTTAAACGCGATTTGACGAGGGAAGTTTTTCGTTTCAACGGGCTTGCCACTCAATAGATCAGCGGTTTGCTTTGCTAATTCGTCCATTGCAGCTTTACCGCCACCAGAAACAGACTGGTAAGTAGATACGTTAACACGCGTAATACCCACAGCATCATAAATAGGCTTAAGCGCTACCATCATTTGAATGGTTGAACAGTTAGGGTTAGCTATGATATTACGGTTACGGTAATCAGCTAACGCGCTAGGGTTAACTTCAGGTACGATTAATGGAATATCGTCATCGTAACGAAATTCAGACGTATTATCGATAACAATACAACCTTCATCAGCCGCCAATGGTGCAAATTTAGCTGAGATAGAACCACCCGCAGAGAAAAAACCAATTTGTGCTTGGCTAAAATCAAAATGGTCAGCGTCGAGTACTTCAATACTTTCACCATTAAAATCAATAAATTCACCGGCAGAACGAGCGCTTGCTAGTGGATATAATTTATTGATCGGGAAATCACGTTCTTCTAATATTTCTATGATAGTTTTACCTACCAAACCTGTAGCGCCTAATACGCAAACATCAAATTTCTGTGCCATTTTACTCTCTCTTTACTTTGAACAACGTTGCTTTTAACAAGTTACTTTTTAAGAAAACCAAGATGATGTGGCACATCACTCTTGGCTTGATTAGTCATACTAACGTTAACCGAAGAAAACTCCCTGCGAGCCGGATAAGTTTTTCTTATATGGTCAAAACCATGACTTAAAATTGTTTGTCTGAAAATTCCATCATCGCGACGCACATCGTAAACCATTTTGACTAACTGGCTTAGTAGTATTTGCTCGAATGGCTGATTAATTTTAACGTCAGTAATTGATGCCTGCGGTAAAAAATCGCTTAACTGCTTGTTTACGGGTATTTTCAGCTGTTGACATAATGCCTGATAGAGCATTTCTGTTCCACGAGCTTTTCCTTCTAAGCTATAACCAGCAATGTGCGCAGAAGAAATCTCGGTGTGCTCAATAAGTTCATGTAATATATTTGGTTCATTTTCCCAAACATCTAAAACAAGCTTTAAACCGTGTCCTTGTTTTTTCATCACAAGCAAGGCTTGATTATCTATCACTTCACCACGACAAGCATTAATAAGAATTTGCTTTTCATTAAGCTGTTTCAAACGATGTTCGTTTAATAAATGAAAAGTAGGATGTTCACCATCTTCAATAATAGGCACATGCAATGAAATAACATCGCAAGCTAAAACATCTTCAAGTGAGTCATATTTTCTTTCATCGTTATTATTTTGTTGTTGAGCTTCAAGTAACGGATCACAAATTATATATTTTATGCCTAACGCTGTTAACTTTTCACTTAAACGTGTTCCAGTATTTCCGCCACCAACAATACCGACAGTTAAAGAGAACAAATCAATAAGATAGCGTTCAGCTAAAACGACCAAGGTGCTGATCACATATTCGGCAACAGAAATTGCGTTGCAACCTGGCGCTGACGTAAAAGTAATATCACGATTATTTAAATAATCCTGGTCGATATG
>Ga0209395_1006255_pt1 | contig 12975 bp, 7 predicted proteins | sample GOMGulsemesocosm_3_FD_184635 | JGI IMG/M metagenome (GOLD analysis project Ga0209395, IMG submission 184635) | Methane-oxidizing microbial communities from mesocosms in the Gulf of Mexico - GOM9D Gulf of Mexico (SPAdes) (version 2) | ecosystem: Environmental > Aquatic > Marine > Cold seeps... | reverse complement strand
CTAAAGGCCAATAGAAGAGTGCGGTTAGTGGACGCATTTGTTGTTGGTCTTGTTCTATGGGTTCTAATTCATCGAGTAATTGGTATATTTCACTCATGTCTTTACTGTCACGCGCTCTAAAATAGTGGCCACCAGTTTCTGTCGCTAATTGTTGTAACGACTCTTCGTCTAACTCACTTGAAGGATTAATACGGCGCTTACCAAAAATTGAATTTTGGATCATGACATCGGCACCAATACCTACTGAGTAAATGGTGATATCTTTTGCTACAGCAAGCTCTAAAGCTTGTTCTGGAGTTATTTTTCCCGCCGTATTTTGACCATCAGTTAACAGTAACAATACTCTGTTTGACTTTTTCTTTGCGTCAAAACGTTTTACCGCTAAGGCAATAGCGTCACCAATTGCCGTTTGTTTACCAACTAAACCTAGTACTGCTTCATCCAGCATTTGCTGCACCGTCTTTCTATCGAATGTCATCGGGGTTTGCATGTAAGCGTCATCACCGAAGAGGATCAGACCTAAACGGTCACCTGTTCTACGCTCTATGAAGTCTCCTAATAATACTTTTAACATATCTAAACGATTAACTGTGCTGCCGTTCAGTTGCATGTCTTCTACTTGCATACTGCCAGATAGATCAACAGCGATCATCATTTCTCGCCCTTCAGTAGGTACATTAACGGCCTCACCTAACCACTGTGGTTGGCTTGCAGCAATAACGACTAAAGCCCAAATCAGTAAAAATAAAAATCTAGGCGATTTTTTAGTTTTAGCTGAAAAAGTTTGGCTTGAAGATTCTTGAATTAAAATGGGCATTTTTAATGCCGCGGCTTGATTGTGATTTTTTGCCGGTAATAAATACATAATTAAAGGTATTGGAAGAGCCCAAAGTACCCATGGTAGTAGAATTTCTATCATGAGATCACCTCAGATCCAGTTACTGATTTTTGCTTTAACAACTTTGGCGGAAGAGCTTGACTAAGCCAAAGGTGAGCGGCTTCTTGCAACGTTTGATTTACTGCTTCACTGGTTGAACTGTCAATGGGGTGATATTTATTGTTGAGCTGTTGACCACATAACGATTGAAATTTTTCTTGATGTTTAGTCGGTAATTTACTGATGAAGAAATTCTCTAGTTGCTCGCCATGTAAAGAGGCAATTTCACTGCGTTGGAAGTATTGAAAAGCAGCCCATTTCAATAATGTGACTATTTCGTCATTATTCTTCGTATGTTGAAGGTTTGCTTGTGCAAGCTTTTTAGCATGAGAACGTTTTCTATTTTTCTGCCATTTCATGATACCGAAAATCAGACATATCAATAAACACGTCAGTAATATCCACCAGCCATACGCTACTGGGTAATTATGAACTTGCTCTGGTAAATGTATATCTTTTAATTGAGCTAACTGCTCTGACGGTTGCTTTAACGCTTCCATGATTCGACTCCGTCAGTTAATTGTTGCTCTAAAGTTTGACCGGATGAAAAATGTAAAATTCTGCCACCTGCTTTAAGTAATAAATCTTGTTTTTGTTGAACAAGAATATGTGCTTGTTGATGATATTTTTCAGCGGATGCTGGATCGCCAATTAATAATTGTTGTCTTGATTGCCCGTCTGTAACGGCAACGTTCATTTTATATTTACTACTGGGTAAATCGTGTTCTAGTGGATCACTGACCAAACAAACAACCAGCTCACAATGTCGATTGATATGAGATAAATGGCGAATGCTTTCTTGGTTAATATGATTCCCATCGGTAATTAAATAAACTAAACTCCCTGGCCGAGTAAGTTGTCTTAATCGTGCACAATTTTCTTCGAATGCTTTGTTAGCCGATTCATCTAATTGTTCCCTTGATAGTATTTCCGTTTGATTCTTATTTTCAAGTGACAAGGTATGTTTATGCGTTTCAACTAGACTATGCAAATAATGAAGTACACCTTCTTTGCGGCTGCGTGGTTTTAATTCGCTATGTTTATGCTCATTAAAAACAATACCACCGATTCTATCTCCTCGTCCTTTGGCGTGCCAAGTAACTAATGCGGCTAAATGTGCTGCTTGTACTGACTTGAATAAAAGTTGGCTACCAAACAGCATTGAACTGCTGAGGTCAGTTGCCACAAGCACCGGCCGTTCAACTTCTTCACGAAAAATTTTAGTATGGGTTTTACCTGTTCGTGCAGTAACTCGCCAGTCGATAGCACGAATATCGTCGCCATTTTGATAATGACGTACTTCATCAAACTCCATACCTCGTCCTTTACTTCGAGATAAATAGTTTCCTGACATTTGTCCATGCAAGCTTTTGCGTGCAGCAAGATCAATTAGGCTTGCTTTATTTTGGTATTGAACTAATTCATTAATCGATAATTCAACACCATTACTGGCAAGACTGCTGAGCACAATGGAGATGTCTTGCTGTTTTTGTTCTTTATTTTGATTAAACCACATAAATTTACTTACAATATTGATCGTTCATTTTTGATGTTGTTAAAGTCGCTTAAGCAACAGCGACTAAACTTAATAAGTGATCAAGTAATTGATTACTATTAATACCTTCAGCTTCGGCTTGGTAAGTCAGTAAAATACGGTGACGTAAAACGTTATGAAATACGGCTTGTACATCTTCAGGGCTAACAAAATCACGATTGTGCAACCAAGCACGGGCACGTGAACATCTATCAAGTGCTATAGTTGCTCGCGGGCTAGCACCATACGCAAGCCATTTTTTTAGTTGATCATCATATTTCTCAGGCGTACGCGTTGCCATGATCAAATCAACAATATAATTTTCTATTGCGGGTGCCATATGAATTTCCATCACTTCGTCACGAGCGGCAAAAATATCACTTTGCGAAATTGCTTTTACGGGCTTTTGACTTTCTTTTTTATGTTGAAGTGCTTCACCGCGATTGAGTTTTAAAATAGCTAATTCGCTGGCAGCATCAGGGTAATCAATTTCTAAGTGCATTAAGAAACGGTCTAACTGAGCTTCAGGTAAAGGATATGTTCCTTCTTGCTCAATGGGATTTTGAGTTGCCATTACTAAAAATAAATCAGGCAGAGGGTAGGTATTACGTCCGACAGTAATTTGTCCTTCTCCCATTGCTTCTAATAAAGCGGATTGTACTTTTGCTGGTGCTCTGTTTATTTCATCAGCTAATACTAGATTTCTAAAAAGAGGACCCGGCTGGAATACAAATGTGCCATCTTCCGGACGGTAAATATCGGTACCTGTTAAATCAGCAGGTAGAAGATCAGGTGTGAATTGAACACGATGAAAATCAGCCTCAAGCCCGTCGGCTAATGCATTTACAGCACGCGTCTTTGCTAAGCCGGGAGGACCTTCTACAATTAAGTGACCATTAGCAAGAAGTGCGATAAGTAAGTTTTCAACAAGGGCGTGTTGACCGATAATTTGTTGAGATAAGTATTCTTTTAGAGATGAAAAATGTTCAATTGCCATGCTGACTACCACTTGCCTATTTATATTGTTAAACCTGTGGGTATATATATAAGGTTCAACTAGTATAAAACAAGCAATTTTTGCACTTTGACATGATTTTTAACAATTTATTCTGGAATGAATTGTTCACGTTTTAGTTGGGAGTTGTATTTTTTTCATTTAGCGTTAGAATAAAGCAATCAATGAGTGGTCAGACCTCTTGGTTTGAAGACAATATAATTAGATATTACGATAGAAGGTAAAGACATGACAAAAATGAATTTAACGACTCGAAATGGAGAGCGTATTGCTGTAGTAGCAGGTTTGCGTACGCCATTTGCTAAACAAGCGACTGCTTTTCATGGCGTTCCAGCAGTAGATTTAGGAAAAATTGTCGTCAATGAATTACTGCAAAAACATGATATTGATCCTTCTATTATTGATCAGCTGGTTTTTGGTCAAGTTGTACAAATGCCAGAAGCGCCAAACATTGCTCGTGAAATTGTTTTAGGAACCGGGATGAATGTACATACCGATGCTTATAGTGTTTCAAGAGCCTGTGCAACGAGCTTCCAATCCACCGTGAATGTAACCGAAGCTATAATGGCTGGTTATGTTGATGTTGGTATTGCTGGTGGTGCTGATTCTTCTTCAGTTGCACCTATTGGTGTTTCTAAAAAGTTTGCCCGAGTTTTACTTGATTTAAGTAAGGCACGAAGTTTAGGTCAGAAGATCGCTTTGATCCGTCAGTTAGGCTTAAAAGATATTATGCCTGTTCCTCCTGCGGTTGCAGAGTATTCAACAGGAATATCAATGGGACACACCGCTGAACAAATGGCGAAAACTCATAACATCTCTCGTGAAGCACAAGATGAATTAGCGCATCGTTCGCATACCCTAGCGACAAAAAGCTGGCAAGACGGAAAATTGGCCGGTGAAGTGATGACGGCGCATAGTGAACCTTATAAAGGCTTCATTGAAAAAGATAACTGTATTCGTGAAAATTCAGAACTGGCAAGTTATAAAAAACTACGCCCTTGTTTCGATAGAAAACACGGTACAGTAACTGCGGCAACCAGTACTCCATTAACCGATGGCGCATCTGCTATTGTGTTAATGCGTGAAGGTCGAGCGAAAGAATTAGGTTATAAACCTCTTGGTTATATCAAAAGTTATGCTTTTGCTGCCATTGATGTTTGGGAAGATATGTTAATGGGTCCAAGTTATGCGACGCCATTAGCGCTTAAACGTGCTGGTATGGAATTAAAAGATTTAGACTTAATTGAAATGCATGAAGCTTTTGCTGCACAAGCACTTGCCAATATGAAAATGTTTGCTAGCACTAAGTTTGCTCGTGAGCAATTAGGACAAGATAAAGCGATTGGTGAAATTGACATGACTAAATTCAACGTTATGGGTGGTTCTTTAGCTTATGGTCATCCGTTTGCTGCAACAGGAACGCGTTTAATCGTACAAACTCTAAATGAATTGAATCGTCGTGGCGGTGGAACAGGTTTAACAACGGCATGTGCTGCTGGTGGCCTAGGCGCGGCCATGATTGTGGAGACAGATTAATGACTTCACTTAACGAGAACAATCAAGAAAATGAACATGAGATTAACCAAGAGACCAATAATATGAGTACCTTTACTTTAATTCGCCAAGACAACGGAATTGCTCACTTAGTAATGGACGTGATTGGCGAAACCATGAACACCTTGAAAGCTGAATTTTCTGAAGAAATTGATGAAGTATTAAAAGAAATACGTAACGACAATACAATTAAAGGCATTGTGTTACTCAGTGGCAAAAAAGACTCTTTCGTTGCAGGTGCTGATATTAACATGTTGGCGAGTTGTCAAAGCGCGAGCGAAGCAACGGCACTTTCTCGACAGGGGCAAATGATTTTTGATCAAATTGAAAGTCTTTCAATCCCTGTAGTTGCTGCGATTAATGGTGCTTGTCTCGGTGGAGGACTTGAACTCGCTATGGCGTGTCATGCTCGTATTTGTAGTGATAGTGGTAAAACAGCACTAGGTTTACCAGAAGTTCAATTAGGTTTATTGCCTGGTAGTGGTGGTACGCAACGTCTACCAAAATTGGTTGGTATTCAAAAAGCATTAGATATGATGTTAACGGGCAAGCAACTTCGTGCTAAACAAGCGTTAAAAGCAGGTTTAGTTGTTGATGTTGTACCGAGTAGCATCTTAGTTTCTGCTGCAGAAAACTTAGTACTTGAGGCGGAAGGTAAAGCGAGCAAAATCAAAAAAAATCACAGAAAAATGGGTGTTTTAGATAAAGCTCTTGAAGGCAATGCTGTTGGCCGAAGAGTAATATTCAACCAAGCAACTAAATCGGTATTAGCAAAAACGAAAGGAAATTATCCTTCTCCACTTAAAATTATTGATTGTGTACGAATGGGCATTGAAAAATCATCAGAACGTGGTTTTCAAACTGAAGCCGATCATTTTGGTGAACTTGTTGTGTCGCCAGAGTCAGCACAATTAAGACAGATATTTTTCGCAACCACTGATATGAAGAAAGAGGAGGGCATCGAAGGCGTAAACGCTGCTCCTATTAAACATGTTGGCGTTTTAGGTGGAGGCTTAATGGGAGGCGGAATTGCTTTTGTTACCGCGACCAAAGCCAATATTGATGTGCGGATAAAAGATATATCACAGCAAGGTATCAGTCATGCATTGAAATATGGCTTCGACATACTCAATAAAAAAGTTAAACGTCGCTTTATGCTTAAAAGTGAAATGCAAAAGCAATTAGCGATGATCACAGGTTGTACGGATTATAGTGGTTTCAAAAAAGTCGATATGGTAATAGAAGCCGTTTTTGAAGATTTATCATTAAAACAAAAGATGGTTGAGGACATGGAGAGTATTTGCTCTGAGCAAACTATTTTTGCCAGTAATACTTCAAGTTTACCCATTGGTAAAATTGCAGAAAAAGCGCTACGACCTGAAAATGTGATTGGCCTTCATTACTTTTCTCCGGTAGATAAAATGCCATTAGCAGAAATAATTGCGCATTCGAAAACATCTGATCAAACTATTTCAACAACGGTGGCTTTTGCTAAGAAGCAAGGAAAAACACCTATTGTTGTACAAGACAAAGCGGGTTTTTATGTTAACCGTATTCTAGCACCTTATATGAATGAAGCTGCCTTGATATTACTAGAAGGAGAATCAATAGGTAAACTAGATAAAGCATTAGTTAACTTTGGTTTCCCTGTTGGTCCAATGCAGCTACTTGATGAAGTAGGTATTGATATAGGTTCTAAAATTGGACCTATCTTACAGGCTGAGTTAGGTGAAAGATTTGCACCACCTGCAGCATTTAATAAATTAATTGCTGATAAACGTTTAGGTAAAAAAGTACAAAAGGGCTTTTATCTTTATAAAGACAAGAATGGTAAAAAAGTTACGAAGAAACTTGTTGATGAATCAGTCTATTCATTATTAAACATTACGATTAAAGATCAAAAGACGAATTATGAACTCGTACAACGTTGTGTATTTATGATGTTAAATGAGGCTGCAAGGTGTTTAGACGAAGGTATTATTCGTAATGCTAGAGATGGTGATATTGGTGCTATTTTTGGTATCGGATTCCCACCATTTTTAGGAGGTCCATTTCAATACATGGATACATTAGGCGCAGAAACACTTGTGAGTAAATTAAACCTGTGGAGTAAGGAACACGGCGAACGTTTCAAACCATGCCAAGCTTTAGTGACGATGGCTGAAACAGGTAAGAAATTTTATTCTTAACTGGCAATTAAACGCCATATTGGTGGCAATTTAATGACTTAAGAGGCAATTTATCGCCTCTTTTTTTATGTTCATAATATACGATTTGTCGTGGTGACAAGCCTGGCAACGAAGGACTCGTTTTACATTATAAGTAAGTTGAATAAACACTCTAAATAAGTTGAATAAATACTCTAAATTATGTATATTGCGCCTGTAAATTTTTAGCCCATCTTTTTGTTGTTATAGCGGTAAGTATTATGTTGTTACTTTTAGGTTTTATCAGTGTTATTTGTTCTATGTTTTTTTATTGTCAGGCGTTACGAAGTGGCTTAGGTTTAAAGCGTTGGGCTTGTGCAGGATTGGTTTTTGGACCGTTTATTTGGCCAATGTTTTGTATGAAAAAACGTATGAAGGTAAATAAATTATTTGGGTTTAATGCGCTTATTTTAAGAGCTTAAGTTACTGATTTTCTAGTTAATCCAATGCCAAAAGGATTGATAAATAAGACAGCTACATTCCTTGTAGCTATTATTGTCTTTTTACAAACGAACTATTGAAACATAGTCGCCTTATATTCCTTACTTCCACCATTTGCTTGCAGGCATTTCTTTAATTTCAATGTTAGCAGCAATTGGGTTAGCTTTAGTCTTTGTTACAAATAGAGTTTTAAATAAATTAATCATGCTGTACTCCTAGATACGAACACCTTTAAGATTACGACCAGCCTTTTCAATATTCAGTTTAGATTCGTTAATACGAACACCTTTAAGGTTACGGCCAGTCTTTTCAATATTCAGTTTAGATTCGTTAATACGAACACCTTTAAGGTTACGACCAGTCTTATCAATATTCAGTTTAGATTCGTTAATACGAACACCTTTAAGATTACGACCTGTTTCAATAATATCGAATTGGTTTGTATCTATAGCAGGAGCTGGTGACGCTGACATTGCTAGAGACAAAATAAGTGAGCTAAGCATAAAATTTCCTTAATATATTTTTATTGTTCATTTATTATTAATTTCAGGAATGTTTAAGCATGGAGTGTGCCAAAAATAAAAAGCCTTATTGAATAAGGCTTTTGTGGGTGTTTTTTGTAGTGATATAAGTTTGTCAAAACTTTGTCAGGGCGTTTGGATGCTAATTAGCCGCTTTAGTCAAAAAATAACACTAACGTGACGCTTTACCAAAGTTTGTCGATGCTTTAGTGATTTGATAGGAAAGTAGATACTTTTGAAAATCGCCTTCAGGTAAAGGTTTACTATAGAGGTAACCTTGTAATTGCTCACAGCGTAATCCTGAGAGGAAACTCAGTTGATTATTAGTTTCAACACCCTCAGCAACTACTTGCATACCTAAGTTGTGCGCAATGGTAACTATAGTAGCAACCATGTTACGGCCTTGCTCAGATTCTTCTATATCATCAACAAAAGCTTTATCAATTTTTAGAGTATTAAGGGGAAACTTTTTCAAATAAGCGAGTGACGAGTAACCTGTGCCAAAATCATCTAATGATAAGTGAATACCCATAGCGCGAATTTGCAACATAATATCAATCGCTTTCTGGGGAGAGTCCATCACCGTACCTTCCGTTATTTCTAACTCAAGGTATTTAGCGGGTAGTTGACTTTCTTTTAGGATGTCAGCAATCATGCCCACTAAATTGGGCTGTGTAAATTGCACGGCAGACAAATTCACCGCGACACGACCATTGAATAACCCTGCATCTACCCATTTTTTAGTGGCGTAACACGATTTTCTTAATACCACTTCGCCTATTTCAATAATTTGACCAGTTTCTTCAGAGATAGGAATAAAGGTTACCGGACTAATAATGCCTTTTTTGGGGGTTTCGAAGCGGACCAAAGCTTCCATACCGGCAACTTTTCCGGTAGATATTTCTATTTTAGGTTGGTAGAAAACTGAAAAAGAGTCTTCTTTTAAACCATGTCTAATCAAACTTTCAACTTGCAGGCGTTTTACTGCCGCTTTGTTCATCGAGTCACTGAAGAACTGGTATTTATTACCGCCATTGTTTTTTGCATGGTACATTGCGGTATCAGCATTTTTAAGGAGCTCTTGTGGAGATAGACCGTCTTCAGGGTAAAGTACAATACCTAAACTGCTAAAGAGTACGACCTCTTGGTTTTTAAGTTTTAAGGGCTGTGCAATGGTGGTGAGCACTTCTTTAGCGATAGTGGTGATCGTGTGAATGTCATTAGTATTTTCAATAATAATACTAAATTCGTCGCCACCTAATCGATAAACAGTATCTTGCTTTCTACCAACGGCACGCATTCTTTTAGCGACTTGGCATAAAAGTACATCACCCACCTCGTGACCCATAGAATCATTAATTTTTTTGAAGTTATCTAAATCAAAAACTAATAATGCATGTGGAACTTTCTTTCGCACGAGCAAGGTTTGATTTGCTTGAAAATATGAACGGTTGGGTAAGCCCGTTAACGTATCACTATTAGCTAATCTACGAAGCTCTTCTTCGGTTTCTTTACGTTTAGTAATATCAGAAAACACGCCAACAAAATGAGAAATACTTTTGTTCTCGTCAAGTATTACGTCGATATTCAAATCGGTTAGATATATTTCACCGTTATCTCGTTTACTTTCTATTTCACCGTACCAGCTTCCCTTGGTTATAAGATGTTTTTTAACATCCGTGGTGAAGCTTTTTGGATATTGGGTAAAACTTATAGATTTACCTATCATATCTTTTCTAGAATTCTTCGTGATCCGTTGAAAAGCCTTATTTACATCAACAATGTTAAATGTTCGATCATAAATAATAACCGCATCAGATATGTTCTCGATACACTTAGCAAATAATTTTAATCGTTCATCCGCTTTCTTTATTTGGCTAATATCTTTAAGCGTTCCTGTCATTCTAGTCGGAGTACCTTTTTCATCGCGTTCAACTATTTTTCCGCGGTCAAGTACCCATATCCAATTGTCGTCTTTATTTTTAACACGATAAGTTGCTTCAAAATGCTCGGTATCGTTATCAAAATGGTCGTTTATCGCCTCACGCACTCGAGCAATATCATGTTCATTAATATTGGTTTTATCTGCACCTACATTACGTCTTCCATCTTGTGGAAACTCTAAAATCCCCCAGATATTTGAACGATATATTTTCCCGGTTATTATATTCCAATCCCACATTTCATCACCGCTTCCCCATAAGGAAAGCTTCAAACGCTCTTCACTTTTCTGAATTTGTAAATGATATAAACGCTTATGACGCATCTGTTGAACAAAATAAGCAATAACTAAAAAGAACATTAGGGTATAAACAATAATGGCGCTTTTCGAAAGCCACCATGGGGCCAATATATGAATATTTAGAGTGCTCTTTTTACTCGCTACAGTACCTAATAAATCATATACTTCTACTTCGAATATGTAATCACCAGCGCTCAGGTTGGTATAGGTAGCACGGTAGTTGTCTTTACCAGCTTCTATCCATTGTGACTCCAAGCCTAATAAACGATAACGATATCCTAATTGATTTTCATGTTTTGCATTTGGAGATATGAATTCAATACTAAATGGCGATTGTTCATGTTCAAGAGTAAGTCGATTTAATTGATTCAACTTTGTTGTTAACGTGTAACTTACATCTGAATTGAATTGTTCACTTTTTACATGAATTTTTTCATTTGCTATGAATAGATCAAGAAATGCGGGGCTATTTAATTGCTGTTTTATGCTTAATATTTTTGATGGGAGTAGTTTATGGAAACCGTTACTTCCGCCAAAATAAATTTCTTCACCAGCTGTTATGATTGAAGAGTACCAGAGAAATTGATTATCTGATAAGTGAAGGTCTTTACTAAAGTTTTTGATTTCTTTACTCGTTGGGTTGATAACACTAATAGCCCCATTTGTTGATAGCCATGCGTTTTCTTCAGCGTCTAACTCTACAGAAAATACAGAGTTGTTTATTAAACCATTATTTTCATTATAATGACTGATTGACTGATCCGCTCGACTATACAGCAACACACCTTGTTCAGAACCAAACCAAATCCACGATTTTGATATCTTTATATTATTTACTTTCATTGCAGGCATCTGATTAAAATTGAATGCGACGCTATAAGAAAAATCTTTTGATGATAAATCGACAGTTAATAATTGATGGTTTGATGTAAATGTCCAAAGGGTATTTTTGCTATCAACATAAAGGGCTTGAAAGGAATTATTATTGTGAAGTGTAATGCGTGAGAAGGTTTGTTCAATAATATTATAATTAACTAATCGCCCTTTTTTATCTATGAACCAAATATATTTATTATGTAGTTGAAATGGATATTCATTATTATAATCAGAGTCTTCTGCCCAATTTTCTATTTCATTTGTATAGGTGCTTTTATGACTGTATTTAAATAGCTTTCCTGAAAAAGTATCTAGCCATATGTTATTTTCATCATCAGATTTTATTTGAAAAACATCATCCTCTGATAACCTCATGACTGATGTAATTTTGTTTGTATTTTCGATATAATTTAAACCAATATCATCAGAATAGAACCAGATTTTTTCATCAGAAGTTTCAGTAAATGAACTAATGGCCGTTTCTTTATCTTCAAGTGACGAATGTTGGAAGTACTGACTGTCGTATTGAAAAAAATCTATGCCTTTATTTGCTTTACCAATCCAGAGGTTGTTATGTTTGTCTTTTACTATTTTGAGTACATTATTTTTTGAAGCTTTATTTTTGTTGGCAATAATCTCTACTTTATTGGAATTAAGATCTATTGTATTTAGTCCACTTTCTGTCCCTACCCAAACAGAATAATCACTTGCTTGAACGATACTTCTGACTATATTTGCTGAAATTTTATTCGTTGGATGATTTGTGTGGAATCTGTTAATTAAATTGTAGTTTTCGTCTAAAACGTAAACTCCATTGTCTGTAGCTAACCAGTAATTATCATTAATTTCTTTTATATCAAATAATGATTTTGCAGAAATAGTAATACGAAAGTTGTTATTTTTTTTCTGTAGTGATGCCGAGTAATCTAGACTTTCATTTACTAAAAAAATGCCCCTATCATAACTGCCAAACCAAAAATTCCCATCTAAGTCTTGATAAATAGTTTTTATTTCTTTTAATTTATTTTCAAGGCCATGAATTTTAATCTGTTTAAAATGATTATTTTCTCTATTATATTTATGAATACCGCTTTCGGTAGAAACCCAAATGTTATCAACATTATCTTGGTAGATATCCCAAATCTTATCGTCTTTTAAACTTTCATTATTGTTTTCTTGATGATAGAAATTCTCAAAGTTATCGAGTTGTTTGTTATATTTACTTAACCCTTTTTGAGTACCAACCCAAAGTACACCATCTTTATCAACAAAAACTTTTCGAATAAAGTTATGAGCAATAGAGGTGGGGTCTGCTAGATTTTTTCGATAATGTACAAAGTTTTTTCCGTCATATCTATTGAGACCATCTTCTGTTGCTATCCATATAAAACCATCGTGATCTTGGGTAATATCAAATACGTTGTTTTGGCTTAAGCCATCAGTGGTTAATAAATGTTTAAACTTTAAGGCTGCTTGGCTTGATAAAGAGGTGTTTGCTGCAATGAGGTTTTCTGTAGATGCTTCTTCGGCGGAAACAGTTTGAACACCGAATACCATTGTGAAAATGAGCAAACAAAAAACGTGGCAAAATTGTTGGAATTTTACGAGATAAGTATTAGGAAAAAAATTAAGCACAAATACAACCTTG
>Ga0209395_1006254_pt1 | contig 12976 bp, 8 predicted proteins | sample GOMGulsemesocosm_3_FD_184635 | JGI IMG/M metagenome (GOLD analysis project Ga0209395, IMG submission 184635) | Methane-oxidizing microbial communities from mesocosms in the Gulf of Mexico - GOM9D Gulf of Mexico (SPAdes) (version 2) | ecosystem: Environmental > Aquatic > Marine > Cold seeps... | reverse complement strand
CTATTATTACATGAGTTCTTTAATTCTGGATTCACCATGCTAAAAAACCTACTTTACACACGACTTAGAACATTAGCTTTAACAGCATCAATTGCCATATCGGTACAAGTTAATGCGAAGGAAAACCTTGTAGATCACAGTCAACATCAATTAATGGGGTCACATGGCATGGTTGTATTTCAAGACAATCAACAAAACCTAGTAGTCAGTCATCTTCCCCTTTATGTATCTCCTCACGATTATCAAATTGTATACCGAGCAAGGTTAGCTAATAATGAAAATACCGATAAAAACAGTCTATTAATTAAAAGCTTATTCGACAAAGGCATGGTCACTGCATTACCTAAAAACTTCCACTTAAGCAAGTTAATTAACGGGGATACCTTTACCGTAGGCGCAACCTTTTTCGAAGGGCATTTTGAACGTGGTGGCAAACCAGCTTTCAATGCTGATATGACTTTCACTAAACAAATACTAGCGAAACAAATAGTTAAAAATGATCATCACCAAAATAACTCACAACAGTCTGAGTTTTATATTACTGCCATAAATAACAATCAAAGCCTTTATCTACATAAAATACAAACGCGCCCATCTTTCGACGCCATAGGCATTATTGATACGCCTAAAGAGCCAAGTGTAACTTGTAAAAAAGTTACTGAATTGTCTGTACCCCATATTATGTCAATGCTTAGTGAATGTGGTTTATCAAAACCTATTTACTTAGAAACACAGGATTTTAGCTAATGAAAGTATTGTTAAACGTACCGTTAAAAACACAGTTAAATGAATGAGCTAGGTAACCTTGCCCAAAAAGCAACTTTAGATAAGTTTATTGTTTATCCGTTGAAGTGATACCACATTATAGAAACCCTGTGATTTAATGACTAACAATACAGCTAATTACAGAAAAGTGTAATAGTATTCTAATCCCAGGTCATCCAAAGCTCTTTACGCTCAAAAGGTGTTTCCACAGGCAAGTCTGGGTTACCTACGTTTAAAATTAAACGCTTTTTAAAATTAGCTCGTTTTAAAAAATCTCCATAATGGGTATTTAACATATCTTCAAGAATGCCCTGTTTTGCCATTCGATTTAAGCCAAGTTCAAATCTTTTGATTAATCTAGGTTCTTTAGGTGACACAAAGACATAAAAAGGTGCAGGTATATAAAGTGCTAAGTTAGGCTCAACAGTTAAATTTTTTAGTTCATCTTTGCGAAGATTTATTTCATCGTAAATTTCATGGACTCCACGTGGAATATAATCAAACCTTCCTTTGTCTAACATGGAAAAAATAGCGTCGTAGGAATAAGCATTTACTACGTTATAACCAAGCTTAGTCAAGGTTTGCCAAGTTGCCCAATGACGCCTTAATCCAACAGATTTTTCTTTTAACTTTTCAATAGAATTAATCTCAAGAAATGTTTCTTGGTTTTTTTTATTAATAAGTAATAAGCGATAATTAAGAATACCGCGACGTAATGGAATTCGAATAGGAACAGCGGCCGCTTCCCATTCTGGTGTGCTAACAACCATTGCAATATTGATATGCTCTCCCTCTACGACCATTTCACGTAATCGAAGACTTGGAATACCTCGGCTAACCACTTTTAATTCATACTCACCAAACTCAGGTTCTGTAAGTTGCATCGCCTTATGCAAAATTTTTAAATTATATTGTGAACGGACATCTTTCGATGAACTGCCTTTATTGATTTTTAAAACATCTTTGGCTTGGCTAAAAGTAGGTAATATAAACAGCAAAGAGCATAAAAATAACAAAAAAATCACAAAAATATTATTTCGAGGATAAAAGGTTTTAAGTGATGATAGATGCGTCAACATTATCTTAAGTTCCCCCCTACACTTTTAAGTACTACTTTTAAGTACTATTTTTTAGGTCAATGACAAAAGTATAGCTGAGATAATTAACTAAACCTAACCCTTTAAATACACCTCTTTATCACATAATTTTTAAGCTTTAACCTTTAATTTTTGTTGCCATAGTAATACATTGCAGTATGGTAAGCTCCCTCACACTGCAATTCAAACATGTTTTACTGAACAACAACACTTTGTCCATCACGCAGGCGCTCTGCACCTCTTACCGCAACATTATCACCATCTAATAAATCACCTAAAATGGATACGCGGTCTAAAGTACCTTGCCCTACCTTAACCAATAAGCGCTCTACTTTATTGTCGGTATTCACTTTAACCACATAGGTGCCATCTTTACGTAAAATGAGTGCATCTCTATGCACTGTTAATGTTGGCTTAGCACTTTGCACAGGAACAGTTACATTAACCAACTGCCCCGCTGCCCATGCGTCATTTAAATGTGTTGGTATTTCAACACGCACCTCAAATGTTTGAGAGCGAGGATCCGCACTTGGGATCACTGCGGTTATCTTAGTGCTAATTTCTTGCTGGTCTGTTTTTATCGACAGCGTATTACCTAAACGAACATTCACTAAATGCTTAATAGGTACATAAACTCGTGCTTCTAGGTGCTCTGTATCTAAAAATTTAGCTAAGACTTCACTTCGATTGACTTCAGTACCAGCAAGCACCATACGCTCAGTTACAACACCATCGTAAGGCGCCTTAATCGTTGCTCGCGATATTTGATCCTCTATTTGTTTGAGTTTCAATTCAGCAATTTCAATGTCAACTTGTGCTAAATCATGCTCAGCAGTCGCTTGGTCTATTCGAAATTTAGATACCGCTTCTGTTTTCTCTAAAGTGCGCCAACGCATCAGTTCATTTTTTAAATAGTTGGCATTTATTTTTGCTCTTTTAATGCTACTTACCTGCTCTGCCTTTTTTAAGTTTAGCGGTAGCATATCCATCGCCACAAGTTTTTCACCTTCAAGAATAAATGATCCTGGTTCAGCAACCCACTCAACTCGCCCACTAACACCCGCAGTTAATGACAAGTGCATTTTACTGTAAATAGTGCCCATAAAATTAGCACTTGCACCTAAGTCGATAGTGGTAACTTGATCTACTTTAATTGGACTGGGCGGCGGCGCATCAGCAGCATAAGTATTAATTACACCAAAAGAACATACCAAGGTAACAGCTAATTGAACAAAAGACTTTTTAAGATGGTTAATAGAAACTGACATAAATAACTCCTAGCTATTAATTTTTAGTTGAGGTTCAAGATGAAGCTTTTCGACGTTACCATCAATATCATCACTCTCTGTGGCACTAGATGACTCACCTAGCCTTAATAAAGCAGGGAAAAGAACCAGCGTAAACAATGCGCTTATTGTCATACCACCAACAATTACCGTAGCTAATCCACGATAAATTTCACTACCAACCCCTGGCATTAACATTAACGGTAACATGCCAAATAAACTGGTTAATGTACTCATGTATACCGGGCGTGCTCGCATTCTTATGGCTTGTGCTACAGCTCTACGCTGAGGAAGGCCTTCTTTCTCAGCTTGTCTTGTTTGATCAACCAATAAAATAGCGTTGTTAACCACAAGCCCTAGCAAAATAATAAAACCAATCATGGTTAACAAGTCGAGTGATTGAAAGGTAAAAATATTTAAAATATTAAGAGCAATAACACCACCAGCTACCGCTAATGGCATAACAAATAACACTAATAAACTGTCTTTTGCTGACTTAAAGAGTGCCGTCATTAATAGAAATAAAATCACCAAGGCTAAAGCAAAATTCTGCAGCATATCGTTAATTGCAGAGGCCATTTTATTGGCATTTCCACTCAATAAAATAGATGAATCAATCGGTAAATCTTTTTCCATAACCGGAACCACTTTTTCATTCAAAATCACTAAAGCTTCTTCAAGTGTCATATCTGCCGGTGGCGATACTTGAATAGTAATAGTACGTTTACCGTCAACACGCCTTAATCTTGTCGGCCCTGCTGTACGTTCAATATCTGTTAATTCACCTATTGTTTGAATACCTGCTAAAGGGGTATAAATAGGTAAACTCGCTAACTCATCAGGAGTATTCCACTGAGTACCGCGTAAGATCACATTGACACGATCGTTACCGTCAAAATATTCATTAACAAACAAACCACTGGTAAATGAACGAACCGCATTAGCAACATCTCTACGGGTTAAACCCGCTTGAGTAATACGTTGATCATTAGGAATTAATTTCAATTCAGGTTCAGATAAGCTCAGGCTTGGCCTAGGAAACGCCGTAGTGTTTTCCATATTATCATTTATCGCTGTGATCCCTTTTTGAGCAACCGTCATTAGGGTATCAATATCAGGACCTTTAATATCAATATCTACTGTACGACCATTACCTCCACCCGAAACATTGATCATTGAACCTCTAAACATAAAGGCTTGTGTATCAACTAAGCCATGTAATACTTCAGTACGTATTTCTTCCATTAACTCTTCCACACGCATAGGATCATCTGAATAAATAAATCCTCCGGTATTAGAGCCATTTGAAAAAAAGTTATAGCTTTTTATTTTGGGTGACTTCTCTCCTGATAAATAGGGCGCTAAACGCTCTTTTACCAACGAGGCCATTTCATTCTCGATAAAATCGACGTTGCTACCTGGTGGTAAATTTAAACTATAAAAGAAGCCATCAGTAGGGGCTCTGGGCATAAAATCGGTTTTTGGCATAAGCAGCACAGTAATAAGCAATGAACCCCCTAATAAAAAACTGATCCACATAACACGTTTAAAAGCAGAGTTGGTTAAACGCATTACTAAGTTTGTCAGCCTTTGCCAATAATGAGCAAAAGGGTCTACTTCAACCCCCTCTTTTTTCCAAAAATTACTTGCGATGGGCAATACCGTTATCGCAGTAACTAATGAAGCAATAACTGAAATAGATAAGGTTAGCGCTAAATCAGCAAACAATTGTCCTTCAATGCCTTTCATAAAAAGGATAGGTAAAAATATTGCGACACTAGTGGCGGTTGATGCAAACAAAGCACCAGTAACCTGTAGTGCCCCGCGCATCACAGCCTTGTGATTGCTTAAGCCTAAGGAGCGTAGCCTAACAATATTTTCTTGAACAATAATGGCGGCATCAAGCACTAAACCAACCGAAAAAGCTAACCCAGCTAACGAAATAACATTTAAGCTGCGATCAAACACACTTAACGCAGCAAACGAAACCATTAATGATACGGGAATAGTCGTCGCAATAATCAGGGTGTTGCGTACACCTCTTAAAAATAGCCATAAAATCAACAATGCTAAAACTACACCTAACCCTAAATTGTTTTGTACTAATTTAAGCGCGTTACGAATATGAACTGAGGAATCAAAACTCAAATCAATTGTTAATCCTGCGTCTTTCATTACCCCTTCATTTAGCTCTTTAATGGCAATATTTATTTCATCAAGTAGCGCAACGGTATTCGCATCATTTTGGCGAGATAGGGTAAAGTAATAGGCAGGTTGTCCACTGCGTAAGTTAAAACCAAAACGATCGACTAAGGTACTCTCAACTGTAGCCACGTCTTTCAAATATATTGGACGATCTCCACTGTAACCGACAATCATTTCAGGCAAGTTTTTAGTGTCGTATTGTCCAGCAAAACGAACCGTATATTGTCTGCGGCCAACTTTAGCAATACCTGCTGAAGCGTCACTAGCACGTGAAATAGTAGAGCTCATAGAACCAATAGATAACCCTAACGATGCCGCTCTTAACGGGTCAAAGGTAATACGCAACTCTCGGTCCCTATGGCTAGCTAAATTCACCTGCCCAATACCTTGAATACGTGCAAATCTGGGTTCTACAATATCTTCAATGAGTTTTTGATATTTCCCTAAGTCTTCTTCTGGATTATCTGGCAGGGTTTTTATTAATAAAGAGGCCGTTTGAGGCCCCCCTCGCCCGCCTCCTGCAAAAACAGTAGGTTCGAATGCTTCTAACGGTAATGGTGGCGCTTGATTTAGGTTATTGATGACATCAAGCATAGCTTTTTGCATGTCGGCCCCCACATCAAATGTAAGAGTCACATTGCCAAAGCCACGACCAATACCCGTGGTAATTTTAGTTACCCCACGAGTATTTTTTACTGCATTTTCTATCGGTTCAATAATCACCGATTCCATATCTTCGGGAGCAGCACTTCGCCAACCCGAGGTAATAGTGATTTGAGGTTGTTCTATATCTGGAATAAGTTGAATGGGTAATTTAAAGATACTTAGAAAGCCAAAAACCATCACTAAGGCGACAATCACTAGAACAGCAGCCGGGTTTTTCAATGCATTACGCGTTAAGTTCATTTTCATGATCTCAAGATGAAAATAAGAATAAAGTAATGATACTTAACAACGAGTAATTTCGTATTGACGAATAAGATTAATGACTTAAATTTTGCGGTAGATGCAGATTTTGAAACATGTCATTACATTCATTAACGTAATGACATGAATTTTTAAGGCGGGAGTTGGTTACCTAGATAAATAAGCTACAAGTACTTGAGGTACTTCCTTGGTGAACTCAATCACGTCTAAGTCACAAGAAATAGCAGGAGTTAATTGTGGATAAAGTACTTTATCTAACAATGAAGTAATCATCATATATATAGCAATATCCGCAGCTCTAGACTTATCTTCATGAGTAACATCATCACTAAATCTTAAGAATATATTGCTCATTCGTCGATAAATAACCTTACGATCAACCGCTTTATCAGATTCAAGTATCTCAGAATGTAAGCGTGAGTTAAGGTGAAGTGTTCGAAAAACACTCTTTTTATCCTTGAGGAATAGATATAACTCATAAGACATCACTGAAATGGCATGTTCTAACGAATCATATTTTCGCTCATCAAGATCATCTATCCATTTAACAAAATCATTACCGAAGTCTTGATACAATAAAGGTAAAAGTGATTCTTTATCCTTAAATCGTCGATAAAATGTTCCTACAGATACACCGGCATGTTCTGCTAAGTCTTTAATACTGATATGTTCAAAGAACTTATCTTTTAAGAAAAAGGACAAAGCGTTCATTAATTTACGCTGTGTATCTTGACTTCTTCGCTGTTTGGGTTGAAATACGTTTTCTGTTGACATAATAACTACTACTATAAAATGACAAAATGAATAATCCTATTTTTGAATGATAACAACAATATAATTTTAATCTAAGATATAAGGTAAATCATCGCTCAAATAGTGTAAACATTTATGTCACGGTTGACTTTACGGTTGAAATACATACTATTCCAGCCAAAACGGAGATTATTTGCTCTATTTCATATAGTCGAGTGTAAGCTGAGTTAAGGCAGCGGTACCCACTTTAAAAGATGATTCATCAGCAAAAAAGTAAGGGGAATGATTACTTGGTGCTGTTCTAAAATCTTTATCCTTAGGAGTTCCACCCAAAAATACAAACAATCCAGGTACTTCCATTGCATAAAAAGAAAAATCTTCAGCACCTGTTATTTTCGGCATTTCAACCAAATTATTTTTACCTGCAGCTTTAGCTAAACTTGGAAGCATTCTTTCTGTTAACTCTGGGTTATTAACCGTAACAGGATAGCCTTCAAAAATTTCAACGTCAGCTTTAGCACCTGAAGATTCAGCAATATGTGTTGCCGTATTTGTAATTTTTTTGAATATTTGAGCGCGATTATCCATATCAAAGTTACGAATAGTTCCAACCAGTTCGACCTTTTCAGGAATAATATTATTACGAACACCACCAGAGATTTTACCAAACGACACAATAGCCGGTTCTTTAGTAATGTTAATTTGACGACTAACGATATGATTAACACCACTGACAATTTGCGCCGCAGAAGAAATAGGATCTACACCATTCCACGGAGTAGAACCATGGGTTTGTTTGCCATGAACGGTTATTTCGAATCGATCAGAACTAGCCATCGCAGGACCACTTCGATAACCAATAACACCAGATGGTAGGCCGGACGTTATATGCAAACCAAAAGCAACATCAGGTTTATGACGTTTAAATATACCTTCTTTTAACATCAGTTCAGCGCCACCTTCTTCACCAAGAGGAGCACCTTCTTCTGCTGGCTGAAATACAAACATTACCGTTCCATGCAGATCACCTTTCATACTAGCGAGTACTTCAGCGGTGCCCATTAACATCGCTACATGAGTATCATGTCCACAGGCGTGCATTACACCTACATCAACACCACGATAATTAGTCATTTTTGTCGATTTAAACGGTAAATCAACTTTTTCAGTAACCGGTAATGCATCCATATCAGCACGTAGCATTACAGTGGGACCAGGTTTTCCCCCCTTTAAAATGCCAACTACACCGGTATACGCAACGTTTGTCTCTACTTCCATTCCCAAAGACGTTAAGTGCTTAGCAACAATACCGGCCGTTCTTGTTTCTCTATTACCTAGCTCAGGATTTTGATGAAAATCACGTCGCCATTGAATAACCTTTTGTTCTACATTTTTTAATGATTTTTCTGGTTTAAGCTCCGCATTAGCACCCATAGACGCCATTAAGCCTACTGCAACACAACATAATATTATTGATTTTCTCATTACGTTACCTTTCATTTTCTATTTATCGACAATTTTTATCATTTCATAGTGTTCTTTGTATAGCGATAGATTGCTCATTTACATTTACCGCAATCGCCATATCAAACAATGGCAAACTTAGGCAGCTTAACTTATTCAAGCTCAAAGCAATCAAGATTTTGAATTCCTACTGCACGACAAAAGTGTTCAAAATTTACTCTATACAAATTATCATAATATTAATATTTTACATTGTAAATATATATTCACATTACATACACATTAAACACATACTCAATAAAACAGAATAAACAACCAATGAATAATATTCATTGGCGGTAAAATTCCTTGATAAAGCACAATTATTATTGCAAATAGTGTAAATATGTAGGTAAAGTGGCTTTAAGATAGTTAAATGATAAATAACCCTTTCTAAATAAAATCAGCTATTTTTAATGATAATACTCGGTATATCACAATGAAAAAAAACATTATTCAAGGTATAACAGGTACACTATTCCGTGTGATAACTCACCGTCACCCTAAAAATTCAAGGTTAACTAATGAATGTAATTAACATAGAAATTAACGACGCTATTGCAACAATCGAAATTCAAAATGGCAAAGTAAACGCAATATCTCACGACGTGATTGACGAACTTAACGCTGCGCTTGATCAAGCCGAAGCAGCTAAAGCTACGGTGATTTTAACGGGCCAAGCGGGTATGTTTTCTGGCGGATTCGATCTAAAAACAATGACCAAAGGTACTGAGTTCGCCGTAAAGCTTGTTAATGCCGGTTCATTATTAACCCGTCGTATGTTGGCTTTCCCATACCCTATTATTATTGCTTGTAGCGGACACGCTATTGCTAAAGGCGCTTTTATATTACTCAGTGCTGATTATCGTATTGCCTGTAAAGGTAATTTTAAAATAGGATTAAACGAAGTTGCCATCGGCATGACCATGCACAGTGCAGGTATAGAAATGGCCAGAGCAAGAATTCCAAATAATTACTTAAACCGCTCGTTATTTAATGCAGAAATTTTTGATCCTGAAACGGCTGTATTAGCTGGGTTTGTAGATCAACTGGCTGAACCGAGTGAATTAATGGCAACGGCAACGGCTGTCGCTAAGCAAATGCAACAACTTAACATGCGTGCTCATCACGAAACTAAGCTAAAAGAAAGAGCACCTATGCTTGCCGCGCTAGACGCTGCAATTGAAGCAGACTTAACCAGCGTTAAATTTGGCTAGTATTTAACCTCAGTTCGGGATAAGCAATATCACACAACAACCCTATTTTAGCGACTTCCTTCGTTATTTTTACGACCAATAGCTAGCTATTGGGTACGTAAAAATGCCTTACTAGCCCTTAAACTAGCATCATTGTGTACTCTAAAATAGGTAATATTAATAATTTCATAAAGTTATGATATTCATTATCCCGAGTTGAGGTTATTTAATCTTCTTAGAAAAATTAAAACGCGATTTATTTTTAAATAAACCGCGTTTTTTATGCTTAACCTTAATCTAGCTTGAATCCACTTAAGCCTACTTAAGTTGATTCAAGGTGTAATACACTTTATTAACCGAGGTATTTTCAGACTTCTTATTCTGTAAGCCAGCAAAATCTACCACCACTATTTTGTCGGTTGTTAATGGCAAATCAAAGTTTATCGTTTTCTGATTATTTGCCAACGTAATATTTGTTGGTTTCAGTGGTTTTTCATTATGTTTATCAGAGCCATACCTGTCGGTAAATTTATAGTTGTATTCATGAATATCAAACGACTTGGCATTCACTGATTTAGCACTAAGCGGTTCAGTAAAAGTAAGCGAAAACCCTGTTTTAGTGAGTTTCATATCCAATAATTCAAACGGCATTTCACCATTCCAAACCACTTTTTCTAAACCAAAAGGTTTATCACCTTTTGAACCCCAGCCTCTAGCCGTTTGCCCAACCCATAATTGACCTACTTGATCGAACTTAAGGCGAATATTGCCACTTTGAAAACCGTCAATAAAGTTAAGAACAGCACCTTGATAAGTACCATTAACTTCATCTAAAATCACACGAAATATATTGGATTGAGTTTGATCACCAATAAATATTTGCTCTGCAAACGGTCCAAATTTTCCTTTGGTTACATCCCATTCAGGGTTCCCCGGAGAATTGGCCACTTCAACATGAGGGATCCATACAACCGGCTTTTCTCGCATTTTATCGAACATGTCATAGTTGTTTCGATTTTCTTTAATCTTATCGAAATCAAAATTTGGATTATCTAACAAAGAAACCGGATGACCATAAAATTTATCTTTTTGTAATAAGTGCAATTTAGATGTTTCTACCCAATCTCCTTGATTATCGGTAAAAAACAACTCATCTTTCGGACTAATACCAACACCAGCAGGCGAACGTAAGCCTGAAGCATAAGGAATAAATTCTCCTTCTTTAGTTACCTGATACGCCCAACCTCTATAACCACCAGAACTATCCATTGCACCTAATGCTAGAGCATCTGGTGTGCCGTGACCTAAGTTAAGCGTTCCGTAGTAATTACCTTCTTTATCTTTAACTGGCGCAAAATTAAACTCGTGATAATTATCGTGAAAGCTCCACTGATTCGCCAACGTAATATAATCGTCAGCAACGCCATCGTTATCTGTATCAACTAAACGAGTCATTTCTGGCTTATGCCCAACAATTATACTGCCATCTTCGTCGCACATCAGCCCGGCAGGCTCATGTAAGCCGTCAGCAAACTTACTCCACTTACCTTTAGCTAATTTCCAAACGTCACCAAAACGTGTCGCAACAAAAACTTCATTCTGTTTGTTAACATCTAAACCGGTAGCATGAAAACGCACATTATCAGGCGTTGCCACCGTTTCAATGGAATAACCTTTTGGTGCATAAGTGGTTTTGTTATCAGCCATTGCTGAAGCACTAAATATACTTGCAACGATTAAACTACAAGTAATGATATTTTTTTTAAACTTCATAGGATGATTACTCCGCAACTGATATCAAAAGGTTATGTTTTTGGCCTGGTTTCATCGCTAATTCCCATTGCCCATTTTTAATATCGCCGCTATTGCTTGAAAACGACAAGTTATGTTTTGTTGGTAAGCTAAACTGAACCATTTCACTTTTTCCTGAAATAAGTTGATAACTTAATGCTAGTTGTTTATTCGCTTGTGGTGAGGCTTTTACCGAAAAAATCTGTTCCCCTAACTGATAGCGAAACTCAGGATTTCCCTTGCGGTTATATTTTATAAAACGACAATCAGTAGATTTAACATGGCTAATATTTTCAGGTGAATGAAAAGCCCAATCTCCCAATATCACACTACCATCGCGTCCACGATCTTCTACATTGGGCCCTACATTAATCATATCGCCGGTCCACAAACCCGCAACAGCACATTCACTAGTACTAAAAGCGTAATTAATTTTTTCAGGGTAACCTACTGTGATTGAACGCACAGGTAAATTAACGGTTCGTTTACGTACGACTTTTATCTCATTTTCCGCTTTAATGTTTACTGTAGCTTTATTTAGAAAGTTTTTTCCAGCTGTAGATAACGCAAATAACTTTTCCGTCAGCTTTTCATCAGAAACAAATAGTTTAAAATTACGGTTAATATCTGGATTGGTTTCTGCTGTTGAAAACCTAAATTTAAATTTATGTTGTCCACTTTTTAATGGCCAAACGTTTTGCATCCAGTCACGCGATGCTGCTTTAATGACTTTGCCATCAATTTGCACTTCCAGCGGCTCATCATGCGTCATACCAAATAAGTTAAAACTCGCATCTTTTGCGGTAAACAAATCGCCTTCAAATTCAATAATGTAGTTTTTAACTTCCGGTAAAGAAAAGTCCATTAAGTTATTAGGAAGTTTGCCTGATTTTTTAACAACAAGTTTATCCACGTTAGCAAAGCTAGCTTTTGTATCTTCTTCAATATGATAAATTTTGTAGGTTAAATTTCTCAACCCTTCTTTGCGTGACAAAACATAAGCAACAATATCTTTTAGCTGCTGTTCTGAGTATGCATGTTCAAAGGGTGGCATACCTGCTTTAGCAAAACCTTTTTTTACATTGACTAAAATATCATCTGCTGATTCACCGTGTACCCATTTCTCATCTTTAAGATTAAATCCGGCTCCACCTGTTAGCTTTTTATTGTGACAACTCGCACAAGTTTTTTCGTATAACTCTTTACCATTTTCAAGATCAGCCGTATATCCAAATGATGAACTTAGCCCGAATATACTGGCAATCATAAAAGTGTATATTTTGCTATTTCGTAAACTCATTTTAAAACTCATAGTAACCTCCTTAAAATAATCTTTAAAGAACATCCATATATATCAGGAACCCTTAAAAGTAAGCGCTTTCATATTACAGAAATAAAATATAAAAAATATATAAAAAACAGATAAAGTTACCATTAAATGATTAAACATTAT
>Ga0209395_1006252_pt1 | contig 12981 bp, 11 predicted proteins | sample GOMGulsemesocosm_3_FD_184635 | JGI IMG/M metagenome (GOLD analysis project Ga0209395, IMG submission 184635) | Methane-oxidizing microbial communities from mesocosms in the Gulf of Mexico - GOM9D Gulf of Mexico (SPAdes) (version 2) | ecosystem: Environmental > Aquatic > Marine > Cold seeps... | reverse complement strand
ATCAAATTGCTCTGGGTTCATCACTAATTGCATACAGCAGTTATCAACGATCATCTCTGTTGATTCAATTTCAGGGTAACGTAGGGCAACTTCTCTTGCTACTTTCAGAAATAAGCCTGAAGTCGACTTTAAAATGTTTGCTTTATGAACAGCAGTAACTTTCTTACGACCTTCTTTGCGTGCGGTTTCATAAGCGAATGTTAATATTTTTTCAGCTCCTTCACGGGTAACAATACTCATTGCTTGCGCCTCAGTACCATCTTCAGAGGTAACTTGACCAGCACCAGAGTACATACCTTGAGTGTTTTCACGTACTGTTAGAATATCAATGTTTTCATAGCGAGCTTTAGTACCCTTAAATGATAATACAGGGCGTAAATTAGCATATAACTTAAATTGTTTACGTAAGGTTACGTTAATTGAAGTAAAACCCTCACCTACAGGAGTCGTTAATGGTCCTTTTAAAGTGACTTTGTTTTTTTCGATAAGTTTTATTGTTTCTTCTGGTACTAATTCACCGTGCTTCTCCAAAGCAGTTAAGCCCGCGTCAGCAAATTCATAGTCAAAATCACAACCTGCTTTATCTAATACTTTAATCGTTGCTTCTATAATGCTTGGGCCGATACCGTCGCCTGGGATTACCGTGATGGTTTGTTTAGTCATTAAGTTCACCTTGTCGTAATACTTTGGAAGTGTAGTCGTTAATTTGTTTTAGCCAAGCAACGACATACAATAAGTTACATTGAGTAATGTATAGCTAAGGAAAATTACTCAACTAAAGCTGAACGACCCAGTGGTCTGCTCAGTGCTTTGTTGGTGCATTTTATATCATGACAATGCCATGTATGCGAGCTTGAAAGTTTTTATTTGTAGCCTCAAAACACAGTGGCATTTAAGAGGCTTGGTAATATAACAAGTGATAGTAGAGTGTTACTTACCCTGTATCAATCTGACTTTAGTCTATAGAAGGGAGTTTTTTCCAATATTATATCATTTAGTCTAAGAAAGTGATCTCTTAGTGAGAGCTTTAAGGCTAAGAGACAAGCCATTGATTGCAAAGAATAGTTGTTCGGGGGGATGTGCTCCTGCATTCTCTTATAAGCTATATCCATGTAGTGTTTTTGTTAAAATCAATAACGCAGAATATAAGGCTTAAAACTCGCCCTTCGGGAAAGTATAGGCATCATGATAAAGTCACAAAATTTGTTTGATGTAGAATAGCTATGTCTAAACATATTTTGCTTGTTCTCAAATCCCCAATGTCGTTCTAAGTGGTCACTTCTTTAGATGGATTGTTGTTAAGGTGATTTTTAATAATTCCCCATTGTTCAGGGTAATTATTACCTAAACCAATTTCTTTAAGCATTCCATTGACGAATAGCAAGAAGGTGCACTCATCTTGTGTGGTGATGCCATCAGACTTGACGTGTTGAGTACGATAGAACATGACTTGATAATAAACTTCGTCAACCGTTCTTGCCTCAGTGATATCAGGGCTTCCTAGTTGAGATAGCGCTTGGTCAAAGGTGAATTTTTCTAACTTTACCTTCGCAATAAATTGTCTATTATAAGTTTCTCTATCTCTCCATTTCATTTGATCTGGGCTGTCATCATAAAAGGTAACAACAAGGGCAACAAAAATGCCATAAATAGAGAGCGCGAGTAAAATTCGGCCAATTACTTTTTTATTCATAGTCTTTAATCTTTCTGCAATTAGTTTCTTTCAGCGGTTATGGGAATTATATTACCATTAATTCCATAAGCTGGTGAAGCAGTTGTTAAGCGGATGTCTTTTAAGTTAAAGCCTAGCGGGATATCTTGTTTTAACGTTAGCAGTTTTCTGGCTAAATCCATCTGTTCTATGCTTTGAGTTAGCTTTACCGCGAGTGACTTTTTTATATCTGTGGCGTTAAGTATGCCTTTTATTGAGCCGTACTCATTAAGTAATTTAGCGGCATTGACTTGACCAATACCGCTTACCCCTTCAATTTTATTGGTGTTATCACCTGTTAAGGTCCAAAAATCGATTAATTGTGAAGACTTAACAGCAAATTTATTTTGTACATGCTCTTCATCGAGATAACGGCGATTAAAGTAATCATATAGGTGGATGTTAGGGCTAAGTAAAGACAAAAAGCCCTTGTCAGTTGAAATAATGGTAACTTTTTGACCATGAAGCGCCATTTTTACCGCTAAAGTAGCAATGAGATCATCCGCTTCATCTTCTTCTGAAGTTAAAGAATCAACACCTTGTTCCATAAAGGCATCTTGAATGTCAGATAATTTATCGGCAAGGTGTTCCGGCATCTTTTTACGGCCTTTTTTATAGCCTTCAAAGAGCTGATATCGCCAACAGGGTTGTTGACTATCAAACACTGCCAGAGCATGAGTTGGTTCATGCTGGTTAATTATTTTAACAAGTGCATTTACGCTAGTATTCTGTGTATTAAAAAGCACCTGCTTTTGTGTACTCGGAGATAATTCGTCATTTTCATGCTGCTTTATTTGAGTGAAGGGGCGCTCTTGTACGGCATAAATACGACGAATTAAATTTAAAGCATCAATTAAGATTAAATGAGCTGACAAGACTTAATCCTCAATAACTTTATAACAAGGAATATATTTACTTCCGGGCAGCTTCATACGTTGCTGCTCAACAAATGAAGCAAGTAGTTTATCCATTAAAGCCATTATTCTTTTATCTCCGGATATTTCAAAAGGTCCATGTTTTCGGATTGCTTTTATACCACCGGACTTTACATTACCTGCAACAATGCCAGAAAAGGCTCTGCGCAAATTAGCCGCGAGTTCGGCAGTTTCTAATTGATTGTGAATGGTTAAGTCAGCCATATTTTCATGGGTAGGTTCAAAAGGGTGCTGAAAATCATCCTCGATAATAAGTGACCAATTAAAGTGGTAAGCATCACCGGTTGTTTTTCTGTGTGCTAATACCATATCTAGTCCATTTTTCATTACCTGTGCAACTTTAACAGCATCATCCACTACTATTTTGTATAGTGACTGGGCTTTCTTTCCCAATGTCGCCCCAATGAATGTATCTATCTCATTAAAGTAATCAATGGCACTTGCTGGTCCTGTCAAAATAATAGGTAACTGTTGCTCTTTATTTTTCTCATTAAGCATGATTCCTAAAATATAAAGTAGTTCTTCGGCTGTTCCTGCCCCACCAGGAAAAATAATAATACCATGGGACATACGCACAAATGCCTCTAAACGCTTTTCAATATCAGGCATGATCACTAGTTCGTTTACTATTGGATTTGGTGGCTCAGCTGCAATGATGCTCGGTTCAGTTAACCCAATATAACGCCCACTTTTAATACGCTGTTTTGCGTGACCTATAGTTGCCCCCTTCATCGGGCCCTTCATTGCGCCAGGACCACAACCGGTACAAATGTTAAAACCACGTAAGCCAAGCTGATAACCTACATCTTTTGTATACTTGTATTCGCTATGCTTAATTGAGTGACCGCCCCAGCAAGTGACTAAGTTTGGCTCTGTTTCTGGCAAGATAGCGTTGGCATTTCTTAATATATCAAAAGTTGCGTCGGTAATGCCTTCTGAGTTAATTGGCATGGTTTTATAGCGACTACTAAGAAAGAGAATATCGCGTAAAACAGCAGAAAGGTGTTCTTTGATACCTCGAATTATTTTGTCATCAACAAAGGCATCTGTTGGTGGATTTGTTAATTCGATCTTAACACCGCGCTCTCGCCTTAATACTTCAATTTGAAAGGACTGATACTTTTGATAGATCTCTTCAGCATCATCAGTATTAGAACCGGCATTTAGCACAGCAAGAGAACAATTTCTATAGAGATTAAATAAGGTGCTACTCGCAGATTGTTGAAGTTGATCTACTTCTTTTTGTGAAAGCAAGTTCATATTGCCAACGGGATTGATTTGAGTACGCATAATTCACTCCTTTACGGATAAGGGCGACTTTATTTAGGGTCATAACAAAGTATAGAATTGACAGGCTTTACTATAACCCCGTGAAAGTAGCTTTTTATAAAAACTACTTTTGGTAAATAACTTGATTTTTGCCATTGTTTTTTGCTTTATACATTGCTTGGTCAGCACGCTCAAAAGCAATATGAATGTTATCGTCAGTTTTTATATGAGTAGCGCCTATTGATAAGGTGATACTAACTTTATCGCTTTTAAACTTAAAAGGTAGTCGAGCGATAAATTTGTTAAGCATGTTAAGTTCTTTGGTTAATTCTTTCTCTGGGGTTTGAGAGTAAATTAATACAAACTCCTCACCACCATAACGCGCAACAAAAGCACCTTTACTGACATGCTTTGCAATGGTTGTGGCAATAACTTGCAGGGTTTTATCACCCGCAGTGTGACCATAGCTATCATTAATTTGTTTAAAGTTATCTATATCAAGTACAACGATGGCAAGTTGGAACGGCTTGTGGTGAAACCGTACCATGGCTTTAGCAAAGTAATCATCAAAAGCAGCTCTGTTGGCAAGTTTTGTTAAGGCATCTTGCATACTTTTTCTTTGTTGTTCGACAAGCTTATCTTCAAAAACTTTACTTTGCTGTTCAAGTAGTTCAACTTTCGCGGACATATCGTTGAGCTTATCAGCTAATTTTTGATGATTTTGTTGCTCAAATTTTGATTTTTGATCTAATGTACTGGCAATAAACTGTAGTTTTTCGTTGATGTCTTCTTTAACTTGGTTCAGTGAAAGTGCTTTTTCAACCGTACCTGTCATATCAATCAGTTGTTCTTGTAACTTAAGATTAATTTTGTCATTTGCACTTTGAGATTTCTTTTGTGTAACAATCGTATCTTTTACAGCGCTTTGCACTGTTGATAGTGTTGCGCTTAGATTAGTTAAAAAGCTTTTAGCGCTATCTTGTTCATCTTTAAAATCAGCAACAATGACATCAAATATATCGATGAAGTGTTTTAATACTTTTTCATTTGATCTATCTGCCAATAGCTTTTTCTTAATGGCGAGTAAATCGTTTGTGTGAGTTTTTGATAAAGGTAAAGTGCTTAGTGAAAAAGTTATTTTTTCTATAACTTCAATATCAATAATTGCAGAGATACTATCATTTGAGTGTTTAACCTCAGTAGAGGTAATTGGTGGAGCCTGCAAAATTCCCTGCTTAGGCACACCATCTTTTGCTTTTAGGGCATAATCATATAAGGTCAATAATTGACTTAATAAAGGGATATATTGAATTAAGGCATCTTTGCTCTTTTTTGTACCCGTCAATAATGAACGAAGATCTCTACGTAAGTTATCCGGTAAGCCGTTTATTTTTTGTAAGTTTGTCCCAGCTTGTATAAATTGCTCGTGCATATGAGCAATATTAGTTTCATTGGTTACGCTATGCTGTTGCAATAATTTAGATATGGTGGAAATTTTGGCTTCAATATCGGCAATGGGAGCTGATTTGGTAAATAGGTTTCGTAATTGCGCCAAGCGATTATCTAATTCAAGGTCAATGCCTTTGGAGATTAGGCTCAATTTGCTAATAAACTGGATGAGCAGTGTTGATTGCAGATTAAAATCATTCTCTAGTGAACTACGTGACTCAATTGCGGTATCGAGTTTTCTTTTTAGTGCAACTAGTTGCTTTTTGGCAACAGAACTGTCATTCATAAAACCAATTTATCCTTAACGTGGGATGATTAATATGTCTATTACAAAGAGTATTGTTATTTACTTTTTAGATTTTTTACTTTCATCATATTAATCAGATTATGACTCTCTCTTTGCCTTTAGTATAAGACAATTTATAACATAAAAGTGTTATTTATCAGCTTAAAGGGCGAAAAAAAGTAGTTTTCATGGTTATGTGCAAATTTTTCATAGTATTAAGTATTTTTTCGTTGTTAAAATAGTGCAGATCAAAAGTAACAAATTAAAATTTTAAATATGAGAAAGTTTCTGTACGTATTCAATAAAAAAATTAAATTAATAATAGCAATATCTTTATTTTTTGCACAACTAATATCTGCTCAAGCTAGCGTGAAAGTTGATATAAATATAGAGCAGCCAGAGCATCACCTAGCGCAAGTACAATTAAAATTTGAAACGAGTAAAGCAAAGCAAGTAAATTTTTATTTACCTACTTGGCGTACAGGGCGTTATACAACATTAAACTTGGCAAATGGTATTAGAGAATTTAAAGCCAAAGATAGCGAAGGGAATGAACTGAGCTGGCATAAAGTTGATAAACATACATGGCAGGTAAGTGGTACCCAAGGTAAAGCCATTTATTTAAGCTATCAAATATATGCAAATGAATTAGCAAAAAGAACTCGGCATATTGATGATAGCCATGCTTTTTTAGATAGTTCAGCCGTTGTTATGTACACTAAAACAAGCCGCTCTCAAGAGCATACTATACAGTTAAGTGTACCTAAATTATGGAAAAGCCATTCAGGTTTAGTTCAAGGTGAAAATAGTCATCAGTTCATAGCGAATAATTACGATCAACTAGTTGACTCCCCAATTGAAACGGGCATTAATGAACATCATTACTTCAGTATAGATAAAAGAAAATATGAGCTAGTTATCTGGGGTGAAGGGAATTTTGATAGCAAAAAAATGCTAGAAGATTTACAAGTATTAGTACAACAAAGCAAACATGTTTGGCAGGGGTATCCATTTAAGCGTTATGTCTTTATGGTGCATGCCACCAGTGGTGCAAGAGGAGCTACTGAACATGTAAACTCCACTATTATTCAGCGCTCACGCTTTAAATTTTCAGAGCGAAAAGATTACTTAGGTTTTATTACCACTGCAGCTCATGAATTTGTCCATACTTGGAATGTGAAGCAGTATCGCCCACAGGGTATTGTGCCTTACGATTACCAGCAAGAAAACTATTCAAACTTATTATGGCTAGTCGAGGGCTCGACTAGCTACCTACAGTATCAATTGTTATTGCGCGGTAACTTAATGACTACCAGCGAATTTTTTACTGCCCTTGCTAAACGTATTACATTGCATATGCATAAGCCGGGGCAGGCAAGCCAAAGTATTGCTCAGGCGAGTTTTGATGCATGGATAAGCGAGGGAGGCGACTACGGAAATAACCACAGTGTTAATATTTATTCTGAAGGCTTTTTAGCTTCTTGGTTACTTGATTTTGACATTCTTGATAAAACAGACTTGGCCAAAAGTTATCGTAATGTACATAACCAGCTTTATCAACAATACCGTTTACCACTCGGTTATAAAGAAGCTGATGTACTTGAGATAGTAGAACAAGTAAGCGGGGAAAAGTATCAAACGTGGTGGCAGGAGAATATTCACGGTAAAACAAAAATAGATTTTAATCGATTGCTTGCAAAAGCCGGTCTTAAGATGAGTTATGCAAAAGCAGGTAATGATAAATCAGGTAATAAACCTAAAGCCTGGGCAGGAATTAAGACCACAGATGGCAAGCATGGGTTAGTTATCACCTCGCTAGAGAAAAATAGCCCAGCATGGCATGGTGGCTTAACGACAGGAGATGTGATTGTTGCGGTAAATGGTTTACGAATAAATGATAAAGATCTTTCAAATCGTCTAAATGATTTTAAGCCCAAGCAATCGGTTACATTTACATATTTTCGACGAGATAAGCTACAAACAACTACATTAAAACTTGCTGAAATTGCCAAGAATAAACTGAAAATAATTCCTCTTGCTAAAGTAAGCTCTGATCAAAAAGCCTTTTTCAAGGCATGGACAGGGATAGACTTTCCTAAAAATAAGTAGTGATGGGGAAATTATGTAAACGTTAAATCGGTGATGTTTTCTTGTTTTAACGTTTACAATGATGAGAGTGTTAAGTCGTTATTATTGGCGCAATGTTCTTGCAAAGGGTGCTTGTTCAATATGACTACTTCTAAATGGATTAATATCTAAGCCACCGCGTCTGGTATAGCGAGCAAAAACAGTTAACGACTCAAGCTGACAAAATTCCTGTAAATCACAATAAATTCTTTCAACACACTGCTCATGAAACTCATTATGCTGTCTAAAGGAAATTAAATACTCTAATAGAACGGCATGGTTTATGGCATTACCACGATAGTGAATGTAGACACTTGCCCAGTCAGGCTGATTGGTTATTAAACAATTAGATTTTAATAAGTGGCTAACCAAATGTTCCTCTACTTGAGTACTAGCCTCTTTGTCTTGAGCATTATTTAGCAGTTGAGCATTATATTGGTAATCATCAATGCTGATATCTTCACTATCAATGCATAAACAATTTTCTGCATTTTTTATTATATCTAGGGCAGGGCAGTGATCAACACCAAATAGGCTAACCTTTGCTGGCGAGCCTGCAATGTTTGATAAGTCTTTAGTTAGAATATTTTCAACCTCTTTGATACTGACAAAGCGTGTTTGATTAAAGCTATTCAAATAGAGTTTAAACGATTTTGACTCAACTATGTTTTTACTGGTGCAAGCAAAGCGAAATTCAGCAACAGCGACTACTGGTTTGCCTTTATCATTGAGCCACGAAAGTTCATATCCATACCAGACATCCTCCCCAATAAAGGGTAAATTGCTTTGATCTAGTGCTAAATCGTCTCTATTTAAACTTCTTGGTACTCCTTGCAGTAAATCTGCGGTATATTCGCTGCAATATTGTGTACTTTTACCAAGAGTTAATTTGCTGAGTTCTGTGGCATTTTGATAATTGGTCATAAATTTTTCAGTAGTGAGCTAATATCTTGCTATTTTAAAGGATCTTTTCTTCATATGACATCTACAAATCAAACTTTAGCTGATGAACTTTTAAATTTCAGTCGTGACTTTAGTAAACAACATAATGAGCAATTTGGTCATTTACCTATAATAGAGCGGGATGAACAGTGGCCATCATCTTGTGAGCAGGGGCCTCATAACGACAGTCACAATTATTGGCAACCAGTCTTGATACATAATGAGAAAGAAAAAGTGGTAGAGGCGCTTTCATTTGCTAATGTTGAATCTGCATTAAACCTGGAATTACATCAGGATGTTAAGACTTATTTTACCACTATTTTTAGTAGCGATATTGAAGCGAAGTGTGATGAGGGAAAGTTGTCACTTTTATTTGCCTGGAATCGTGAAGATTTTGACCGACTGCAGGAGAATATTATTGGTCATATTTTAATGAAACAAAGATTAAAACAAACTGAAACAGTGTTTTTTGCAGTAACTGATGAAGAAGATATGATTATCTCTATTGATAATGCCAGCGGTGAGGTGTGGGTTGAACGTGTTGGTTGTAAACCACATAAAAAACTTAGTAACTCATTGGCAAGTTTTATCGCTCAACTGACACCATTTAGTTAAAGGTGTAAACTTAGTTAATGATAACCAATGGTTAGTCGTATCAATACAGTTATTTCGACTGCTTTAGTTGCTCAGTTAAGTTATTTATGAGCAACTTCATTTCAGAAAGCTCTTTTCTCATCCCTGTTAACTCCTGCTCCAATGATTGTTCAATTATCTTCTTCACCGCGCCATTTTCAAGTAAAGAATCCAATAATGCCGAAGTGTCACTTGTTGATGTTTTTTTGCTAGCTTGTTCATCTTGCGGACTTTTTGCGGCAATGAAATCTGGTTGATGTTGCCAATTTTTAAGTGTGTTTATAATCGTAGCCAATGGGGCTCGTTGAGTTAACTTTGCCTTTACTAAAGCAACGGTTGGTTTTTTACCTGCATTTGCAAGTTGATTGGCACAGATTAAAATTTCATCAATAGTTGTCATTTTGCTTATGGCCTAAAAAGAATTAATTAATTTAACTATATTTTAGCTAATATAACTAAAAAAGTCTGCAACAACATTAGCCCCTATTGTTTAAGTTAATAAATTCAATGCCTTACCTTTTTGGCTTGCTTTTTGTATTCATAACTTGTGAATTATTATAAAAATTACATTTTATCTTTAGGGAATTTGACATGAAAAAATCATTAATAGCTTTACTTATCGCTGCACCATTAGCTATGACATTATCTGGTTGCGTTATTAAAATAAATGATGACGGCGTTGATCACGGCTTTATCAGTGATAGTGAAGACCGTACTTATAAAAATCGTAAGAATATTTCCAAAGTGCAACTAGGTGCGTCTTTTATGGATATGCAAGAAAAATTAGGTGTCGCTGATTTTTCTGAAACTTTTTCTGACGGAGCAGACACTGTACGTGTTTTGTATTACCGCACTCAACGTAAACATAAAGATGGCTTAACCACTAAAGATGAGTGTACCTTTTTACAATTTATTAATGGTAAGTTAGTTGAAACCGGTAATGGTGGAGAGTTTTCTAAAACAACGAAAGTTAAAGAAAGCTAAACTTGAAAAGGCATTGCTACTGAAATACCTCGCCTTGCGAGGTATTTTTTTATCTAAACACTTTTGCTATTTTGACAAGTCTCTAATTAATAATATTTGACCTGTTTTAAATTATGCTGATATGGTGGGGGATATACCCATGACACATTCAAAATGTATATTGAACTATCACAGGTAATAAAATTAAACATAATCCACCGCAAGAGTAGGAGTAGATAATGAGTGAGACTGTTTCAGTAGAAAGCGATGTTGATAACCATTCCAATCAAGCTGTTAATATTAGAGCCACTTATTTAAGTGCCCATGAGCTGAAGCTAGCCTCTTCACTTTTGTATCAAGCTTATCATGACGATCCGGTATTTTTAGATATCTTTAATAGCGAAAAAGAAGATTATGAACAGCGCCTTCGTGGAGCTATAAGAGAAGAGCTCAATGCTTTTTGGCAAGCAAAACAGCCGATGATTGGTTTGTACCTCGGAGAAACCATGGTTGGTGTTGCATGCATTAATAGCCCAGATGAAACACTCTCTAGTGATCGTTTTTGGCATTGGCGTCTTAAGATGTTACTTAATGCTGGTTACTTTAGTACCAAGCAAATGATGAAAAAAGAGCAGACCGTACTGTCTGCTGTTCCTTTGAAGGTTTTTCACTTTCTGTCTTTTATTGCAATTCACCCTCTGCATCAGCATCACGGTTTTGGTCATTACTTAATGGCTGCTGTTAATACCGTGCTTGATGAACACCCTGATAGTGAAGGTGTAGCTGTTTATGCCACCTCTGAAAAATTTAAAGATTTTTTTAATAATGTTGATTATCAAACGGTAGAAGAAGTAACTGTGGGTAATGTAGGTGGGGCAGTAATGGTTCATTACAGAAATTCAGCAAATTGAAGGACATAAATTACCTTATTTAAGGCTATAGCTACTGCAAAACCCTACAATTCCCAAATCCCTTATAAAATAGCACTGACAAAGTGCTATTTTTTTTGTAAGACATATCTTACATGGTTGTGAGATATCTTGGCAATGATTGCTAATATACTGAAGTTGTTCGCTCCATCCTTTTGATTTTATGGAGTTATTTTTTTACACTCTAAATTACAATCTATTTACAAATGAAGCTTTCTTGTTAATAGCCTTCGAAACCTCTAGTTTGAGTGTATTATTAACCATGTCAGGAAGACAAGGAGCAGGGGGCTTCAGCATTACTTGTAATGCAACTAGGGAAGAAAAAGTTACTAAGAAGGATTCATAGTAACTTAAGGACTTACTGAGGACAGTAATTACTTAAGGATAGAGTTTAGAAAATAGGATGCAGTGGATGCAATTCAAGGAAGATGTCAGTACGGATGCTCGCGTAATGGTAAAAGGAAAACCTGAAGCAGGATGCTTTAATTTTAAATAAGGCTTTGGTGTTATTTAAAATAGGGTTTAACAAGGAGGCTTTAAGGACGAAGTCTAGGGGTAGGATGCCGCTATGGATGATATGAACATGGATGTGGCTTGGTGAGGATAACCAAGGTCAGGAAGACAGTAGTTATGGATTGCTACTACAGGGAGTAGTTAACTAAGGAAAGTTAATTTCAGGATGAATAACAAGGAATAGTTTTAAAGGATGTTACTGTCAGGAAGACACTAATTACGGATGATTAAATGGGATGTTTGAAAGCAACCCAAAATGGAAATGAGTGGACTCATAATGGATTTACTAAGGATAGTTATTCAAGGAAGAAATGAGATCATTAAATATGGGTGCAGGACGCGCCATATAAGCTAGATACAGAAATGCGACTCTATGAGTCGCATTTTTTATTTATGGCACTTCCCCTAAACTAGTTAAATATTTCAACAGCTAAAACAAACAATTACTCTGTTATTAATCAGCTCTACTCATTAATGTCATTTGTTTTAATTATAATAATTAACTCTTTTGCTTCTTGGGGGAGATTCTATTATTACTACAGTAAACTGAATGTAGGGATCGTGTGAAGAATGTTAGAATTATTGGCTAATCTATCAAAAAAACTGCAGCCACTTCGTAAACTTAGTTATTTTTTGCTGACTATCTTAGTGGTAGGGATTGTAATATATCTTCAGCTACCTACTTCGAGTCAACAAGGCAGTAGTTCTTATGCTATTTTTAGTTTTGTTGCGTGTATATGGTTATTATTATTTAACTTATTACTTTCCATTTTTGATAATGTTCCAAGGCTTGATAAGCAAATTTCAAAGTTTAAACTATTAAAAATTAAAATTCAGCGATATATGTATCAGCTATTGGCTGTTTTGTTTGTGGGTTTAACTTTAGTGATAATATTTTTAACCGTACGCATGTTGAGAATATAATATTAACGAATTATCAATGCGTTAATTATCACTGTGCTTGAAATGAAGCTATTAAAAAGCCCAGAGTATTTTATTACTCTGGGCTTTACTTTATCTACGACTTCACTAACGTGAATTTATTGCTTATTAATTACAACCTGCTAATGACTAGACGTACGCCGCCAAACTCACCATCAAGTGTAATGTAGTTCCAATGCTCATTAGGTTTTAATTCAACGATAATGCTGTCAAAGTTACCATCGCCATTAGCATAACCATCATTTGATTGCGCTGTAGGCCAGCCACCAGCTTTAAAGATAA
>Ga0209395_1006250_pt1 | contig 12987 bp, 11 predicted proteins | sample GOMGulsemesocosm_3_FD_184635 | JGI IMG/M metagenome (GOLD analysis project Ga0209395, IMG submission 184635) | Methane-oxidizing microbial communities from mesocosms in the Gulf of Mexico - GOM9D Gulf of Mexico (SPAdes) (version 2) | ecosystem: Environmental > Aquatic > Marine > Cold seeps... | reverse complement strand
CATATTGCTTCAGGTCTTATTAAACGTGACGATAAAAATATTGCTACGTTAGCTAACGCTTGGCACTCTGCACAACATATTGGTAAAGCTGCGGGTTATTATGGTGAATTAGCCAAAATGACAAGTAGTGCAAAGCATTACCGTAAGCAAGGTATGTTGTTAAAACAAGATGAACAGTTTGCGAAAGCAATTGTTGCATTCGATAAAGCTCTTGAGCTTGGCGTTAAAAACCAAGGTAACATTCACGCTAGTATTGCAGAATCGTATTTCTACCTTGAGAAATACAAGAAAGCATACGCGGCTATTCAAAAAGCAATGAAAGACCCTAGTGCACGTAGATCTGCCAAGAGTTGGAAAAGCTTTATTGTTGATACAGCGAGAAGAAAAAACGTTACTATTTAATATCTGCTAATTTAGTAGAATAAATACTGTAATGACAAAAACCAGCATATCTTATGAAGATATAGCTGGTTTTTTTTTGTTTAAAATTTACTATGTATGAAATTTTTAATAGTACTTGCGGGTCTATTTAAAAAGTCATACCAATTGCATTAAGTTAGTGATTTTGTTGTGCGTAGGATAAATAAATCAGGGCAAGGCGTTTGATTGAGTAATAGCTCGCTATTGGGATTGAAAGTAACGCTGTCTTGGATTATTTTAACCAGCACAAGTGGGTAATAATTTAATGAAATTGGTATTATATAACTAAATCTCAATGATAGGGTCCGTTGACCCTTCGCGGTTAAATTTTGTTTGAGATAAAAGTTTTTTATTCGCGGCGAGTAGTATGTAGCCTAGTCACTCTAAGCAAATACTACGCAACAAAGAGTAAAGCACTTTTAGCCGAATCATTCGGACAGCGTTTGTTGGACATTTTACGGCGTTATGCCTTATTATGTGGAAAAACCACATGACAAAGGCTCTGCCTTGTATAAATACCCAACAAACGGCTGCAAAAATAATCTCGAAAGATCAACCGACCCAAATGAGATACACCTAAATTAAGTACAATTTAAAGGAAATACATCATGAATATAATTAAGAAATCATCAGCAGCAGCATTAATGGGCTTACTTGCTTTTAGTCTATTCACTAGTAACATAGCGAAAGCTGAGTTGAATCCGTTTGCAGCCAATGAATTAGTTACTATTGTATCTGACCACGGCGATGGAAAATGTGGTGAAGGTAAAACTAAAGATGCTAAAAAAGGAAAATGTGGTGAAGGTAAATGTGGCGAAGGTAAAATGAAAAGTGCCAAAAAAGGCAAGTGTGGTGAAGGGAAATGTGGCGAAGCTAAAATGAAAAGTGCCAAAAAAGGCAAATGTGGTGAAGGGAAATGTGGCGAAGGTAAAATGAAAAGTGCCAAGAAAGGCAAGTGTGGTGAAGGGAAATGTGGCGAGGGTAAAATGAAAAATGCCAAAAAAGGTAAGTGTGGTGAAGGCAAGTGTGGCGAAGGTAAAACGAAAGAAAAGAGTAAAAAATGTGGTGGTTAATTTATTAACACATTGCTAACTAATTCAAGAAAGACGGGCTGATGCCCGTTTTTCGTTATTGGGCTAGTTAATAGCGGCTCTTATCAAGTAAAAATAACTATGTTTGCCTATACTGTAACAAAGGCTTGTACAAATTCGAGGTATTTATGAACACTTCAACTAGGCTCAGCCGTTACCTTACACAACGAAGTATTGCTTACCAAGAGATTGGACACTTTCACAGTAATAGTTCAATTGGCACAGCAATAACAGCTAACATATCTTTAAAGCAAATTGCCAAAGCTGTGCTATTGAAGAACCATGAAGATAAAAGATTAATGGCTATACTACCAGCGTCTCATAAAATCAAACTGTCAGCGCTTAATGATAATTTACATGGTAGTTTTAGTTTAATGACCGAGGAAGACGTATATCAAATTTTCTCTGATTGCAATCAAGGTGCAGTGCCTCCCGCTGCTGACGCTTATAATTTGAGTATGATTTGCGAACGTGAGTTAGATCAATTGACGGAGGTATATCTTGAATCAGGCGATCATGAGACTCTACTTTGTGTTCGGCAAAGCGACTTTAAAACATTAATGAAATCTGGAAAGCACCTTCACTTTAGCCAAGAAGTATTTCACTAACAGTTATGTAAGCAAATAGCTTAGAGTGTATAATGGCGCTATTGTACTTATGTATTGGATATTACCGTGAATAATAATGATGTTTTACGCAAGTTGCGTTATACCTTTAATTTTAATGATAAACAAATGGTAGCTATCTTTGCCTCTGCGGGTGAAACAGTTAGCCGTGAGGAAGTGAGTCAGTGGCTTAAAAAGGACACTGACAGTGATTTTGTTGCCTTATTTGATGTCAAATTAGCTATGTTTTTAAATGGCTTTATCAATGAAAAACGTGGAAAAAAACCGGGTGCTCTGGCAATACCAGAAAAGCGTTTATCGAATAATATTATTTTGACTAAACTCAAAATAGCACTAAACCTTCAAGCTGAAGAAATAATTTCATTATTGGCAACCGTTGATTTTAGGATCAGTAAGCCTGAGTTGAGTGCTTTTTCACGAAAAGTTGGTCATCAGCATTACCGTGAATGTAAAGATCAAGTCATGAGAAATCTTTTACACGCTATAGATAAGGCATACCATGTTGCAAGAACCGTGAAAACCAGCAAGCCAAATCAAAGCAACCCTAAGGAAAATACGGCTAATTCAAAGCCTAGTCATGGCAATAAGGGACATGCTAAAAAGAAAAGCACTAAACCAGCACCGTCATCTCCATGGGTGGAAGGGGCAAGGCCTAATGCAAGCAATGTCTATGTAAATCCAAAGAGTATTACTGAGCCTAAGCGTCAGCGTCTTAAGTTAACGAAGTAAAACCTCTGTTGGCATGTTAATTATACATTAGTGCTAACTTCACGTTACATTTTAATTATTCTGTTACCTAATTGATCAAAGATAACCCTATATACTCAAATAATTATAGGGTAAAATCCGCGGTAAATTAGCTATCAATATTAAAAATGTATATGAATATATTAGTTGTTGATGATAATAAAGTTGTTCAAGAAAAACTCGCAGCACTTATCATTTCACAGGGACATAATGTAGACCTCGCTATTAACGGTTTGGACGCATTAGGAAAAGCTCAACAAGGAAATTACCAATTGTATGTCATCGATCATTTAATGCCGTTGATGAATGGTGTACAGCTAACTAAAAATCTAAAAGGAAATCAGTTATCATCCTCAGTTCCCGTTATTTTTATGACGACTCAAGGAACACAAACTCTTAAAGCAATACCTGAATTTACTCTTTTTGATAAGGTGATTGATAAACCAATTGAAGAAAAAAGGTTTCTTACTATTTTATCTGAATTAGAAGACGCTAACTTTGTGAGTCAAGCCAGACAAGTTAATGGGTAATATTGCTTAATCAACCATTTTATCGCTATATAAAGTGAGTAAATTGTTTTATGCTCAGCATATCTATCTATTAATTTACTTTCAAAAACCAGTGTTTCACGGTTTAACTTATTATTATGAATAAAATACAGCAAGAAAAGCTTATAAAAGCGATCCATACCATTCCAAACTATCCTGTAGAAGGTGTCATGTTTCGTGATGTTACTAGCTTACTTGAAGACGCAGAGTCTTTTAAGCTAGTAATGCAGTTATTAGAAAATAAGTATAAAGATAAAGGGTTTACTAAGATAGTTGGCACCGAAGCTCGTGGTTTTCTTTTTGGTGCGCCCTTAGCTTTAGCTTTAAATATTGGTTTTATTCCGGTGAGAAAACCTGGAAAACTCCCTCGTCCCACTCACTCTCAAGCTTACCAGTTAGAGTATGGTGAAGATATTCTAGAAATTCATCAGGATGCACTCACACCAGAAGATAATGTCCTAATAATTGATGATCTATTAGCAACGGGTGGAACAATTGAAGCGACGACTAAATTAATTCGTCGTCTAGGAGCTAATGTGCAAGACGCAGGTTTTGTTATCTCATTACCCGATCTAGGTGGCGAAAAACGCATTTCAGCGCTAAATATCACTCCTTTCTCTTTGATACAGTTTCAAGGCGAATAGTTTGTCCAAATATCCAAAAGTAATTTAATATGAGTTATCAAGTCCTAGCAAGAAAATGGCGCCCAAAGAACTTTCAGCAATTGATGGGACAAGAACATGTTGTTAATGTGCTTGTAAACGCTTTATCTCAAAAACGCTTGCATCATGCCTACCTTTTTACGGGTACACGAGGGGTAGGTAAAACCACCATTGCACGAATTTTTGCTAAAAGCTTAAATTGTGAAATTGGCATTACCGATAAACCTTGCGGGCAATGTGATGCTTGTATTGATATTGACCAAGGTCGATTTGTTGATCTATTAGAAATAGATGCAGCATCTAAAACCAAGGTAGATGATACCCGTGAGATTCTTGATAATGTTCAATATGCACCGAGCAGAGGCCGTTTTAAGGTTTACCTAATTGATGAAGTACATATGTTATCTCGTCATAGTTTTAATGCTTTATTGAAGACCTTAGAAGAGCCTCCTGAACATGTAAAATTCATTCTAGCCACTACAGATCCGCAAAAACTTCCTATTACCGTATTGTCGCGTTGCTTACAGTTTCACCTTAAAGCATTAACCGTCAACCAAATAGAAGATAAGCTCAGTGAAATATTATCTCAGGAGCAAGTAACTCACGAGCAAGGTTGCCTGACTTTGTTAGCGAAAGCAGCTCGTGGCAGTATGAGAGATTCTTTAAGCCTAACAGATCAAGCCATTGCTCAAGGGCAGGGGAATATTAGTTTAACGAATATTCAACAGATGCTTGGTGGCATAGATCAAAATTGGTGTTATCAAATTATCATTGCTTTGTTAAAGCAAGATAGCCATGAGTTAATGGCTTTATCTCAAGAGATTGCCTCTTATGCACCAAGTTATAGTCGTTTATTTGCAGAATTAATTCAGCTATTTCATCAAATTGCTTTGATGCAAATAGTTGAGCAGCATTTTGATTTACCTGCAGACTTGTTAGTGTTATTGAAAAAATTTAGTAAAGCGATGTCTGCTGAAGATGTGCAACTTTATTATCAAATCAGTCTCAATGGTAGAAAAGACTTACCTTACGCTTTTGATGAACAAGCCGCTTTTGACATGACATTGTTACGTTTATTTGCTTTTAAGCCGATGCAAAAGCCTGTCATTGAATCAATGCCAGATCATAGTGAGAATACTCCTCAGGTTAACTTCGATGAAGTCAGCTTTATTAGACCTGCTGAAACAACGACACATCAAGCTGAAATGGACACAACCTCAGTTGAAGAGAGTGTTACAGAGACCGTTTCAGAACAAGTTGTCGATGCTGCTCTAGATGAAGTATTTGTTGATGTGGATAATATTCAACACACTGAATTAGATGAGCAGATGCTTGCCATAGAACAGCAAGCGGAACAACTTAGTCAAGACCAAGACCAAGACAGTCAGTTAAGTCAGAACTTAGTTTCTCAAGAAGTACCTTTAGTTGCCCCTCCGGTGGAACAAGAAACGCCGATAGTCAATGACCAGCAAGTTCCTCCTAGCCATATGGCTAATGAACAAGCAGGGCCGCTTAGTATCAATAGTCCGGTTGGATCGGTGTTGGCAACGAGAAATATGCTGCGTAGTCGAAAAAAAGAGTTGGAAAAGCAAACAAAAAAGTCCAATGACGCAGCTCTGCGTCAATCTAATAAGGGCGAGAGTGATGAAAACACGCTAAACACGACTGTTGATCCCAAAGTATCGGCAACTGAAAGTTTAGTATTAACGCCAGAGCCAAAAGAGGCGTTTCATCAAGATAATATTGATCCCGCTACCATAACAAAAGCGAATCAAGTTGATAAGTGGGCGCATATGATTGATACAATGCAGCTCACCGCACGTATTCGTCAATTAGCGATACATGCAACTATTAGTGAAGATTCTACTGATGATAATTTAATTCTTAAGTTAGATAAGGCGACTAGACATTTAAGTACAGAAGTTGCCCATCAACAACTGCAAAGCTCTATTTCTGAGTTCTTATCAAGACAAATTACCGTTACCCTCGATATTGTTGATGAAACGGTTGCAGATCCTTATCAAATTCAAGGTCAAATTAATGATAAACGACTTGTGTATGCTAAAAACTTAATAAAAGAAGATGCTGTTGTCATCGCTTTACAAAATACATTTCAAGCAAACTTAAATGAAGACAGTATTTCACCACGCCAGTAGCAAAATAGTTTGTGACAGCTTTACCCAGAGTTAATGTTCAAAACTTGCTTGCTTTAGGGTAAAATGAATAAATAATTTATAAAATAGTTAATCTAGTAATATTGGAGAAAGATTATGATGAAAGGCGGAATGGGCAACTTAATGAAACAAGCCCAACAAATGCAAGCCAAAATGGCTAAAGCGCAAGAAGAATTAGCACATATGGAAGTTGTTGGTGAAGCCGGTGCTGGTATGGTTAAAGTAACGATGACAGGTAGTCATAGTGTTCGTCGTGTCGAGCTTGATGAAAGCTTAATGGACGATGATAAAGACATGATTGAAGATTTACTTGCTGCTGCAGTAAATGATGCTGTACGTCGTGTTGAAGAACAAAATAAGGATAAAATGGGCGCACTTACTGGCGGTATGCAATTACCACCAGGTATGAAAATGCCGTTTTAAGTTGTTTTTCAACTTGCATAAAAAAGCTCAAGGCATTGCTTGAGCTTTTTTGTTTCTACAGAAAAATATCAGTGATCTTTATGTAGAACGACTGAAAATTTGGTTAAGGTATGCAGCTGCGCCAAGCAGACCCGGCTGACTTTCAGTTATTATATAAGTTGGTGTACTTTTATTAATATGGGACATACGGCCCTTAGCTTCAAATCTTGCTCTAAAGCCACTTTCTTTTACATAGTCGACAAATCTAGGTACTATGCCCCCCGCAACATATACTCCACCAAGTGAGCCGGTGGTTAATGCTAAGTTTCCTGAAAAACTACCCAAATTTTTACAAAACTGCGACAGTGCCTGTACGCATAGTGGACAAGTCCCCGCGATTGCATGTGTACTAATATCTTTAGCAGTAAGTTTAGTTACTTGAGTTAGGGCAGTCTCTTCATTATTGATTACCACAAGCGCTTGATATATCTGCTCTAAGCCATAACCAGAAAGAAGCTGTTCATAAGAGATACGTTTTTTTGTTTTCATTAACTCCTGAAATATCTTTACGTCAAGTTCATCAATGGGCGCAAAATCAGTATGCCCACCTTCACCACCTATACAGTGCCAGTTGTCATCAATATTCACCAAGTTAGCAACCCCAAGACCTGTCCCTGGACCGCATACTGCAATTGGTGCTTTATCAACTGACTCACCTTGGCCAATTTTTACTTTTTGTTGATCATTTAGCAATGGAATGGCCATGGCAATGGCGGTGTAATCGTTTATAAGCGTTAAGCTATTTAATTTTAGCTCTTCTTTTAGCTGCTTTTGCGAAAACTTCCATGGCAAATTTGTCATGGATATTGAGTCAGTATCAACAGGGCATGCTATTGCTAGGCAAGCATTAACCTGGGCAGTTAGTAAATGTTTTTCCTCTAAATAGTGATGAATAACATTACTTAAGTGGGGGAAGTCTTGACACTGATAGGTTTCAATTTCATTGATGTTATTGTGCTGATCAGTGATTGCTAACCTGATATTAGTGCCACCTATATCAGCGACTAAATTAATTTCTTGAGTATCTTGTGAATTCATCATCTGGTTTGTTACTTCTCGTTCAATGTGTATATTTTAAATTTACTAGCCGTCGCGTTAGGTTTTGCTAATAACTGAGTCTCTGTTAATCAGTGTTGGCTCAAAAAAATGTGTAATCGATATATCCTTTTGTTGATAGATATTTTTTAGCACCAACTTTGCCGCCATATGGCCCATTGAATTTACAGGGTTATCTATAGTGGTCAGTTTAGGGTAGGTATGACGAGCAAAAATAATATTATCAAAGCCTATAATTGATAGATCTTTAGGTAAGGTAAAGCCCTGCTCTCTGGCATAGGTAATTGCACCTGAAGCCATCTCATCATTGGCACAAATTAATGCGCTAAACTCCTGCTTACTACCAATAAAGTTTTTTAAGCCATCACTGCCACCCGTTTCTTTAAAGTCGCCTTCAAAATATAAGGTGTCAGTAAAAGGTATATTGTTTTTAGATAATGCGCGTTTATGTCCTGCCAAACGGTCTTTTGAATCGCCTTTAAATTGCGGTCCGGCAATGTAAGCAATGGCTGAATGACCTTGCTCTATAACTGACTGGGTTGCTAGGAAACCACCTAACTCATTGTTTAAGCTAATACAACGGTCACTGATCTCATCAACAAGACGACTCATTAAATAAACAGGTGTGCTGCCTTTGCATAGCTCAATAAGGTAATCATCACTGACTGCTTCAACGTGCAAGATAATGGCATCGCAGTTTCTACTGATTAGAAATTCAACACCGTCTTTTTCCTTATCTTCTTCACTATGACCTGTGGTTATAATGACATGTTTACCTGCGGCTCTTAATTCAGACTCTATACCTGCCATCATTTGACCAAAAAAGGGACCGTGTAACTCGGACACTAAAATACCAACACTATTACTTCTATTCGAAGCAAGCGATTGCGCAATAGAATTTGGACGATAACCAAGTTCAGCCATAGCATCTAAAACTTTTTGACGTGTTTTATCGCTAACCCGTGAGTTTTTATTTATCACCCGTGAAACGGTTGCTAAAGAAACACTCGCTAGTTTTGAAACTTCGTATATTGTCGCCATGTTATTCCTAAGTAGTGCAATCTAGTTGTAAAAGTACATTGAATTGTAACGGCAAAATTCTAGCATGTTTTACCAATATATTAACTAGTCGCCGTGTTTAATTCAGCTTGGATATTAACGACTTTTGTCTCTGTTAATGTATAGTTCCGCATCACCCAAGCTACGGCAAAAGAGCCTAAGGCCGGAAGCACGGTAAACGATAACAATAATCCTTGTTTAGTCGCGTCACTTTGCTCTATATCGGCTTGGTAACCGTAAAAAGTTAATAACCAGCCAGCAAGTGCCCCACCAATTGCTATACCCATCTTAATAAAAAATATTACACCTGAATAAACTAAACCAGTGACTCTAATACCTGTTTTTTTATGACCGTAGTCAATAGTGTCAGCCATTTTTGCCCACAGCAATGGCGAGGCCATATCAAGGAAGAACTTCCAGGCGATGAAGGCGATAAAGGCGATAACAATTTGATCAGGTGATATAAAGAAGCTTATTAGGCAGATTAACGCAGCAATACTTTGCAGCGCTATATAGGCTTTAATTTTACAAACGCGCTTAGCGAGAGGTTGGGCTACCGCACAGCCTACCATACTGGCAATGACGCCTAAAGTAAGGAAGGAGGTGATTAAATCTTCACGGCCAAGGAAATACTTAACGTAATATACTGCCAATGTAAGGCGCAGCACTTGTCCTGTGAGTAAATATAAAGCAGCAAGGCACAATATGCGCCATTGATCATTTTTCCACAATGATTGTAGATTTTCTTTCATTGATGAATCTTGATTTTCAGGAGGTTTTACTCGCTCTTTTGTACCTAAAAAGCATAACAGAAATAAGGCTACGCCCAAGCTACTCATCGCGATCATGGTAAATTGATAACCCTTTGCGGTATCACCTTGGCCGAACCACTCAACCATAGGCATAGTTGCAGACGCTACAATGACACCACCTAACATACCAAAAACAAAACGATATGATTGTACCGTAACTCGCTCTTTAGCATCAGCGGTGATCACGCCGCCTAAACCACAATAGGGAATGTTAATCGCCGTATAAGCGATCATCAGCAGGGTATAAGTCACAAAAGCATAAATGACTTTATTATTTCCTGTTAAATCAGGTGTGGTGAAGGCGAGTATACTAATTAGTGCAAAAGGCAGAGCTAACCAAAGCAGGTAAGGGCGAAACTGCCCCCACTTGGTGCGCGTTTTATCAGTTAAGTTGCCCATAAGTGGATCGGTAACTGCATCTATTATTCGTACAAATAGAAACATAGTACCAACCACAGCAGGAGATAAACCAACAACATCAGTGTAAAACAATAACAGGAACATCATCACTGTTTGAAAAATAATATTACTAGCAGTATCACCTAAACCATAAGCAATTTTCTCTCTAACACTAATCATCAATATCAATCTCTTTATTTACTAATTGCTTATTAAGCTAGGCATACACTACAGAGTGTTATGCGTTAAGCTACACTAAAAGGGCTCTACGTTGACTTAATTCATCACCAATTTGTTGGTTTTCTTTGCTTGTTAATGGATAAAAAATCATTAACGCAGCACCTGCAAAAGCGAAAGCAGCGGGTATCCAACTCATCAGTAATTGCATGCCCGGTAAAGACGCTTCAACCGTAGCTTTATCCATGCCATCGTAGCCATAACCAGCAAGTACAACCAATACCAATGCGCCAGCAAAACCGCTACCTGTTTTTTGCACAAAAGTGCCTGCTGAATAAATAAGACCTGTTGCTCGTCGACCATTTTTCCATTCAGAGTAGTCGGCAGAATCGCCTAACATGGTGAAGAACAATGTTGGCATTATAGCGGCAAAAAATTCAGCGCTAAAACCTAAGATAAATATCGCATTCAGATCACCTCTAGGTACCCAATAAAAGGCACCAGTGAGTATACCGCTTAGGATGAGTGAAATAATAAACAGATTACGTTTACCGAACTTACTTGATAGGTAGCTTGTTGATAATGCACCCAATATTGAAGCTGATAATAAAACTATAAAATAGGTACCAGCTAGAAGTTCGTCACCTACGTGATACTTGAAATAGTAGGCGATGGTGCCATATTTTATGCCATTAAATAGCATAGTTAAAAAACCAATACCAAGTAGTATTAACCAAGGTTTATTGGTTAATAAATCAACCATGTCTCTTTGTGTACCACTCATATCATCAGGGGTGTTTTTAATTAACTTTTTGATGAGTACCCACATAGAAGCAATGACTATGACAAAAAATAGTCCACTGTAAATATTTCGGTAGTAGAAAAATAATGTTGTTGCTAAAAGGGGTAAAATAATAAAAGGTAGGTTTTTACCTAAATCGGTTAGCTCTGCTTTTAAATTGCTTGATTCATCAATCGTAGATGAAACACGCTCTTTAGTACTTGCAAAGGTTATTAGCATTAATACTATTAGCATAGCAGCAAATAAATACATGCTGTATTGATAACCCATCGCATCATTGCCATCACCAAAATAAGCAACTAAATCAGGTAAAAAGCCCATTACCAGTAAACCACCTGCAAATGCACCGGCAAAGCGGTAGCCAGATAAACTGGTGCGCTCGGTATCACTTGGTGTAATAACGCCCATTAATGCTGAATAAGGGACATTATTTACCGTGTATGCCAGTGTTAAACCGATATAAGTTATATAAGCATAAACAAGTTTTCCGGTATAACTTAAATCAGGCGTAGTGAAACTTAATACCATGAACAAGGCTAAAAACGGGGTTGACCATAATATCCAAGGACGAAATTTACCCCATTTAGTAGTGGTTCTATCGGCTATCATACCCATTATGATGTCAGTTACACCATCCGTTAAACGCACTACTAAAAATAACATGGCAGCAGCAGCAGCAGTTAAGCCGAAAGTATCAGTATAAAACACTGCTAAGTAAGCCAAAGCACCACGCCAGACCAAATTGGCTGCGGCATCGCCCATGGCGTAACCTACTTTTTCATAAAAGGGTAATTTAGTCATTTTGGTTCCAGTTATTTATGTTCAACATTAGCTTTATCTATTTGTTATTAATGCTTTATAGGCAAGTCCGCTGGCTTTAACTGTTCTTACTTGGGTATCGTAATCTACATGAACAATGCCAAAGCGTTTTAAATACCCTTCAGCCCATTCAAAGTTGTCCATTAAACTCCAAGCAAAATACCCTTTAACCTCTACACCTTGCATCATGGCGTCATTAACTGCATTCAAGTGTTGTTGATAATAATCTACTCTATCTTGATCGTTGACGACACCATCAATCATCTCATCAGCCATCGCAGCACCATTCTCGGTGATATAAACAGGTGGCAGTGTGTATTTTTCATTAAGAGAAACTAATAACTCTGTAAATGCTTTGGGATAAATCTCCCAACCAATATCGGTAAGTGGCGCTGGCGGATCTATTTGAAAAAAGTTCTCCTCAGCATCGGCTCGGTAAATTGCACGGGTATAAAAATTTACCCCTAAAAAATCCATGTGATGTGAAATGATAGCCATATCACCTTCAAGAATTTCTGGGTGATTTTCTTTAGGTAATTCTGCCATTATTTCAGGATAACAACCGTCAAATAAAGGTTTTATGTACCACTGGTTGAAATAATCATCAGCAAATGATGCTGCTTTCACATCGGCTTCTGAATTAGATTCAGGATAACAAGGGGTAAAATTTAGCACGATACCATTTTGGCTATTAGGGCTATTCTTTGCTAGTACTTGCATCGCTAAACCATGGGCCAGTAATAAATGGTGAGCAGCTTTTTTACCAAATTCTTTGCCGACAATGCCCGGTGCGTGAATACCCGCTTCATAACCTAAAAATGCGCTACAAAAAGGTTCATTCAGCGTAGCGTAGGCATAAACTCTATCACCAAAAGCTTTTGAAATAAGGTCGGCATAGTCTTGAAATTTATAGGCAGTTTCTCTATTTAACCAACCACCTTGATCTTCAAGGTGCTGTGGTAGGTCCCAATGATAAAGTGTGACAAAAGCTTTAATGTTACGACGCTGCAATTCGTTTAAAATATCAAGATAGAAATTAACACCTTCTTGATTTAATTCTCCAGACTCGGTGATAACTCGAGGCCAAGATATTGAAAGTCGGTAAGCGTCTACACCTAAAGATTCAATTAAAT
>Ga0209395_1006244_pt1 | contig 12994 bp, 10 predicted proteins | sample GOMGulsemesocosm_3_FD_184635 | JGI IMG/M metagenome (GOLD analysis project Ga0209395, IMG submission 184635) | Methane-oxidizing microbial communities from mesocosms in the Gulf of Mexico - GOM9D Gulf of Mexico (SPAdes) (version 2) | ecosystem: Environmental > Aquatic > Marine > Cold seeps... | reverse complement strand
CAACTGCATTGGTTATTGAAAACGATAAAATTCCACCTGTTGAAATTATCGAAAAAATTGCTACAGCTTGTGGGGTGTCTGCTGACAAACTGACTATTATTGTTACTCCAACAAGTAGTTTGGCTGGTGGCGTTCAAGTCGTTGGTAGAGTTTTAGAAGTCGCTATGCATAAGGCTCATGAATTACATTTCCCATTAGAGAATATTATTGATGGTACTGGTAGTGCACCTATTTGTCCTCCGCATCCTGATTTTGTAAAAGCGATGGGCAGAACTAATGATGCTATTTTATTTGCAGGACAAGTACATTTATTTGTTAAAGGTAGTGATGAAGATGCTGAGAAATTAGCAAAAGAATTACCTAGTTCAACTTCAAAAGACTACGGCAAGCCATTTGCTGAAATTTTTAAAGCCTGTAACTATGATTTCTTTAAAATAGATGGCATGTTATTTAGTCCAGCAAGCGTGATCGTAACAGCTGTTGACTCAGGTAAAAGTTTTAGAGCAGGTAAGTTAGATAATGCCTTATTAGATCAATCATTTGGTTTGTAAAATTAAGAAAAGATAGTTTTCACACAGAGACACAGGGCACAGAGAAAAGAGTTATAAAAGGCTCTTCTCAGTGACTTTGTGTGAGTTTTTTTGCTTTTCTTGTTTGTGTTTTAAATAATTTATTGAGGTTTAGTTCTTGGGTCGAATAGCAATTTTTACTGATGATCCTGGCTGGCATGGTAAACAATTACGTCAAGCATTCGCAAATAAGGGGTATAGCTGTGATTATGTTTCTCTTACCGAATGTGAATTTAGCCTCGACTCAACAGAAGTACCCATTTTAATACCTGGGTTTGAGTCTACTTTGCCTGATGCGGTATTTGTCAGAGGTGTCCCAGGTGGCACATTGCAAGAAGTTGTGTTTTATTTGGATGTTTTGCACTGCTTAAAAGCAATGGGCATACCTGTTTACAATGATGGCTATGCAATTGAAAAAAGTGTAGATAAAGGTAGAACAAGTTTCTTGTTAAATAATGCAGATATAAATACGCCAGTAACTTGGATATTAAAAGATCGGATTAAAGCCCTACAAATTGCCGAAAATGAATTAAAGCAAGGGCGACAATTAATTAGTAAGCCTATTTTTGGGTCTCAAGGGGAAGGGGTTCGGCGAATTGAGAAAATGACTGATTTGTTTTGGTTGACCAGTAGTAACGGTGTTTATTATTTACAACGTTTTATTGAGTGTGAAGGCCAAGGTTATTCTGATATTCGTGTATTTATTGTGGCAGGTAAGGCTATTGCAGCTATGAAACGCAGTGGTAAATCATGGCTAAATAATGTGGCCCGTGGTGCTAGTTGTGAAAAAGTAGAGCTAAACACTGAATTATCAACTATTGCAATAGGTGCCGCGCAAGCATTATCAATGGATTATGCAGGGGTTGATGTTATAAAGGATTCAGGCGGTTGTTATAGTATTATCGAGGTTAATAGTATTCCTGCATGGAAAGGCTTAGAAAGTGTTTGTGATTTGAATGTCGCGGACATTTTAGTGGAGGATTTATTGGGCCGTTATCTACAAAGTGACGTTGTTAATATTGAGCGAGCTGTATCATGATTACACAAGAGCAACTGATAGATCTATATAAAGAGGCCTGTATTTGCGATGTGCAAGCATTTAAACCGGGAAATGTTAGTGTCTATAATGAAGGGCATGATATGACGGTTGATGATTTCATACTGAGTGCGGAGGTTAGTGCGGTTGCAATAGCTAATACAGCCTATTCACTGGGTGAGAAAGTTTATTACGCAGTAAAGGCTACAAGGGAAGCAGTTGGCTGTAATACTAATCTGGGGATTATTTTATTATGTGCACCATTATGTCAGGCGGCTTACCAGCAGGAAGAAGATCAGAGTTTAAGAGAGTCACTGGCAATTGTATTAAATAATACAACTATAGAAGATGCTGATTGGACCTTTAAAGCAATAACACTTGCAGCTCCTGGAGGTTTGGGTGAGTCGAGTGAACAAGATGTAAGTGAGCATGCTGCTGTTACGCTAGTTCAAGCAATGGAAATTGCAAGTGAAAAAGATAGAATTGCGAAGCAATACACAACAATTTATAAAGATATTTTTGAATTTGCGGTTTTAAGGTATAATGATGCCTTCGTTAAGTTTGATGATCGGGCTTGGGCTGCTAGCACTGTATTTACAGGGTTATTAAGTACTATTCCTGATAGTCATATAGAACGCAAATATAGCGATAAGTACTCAGGATGGGTACGTAAGCAGATTATTACAGTCGACGATGCTTTGTTGAATACCGATGATCCTGAGCAATTAATACCTATACTACATGAAGTAGATAGGGCGTTTAAGGATAAGAGTATTAACCCTGGCACTACGGCCGACCTGACGGTGGCGACAGTATTGATAATTTTAATGGAAGCATTTTCTGTTAGGTGTACTAGCTAATGCAGTAATGGAATGGTAAAATATTTTGAGACAATTTTTGTCTTTTTAACACTTTATTAATAATAGGATCAAGCTCAAATGGCTAAAATTAACAACTTACGCGTAGGCGAATCTTTAAACGGTGACGGAAACGAAGTTGCTCACATCGATTTAATGATGGGACCTCGTGGTTCAGCTGCAGAGTCTGCTTTCGCAAACTGCTTAACAAACAACAAAGACGGTTTTTCTAGTCTTCTAGCTGTTGTTGCTCCTAACCTTATGGTTAAGCCTGCAACTGTTATGTTCAACAAAGTAACAATCAAAGGTTCTAAGCAAGCTGTTCAAATGTTTGGACCAGCACAACGTGGTGTTGCAATGGCTGTTGCTGACTGTGTTGAAGACGGAACTATCCCAGCTGATGAAGCTGATGACTTATTCATTTCTGTTGGTGTATTCATTCACTGGATGGCAGAAGATGATGCAGCTATTGAGAAAAACAACTACGATGCTGTTAAAGCATCTATCAAAAATGCTGTAGCTGGAACTCCAACTGCAGCTGAAGTTGTTGCTGCTAAAGCAACTTCTGAGCATCCATTTGCTGCAAACAAAGTATAATTAATAAATTATATAATGTTTAAAAAAAGCCCTAGCATTTTGCTGGGGCTTTTTTTTGCCTTTTTGATTTGTAAACATAAAAAGCAATACTCTCAGGAAATTTGATAACCGTTTTTTTTAAGCGTTTAATTCTTCTAGTATTTTTCCGTCAATCTCTCCCGAGTGAAGAGCGCTTGCAACAAGTGCCTGTTGAATGCCAATTTTTTTCAGATTAATTAAATCTTGTTTGTGACGAACCCCCCCAGCAGCTATAAAGTTTTTAGAAGGGTGGTTTTTGCAAAAAAAATGTAATTTTTCCATATCTGGTCCAGAATTTTTACCCACTCTATCTAAAGTCATAATAATAATATCTGTAGGCCAAAGATTAGGTGAATTAAGTAATTCTTTAGGCCCAACATAACCTTGAGATGGAAAAAAATCCAAGGATAAAAGGTGGTTTTTTAAGATCTTGTTAATATTATTAAAATATTTAGGGTTTTGGCTCTCAGAGCCAAGTATTAGTCTATACTTGTTATCAGTAATTACTGATAATTTCTCGGGATTAATTCCTTTATCCACCCAGAATTCAATTGACGAATAGTTTTTAATGACTGTATCAATGATATTTTGATTGTTACCCGAGCCAGTAATTGCATTTATATCTGCAATATAGATGTTTTTAAATGGAAAAATGCTTAAAAATCCATCAATAATATCTAAAATTGTACTGGAACGAGATAAATTAGATTTTATTGGTTTGTAGGCTTTTCGTTGCCCCTGTTTTGCGGCCACGACTAGCCCGTCTTGTAGGTCAATTACTGGGATTATATTCATTACTGTATTTTCTCATAAATGATTTAACTTTTGCCAGATGAAGCCGATAATAGCAACATTACTAAGAAATCAATTAAATATACTGTGATTAACGAATATTTAATTTTATAAAGATTTAGAAGCCTATTAATATTATTGGTGAAAAGAATGAAAATAAAAGCAAAATTAACAACTGGGTCTTTGTTAATGGCTCTTGTTCCAGTTGTTGTAATGGCAAGTATGTTGGGCTGGATGGCTGTAGACTCATCACGTGACACAGTTAAAAAGCTAGCTATGGAGCATTTAGTTTCAATTAGAGAAACTAATAAAGCTTCAATTGAGAGGTATTTTGAACATATTAATAAACAGTCTTTGACATATGCAAATGACAGGATGATTATTGATGCTATGCACGGTTTTAAGAAATCAGTTAATGCTTTGGAAGAACAGTCAGACTCAATTAATACTGCTGTGATAAAGAAGCAGTTAGCTAATTATTATACAGGCCAGTTTGAAGCAGAATACAGTAAGAAAAATCATAGTAAATCAATTTCCACTGAAAAATTATTAGATCAACTTGATCCAACGGCAGCTTATTTACAATATTTATATATACAAAAAAACCCTAACTCATTAGGGAATAAGAATAAATTAAATGCAGCAAATGATGATAGCGAATACAGTAAAGTGCACGCTTTGTATCATAAGCATATTGATGATTTTTTAGAAAAGTTTGGCTATTATGATGTTTTTTTAATTGATTCAGATTCGGGTCGTGTTATTTATTCTGTATTTAAAGAACTAGATTATGCAACTTCGTTAATTAATGGGGCTTATTCTAACTCTGGATTAGCAAAGGCTTTTCAACGCGCTAATAACAGTAACCAGACAGAAACTTTTTTGGAAGATTTTAACCCTTATTTACCTTCATACGATGGGCCGGCATCTTTTATAGCAACACCTATTTTTGATCAAGGTAAAAAAATAGGGGTATTAGTATTCCAGATGCCGATTGATGAGATTAATCATATTATGACTAATCATCAGCAATGGAAAGCTGCTGGAATGGGCATTTCTGGGGAGTCTTATATTGTTGGTTCTGACTTTAAAACACGTAGTTTAAGTCGTTTTTTAATTGAAGATAGTAAGGCGTATATTACAGCCTTGACTGATGCGGGTGTTTCTAGCGATATAATTAACCAGATTAAAATAAAGGAAACCAATATTGGCTTACAACCAGTCAATAGTAGAGGTGCAAAAGAGGCTATTTCTGGGCAAGCAGGAGAAGCAATATTTGATGATTACCGTAATGTCTCTGTTCTTTCCGCGTATGCTCCTTTAAATATCCAAGGTGTAAAGTGGGCGATTTTAACAGAAATTGATGAAGAAGAAGCTTATGCGCCCGCTCATGCTTTAGAGTTAAAAATTATTAAATATGCAATTATTACTGTTGTTATTGTGGGAATAATTGCTGGCATTATAGGGATTTTATTTGCCAATATTTTATCAAAACCTATGGTAGTAATCGCAAATGCTATGAAGGGGATTTCTGAGGGAGAGGCTGATTTAACACAAAGGTTAGATGATAGTCATAATGATGAAATTGGCGATATAGCACATTACTTTAATACTTTTGTACTTCGTATTCATGATGTTATCTCAGATGTGTCGCAACGAAGTGTACAGCTTGCAGCGGCTTCAGAAGAAGTATCTGTTACAGCAGTACAAACGCTAGGTAATGTTAATGATCAACAAATGCAGATAGAACAAGTAGCTGCTGCGATGAATGAAATGACTGCTACAGTCCATGATGTTGCAAAAAATGCAAGCCAAGCGGCAGAAGAAGCTAAACGAGGAGATCAAGAAACTCAAGCGGGTGGACATGTTATTGAAAGTTCAATTGATGCAATCAATCAATTAAATGGTAATATTTCTTCAGCAGCTCAAACAGTGACAACTTTAGAGCAAGATGGGCAGTCAATTGGCTCTGTGCTTGATGTTATTAGGGGGATTGCTGAACAGACTAATTTGTTGGCGCTTAATGCAGCCATTGAAGCAGCAAGAGCTGGGGAGCAAGGCCGAGGATTTGCTGTAGTGGCAGATGAAGTAAGAACACTAGCAAGTAGAACGCAAGATTCAACAGCTGAAATTCAAACAATGATTGAAAAACTTCAACATGGTACAAAAGACAGTGCCCATGCAATGGATGCAAGTGTCAAATTAGCTGAAGATGCGGTAGAAAGAGCGCATGGTGGTACAGATGCCTTACATAAAATAACTGATGCGATTGGAAGAATTGATGATATGGCAGCACAAATTGCTAGTGCATCAGAAGAACAATCGGCAGTAGCTGAAGAAATCAATAGAAATATCACAGCTATTAGTGATTCAGCACGAGATACGGTTACAGCAAGCACAGAGTCTTCCCATGCTGGGGAAGAAATGGCAGCATTGGCTTCAGAGTTAAATGGTCTTGTTAACCAGTTTAAAGTATAAGGGTTGAATGAGTAGAGGCTAGTATCAAAGTATTAATTTTTGAATATATAACTGGCGGCGGCTTGTCTCAGGAAGAGATACCTGCATCATTAGCTAGAGAAGGGATGTTAATGATGCAGGCTATTATTGATGAATTAACTGATAATTCATCAATTTTAATAACTGTTTTATTAGATTATCGGTTTAAAAATATTCAACTACCAAGCAATATAACAATTGTTTTTGTGCATAAAAACCAATGTGTTTATCAGTTGTTGCCAGGTTTACTAGATGCTGTTGATTTTATTTGGCCTATTGCTCCTGAAATGGATGGAGAGCTAGAAAAAGTCACAAAATTAATTGAGCAAGAAAATGTAGCTTTACTTAATTCATCGTTATCAGCGATTTCTATTTGTAGTGATAAATTAGCAACAAGCAATAGACTAAAAGAAAAAGGCCTTGATGTTGTTGATAGTATTCAGTGGGATCAATTTTTACAGAACTATCCTGCGCCATGGGTGCTTAAGTCAAAGTATGGAGTAGGCTGTCTAGATAATTATTTTATTGCTAATAAAGAAGAGCTAATTAAAATAAGTCAGCAGATCAACAACAAAATGGACTATATTATTCAACCTTATATTAAGGGTGAAGTATTAAGTTTGTCTTGTTTGTTTAAACAAGGAAAAGCTTGGTTGCTATGCTGTAATAAGCAGGATGTTATTCTTAATGAAAGAACGTTTGAGTTAAAAGCTTGTATTGTAAATATAAGTGACGAAAATAATATTATTTATCAAAATATTATTGATCAAATTGCAAGTAGCATTCCTGGTTTATTTGCTTATGTAGGGATTGATATAATTCAAGCTGAAAATAATGTCCCTATGATTTTAGAGATCAATCCTCGTCTTACAACTTCATATGTAGGGATTAATCAAGCTATTGGCTATAATGTAGCCAACGCTGTCATTGAAATGTCACAAAACGACCCCATCATTAGAAAAACAGCGAATATACAGATTTCAGTATCAATTTAGATGACTGAATTCTTTTTATATCTATCATTTCTAAAAATCAATTTCAAATAAAAGGAAGTTTAATGCCGCAATGCATTATTGGCTGGGATATTGGGGGCGCGCATGTTAAAGCGGCTGTACTTGATTCTAATAGTTCGGTTTTAAATGTTTTTCAAACTCCTTGTCCATTGTGGCAAGGTATCGAATATTTAAATCAAGCTGTAGAAGCTATACTCAAGAAAATTCCAGATAGTAATTACAAGCATGTAATTACTATGACAGGGGAATTGGTTGATCTTTTCGAAAATAGAGATCAAGGCGTTGCAGAAATTATCAAAGCAATGCAAGAAAACTTACCAGGAAAGGAACTTGTTATTTATGCTGGTTTAAATGGTTTTTTAAAACCTGATGTAATTTTAGATAAACACTATGAATCTATTGCATCTGCAAATTGGCTGGCAAGCGCTTCTTTTGCTGCGAGTAAATTAAGCGCGGGGCTTTTTATTGATATAGGCAGTACAACAACAGATATTTTGGTTTTAAAAGATGCCAAAGTACAAGCTATTGGATTGACTGATTTTGATCGCATGGTTTCTGATGAATTAGTTTACACTGGTATTATTAGAACCGCTGTGATGGCTGTTGCTCAATCCGCTTGTTTTAAAGGGCAAAATATGGGATTGATGGCTGAATATTTTTCCACTATGGCTGATGTGTATCGTTTAACAGCAGAGCTTAATGAAGTACATGATCAAACGGATACAGCTGATGGAGCTGAAAAAACTATTTTGGCTAGTGCGAAAAGGCTATCTAGAATGACTGGTTACGAATATTTAGATGAAGATCTATCATTATGGAAACAATTTGCCCAAAACATTAAAACTCAGCAAAAAAACAAAATAAAACAAGCTTGTGAAAAGCATCTTTCTCGAAATTTACTTTCGAATAAAGATTATTTTATAGGTGCGGGCGTAGGTCGATTTTTGGTAAAACAACTTGCTGATGATTTAGGGTATCCGTATATTGATTTTTCTGAACTAATTGAACAAAAACAAAATAATTCAGAAATTGATACCGCTGATTGTGCTCCTGCAGTTGCAGTCGCTTTACTTTATTCTCAATAAATTATTAACAAGTTATAATAGTCCGATTAGTTAGTAAATAAGATAGGTTGTTCTTGCTAAAATTAGAGCAGTTTAAAGTCATATTTATGGCTCGTGATAATAAAATATTTTTAAATGACGATAGCAATACAACAAAAACATTCTCTCCCTTATTTTGAAGATAGTGCTCCATTATTTTCGCCTATAGCTGATAAACCTTGGGCTATTTTCTTGGATAGTGGTTTTCCATATAGTGATCAAGGCCGTTACGATATTATTGCTTGTAACCCTGAAATTACTTTGCTAACTCATGGGGACAAGACTGCAATTTCAAAACAAGGGGAGCTAAGTTACTCAGATGAAGATCCTTTTTTAATACTGAAACAATATTTAAAAAATGGTTTTCAAGCCATTGATGACCTCCCTTTTAACGGCGGTGCTTTAGGGTATTTCTCCTATGATTTAGCCAGAAGATTAGAGAATTTACCTGTTATTGCTAAGGATGAAGAAAATATTGCTGAAATGGCTATAGGGATTTATTCATGGGCCGTTATTGTTGATCATCTTGAAAAACAAAGCTGGTTGGTGGGTAATGGAACTGATAATAATGACTGGCAATCTTTGGTTAAACAATTTAGCAGTATCGAGGAACAAGATAATGAGCAGGCTTTTATTGTCAACAATAAGCCTCAATCAAATATGGATAAGCAATATTATCAGCAAGCATTTGAAAAAATAAAAGCTTATTTGACAGAAGGCGATAGTTATCAGGTTAATTTAGCACAGCGTTTTAGTAGTCCTTGTTCTGGGGATTCTTGGATAGCATATAAAGCCTTAAGAGAAATTAATGCTGCTCCTTTTAGTGCTTTTGTTAACTTCCCTGAAGTACGTATTTTAAGTTCATCTCCTGAACGGTTTTTAAAAGTTCATCATGGTGAAGTAGAGACTAAACCTATAAAAGGAACTCGTCCAAGACATCCTGAAAAAATAGACGATGACGATCAAAAATTTGCCTTATCAAACAGTAAAAAAGATCGTGCAGAAAATGTGATGATTGTTGATTTATTGAGGAATGATATCAGTAAAAATTGCAAAGAAGGTTCAGTTAAAGTACCTAAATTATTTGATGTTGAAAGTTTTGCAACGGTTCATCATTTAGTGAGTACAGTAAAAGGTGAGCTTGCTGATGGTCAGCATGCTGTAGATTTATTAAGAAATTGTTTTCCTGGTGGATCAATTACTGGCGCACCTAAAATTCGTTCTATGGAAATTATTGAAGAATTAGAGCCTAATAGACGAGGGATTTATTGTGGATCTATTGGCTACATTGGCTTTGATGGCAATATGGATACCAATATTGCTATTCGAACCTTGGTTCATTCAGAAGATACCATTCGTTTTTGGGCGGGTGGAGGCATTGTGAATGACTCTGTAATGGAAGATGAATATCAAGAAAGTTTTGATAAAGCTGCGGCTTTATTAAGCTTGTTAGATCAATTTAGTATTCATGAGGGTTATTAAACTAGGCGGTAGTTTAATGAATGATGTTGAATCTTTAAGGCAGTGCCTAAATACGATTGAACAAAAAGTAAAAGATAGGGTCGTTATTGTGCCTGGTGGGGGATTGTTTGCAGATCAGGTTCGTTTGGCACAGAAACAATGGCAATTTAATGATGAAATAGCGCATGAAATGGCTATTTTAGCCATGCAACAAATGGCCTTATTGTTTAAAAGTATTAAACCTGGTTTTTTAATTTCTAATACTGATTCAATAAAGGCTAATAATAAGGTGGTTATTTGGTCGCCAGATATTCAACAGCTTAACCAAGATGGTATTGCAGCTAGTTGGGATATTACCTCAGATAGTTTGGCAGCATGGTTAGCCAATCAGATACAGGCAGATGAATTGATTTTAGTTAAATCGGCCGAGGTACCAGAAAATATGACAATTCATCAAATGCAAAAACAGGGGCTTGTTGATAAGGCATTTGAAAAATTAACCCAAAATTCAAGCTATAACATCGTTTTACTTAACAAATACAGTTTTAATGAATACACCTTTATTTAATCAGTTGCTTACATTCGTCAAAAAAAAGTTTGATAGCATATATTATCAAAGTCGAGAGTCTCTACTTGGGCACCATAAACGCGATATTGTAGTTATTCAGGTTGAGCAGACTTGTAATAGTTTAATCAATACCCGTGATCAATTTGAAGATGCTTTACAGCAATTTAAAAGTATTGTTAATGTAAAAGAAAGTTCACTGGAGCATCGTTACAAATTATTACAAAGACAGTATGACTTTTGTAAAAGCAAATCAGATGATGTGAGTCATAGAATTGAAGCTATTGAAGAAGTTAGTGGGTCTTTATTTAAAGAATGGGAAGATGAACTAGCTCACTATAATAACCGAGCACTACGATCAAAAAGTCGCCAACAATTAAAAGCATCTAAACAGCAATATACTCGATTAATAAGGACTATGCGTAAAGCTGAAAACCGAATACACCCTGTTTTATCCGCTTTTAAAGATCAAGTTTTATTTTTAAAACATAATCTTAATGCGCAAGCAATTGCAGCGTTACAGCATGAGTTTATAGAAATTGGAATAGATATTTCACAATTAATTGAGGTGATGGAAGTCACTATTAATGAAGCTAGTCAATTTGTATCAACCTTAGTTGATCAGAAAGCTTTACCTTCACCTTAGGAGTATCATGCGAATTCAAGCTCTTCCTACACAGCTAGTTAATCAAATTGCAGCAGGTGAAGTGGTCGAAAGGCCTTTTTCTGTGGTTAAAGAATTAGTCGAAAATTGTTTTGATGCAGGGGCCTCTCAAATTACCCTTGATATTGAGCAGGGCGGGATTCGGCTGATAAAGATTAGAGATAATGGCTGTGGTATTTTTAAAGAAGACTTACCTTTAGCTTTATCTCGACATGCAACCAGTAAAATTGCGAGTCTTGATGATTTAGAGCATGTTTCTAGTATGGGTTTTAGAGGAGAGGCATTACCTAGTATTAGTTCAGTAGCACGTTTAACTCTTATCTCAAGAACTGATGATGCTGAATGTGCTTGGAAAGTAAGTGCAGATGGAACCGAAACTGATTTTAATCCGCAGCCAGATCCTCATCCACAAGGAACAACTATTGATGTCAGGGATTTGTTTTATAACACTCCAGCAAGACGCAAATTTTTAAAGACTGAGAAAACAGAATTTTCGCATATTGAAAATTTGATTAAAAAAATGGCATTAAGTCGTTTCGATATAGGGTTCACCTTAAATCATAATCAAAGAGAAGTGATGAATCTTCGGACTGCTGAATCAGAGACTGAGCAAGAAAAACGTATCGCTAGTATTTGTGGTTCTGCATTTATTGAAAATTCAGTAAAAATTGATTTTGAAGCATCGGGTTTACAATTATCGGGTTGGGTTGGTTTACCCACTTTTTCTCGTAGTCAGCAAGATATGCAGTATTTTTATGTAAATGGTCGTCTTATTAAAGATCGTTTAGTGACGCATGCTGTAAAACAAGCTTATCAAGATGTGTTATTTCATGGGCGACACCCTGTTTTTGTTCTTTATTTAACATTAGATCCAGCCTTAGTTGATGTTAATGCACATCCAGCAAAACTCGAAGTCAGATTTCGTGAAGGTCGATTAGTACACGACTTTTTATTTAAAGCATTACATCGCTCTTTGGCCGAGTTGAGACCTGGTGAGCAGCAAAATGCAGTTAGAAAAGTGGAAGAGTTTACCCCTTTAGCTCCAGTGGAAAACCTACCTCAATCTACTCCCTCTATTCAAAGTAGTGTTACTAAACTAGGAGCGGGTTCATTTACGCCAACACAATCATCATTACCCATGAATGTGGCAGAAAATATTGAATCCTACGCCAAGTTGTACCCAAAAACTGAGACACAGTTAAATGTTGAGCTAGATAGTGCACCTAAAGTTATACAATCTGAAGGAATGCCACCTTTAGGGTACGCAATTGCACATTTACATAGCATTTATATTCTTACAGAGACAGAAAAAGGTATTATTTTAGTTGATGCACATGCCGCACATGAACGTGTAACTTATGAAGCTTTAAAAAAACAATATCATCAAGGAACAGTACCCAGTCAACCTCTGTTATTACCCCTGAAAATTCAAGTCAGCAGTAGTGAAGCTGATTTAGTTGAACAGCAACATGAATTTTTTAGTGCATTAGGTTTTGAATTAAACCGAACAGGGCCAGAAGCTATAGTATTACGAGCAACACCCGCACTGCTAGGGCGTGAAGATATGGATGCCTTAATTCGCGATATTTTGTCCGATATAATTACTCATGGTATGAGTCAGAGAGTTTTAGATAAATCTAATGAAATATTAGCAACCATGGCTTGTCATGGTTCGGTTAGAGCAAAGAGAAAACTCACTATTGAAGAAATGAATGCATTATTAAGAGATATGGAGCAAACTGAAAGGATAGGGCAATGTAATCATGGTCGACCTACCTGGATTGAATTAAGCACTTCCGATTTAGATAAGTTCTTTTTACGTG
>Ga0209395_1006243_pt1 | contig 12994 bp, 13 predicted proteins | sample GOMGulsemesocosm_3_FD_184635 | JGI IMG/M metagenome (GOLD analysis project Ga0209395, IMG submission 184635) | Methane-oxidizing microbial communities from mesocosms in the Gulf of Mexico - GOM9D Gulf of Mexico (SPAdes) (version 2) | ecosystem: Environmental > Aquatic > Marine > Cold seeps... | reverse complement strand
ATAAAAATAGATACCTCTCACCAGATTTTATCAACGATCGTCGCTGACGCAGTCAGTGCAATACACTGGAGCGGGTGTTGAACAATGCAGCGTTGCGTGGGGCGAATGTGAAAGTAGGACATTGCTAGACACCTATTTAGAAAAAAGCCCAGTCTAACGACTGGGCTTTTTTCGTTTTAGCCTTTTAAAAATATAATACCGCTCGCCATATTTTACCAACGATTCTCCTGCGTAGTCAGTGCAATATATTTGAGGGGTGCGCTGCCAGTGCCGCAGAAGCGTGGGGCTGCGCCATCTTGTTTACACTTTTGTCCGTTCTCCGCCAAAATTAAAGGTAACCATTGGTCATCGCCGAAATATTTTAATGGGGACTTTGTTCTACGAACAGACAAAATAATATATTGTTCAGGTATGAAATATATTATATTCTCTTGCCATATTAAATGGTTACTAATTACCACTGTCGTGCAGATTAGTATGTTGTTGGGATAGAAAATATGAGCTTAAGAATTTTTTTCGAAACGATCACTGGCCGCTGGGAAACTGTGGTAAATGAACAGTTTTCCGGACACCCTATCGCTGAGCTATTTAGAAAAGATTTTAAAAACGAAGTAGCGAGCATAGTCTCTGACTTTGACTCCAGCTATACGGTAAAAGCGAGTGTTGGCGCCGGAAATTGGGCGAGCGTACCCTGGTTGTCTGTGCTTAATCCAATGTTAACGCAGTCAACCCAGGATGGAATTTATCCTGTTTATTTATTTAAAGCAGATGGTAGTGGTTTTTATCTATCGCTAAACCAAGGTACAACGACTCCAATAAAAGATCTAGGTCGAGTTGCTGCGCATCACCGCGCACAAAGCATTAGAGATAAAGTATTAATGCTTATTCCCGGCTTAAAAGAGTGGGGCGTGCCTGACATAGCGCTTAATAGCACCACCACTTTAGGTAAATCCTATGAAAAAGTTAGTATTTCGGCAAAATATTACGATGCTAATAATTGCCGAGCCTGTTGAAAAAACATTGGTATTTAATCAAGTATATCGGGTGTTAAGTGTTAAGTCGGTTAGCCGTTCACAAATAAACGCGACACAAGCAGGTGTAGCAGTAAGTAAGGTTAAGCACGTTAATTACTGGCTATTTGAATTAGGTGAGGCATTAACGTTAAGCAGTAAGATAACATCTGGGAAAATAAACGGATTTAGGGCGGCGTTAAAGCTCACTACACTGTCATCCATTCATCAAACCAAAAATTTTGATCAATTAACCCCGATCTACAGTGATTTGCTCGAATCACCATAATTCAGGTAATGTTCTTATATTGCCTGTATTGTTCTTTTTCGTTGCTCAGCGGCTAAAACGGGGGCTCAAACGGGTCGCGAAAACGCGAGAATAATCGATTCTGTTGTTCAATCCGTAAGGTCAGTACTTTCCCTAAGGCCCTCACAGTCTTGATGCTGGTGAGTAGATTGTCGGCGTTTAAATACTCATCCTCTAACGCGTCAACGTGATGTAAAAAATTCAACGCGGTGAGTTTTTTACTGCGCGCCGAAAAACGACGCCAAACCAGTGTCGGCAATTCGTCATTTTGCTTAATTTCTCTATGCTGGGCGTTAAGATCTTGCACTTTCTGTTGTAGTAAGCGATCAATGGCAAGTATTGTTTCATCATCGAACGTAAACTCTGCCTCTGGTACATACTGTTGATACAGTTTAAGGATAGTGAATGCGTCCTTGTGTTTTCTCGCATCACTAAGTTGATGCATTAATGCTGTGTTCTTAATTTTTTGGTCAGGCTCTTTCGCTTTGTCTGGGTGGAGTAAAAAAGCTAAACGTTTATACATTTTATTGAGTTGGCTGCTTTTGAATAGTTTTTCGAGACCATTGTCATTCGACTTATTTGGCTGGGTGAAAAAGTCATCATTAAAGTAATCGGAAAAATTTTCAGCTTCTTCGTCAGTAAAAGCTTGTTCATTAAACATCTCTTCTTCAATTTCTTCTTGCGCAAGCTCTTGCTGTAAATTTTCAATATGTTGAGCCATTAACGAGGGATCTTGTGCTAAAGCAATCAGCTCGTCATCGTTTAAGTGCAACAACCCGTCAAATAGCTCATCTATCATCATGCGCATTTGGTCTAAATCAACGTCAGCTTCATTTGGCGGGTGATTCTTTGTTGAGCTAATTAAAGCATCGTTGTAGGACTTTCTAATGCTCATAATATCAAGGCCATCGGAGAAAGGGTGTTGCTCAATGGCGCCAATGTCGTGCTCAATCCAATTTAATAATTCAAGCTGTTGTTGTTCACTCAGGCTTTTTTTATTAATAAATTTAATTAGGTGCCGTATTCGAGTTGCTATTTGCTGGCATTGGCGTTGCTCATGAGGTAACACGTCAATAGTAAACTGGTCAAATAGTGTCTTTATTTTGGTCTCCAACGTTGCATTACGCTTTTCGTGCTTTTCTATCTTCTTCCACAAAATCTCTAGGTTAGCTAGCAGGGGGTCGGCAGCTGGTGACGTATCGCTTTGCTTTATATTGATAATAGACTTGCTCATGGAACTGTATTTCCCTAGATTGCACAATGTGAATATAAAGAGATTGTACTATACGCATTATATAACGACGTATAACTTTCGATACCTATCTTATTTGACGTGATCACTAATGCCGCTGATCAGGGGGAGCTCATGATTGAACCTTTGATGTACAAAATTTTGGTGCAATGAAAGGCTGGACATTCTTCCCTTGAAGCGGTTAACCATTATCTTTTCATGCTGTGCTCAACATAAATCACTTGCGCTATCTTGCTGTCTTTAGTTTACTAGCGCTTTACAGACAATATGCTATCTAGCCATGATATATCTTTTCACTATTTTTCTGAGTGCTGCCTTACTGTTTATGGTTCAACCTATCGTGGCTAAGGCAATCTTGCCGTGGTTTGGTGGTGGGGCTTCTGTTTGGACGACCTGCATGCTGTTTTTTCAGGTATTTTTATTGGCTGGTTATAGTTATGCGCATGCTTTGAGTCACTTTTTAAATCATCGGGCGCAAGTTATAGTTCATGGTTGTGTGGTGATGTTATCGTTCATTTCTGTGCCTATTGCTATCTCTAGCAACGGCTTATTGATTAATAATAATGCACCACAGATTGATATATTAGGTCTGTTGGTCGTCGCTATTGGCTTGCCGTATTTTGTGCTGTCCTCAACGGGGCCATTATTACAAAAGTGGTTTAGCTATCAAGATCCGGAGAAACAACCCTATAAACTCTATGCGTTATCTAATGTGGGTTCATTGTTGGGGTTAGTGGCGTATCCGTTTTTTATCGAACCAAGCTTAATTCAGCAAGCACAATTTAATCTGTGGTCAGTGGGATATGTACTTTATGGGGTGGCGAGCTTAGTGATTGTTGGGCGCCTGTTTAGATACCCTAAAATTGCTAAAGCAGCGGTAACCGACTTTCGGGTTAACTACCAAACGTTGGCAAGCTGGACAGGCTTGTCGATGCTAGGGGTTGTGTTGCTACTTGCTGTGACTAATGCGATGACTCAGAATATTGCGTCTGTTCCATTCTTGTGGCTGCTGCCATTAACGCTCTACTTAATCTCTTTTATTGTCTGTTTCGCTCAAGATAAATATTACCAGCGAAAGTTCTGGTGCGGCGCGTTGATTTTGATGGTCTTCGCCAGTTACTTGCTCTATTTCTTTGCCGGGTATTTTGATTTTGTTACGCAGGTGATTTTGTTTGCGATGATTCTATTTATCGGGTGTATGCTTTGCCATGGCGAATTGGCCAAACTAAAGCCTCAGCCAAGCCATTTAACGCTCTATTATCTAGCGATTTCTGGTGGAGGTTTCTTGGGCGGATTATTTGTGTCTATCGCCGCCCCAACATTATTTAACCAATTTAGTGAGTTTCCGATTGCAGTATACGCCATCGTGATAAGCCTAGCGTTAGTGCTATGGCCATCATGGTCTAAAAGTGGGGCGCAGTTTGTTCTTATGAAGAAATCGTTACTCAGCTTAGGATTGATTATATTACCCGTGAGCTTTGTGCTGATAGAAAATGTATTCACCCAGCATGATGTGGTCAGTAACCGTAATTTCTATGGGTCGTTGGCGGTTAAGGATATCAGCGTCGGCAAGCTCAATGAGCGGCGCTTGGTTGATGGCACAACCTCTCATGGCACTCAATCGTTGGGTAGCAGTAAACAGCACATTCCGCTTAGCTATTACCGAGCGGGTACCGGGGTGGCGTTAGCGATTGATGCGCTAGGTGACAAAGGTTCGCTTAATGTTGGAATAATAGGCCTTGGCGCAGGGACTTTGGCGGCTTATGGTCGCGTAGGCGATAAATATTCGTTCTATGAGCTCAACCCAAAGGTCAAAGAATACGCGTTAGATTACTTTAGCTATTTGACCGACACTCAGGCAACAATACAAATTTATCTTGGTGATGGCCGGCTAACGCTAACGAGGCAGCTAAGGGAGGGCTCACAGCAATTTGACTTGTTGGTGATTGATGCCTTTTCCAGTGATGCTATTCCAACGCATTTATTGACGACACAAGCCATCTCGCTTTACTTGGCACATATCGACAACGACGGAATCATCGCCTTTCATGTCTCTAATAATCATTTAGATCTGACGCCATTGTTACGAGGGTTGGCGCAACACGCCGGTCTACACGCCAAGCTTTATCTAAAACGTGGTGATGAACTCGACTCTAACCTAGCGCAATGGGTGTTATTGACTAAAGACAGCGAGACATTAAAGATTGCACCGCTCGGTGATAAGGCTGTCAGTTGGTCAGAGCAGAGTGCGCAGACGGTGATTTGGACCGATGATTTTAGTAACTTGCTGTCGGTACTTAAACGGTAGTTAATAATGGGATCGCAGTGCAGCGATCCCATTCAAGCCTATTGAGCCGATTCTTTTGGCAGGATAAGGTTTAATACGATCGCTACAATGGCACAAAGACTTATGCCTTGAATACTATAGCCAGCGAAACTAAGTGCCATACCACCAATGCCAAAAACCAGCACAATAGCAAAGATAATGAAGTTTCTCGGTTGCTCGAAATCCACCTTAGCTTTGACTAAGCTACCTAAGCCGACACTGGCGATTAACCCGAATAGCAACATCATGATACCACCCATCACCACTCCAGGAATGGTTTGTAGTAACGCACCGAGCTTACCGACAAAGGCCATCACAATCGCGGTGATCGCCGCCCACGTCATGATCCGTGGATTAAATGCCTTGGTTAACATTACTGCGCCAGTCACTTCAGAATAAGTGGTATTAGGCGGTCCACCAAGCATTGATGCTGTTGTGGTCGCAATTCCATCGCCAAGTAGCGTGCGGTGCAAGCCAGGCTTTTTGATGTAATCTTTACCTGTGGCCGAACTAATAGCCAATACGTCCCCAATGTGCTCGATTGCTGGCGCTATCGCTACTGGCAACATATAGACGATGGCCTGCCAATGAAACTCCGGCGCACTAAAGTTTGGTATCGCAAACCATGGTGCCGCCGCGACGGGAGTGAAGTCTATAATGCCGTGGTATAGCGATAAGCCATAGCCAACGATAATACCTGCCAATATCGGCACTAGGCGCATGAATCCTTTGCTAAACGCAGAAACCAGTAGTGTGGTAATTAGCGCGGGCAATGAAATGCTCAGTGCAATCGAGGTCTCAACGAGTTGCGCCGAACCATCACCTGTGCGTCCTAGCGCCATATGAACGGCGACAGGGGCGAGTGAAAGGCCGATCACCATGATGATAGGACCGGTGACAATAGGCGGTAGATAAGTTTGGATAAAACCAACACCACGTACTTTTACCACGCCACTAAACAGCGCATAGACCACACCGACGACCATCAATGCGCCCATGGTGGCAGGGATGCCCCAGGTCTGAGTGCCGTACATGATCGGTGCGATAAAGGCGAACGATGAGGCCAAAAATACTGGGACTTGTCCCTTGGTGACTAATTGAAACAGTAACGTGCCGATACCGGCGGTACACAGTGCAACGTTTGGGTCGAGTCCGGTTAGTAACGGCATCAGCACGAGCGCGCCAAAGGCCACAAACAGCATCTGACTACCGGTGACAATTTCCTTGACTAACGACATCTTTTGTTCAGTAGTATTCATGGGTCACCTGTACTTATTTGGTACCGAAAATTTTGTCGCCTGCATCGCCTAGGCCCGGTAGAATATAGCCAGCATCATTGAGACAATCATCAATTGATGCGGTATATAGTTCAACATCGGGATGAGCCTCATATAGCGCCTTGATCCCTTCTGGAGCAGCAACCAGCACCAATGCTTTGATTTCCTTAGCGCCGCGCTCTTTCAATAAATCGATGGTCGCAACCATAGAGCCGCCAGTCGCAAGCATTGGATCAATCACCAATGACAGGCGTTCATCTATTTGGCCAGCTAGTTTTTCGAAATAGAATACCGGTTCGAGTGTTTCTTCGTCACGATACATGCCGACGACTGAAATTTTCGCACTCGGGATAAGCTCTAACACGCCATCCATCATGCCAAGTCCAGCACGTAAAATGGGAACAACCGTGACTTTTTTACCCTTAATTTGCTCGACGTTGATGGGACCATTCCAGCTCTCAATACTTTTGCTTTCTAGCTCGAACCCTTTCGATGCTTCATACGTTAATAGACTACCCACCTCGGCGGCGAGTTCACGAAAACGCTTGGTACTAATATCGCCTTCGCGCATTAAACCAAGTTTGTGTTGAATAAGGGGGTGTTTTACTTCGATAGTGTTCATCGTTAGCTCCAATAAGTATTGAGGTGTTATCTGCTGGTATGTTCTGAACCTGATAAAATTGCCAGAAATTAACTAGCGTTATACAGCATCACAGTATAGCTGTCTTGCCAAGGATCAAGAAATAATGAAATGAGCACGGCAAGAGCGTTTTAAATAAAACGCCGATAATGACAAGGATATCGGTATATGTGAAGTAAACCGTATTTTTCATGGACGAAAAATTGAGCGTATATGGATATATTCACAGCGAGTTTACGTAATATGTGCCGATATCTAAATTATAATGCGCTTGCCCTGATGAAATGAGTTGCTTTGAGGTATTCCAGCGATAAAAAAGCCGCTTACGCGGCTCTGCAATCTTTAGTGCTTAGAAGGAGACATCTATATCACTTGAGCAGTTATCTGTGTTCGCATCGCATACTTTGTACGTATAGGTACCGGAAGCACGTTTTATCCCATCAACATACGAACCATCGTTGCTGGTATTTGCTTTTAGTTGCCCATTGCGATAAATATCGACAGTACTGGCACTTGCGCCGCTCCAGCTTAATGAAACACGATATTTTCCTTTTGAATAGTAGGTTGTGGCGCTTAGTGTAATATCTCCCGTAGGTGGCGGCGTAGTTCCACCTGAACAGCCATTGCTAGTTAGGTAGGCATGGGCATCAGCGACTTTTGCGATACCATTACCAAAATTGACATCATGACCCACGGCACCACTATCTTGCGCTGTTACATTAAGCGCATCACGAATTTCACTACCCGTACAGTCACTGTGGTTTGACCAAAGTAGCGCGGCAAGTCCTGAAATGGCAGGTGTTGCCATTGAAGTGCCACTCATATATCCAAAATCTGAAGTCCCAATATTGATATTCATTTGCACGGCACTAATCAGTGCCTGGCGATCTTCAAAGGCAGCACCAGCGGCGGGTATTGAAGTTTGATTACTATCCCCTAACGTGCCATACAGCATACCGGCTTCATTATTAATAATAACCGCACCTACGCCACCGGAATCCTGACAGTTTTTAACTTTGTCATGGAAAGAGATAGTACCGCGATCGATCACGCAAATTTTTCCATTCGCATTACTATCAACGGTTTCGGCAGTGCCCATTGCATGAGTATCAGCGCTGACTTGACCAGCATTTTCCATGGCAGAGGACGCAAAGGTAAGACCATCTGCGGTTAAGCTTGCGCTTGTTGCGAGCCCAGCAGGAAAGGTGGACAGTGTATCGACACCACCCGCTGTGATCTCGACACAAATAGTTTCATCGGTCACTTCTTTTCGGTTCTTTCCTCTGCCTGTAACGGTTGTGCAGCTAGGATATTGTGAGAAAGAAGCGATATTGTTGTCTGCATCATTGGCACCAACCATCATGACCGATGAATAGCCCGCAGGGAATGATCGAACATCATTACCATCGTTGCCTGCGGCGGCGATAACCAATCCGCCCGCATCGGTAAATTGGTTAAAAGCGTTTTCCTCGGTGCTATTTGCACCACCACCACCTAGGCTCATGCTGATAATATTTGCACCCGCAGCACTACATTTGTCTGCCGCGTGAGCCAGATCTGAAGAATACCCCCAGCCAGATGCATTGAACACTTTGATAATGTGCATTTCGACACCTGGTGCCATGCCGATAACACCAACGTCGTTATCCGCTGCGCCGATTGTTCCTGCGACGTGGGTGCCATGTGGGCCACCATGTTCGTCCCAGTTGCCGGTACCGCTATCGTTATCGCCAGTGATGTTGGACCATTCAAAGTCGTTATTTGAACGGTCTAAACCCGAATCGATGACGCAAACTTTAGTGCCTGATAAATCGTTAAAATTAAGTTGGTTGGCCTGTGATTGATAGATAGCATATGGCGTTATTTGCATCAGCATTGGATCGCCTGCGTCATCATTAAACGCGGATAATGCTACTCTACGTGCATCTTGTTCTATTAGTTTGATGTGTGGGTTATGCATTAACCCTTTTACTGTGGCGAGATCCTTACCCAAAAACGTTGCCGCGATAAAGCCGTTACCATCAACATTTAACTGGCCGCCAACTTTTTTGGCTAACGCTTTGACTAGGCCTTTGTGGTCGCTGTCGACTTGAATAATATAGCGGTTGTCTGATGCGTGAGCGGCAAATGATAATCCTATTGATAATGCGATAAGTGTTTTAGTTACTACTTTCATCTTATAATTCCCATGACTATTATGATTATTTATTTTAAGTTACGATTTCAGTATTAGCTAAACACCTAAAAATGCAACATTTGGTTAACATACCTGTTTGCTGTCGTGTAAAGCTTGCGCTACACTTATTGAGAACTATGCCGCTATATTATTGAAGCAGTGACTATTTAAGAGAGTAAAATGAAATTAAAAATTATTGCATTAATCCTAACAGGGCTGCTATCGACGCACGTTTCTGCGCAAAAACCTGAATGGACTGGAAAAGGGAAGCCGACAAAAGAGCAACTTGCTGCTCACAAGGCTGCCATGAAGGATAAAGTTGGCGAAAAGCGCGATGATTTAGAAAAGGAAGTTGCCGACGGGCGTAATAAAGCCAAAGAGAATAGTGATCAGCACGCCGCTAAGGGAAAAGACAAGCTAAATCAGAAAAAGAATCAAGTCGCTGATAAACAATCTGAACTTAAGGACGCGGCTGAGAAAGTAAAAAAAGACAAATCTGACAAACTTAAAGGAATTGATAAACAGCAGCAAAAAAAGTCTCAGCAAGTTCAAAATGATCTAGACAAGGGCTCTGAAAAGGCGATTGATGCTAAACAGGCTAATAAAAAGAAATGGTGGAAATTCTGGGAGTAGGTAATTACTATTGAATCAATAGTAAACGCCCAGCAAGGCTAGGCGTTTACGAAGTTGCAATAGTAAAAGATAATTATGTTTTTCCAGATCCTGATAGTTGCTCGTCGGTGTAAGTCGGCTTTTCGTGTTTGCCTTTACCCATCGCTTCGGCGATCTCTGGTGACGTGTATTCTTCGTCGTGCTTGGCTAATACTTCGCTCGCGAGTACTCGAGTCGGTGAGATGAGCGAACCATTGGCGACAATGCCTTGCCCTTCACGGAACAAGTCAGGTAGCAGTCCTTCATATTCAACGGTTATTTCGTCCTTCAAATCGTAAATGACAAACGAGACCTTCAAGTTTTCACTGTTACGCTTAACTGAGCCAGGCTTTACCATACCGCCAACACGGATACGCTGCCCGATTTGTGGCTTTAAGCCCGTGTCATCTTTGCCCTTGGTAATTTCATGCGGGGTGTAAAATAAATCGATGTTTTGGCTTAATGCAAATAACACTAAGCCAACGACGGCGGCGACACCAACAAAAATGACACTGATGATGGCTAATCGCTTTTTACGTCTTGGGTTCATTGTTCTTGTTTCCTTGTCGGTGTTCTTTTAATTTTTGCTCACGTGCTTGCTTTGAGCGGATTTGGTCAAATAAGTTCCGGCGTGTGCGTACACTAACCACGGTTAATGTGATCAACAACCCAAATGCCGCGCCGTAGGACAACCACACGTAAAAAGCATAGCCGCCCATGGCAAAAAAATCGCTTAATGATTCAAAATGCATTATTTACTCTCCCTTGCCACAAGGTCTCTGACCCAAGGACGCATCGAGTTACGGTCGATAACTTCGTTTCGAAAGCGTACTAGCGTCAATGCGCCAATCATTAAGGCAAAACCAAGGATATTGATCAGCAATGGAATAAGCATCTCTGTTGGCATCGATGGCTTGTCGAGTTTAGAAATAGTCGCGCCTTGGTGTAGGGTGTTCCACCATTCCACCGAATATTTAATGATTGGAATGTTGATCACGCCGACCAAGGTTAAAATACCGGCGGCACGGCCTGCTAATACTTTATCTTCAAATGAATTATGCAGCGCGATAATGCCGATATAGATAAAGAGCAAGATAAGTTCGGTGGTGAGACGTGCATCCCAAATCCACCAAGTGCCCCACATCGGTTTCCCCCATGCCGCACCAGTGATCAGTGCCACGGCGGTTAATACCGCACCAACTGGCGCTATCGCGGCGGCAGCTGCATCGGCAAGTTTTAACTGCCATACCATACCAACAAAGGCCGCTGTGGCCATCGCCATGTAAGTACTCATCGCTAGGGTCGCGGCGGGCACATGAATAAAGATGATGCGATAGCTTTCCCCTTGTTGATAATCAACCGGTGCAAAGGCCAAGCCCCATACAATGCCAATCGTTAAGGCAATAACACTAGAGACAGCGAACCAAGGGAGTAGTGTGCTCGCTAGTTGATAGCTGCGCTCTGGTTTCGCGTATGGGTGTAACCATTTCCACATAAAAAATACTCTTTAACAAAAATTAAATTTAGTTGGTGCTAACACGCAATGCCGCGCCGATGGCAAACGGCGTTAGCGTTAATGCACCGGCTAATAATGCGGCGATTATAGCAAGGTGACCGGCATAAGGCATACCTAAAGCGGCGGCTTCTATCGCCCCTGTCGCAAAAATGAGTACCGGAATATACAACGGTAGCACCAAGAGGCTTAACAACACACCGCCTTTTTTTATGCCAACGGTCAGCGCGACCCCGATGGCACCGATGAGGCTAAGCACCGGCGTGCCAAGCAACAGGGTGACTATTAATGCAGTATAAGCCGCTTGTTCTAAATGCAGTAACACCGCCAAGAGCGGGGCTATAATAATGATCGGGATGCCGGTTAATATCCAATGGGCCAAGACCTTGCCAAACACCATAATAAACAATGGCTGGGGGCTCAATAGCATTTGCTCAAGTGAACCATCATTATAATCATTCTTAAATAGTCGTTCCAACGACAACAATGCCGAGAGTAGCGCGGCCACCCAGATAACACCCGGCGCAATGCGGGTTAATATCTGAGGGTCAGAGCCGATGGCTAAGGGAAATAAGGTGATCACGATGACAAAGAATACCAACGGGTTAAAGATGTCCCCTTTGTTTCTTACCGCCACTTTGAGGTCACGCTTGAGTACGTTGCTAAATGTCTGCCAATAGCTGATTGGATGTGTCATAGCCAGCCTAATAAAAATTATAGTCGAGTGTGATGCGCTTTAACCGATCCGCGCCCAGTTGAATATCTTGATGGCTGGTTAGGATCACCGCGCCGCCATTATCTATGTGCTTGACAAACAAGGTCTCAAGTTCGTTGACGCCGGCCTTATCGATGGCCGTAAAGGGCTCATCAAGAATCCAAATCTTAGCCTCGCTCTGCCACAGGCGGGCGAGGGCGATACGGCGGTTTTGACCCGCAGACAGATGAGAGGCTAGTGCATCCTCAAAACCCGTTAAATTGACGGTTGCCAGTGCCGCGTCCAAGTCGTTACATTGATCGCCATGCATCGTTAAGTTAAACGCGAGGTTCTCTTGCGCAGTGAGCTCGCCTTTAACGCCGGCAAGATGACCGAGATAGAGCAAGTTCTCATAAAAGGCATCACGCTCGCGCTCTATGCTCGCGCCGGCATATTCCACCTGACCATCATAAGGACGAGATAGTCCGGCAAGGATACGCAGTAGACTGGTCTTACCCGCCCCGTTCGGCCCTTCAATTTGCAATAGGTCGCCGGGCATTATATCGAAGCTTAGCTGATCAAATAAGATGCGGTCTTCTCGGATACAAGTTAATGCGTTAGCGGATAATAGCGCGTTGCTCATGGGTGCTTGGTACCTAGGGTGTGCTGAATGAGTAGGGGGTCAATATATCATATTGACCTTTGTTTGTTGCATGATATTGAAGCAACAATTGATTTAGGTCAGTTGCAATATCTCATCGCCTAGCGTCAACTAGGCGAAGGTAAGCGCATTATAATCAGATATCGGCACATATTACGTAAACTCGCTGTGAATATGTCCATATACGCTCAATTTTTCGTCCATGAAAAATACGGTTTACTCCATATGTACCGATATCTCTATCATTATCGGCGCGTTATTTGCGGTGATATCGAGTTATTCGACGACCGTATCGATCGTCAGGGTGTAAGGATGTTCACTGGTGGTCTGTGCCGATTCTACTAGGCCACGTAAGTCGCCTGGCTTGATGCCTGCACTGCCTGACTGTGAAATAACCGCGAACAACTGTACAAATTCATGACCACTAAGTTTAGCCATCGGTGTCATGGCCATCGAGTCATCTAAGACAATCTCTTTTGGCAACTCG
>Ga0209395_1006238_pt1 | contig 12997 bp, 13 predicted proteins | sample GOMGulsemesocosm_3_FD_184635 | JGI IMG/M metagenome (GOLD analysis project Ga0209395, IMG submission 184635) | Methane-oxidizing microbial communities from mesocosms in the Gulf of Mexico - GOM9D Gulf of Mexico (SPAdes) (version 2) | ecosystem: Environmental > Aquatic > Marine > Cold seeps... | reverse complement strand
CTTTACAGTAACGCAATGCAGTATTTAGTTCATGCCATTGGCTTGTTCTTGCTTTAACTAGATCAGCTTGGTCTTGCCACTGAGTGAACTGGCTTTGAATATCATCTTTGGCATCAAAGGCTTGTTGTAGTTGATCGTTACCTGAATACATTTCAAGGTTGGTAAGCACACTGGTACTTGGTGCCAATGGTAATGGAGATTCACCACCTGCACTACGCGCAACTTGTTTAGCATTAATTATGGCTAATGGTAGTTTGCTTTGCTCTTCACCTGTATTGCAATTTTGTCCTTCAGGTAATAATGCATTAATTAACCCGCGAACTTTAATTATTTGCACTTTAGATAGGGTGACATTTTCAGGACGGAATTTAGTTTGCGTCACTGATGACCTATCAAGGCTCTTAGCATCTACCGCTTTTTCTTGTCCGTCAGAGGCTTTTAATACACCTGCCGCTAGCATCGCGAATAAAGCACCTTCAATAGTGTCTTTACCCCAACCGTAAGGTGCATCCTTAAAGTTGTCGATAATTTCACGGCCTGTTTTCATCACACCAATAAAACGTTTCACTTCAGCACACACAGGGTGTTTGTCAGCTTCATCATTATGTTCAATAGCTTCAAGTGCATTAGCATCAGCTTGTGTACTTGCACGCTGAAATACTTTTGCCCAACCTTTGTTGTCAGCCATTTTAAATTTACTGAATAAACGCTGGCATGCCAGTACACCTGCATTTTGAATTTGCTCGGCTAAAGATTCGCCTTCAACCTCTTGACCACCTGCTAGTTTTACTTGGATTTGGGCAAAAATATCATTTAAAATCGCTTTTTTCGCTCGGTCAGCTTCTTTAAAGCGATACTCCATGGCAGCGTAGGCTTCTTTACCCGCATCGGTTTTCGCTGTACCACGAACATCGATAGTGGTTTCTGCGGCTTTTAATTCAACAATGGCTTTACGCAATTCGTCACGCTGTGTGGTTGGCACATAAATATAAATAGTCGCAGTGTCTGGGTTTGCTCCACGAGCAAGATCATTAAATTGCTTTTCAGGCACTTCGGGTGCCCAAGCATAGAGCTTTTTATCTGCATCATTTGGTAACTCATTTCCAAACTCAGGTAGTATTGGACGTGGTTCGGAAACACTCCCCTGTGTGATCCTTGCTTGAGCTATTTGCTTACGAACGTATTGTTGAATTTCTTGAGAACGGAACACTTCTAGACGTTGAGGGTTGCTTTTTAACTCACTCACTTGTTGGCGGTACATGTCATACCATTGAATGCTTTCAACCGTTTGTAAGCGATATTCCTCGCCCTTAGTTGTTTGCATAGGCATTACGACACCATCATCAACTAATTTACTTAGTAATTTAGGTATAATAGACCGAAGCTCTGCTTTTCCTTCAAGTAAATTATCAAGAAGTAATTCAGCTAAAGTGCCCGCTGTTGCCGAAATACCAAAATCAATGTCTGTAGGTAACTTACTAATAAGAAGAATAAGTGCCAAGATACGACCTTGCAGCTTTTGATCATTATTACCACCTTTATAACGACTTATAGTTTCATAGATATCTCTTCCTATAACATGGTTATTTAATAATTTGGTCGCTATTTGGTCATAAATGAAGTCAGCTGGAACAACATAACCTAAACCTTTATTAGCTGAAACTTTAGTTGCTTCGTGTACTACACGGAGTTGATTACGCAATTGTGAACCAGTACCTGTTTTATCTAAAGCAGGTAGAACCTTTTCCCAAAAACGTCTTCGAACTGGCAATAACGGGTAATCTGCTACCATCCACTTTTCATCATCTTTGCTGTGTTCAATAATACTGCCACGAAGGTGGCGTGATATTTCACCTAGCTCTGCGTCAACTAGATCTTGAATTTGAGGACGTGCAGACTCTTTCTTTTGTAAGATTACTTTACGAATGACTGAATCAACATCAGTATCTTCCAATTGAACAGGTACTTGGAACCGCCCCATCAACTTATTAAGAGTAGCCATGCCAGATAGTGCACTTTGTCCTGTAGCCACAAAAAGTAATTTGGAATTTAACCTACCACTACTTCCACAGTTTTCAGCAACTTCCTGAACATCAAAAGACTTTTGAACATCATTTCCTATATATTGTTGAACCTCATCAAGAACTAACAAAGTTAATGGTATTTCCCCATCAACAGAAAGTGCATCAACAATTGCATCAATCATTTCATCATTTGTCACATCAGACACAATTTTGAACTGTGCTCTTAAAATGTCTCTCACTTCGGCAGTACTATTTGCATAACCAGGCATAGCATCTAAGATTGCTTCACCAATAATTGGGGACGCATGAATTCTTTTTAGTTCTTTAGCCCAAGGTTCTTGGCCAACTTTCACTTTTGCATTTTCAGTTATATATTTATGGACTTGAGAATAAACTCCTTGGTCTTTTAACCACATGACAAATTGTGCCAAATGGTACTGTTCTGGCAATCCAACAGACTTAAAAACAATACCCAACAGAGCCAATCGAACATGATCTCCTTTTTTAGAGTCCAAAGTTCCTGAAGCTGCATGCAGGCCATAATTGCTTTCTGCTAACCTTGTAAGTTCATCAAACAACTCCAATATATTAGTTGGTAATTTGACCAAGCTACGGGCAAAAACTCCATTATTCAACTTTTGATTAGTCCACAATGCTCGAAGCATTTTGGCTAAATGAGATTTACCTGAGCCAAAGAAGCCACTAATCCAAACTCCCGGTTGTTCAACTCCATTTTTCAAGGCATTTATATATGCACTCAGAATATTTACCATTCCATCAGCATATGCACCGTCACAAACGAAAGTTTTTAATTCATATTCTAAAATGTCTAATGCCAACTTAGAGTCATCATCTTTTACTTTAGCGACACCTTCATTTGCAAGGAGCCATGTAGTTGGATCATTTATGTATATTTCACGGTTTAGCATTTTATTATTTTCCTTAGGTCATCGCTGTGATGGCAGTTGCGTGGTATCCCCACCCATCCTTGGCATCTAAAAGTTTGTAATTATTGTTTTGGTGTTCACCTGGAAAGAAAACGACTAATCGGCCTTTTACCTCTTTAGCTATTTCTTCAACTAAGCCAGATACGGATGCAAAGCCAAATAATGCTCCGCAGCCAAGTAAGGCAATAACACCATTTTCATCTTGTTTTTCTATAAATTGAGACTTCAAATTTTCGATAAGTTCATCAGAAAAGTCTTCATAAAGCCCTTGGAGATATTCAGGATCTTCAAAGTAGGTTTCTTTATAGTCTTGCTCTTCCATCCAGTTTTCAAAGCTATGAGTAAGATCAAGCTGTAGCCATGGATGACCACTTTGAGTAGCACTGGCTTCAAATTCGCCAATTCTGGCTCGAAGCTTTAATTCATCTTCTTTGTTGTAAACAACAAAAATAGTGCGTTCGTCAGCAGACACCGCTTTAGGCCATGGAATGCTGATATGGCTGTCAAAGCTTTGCAGTAATTTAGATAACCTATCTGACATTTAACCTTGCTCCTTTGACTGGTTCACTTTAGGTAACTCTATGTTTGGAAAGGTGACTTCTATCACTTCACTGACCTGTTTAAAGTTTATTAAACCTCTTAAGGAAGCTCTGTGCGCTAGCTCAAACAAATGCTCTTTATCTTGCGATAACATTTGGCACCAAAAACTGTCAAACATACGTTGACCAGACAACCCATGACAGTGTGCTAAGAACAATGCATAGGCCAAATTTACATAAGTAGCTTTAGGTTGTGAGCGATATTTCTTAGCTTTACCTTCTAAGTAACTCGCTTGTGTCCAGGTGCCGTTAATATTTTGTGCAAATGATTTTAATGATGCTGCGCTAAATCGTTCTGGGTCATCTTTAGCCAAGTGTTGCTCTACTATTTCACGAGGTAAATGTTCACCGAGCTGTAGCGGTAGAATAACGCTGGCAGAATTTCTGAGAATTGGATCACGAGCAACAGCAAGCTGTAACGCTAATATTGGCTGGGCGTCTTCAGATAACTCCCACCATTGGCGGAATATATTGAATAACGGGATATCCATAGACATACCGTATAAATCTACTAAATGCCTAAAAGTTAAGGTGCGAGACTTCTCCGTTGGCTTATGTAATATATTAAAGTTGATAATATCGTCTTCATAATTTTGTTTTGTTGCGCTTTCATCACGAGCGAAAAGCAGCTCTTTAAGCTCTTCAATCATCATACTTCGGGCAGAATGGGCACCATTCCTACCAAATTTAAAACCAAATTCTGTTAGTTGTTGTTCGTTTGTCATTTGTTATTCCTGGTACCCTGGAGCAATGGCCAAGTTCTCGGCACCGTAGAGTGTTTGTCTGTTTCTGAGCCACAGTTGATATTCGCCACCTTTAAGAGAAGAGTCTTCGGTACAATCTACATTCCATCGACGAAGTAAATAACCGACGAGTGCTGCTCTTACTGTTAGCTGTAACATGCCTTTGTCCATGGCGTAATCAAGCTCAATAGCCTGAGGGTATTGAACGTTTATTGGATGTGGGACTATGTGTAAATCCATCTTTCGCATCCATTGGTTGTCCTCCATTTCTTTTTCAAATTCATCAACAACAGTATCAAGCAAAGTAACCTTAGAAATACGAGTGATTACGAAATCTCTAAACGAGTTTGTTTTTCTATCAAAGGCACGCACATGCCAGCGAAGGCCGTTATCAACTATGGTGTGAGGGATGATTTCTCGTGCTTTAGAACCTGAAGATAGCGAAGTGTAAATAATAGACACGGCTTTTTTATTTAATACTGCCTGAACTAGTTTAGCTACTATGTTTATGTCTGGCACATTGAGCTGCATAGGGGCATCCACAGGAAAGGACACTTCAAGAACCCCGTCGAAACCATCACTGATTCTATTTGCTAACTTAGCTAATGTTTTACGTGGCTCATATTCAAATAAGGGCTTGAACTTTTTGTTTTGAATGTATGTTTTTGAAGGGTTATCAAAGTCTGAATTTGTTGGCGCAAGTTCTCTATACAAAGCGATATCACGGGTCGCATTTGCCATACCCATTTCAAATTTGGATGTTAAATCAACTCTTGAAAAAGAGCCTTTGAACATTAGTAAGAAATCGATAAAAGCTAATCTTTGCTTTTGAGAAAAACTAATGTCTTTTAGTTTTTTATTATCCATTGCTATTAGGTCGCCATCTATTATTGATTTTAAAACATAATCATTTTGAGTAGGTTTGTTATCATAAACTTTTTGTCTTAATAGTCAATCGTATGAATGTGCTATTTAGTTATTATTTGTAAGGCTAATAATATTACTCACTTGGAAACAACCAATGCCAGAAACCGTTCCATACTTTGATAATCAAATAGATGATTATGATTGCCCAGAGAGCATTAAATACAAAACCTAAAATACTAGCTACGCTCTCCACATTACCACCTAGTCTTCAACAACAGGAAAGCATGGTTCGCCCCAAAGTTCATTTGAGCTGCCCATCATTATTGTAATAATTGATGGTACAAATTTACTCATAAAGGCAACAGCATCACGCATTTGGTCCCTGTTAACAGTACTGTTCCATGTTGCGCCACCATGCATTGTTTGATTACGTAATGTGTATAAACGAGAGAAAATAACTGAGAGCACTGCTGAAGTGTTTTTATGACCTAGTGCTTTGTGCGCAAAAGCATTGGCTGTTTTAAAATCATCTTGCCATTCTTGCTCAGATTTTTTGTTATTGTGAAAATCCCAGAATGGTTGAAAGACGTACTGATTACTAAGAAGCACACGAATACTACTAGTAAATTCTTTCCAAACTAAATCTGATAGCAAGTTGCCTTCGTCTAGCTGGCATAATCTATCAATAAAGTTGCGAAAGGTTTCTTGTTCGGTAAAACGATGGTGATCATCTATTTCATTAGCATATGCGGCGTTAAAAGCTATCCACAGGAAGATAAATTGTGCATCTTGGTCACCTTCAGCTTGTTCTGCGCGATCTAGCCAACTTAAAGATCTGTGTACTCGAAGGCTTAAGTTTAAAGGATAATTATCACGCTCTTTACGCTGACGTTCTTTTAATTGTTTATATTGTAAATAAGCCAAGTTTACCTCCATGTTAATTTTTACGTTATTTGATCATTGATAAAAGATGACTTCCACCAGGTGATAACAACCAAAACAAAGCCCCTGAATTAACAAGTACTGTGAACCAGAAACCAACTCTAAACTCTTTCTTTTGAGACTTGTGCCTTAGCACCTGTTGCGCTACTGCGGCTCCCGGCCAGCCACCAATTAATGCAAACATATGCAGAGTGCTTTCAGGTGTTCGCCAAGCACCTCGCTGAGCTTTAGATTTATCAAATGCATAGGCTAAAAAGGTAACAACGCTAGCACCAAAATAAACTAGTACTAGCTTTTGAGGAACATGGCCGAGGAAATAGGCGGTAGTTATAAGGGCAAGGAATATGACTGATAGATATATTGAAAATTTACTGACTTTCTTAACTTGTTTTTTCTTTAATTTTTCACCTGTAAATGTTGCTTCATCAGCACAGTATCGTCCTTGCTTATCTTTGGATATTGAAAAAGTAATGACATCATTTACTTTAGGTGTACGATTTCGATTGGATAAAGCAGTTTTATGAATGAAAACGTGGTCACCTCCACCGTTAGGGGCAATAAAACCAAAGGCTTTATTTTCATTCCAATTAATTAATTTTCCTTTTAATCGCACAGCTTCACTCCTTGAATACTATTATATTGTAGCTATAACCAAACAATAACAAAAATAAACAGTAACTTATAGCCATAAAAAGACATTGCTTAACCCTACATCGCAAGTTAAGTTAGTTCTCAATGTGTTGGTAATATATTAAAGCTATTTAGGATAATTCAGAATGAGCAAAATCCCCCCTATGGATGAAACTGTAAATCATGCTCCTCAAGTTGTACTTTTAGGGGCAGGAGCAAGTATTGACTCATATTATCATTGGGACCAAACGGGAAACCCTCTTCCGTCTAAGCAAGGATTAATTGAAACGCTAGAGCTTAAAGATGATATTGAAAATTCTGGTTTTAAAACCGTTGGTTTGAACTTTGAAGCCTTTTATGACGATATATCTTCCGCAGGAACAAAGCTAGATGAGATAGGGAGTTGTATTTGAATGAATAAATTAAGTGAAGAATGTTTCAGTAACATAGAAGTAAAAATTGCCTGTGTTGAAATTGATGTAATTGAAAATATCGATATAGAAGAGCAAATAGTACCGTTAGTAATAATGCCAGGTAGTGTTATAGATAAAAGAGCATCATACGATTTTGAGGGTGGAATAACTTTCACTGCTGAGCTAGATGGAAAGCTTGAGTTCGAATTTTTTGTATCTTTTACTGGTCGTGCTCAAGTCAGTAAAGGCATGGATGAAGTTGATTTTGAACTTTTGTTAGATGAACCTATAAATGAAGATTTCATATTTATAGACGACGATGGTGAAGAGGATGACCTGACAGCCGAGAGACTTTTCGAGCTAGTGAAAGATACGGAGGATTATGAATGCGAAATTCACAGTGCTCTTCCAAGCCTAAACAAGTTAATAAATAGGGGGGCGTAAGTGAATAAAAAAGGAAGGTATATACACTTAGATATTTTAAATTGGAAACACTTTAAGGGCGGTATTATCAACGAGCCATTTCTGGCATTATTTAACAATGATCCTGTACAAGATGAAGAGTTCAGAAATTTAATTAACAATTCAAGTGAGAACGTATATAAGCATAACTCATCTCACTACAGTCTCATTAGAGAATGCCTGAATCCAGTTCAAAACCATGACAGGTTTATATCAATCGATTTAACTAGTTAACTATATGGTTAAACAATTAAAGTAACGCTACTATCATCAGTGAATCTATATCAAATTAATTATTATTAGCATATAAAGACATACAAATAATAATCAAAAAGGACTTTCCCCCCATGTTTGACGCTATCAAAGAATTTATCAATCCCAGTAAAAATCCAGACCTATCTCAAGCTCACAATTTTCAAAAAGATAACCTTCCTACTCTGTGGTTGTTAGGTAAAACAGGATCTGGTAAATCTCACTTAATCTCAGCACTAACAGGGTTAACTTCGGTAGAAGTTGGCAATGGTTTTTCACCATGTACCAAGACTTCAACGTCATATGATTTCCCTACAGATAAACCAATATTACGATTTTTAGACACTCGTGGATTAGCTGAAGCTGACTATGATCCTACAGAAGATATCAAAGCTTGTAGCAAACAAGGCCATGCTCTTATTGTTGTTGCCAAAGCTGAAGAATCTGAACAAAGTGCAATTTTAAGTGCACTTAAATCAATAAAAAAATACAAGGCAATAAAGCATATACTTGTTGTCCATACCGCAATTAAGCAAGTAAGTGAAAAAGATCGTTTACGTTTACAACAACATAATCAGCAACAATTTGAAAAGGCGTGGGGGACAAAGATTACACATGTTGTAGTCGATTTTGAGCTTGATGATGGTTCAATTTATAACAAGAGTATTTTAGAAAAAAAGCTTACTGATATTTTACCTATCATAGGCTGTATGCTTGATGATAAAGAGCATATTTCTGTAGAAGAAGAAAACTTTAATGCCTTAATAACTGAAGTTCTATGGTATTCAGGTACAGCAAGTGGAACAGATTTATTCCCAGGTGTAGGGCTTGTTTCTGTACCTGCTATACAAGCTAAATTATTGCATAGCCTAGCAAACCAATATGATATTGAATGGAATAAACGTACATATAGTGAGTTCATTGGAACTTTAGGTGCAGGCTTTGGGCTGCAATACGCCTTGAAGTTAGGGGGGAGACAACTTGTTAAATTCATACCAGGATATGGGCAAACAGTTGGCGCAGTTGCTGCGGCGGCTATGAGCTTTGCAACTACTTACGCCTTAGGACGAGTAGCATGTAAATATTTCTATCACAAAAGTAAAGGTGAAAGTATTTCTGCTGATGAAATGCAAGACCTATACAAAAGTGCTTTCTCAAAAGGTAAAAAATCAGCTGATGCAGAGTCGGAAGTTAAGGAAATAATTAATGCCAGCTAAAATAAAAAACCTCTTTAGCACACTTAATTATTTATCTAATAGCTTTATAGTCGCGATAGCTCTATGGCTGATAATACCAATTGTAACCCTTGCTGGTTTTGGTCTCTTTTCAGTTATCAAGCATGGATATGCATTACAGTTTGCAGCGGTATTATTAATTTTTACTTTACTCTTAATTATACCGTTAGTAATAAAAAAACAAAAAGCAAAAAAGAAAAAACACAAAGCAATAGGAACAGAGCAATACGTTTCACGAGACTTTGTAACACCATCCCCTGATTGGTCTAATAAAGAGAAAGAAATTTGGAATAGCTCAAAACAAGAAATTGAAGAGCTGCTATCGAGTAATAATGAATGGTCTAACTTAGACTTACACGCACTTAAAGTAGCCAAGACCGTTTCTCAACAGTTTGGAAAAAAAGAACTAGAGTTCACGATTCCTGAAGGATTGAAGCTACTTGAAGAGGTGGGGAGCCGCTACAGGAGAACATTAAAATCAATAGCTCCAGGAGTTGATGTAGTAAAAATTTCACATCTAAAGTGGATTTATGACAAAAATAATAAACATGGGGAAAAAGCCGCCAAGCTAGGTAAATTGGGGCTTAATTTATTTCGAGTATACAGAACAGTAGATCCAGCTTCCGCTGCTATGTCTGAGCTTAAAAGCCAAGTTTTATCTATATTTACTGATAATTTGCAACAAAATCTCAAACAAGCATTACTACAAGAAGTCGTCTCAGTCTGTATTGATCTTTATAGCGAACGCTTTTCGATTGAAGATGATAACGTAATGGCAAGCGAAGCAAATAGTAGAGATATTGAAAATAAAGCTGTTCCACTAGAGCCACTGAGGGTAATTATTGTTGGTCAAGCTATTGTGGGTAAATCTTCATTAATCAATACTCTTATAGGTGAGTTTAGTGCTGAAGTTGATGCTTTGCCTACTCAAAGTGGTGTTAAAACATATTCATGTAAAATTGATAGTAAAGAAGAGCTTAGATTAGTTTATCTTCCAGGTTTAGATGGTAATAAAAAAACGGAAAGTTTAATCCTAACAGAGATGATTGAAGCAGACCTAATATTATGGGTACTCAAAGCAAATCAATCATCTAAACAATTAGATAGTGAGTTATATGCTAAGTTAAATGAATTCCATTCAAACTCTAAAAATAGGTCTCGAAAACAAGCTAAGATAATAGGTGTAGTTAATCAAGTTGATAAATTAAAACCGACTTCAGAATGGTCTCCCCCATATGATTTAATCAACCCTAAGTCAGCAAAAGAAAAAACTATTGTTGCAGCAACAGAGTTTAATAAAGGCCTTTTTTCATTCGACCAATTTATTCCACTAGCGATACCAGAGGATAAGCAACACTTCGGAGTAGATATTATAGAATGCCTGATAATGGATAGCCATAATGAAGGTAAAAACACACAGCTAAATAGACAACGCCATGAAGCAAAAGGTCGAGACAATACACTTAAAAACCAGAGTAAGCGCTTATTTAAAGGTGGTTACACCCTTTTAAAGAATGCAATTTAAATCAAGTTATGCCATTACAATAATAAATTTTTAGGCGAATCACCTAGGGCTTTGTTGTAGTAACAATGAATTGAATCTAACAAAGCATAGCCAGTGAGTAATGCTTTATTGATTTTAGGTTTGTACAATATCTACAAAAAAATCAAGAGCAGAAAGAGAAATACATAAAAGGTGGAGAAACAGTTTATAAAATACAATTGAACTTTACCCTAACTGCCAAAGAGCCATGAATTTGGGTATGGATTAAACGCAGCAGTACTTCAAAAAGTGCATATATTAAAGGGAAGTAAATGAATATCGAATTCAAGAATGCATATCAATTACTAGAAAGTTTAATTAACGGTAAAGCCACGTTCGAAGATAAGCAAAGTTCAAGGTTTTTAATAAATGCTATAGGTGATTACTGCGCAAGCTATTAGGAAAAAACTTTCAGCGACTTTAACGGATATTCGGACGCAGACGATATCTCAGAACATCTTAATGAAATATTCCCTGATTGGGATTTTGACTGGTTTGATATTTTAACTTTTACTTTCGATGTTGAAGAGATAACTCATAGCTTACTTATCAGCGAATCAATTTCATTATATTATACATATGAAGATGCGGTGATCTTTGTAAGAGAGCATTTATCTAATTGGGCTCGTAGTGTAGAAAAACATATTGAGCAAACTATGAACAATACTGACGATACACATTAACTAATCGCTATAGGTAGTTGTAGTAGCTAAGTGGTTTTAGCCACTTAATTGTTTGCTTTCATTAGCGAAATGAATATAACTCGCATTTAAAACAACAACATTTAAACATCAGTAAAGTGGAAATAATAACCCTTCTCTCGTTATCAATGAGCAATAAAAAAGGTTAGCGTTAATTACTTATTGATGCGCATTCAAGATATTATGTTAAATTTCATTGCTTTTAGGTATGTTTATAGCCGCATGGAGAACAAATAAATTTCTGTTTGTGCCTTCAAACTTCAAACATTGGCTTGAGCACTTGTTTGCTGGAACGCTAATGGGAATTGGCGCATCAATAGCAATTGGAGGTAACGACTCTCAATTGTTATTGGCACTCCCAACGTTTTTTCCAGCTGGTTTTGGAGCTGTAGCTGGAATATTATTGGGTATTTGGCTTGGTTTACTTGTAAGAGAAAAACTTTTAGTTAAAAGCTAATTTGACAGAAAATAATGCGTATTATTTATTCAAATAGAGATTTAAAAAACCAGTTCCATAATTAATTAACCCGTGTATATTTAAACAAAGCCTATTGAATGAATGCATATTATGAATAAAGAAGAATACTTAGATTATTGTCAGGAGCAATTGATTAATATTTTTAACCTCGCCAAAAATCACAAAAAAGACGACAAACAAAAATTCAGAACAGAGGGTTTTATACAAGCGGGTAAAGTATTAGGCGTAATATCGCATGAGGATGCTATTAAAGTTATGGAGCAAGCTCACTTTGAAGTGTTTTCTGAAAGTATTGATTCTCGAAAAAATAGAAAAGCATCCTTAAAAGAAGCAGTAGCAAGAGGTGATGATAATTTTATTAACATTCCCGCTTATGAACGATTATCAAAATAATTTTACAACACAACCACTTAACATAATTCATTACTTATCAGTTAGATAGTTCATTTTTGATACTATCTATTTATATTGTTATTTGTTCTTTCTCCCTCTACCTTTAAGTATACCTATCTTAAAGTTGAGGCAATGATGACAAGTAAAAATAACATAATTTGCCTCGGGGTAAATGAGCTTTATCAAAATAAGCAAATCCATTACCCTCCGATAACACTGCCAACGCTGTGCTTTTTTGAGCTTACTCAAACGCTACAAGACGCAATTGATAACGCCATAAGGTTATTGTTCGAACATAACCTTCATGAAGTTACGATTCATACACCCAATGTAAATTGGTTTTTTAATTTAACCGATCGTTATCATCATAAAATTCGGAGTTTAATGCATATCGATGCCATGAATATTAGCTTCTCTGGTACGCTTACCCCATACAAACAACCTCATTTTTCTACCGTAAAAATTAGCATCAACCAACTTAAGTTTAATCAAATCCCCATAAACCCAATAAGCCTAGATCAATTAACCACTCCCTTAGCTAAAGGGCTTATTAATAAAATCAATCATCTATCTAGGCAGTATTCAGAGCAAGAAGACCTGTACTACGCCATTGAGCCCATTGTAAGTCATTTAAGAGAACTAGATGAAACAACGGCATTTGATATTCACTTAGATAGTGATTTGCAGTTAGGGCTATTAAACAAAAAGGGTAATGAGCTTTATGCAAAGATGGAAACAATTGAAACTGAAATGAATTACCTTTCAGAG
>Ga0209395_1006237_pt1 | contig 12997 bp, 11 predicted proteins | sample GOMGulsemesocosm_3_FD_184635 | JGI IMG/M metagenome (GOLD analysis project Ga0209395, IMG submission 184635) | Methane-oxidizing microbial communities from mesocosms in the Gulf of Mexico - GOM9D Gulf of Mexico (SPAdes) (version 2) | ecosystem: Environmental > Aquatic > Marine > Cold seeps... | reverse complement strand
GATGAATGCTTCCTGCGGAATATCCACCTTACCAAACTGCCGCATCTTCTTCTTACCTTTTTTCTGCTTGTCCAGCAGCTTGCGCTTACGGCTTGCATCACCACCATAACACTTGGCGGTCACGTCTTTGCGCATGGCAGACAGGGTCTCACGAGCGATCACTTTGCCACCAATGGCCGCCTGGATAGGGATCTTGAACATGTGGCGCGGGATCAGGTCTTTTAGCTTTTCCACCATGGCACGGCCTCGCGCGTCGGCGCGGTCACGGTGCACCATCATCGACAGCGCATCCACCGGCTCGTCATTGACCAGAATGGACATCTTGACCAGATTATCCTCGCGGTAGCCGAACATCTGATAGTCAAACGAAGCATAGCCCTTGGTCACCGATTTCAGCCGGTCGTAGAAATCAAACACCACCTCGTTCAGCGGCAGGTCATAGACCACCATGGCACGGCTGCCGGCATAGGTCAGGTCATCCTGCAAGCCACGACGATCCTGACACAGCTTCAACACGTCGCCCAGATATTCGTCGGGCACCAAAATGGTCGCCTTGATCCGCGGCTCTTCTAGGTGGTCGACGATGGTCAAGTCGGGCATGTCAGCGGGGTTGTGCAGTTCTGTCATCGAACCATCGCGCATGTGCAGGTGATAGACAACTGAAGGCGCGGTGGTGATCAGACTGATGTCATATTCGCGCTCGATCCGGTCACGCACCACTTCGAGGTGCAGCAGCCCAAGGAAGCCACAGCGGAAACCAAAGCCCAACGCCGCCGAGGTCTCCATCTCAAAGGAGAACGAGGCGTCGTTGAGGGCCAGTTTGTCGATGGCATCGCGTAGGTCTTCGAATTCGGCACTGTCCACCGGGAACAGGCCACAGAACACCACCGGCTGTGCGGGTTTAAAGCCGTCCAGCGCGGTGTCGCAGCCGTGGCGGTCATTGGTGATGGTGTCGCCAACGCGGGTGTCGCGGACTTGCTTGATGGAAGCGGTGAGAAAGCCGATCTCGCCGGGGCCGAGCACGTCGATGGTCTCCATCTCGGGACGGAACACCCCGATGCGGTCAACACTGTGCAGGGTGTCATTGGACATGAACTTGACCCGCATGCCCTTTTTCAGCTCGCCGTCGATGATGCGGACCAGAACGATCACGCCAAGATAGCTGTCATACCAGCTGTCCACCAGCATCGCCTTGAGCGGCGCATCGCGGGTGCCAACGGGTGCGGGCAACTCGTTAACGATGGCTTCGAGAGTTTCGTGAATGCCCTGCCCGGTTTTGGCCGAGACCTGAATGGCGCCCGAGGCATCAATACCGATGACATCTTCGATCTGTTCAGCGACACGGTCGCAGTCACTGGCCGGTAGGTCGATCTTATTCAGCACCGGCACGATCTCGTGGTCGGCCTCCATCGCGTGATAGACATTGGCCAGGGTCTGGGCCTCGACGCCCTGCGAGCTGTCGACAACCAGCAGCGAGCCTTCGACCGCACGCATCGAGCGGGAGACTTCATAGGCGAAATCGACGTGGCCAGGGGTGTCGATCAGGTTGAGGACATAGTCCAGCCCGTCGTCAGCCTTGTAGTCGATCCGCACCGTGTTGGCTTTGATGGTGATACCGCGCTCGCGCTCGATATCCATGCTGTCGAGCAGCTGGGCCTTCATATCACGGCCCGCCACCGTGCCGGTCTCTTGGATGAGCCGGTCAGCAAGGGTGGATTTGCCGTGGTCAATATGCGCCACGATCGAGAAATTGCGGATTTTGGACAGATCAGTCATGGGTGGGATATGATTTGGAATCTTGCGCTGGTCAAGCGGGCGTATAGGGTGTGGGACAGGTTATTTGATCTAAAGGCGTTTTGACCATTGAATTTGTCAACTTTCGACCCCCCAAAAAGTTTCGAACAAGCCCTACGCCGCCTAGGGTGGTTTAACTCTCATGCAAGGCAAATACTGATTTGCAGGTACATGCTACGTCAGATATCCTCGTTTGATCCTGATGAATACTTGCTGTCAGCAGGGCGTGAACATCATCTATTGAACATGTTGCGGCTGGCAATATCCGTGTTTTCTGGGATCAATTTGGAGAAGCGAATTTATAGCGCGCCTTATGAGCCCAGCGACAGGCCCGAGACACACTATTTAAAACACTACCGTTCGTTTGCTGTGTTCGACCTTTCTTGTGCAAGTGGCAAACCCGATTTCACGTTCCACGACGGGCCGAACAGGAGTTTTGGCTTTGAGCACTCAACAGAGGAGGTTTTTGAGGATCAGCTATTTGTTCACGAGGTCTTCGAGGTTGGCAAAAGCGTGTCTCTGTTCAATAAGTCGACTGCTGACGACCGTGCCAAACTGTTACTGAACCAACCTCTCTGGCGCGGTTTCTCTGGCACTGAACAAACAGTTTGTATTTCTGTCATTGAAACACTTGAGCGAGATCAACCAGATGCATGGAGCTTTTGGCTTGAATGGTACTTGGGGTTGGTCACCGGGCACCCGATAGATCGGGAACTTCAACGTCGAGTGGCGCTGATTGAGAATGCCATCTGGAAGGCAGGACCCGAAGCCGTCGCCAAAGAAATCGAACACATCCAAAGCAAATACCTCGCCGAAAAACTCCCCCTCGCGGAAACCATCGACTTGAACCCGGACACCGGCAAGTTCTACGCTACCCCGGTTCCTGTTCACAATGCACCGTTGATGTCAGCTTTGCTCACCCGGATCTCCGATGATCTTGAGGACGCAATGGTCGGGCACAACGGGTTAACCGAGCGATCTGGGGATGTGCGCAAGATTACGCGCGTGGTCACGCGATATGGCAATGACCCGCAGCAAACCGAACTGACGCTGACCACCGTCGCCAAAAGTCTGCGCCGCCAAATCCACGACTCGCATGAATTGCCGGACAGCCCGGACAACCTTGCTTTGCTGGAGTCGGTTGAAGACGGGGTTCGGGGTATTCGCGCCAATCACCCGGATGTGGCTGCAAATAGGAACCAGTTGGCGCAGCAGGCAGTGTTGGGATTAGAGCCAGAAGAAAAACAAGTTTTAGAACAGGCATTGCCGGTTCTGACCGCCCTTAGCGAGGGTGCATTAGCCGAAGACTTTGCCGAGGACATTCCAGAACTCATCAATGATGCGCTTCTGCCTTTGCCAGATGGTGCGCCAGCTTTACCGCCCGCCGACGCCGCAACACGAGTGTTCGGTCGGGCTGCCAAGATGTCAGCACTCATTGTGCAAGGAAAAAAGCTGACCGAGAAAAGTGCGCGGGCTTTCGATAGTAACTTAGTAAAGACCATCCGTTTGGCGGGGCTAGCGGTTGCAATAGGTGGAGGCGTAGCTGGTTTTTTATATACGATTGTCCAAATCGGCCTGCGTATTTTTGGCGTTCTTTAGCCCGGTCGCCAGACCGGGCAGCGCCCGACCCTCCCCACGGGGTGGGCGCTTACGCACCCACCCAGGGTCGGGCGCTGCCCTTCGCGCCTATGATTTTGGCAACCTGAGCCCCGCCTCCTGCATTCCAGCCCAAAATACTGTATACTCCCCAGCATACGCGCGGACAGGAGCATGCAGACACAGGAGGACACTCGCATGAATGCCGTTCAAACAGCCGAATATGCTCACGCCCTATACAGCGTGCATGGGGACAAGGCCGAGGCCGAAGCCGCCCGCAAGATGCGTGAATGTGAACAAGCCGAAAACCCGGAAAAAGCACGCGACTGGCTGGCGATCCGCCGCGCGATCCGGTCGATCCGTGGGCCGAACCAGTCGTAACCTGCGCATTCCTTATAAGTCGATCGCCGTCAGCCTAGGCGCGGTGCCTGGTATGCTGCCAATGCTTCCGGCAACATCCCGCCCAACAGGGCTTGACCCATTTACCATGATTGAACCCCACGCCGACCTGCGCCATAGTGCCGCCGATATGCGGGCGCCAAGATCCGCGACCCAAGCGAGTGAACAGTGATGATGCGTATTTTGACCGCCGTGCTTTGCGCGGGCACCGTTTTTGTAATGACCCCACCCCCGGCACAGGCTGGTTTGATCGAACGCGCTTGCCGTCAGGCTGACCGCACTGCGGCTACCCCGGCGAAATGCAGTTGCATCCAGCAGGTTGCCAATTCCAGCCTGACCCGATCAGAGCGCAAAAAAGTCGCCAGATGGTTCGACGACCCGCATCAGGCTCAGGTGGTACGTCAATCAAGTCAACGCGGTGATGAACAGCTGTGGTTGCGTTACAAGGCCTTTGGCGAACGCGCGGCCCGCACCTGTAGCTAAGGCTGTCGATCCCGACAAAGGTGCGCGCAAGCACACACCCTACACTGCAGGCGGATCTGTGTTGCCCGGCTTCTACGTAGGAATATGTGGGGAACGTCGTACGTGCACATCTCGCCTTAAAGCGGCGCAAAAATGGGCATCTCTCCTTTGAGCCGATTTCTCCTCTTGACCCCCGGGCCGTGGAGTTTCACACAAGGCGCAACAAAAACAGGAGCGTGGCTGATGCTGATGAAAGGGGTGACCCTGCGAGGGTTGGAGGTTTTCGAAGCCTTAGCCAAGACCGGATCAGTGGCTCAGGCTGCTGAGGTGACCGGGCTGAGCCAACCCGCGGTCAGCCAGCAGCTTCGCAATCTGGAAAAGGCACTGGGCACTGATCTGGTTGACCACAGTCGCCGCCCGATGCTGGTGACTACAGCCGGTCGCAATTTTCTAGGCCGAACCGAGGCTGTGCTGTCGGAACTGCGTCTGGCGCAGAGCGAGTTGACGGTGATGGATCTGACCCACCTGACAACCCTGTCGATTGGGCTGATCGACGATTTTGACAATGATCTGACTCCGCGTCTGGCCACTATTCTGGCCGACAGTCTGACACAATGCCGGTTCAAGATGATCACCGCCTCGAGCCATGACATCAACCGAGCAATGGCAGCGCGTGAATTGCACATCGCCGTGGCCGCCAGCACTGGCGAATTGCGCGACGATATTGTTGAGTACCCGCTGGTGCGCGATCCCTTTATTCTGGTGGCCCCCAAGGGATTCCTGAATGATCCCAGCCTTCAAAGTGAGCTGCTGAATGAATTACCATTGCTGCGATATGGGCGCGAACAACTGATCTCGCAACAGATTGAGGCACATCTCGCGCGCCAGAAACTGGAGTTCGAGGAACGGTTCGAGATCGGCTCACATCTGGCGCTGATGGCGATGGTGGCACGGCGTATTGGCTGGGCTGTGACCACACCGCTGGGCTATATGCGTGCGGTGCGCTTCCACGACCAAATCGATGCCTTTGCCCTGCCTTTTGGCAGTTTCTCCCGCAGCATTTCACTGTTTGCGGCCGCTGATTGGGCCGACCGTGTGCCGCGCGATGTGGCGCAGACCATGCGCCACCTAATGCAGAGCCAGATCATTGGCCCAGCGATTGGCCAATTGCCCTGGCTGGCCGGGCAACTGCAGGTGATCGAAGAGTAATTCTTTCTCTGGCACCTGTGCGCTTCTGGTCGTTCTCCTGGACGGCTCAGCTGCCGTTGGACAAGAGACGGAAATGTCAGGCCCCTCAATCAGGCTGTAAATTTACTTTTCTTACGAAGCGGCCGCGTCGAGCGCCTGCTTTAATCCACGGGCTGCCTGCTCTATCAGATTCAGGCAACCGTCGAAGTCGCGGGTGTAATAGGGGTCGGGCACATGGTCAGCCCCCGCTCTATTGGCATAATCCGTGAACAGCCGCACCGGAGTCTGACTGCCGGATGGGCGCAACGCCTCGACATCGGTTTGATTTTCCTCATCCATCACAATGATCAGGTCAAAATGGGCAAAGTCTGAACGGTTGAACTGACGGGCTCTCAGGTCTGAAATGCCCAACCCTCGGGCACGTAGAGCCAATTGCATCGCCTCATAAGGCGGCTGCCCCAGATGCCAGCCTGATGTGCCGGCGCTGTCTGTTTGAACCTCGGGTGCAAGATCCCGAAATACGCCCTCGGCAGCTGGCGAGCGGCAGATGTTGCCAAGACAGACAAACAGGACTTTCTGAGGCATGGTAACAAGGCGTCCTGTTTGTCGGTGGAAGGTGTTGATATGAAACTGTTTAGCAGCTGCTCGCAGAGTATTGCCATACTACTATTTGCCACAGCGGCGGACCTGGGCCGGGCCGACACAGCCCAATCACCTTACAACACCGAATGTGTGGTTCAAAGTTAGGCCGCCTATCTACATCCCATGAGCAGACGATAGACCTGAAAGAGGTACTTCTCCACCCGGAAGGCGAGCTTCTGGCATATGCGCTGTCACCTGTTACCGGAGACTATTCTGCAGGGTTTCCTCGGCGGCACCCTCTGCGCAGCATGCGTCCACCGTTGACGCGCACTCTGCAAATGACCAAACAACGCTGTGTCCTTCCTGTCAGACAGATGCAGCGCACCCTGATATCGTTTGGTTGGGCGAAATCCCCTATGACCTGGACAAGATCTACACCCATCTTGCTGAAACGGACCTGATTGCCGTCACCACCTCGTCGCAGGTCTATCCAGCGGCGGCCTATGTTCACGAGGCTCTTACAGCCGGAGCCCACACGACAGAACTCAACCTGAATCCCTCGGCACTGGTCTCCACCTGGGTAGATGAGCGGCTAAGTCAGCGTTGAAACGCAAAAGGGTTAGCCGGGTGCGAAGGAGGGCGGCAGCGCCGTCCGACGCCGCGCCCCGCTTGGCTCAATTGCTGTGGTTTGAGTGTTTCATACCGCCCGCAGCAGGCTTGCGCGCTAGGTCCACGGGCACTTCGATAACCAATTCGCCTGCCTTTTCAAAATTCAGGGTCAGAGTGATAGTGTCGCCCTGCTTCAGCTCCTGGTTCAGGCCCATCAGCATCACGTGATCCCCGCCACGCTGCAGCATGTGGGTTTCACCGGCGGCAATGGCAAAACCTTCCTCGACATGCATCATCTTCATGACACCGTCGCCCATATCCATATGGGTATGCAGTTCCGCACGCTTGGCGACATCAGTGCTGACGCCGATCAGGCGATCATCTTCACCTGTATGGTTCACCAAAGCCATAAACGCTGCGCCGGCCATCTTGTTAGAGGCGCGCGCATAGGCGTCATCAACCATGATCATGGACATATCGGCAAAAGCTGCACCCGCCAGAGTGAGGGAAGCAGCGGCGGCAATAACAATGGATTTGAAAGACATAGCTGTCTCTCCTTTTAGTCTGAGATCTGATTTCATGTGTCTTGGGCTTGTTAGAATCAGAGACCAATTGGCGGCGACCGCGCGCTGGCCCGCAGCGGCATCCGCGAGAGGACGCGTATCTGCTCGGGTTGATCAACGCGGCGCATCGGTTCGGGTACGACATGCTGCGGCCGCTGAGATGGTGCCAGCGCATCCATACCCAGCGTAATGCAGTCAGGGCAATCATGCGGCGCACGCGCTGGCTGGCCGTCACTGTCCACATAGATTACCAGTGGACCGCTGCCCGAGCAGATCACAATCTGACCGGTAGCGTCCCGCACCCCCTGTAGTGCGCCAGCACTATGGGCTGTCAGAGTGACCGCCAGGACCAGAAACAGGGTCAGATATGATCGAAAATGCAGTGTCATTGCGGCAAGATAGGCCGCAGAACGGCGGCGCTGCAAGGCTCAAAACTGCGGCAGTTTGTGCTGTAACAACAAAAAACCCTGCATGATTTCTCATGCAGGGTCAAAATCTTGATCCGGTGATAAAGATCAGGCCTGAGCAGCAACAGTTGCTTTGGCGATCTCTTTTTTCACTTTCAGCGCGGTGATCGACAGCTCGTCGTCTTTCGATTTCGCAAAGAACGCATCCAAACCACCACGGTGGTCAACGGTGCGCAAAGCTGCGGCAGAGATGCGCAGTTTGATGCCGCGGCCCAAAATCTCGGACTGCAGGGTCACATCATTCAGGTTCGGCAGAAACCGGCGACGTGTGCGGTTTTTAGCGTGGCTGACATTGTTGCCCGACATCGGGCCTTTTCCGGTCAATTCGCAACGGCGCGACATGGCATTATCCTCGTTTTCGTCACGGGGAAGCAGACCCCGTCAATGTAAGAGAGCACCGCCTAAGCCGCACTCAGAATTTCGTTGGCTGCTCATACGCGGAATCAAAAGGGGCGTCAAGCGAGTCCGGTTGCCCTGTCGTCTCCAGTAATTGCATTTCTGCCAACAGCCACTTTCGAAAGCTCCGGATTGCCGGTGATCTGCGCCTGCGTTCCGCATAGACCAGCCAGACAGGAAGGCCACTCTCTACCACAATATCAATTGGCTGTATCAACTCGCCGCTGGCTAGCTCCTGGCGGTAGTAGGGGGGGGGCAACAGGGTGACCCCCTGCCCGGCCTTGGCAGCCTCAACCTCAAAAATTTGCGACCCCATCGAGTTGCTGCGCAGGTTCTCATTTTTTGGTGGGGTTAGACCGGCCTCAATAAACCACTGCGCCCAGGCCGAGTGACCTGGATTAACCCGCGGCGCAGTCAGCACATCCTGCGGGCAGGTTATTGGCCCATGTTGCTTGATATAGGCAGGGCTGATCATCGGTGTAATCACTGGCCGCATCAGGTGGTCTGCCCGCATACCGTCCCAATTGCCATCACCAATCCGAATGGCAACAGTTGCCTCGCCTGCGTCGATGTCGACTATTTTATTATTGATATCGATCCGGGTCGCAACATCCGGATTTTCAATCTGAAACTTCCACAGGCGTGGCCCCAAAATACTGGCAGCAAAGGCCGCAATCACTGAAATCACCAGGGTTTCCTCGGTGGTCTGGCGCAACTCGGCAAAGGCCTGCCGCAGGATCTCCAGCGCCTCGCCAGCCCGCGCCGCCATCTGCACCCCATCCGCAGTCAATTGCACCCCACGTGGCTGACGGCGAAACAACGATACCCCGGCACGGTCCTCCAACTGTTTGATCTGATAGCTCACCGCAGCCTGGGTCATCCCCAGCTCTTCGGCAGCTCGGGTAAAACTGCCATAACGCGCGGCGGCGTCAAAGGCGCGCACGGCGGACAGTGGCGGCAACGGTCGCAGCTCTGACATAAAACCTCCTTATACCTACCCGTGGCAATTCAATTGGTCATTTCGACACCTTCGCCCCATGTAGCCAATGAAAGACACGAAAGGAAAGCGCCATGACCTCGCAATGTGTAGGACTCCAGTCACAAAAAGCACTTTGGACTAGAGTGAAACTAAGATGGCCACTGCCCCGTAAGGATCAACTGGTTCGGCAGCTGCAAGCGCGTGCATCTCTGCGCCACCTGCCGCCACATATGCAAAAGGACATCGGCTTGTTTAATGACACCGATGCCCGCCAAGACCGCTTTAGCCGGTGGTGATATTCAGGCGGCTCAAAACCAGCCCTGCCGCCTTGGCCGACGACAGATCGCCCTCAGCAACCTGTGGCGCAAGCCGGTTAATCTCGGCCTGCGCTTTTTTCGTGTACAATTGCGACAGCACTGCCTGACGCAGTTCTTCTTGGAACCAGTATTGCACCTGTTCGGCGCGGCGTTGGTCCCAGTGGCCCTGCTCGCTGCGCCAATTGTTCAGCTGTTGCAATTCGTCCCAGGCCTGTGTCAGGCCTTGGTCTTCCAGTGCGGACACCATCATCGCCTTGGGAAACCCCGGCGGATCTTGCGGCCGTTTGCGCAGAAGTCGCAACGCGCCGGAGTAATCAGCACAGGTGCGGGTGGCGGCGGATTTCAGATCTCCGTCGGCCTTGTTGATCAGAATCACGTCAGCGATTTCCATGATGCCACGTTTGACGCCCTGCAATTCGTCTCCGCCTGCCGGTGCCAGCAGCAATAGGAACAAGTCAGAGATTTCAGAGACCACGGTCTCGGATTGCCCTACGCCCACTGTTTCGATCAGCACGACGTCGTAGTCAGCCGCCTCGCATAGCGCAACCGCCTCACGCGTGCGTCTTGCCACACCGCCTAAGTGGGTTTGGCTGGGAGATGGACGAATGAATGCGTTTGGATCGCGACTTAGGTGCTCCATCCGGGTTTTATCACCTAGGATCGAGCCACCGGAACGGGCTGAGCTGGGGTCCACCGCCAGCACAGCGACACGCAGCCCCTGTGCTGTCAGCATCAGGCCGAAGCTTTCGATGAAAGTTGATTTACCTACGCCCGGCGTGCCCGACAGCCCAATGCGCAGGGCCTGGCGGCGATGTTTCGCCAGGGCGCTGAGAAGCTCACTTGCTTGGGCCCGATGATCCGTGCGCTGGCTTTCCACCAGCGTGATTGCGCGCGCCAGTGCCCGGCGGTCTCGATTCAGGATCTTGTTGCTAAATTCGGCGATATCCATGCGAACTCCAGTATTATCCTGCATGTTTGGCGCAGCCCGGGCTCCATTGTCCAGTGGCTAGACCTTGGTGCAGTCTTTGGCGATAACGGCAGCTATGACAAAATTGCCCATTGATACCGTCCTCCCCGAATTGATTGCCGCCTTGCGTTCCGAGGGCCGCGCCGTGCTGCAAGCCCCTCCGGGTGCGGGCAAAACCACCCGTGTGCCTTTGGCAATGCTCGACGCAGGAGTGACCAAGGGCCGCATCGTGATGCTGGAGCCACGGCGACTGGCGGCGCGGGCTGCAGCTGAGCGGATGGCTGAAACCCTTGGTGAACCTGTGGGTGAGACTGTTGGCTACCGAGTGCGCGGCGACGCTAAGATCTCAAAAGCCACGCGTGTCGAAGTGGTAACCGAAGGCATTTTGACGCGGATGCTGCAAAGCGACCCTGATCTTCCCGGTGTTGGCGCGGTGATTTTTGATGAATTTCACGAACGCTCGCTGAACGCCGACTTTGGGTTGGCGCTGTGCTTGGAAGTGGTCGGCGCACTGCGCGAGGATTTGATCCTGATGGCGATGTCGGCCACGCTGGACGCCGGGCCGGTTGCAGATCTCATGGAAGCTCCGATGGTGACTTCGGAGGGGCGCAGCTACGGGGTGGAAACCCGCTGGCTGGAGCGCCCCCTAGGTCCACGGGCACGGCGGCTGGATGCGCTGGTGGACTTGGTGCAACAGGCCGAAAAAGAGACCCGCGACATTGGCGGCGGCATTCTGGTGTTCCTGCCCGGCGAGGGAGAAATCCGCCGGGCCGCGTCTGCGCTGGCGTTACGGCTGCCGGACCACTGTGACATCCGGCCGCTGTTTGGCGCCCTGCCCTTTGCCGAGCAACGCGCCGCCATCGCCCCGGTAAAATCCGGACGCAAGGTAGTGCTGGCGACCTCGATCGCTGAAACATCTCTGACCATTCAGGACATTCGCGTGGTCGTCGACATGGGCCAAGCACGTCGTGCCAGATTTGATCCTGGGTCGGGCATGTCTCGGCTGATCACCGAAAAGGTCACGCGGGCCGAGGCCACCCAACGACAGGGCCGTGCCGGTCGGGTGGCTGAGGGAACCTGTTACCGGCTGTGGACCAAGGGCGAAGAAGGCGCACTGGCGGGTTTCCCTCCGGCCGAAATCGAGGCTGCCGATCTGACTGGGCTGGCACTGGAGCTGGCGCTATGGGGCGCAACCGCAAGCGATCTGGCTTTTCTGACACCCCCTCCCGAGGGCACAATGGCCGAGGCGCAGGCCTTGTTGCAGATGTTGGGCGCTCTGGATGCGCGGGGCCGGATCACCACGCATGGAAAAACGCTCGCTAGGCTGCCACTGCATCCAAGACTGGGCCATATGCTGGTCACCGGTGGCCGCGAGGCGGCACAATTGGCGGCATTGATGGCCGAACGTGACCCGCTGCGCGGCGCGCCTAGTGATTTGCTGCTCCGGATACAGGCTCTGCCCGACCCAAAAGGCTTCATGCGCAAACGTCCCTATCAAGTGAACCTGCCGGTGGTGGACCGGGTCAAAACCGAGACCAAACGCTTGCAGCGGCAGGGCACCCAGCGCCCAAAGCTTGATGCCGAGTTTTCCCCTGCCGCCATGGCCGCGCTCGCCTATCCCGACCGTATTGGACAACGCCGCAAAGGAGATACGCCTCGCTATGTCCTGTCTGGCGGTAAAGGCGTGGTGCTGGATGACAGTGACACGCTGGCGGCGGCTCCGTTCATCGTGGTGCTGGACAGTGATGGCAACCCGCGCGAGGCACGGGTGCGGATGGCGGCACAGATCTCGCTGAATGAGATCCGCGAGTTGTTTGGCGATCAGATCAGATGGCACGAGATCTGTGAATGGTCCAAGCGAGATCGCCGGGTCGTGGCGCGCAAGCAAGAGCGGTTTGGCGCTATTATACTGGATGATCAGATCTGGAAGGACGTACCGTCCGAGGCTGTGGCAGAGGCGATGCTGGACGGGGTGCGGGATCTTGGACTACGGCTGTCTGGTGCCACTGCGCGATTGGCCGCGCGGGTCGAGCTGGTCCGGGCAGAAGGCCACACCCTGCCCGACTTTTCGATCCAAGCGCTAACCAACACGATCCAAGACTGGCTGCTGCCGATGCTGACTGGTGTTAAGACCGCCGAGGACTGGAAACGCTTTGACCTGCTGCCTGCCCTGCGCGCAGCGCTGAACTGGGATCAGACTCAATTGCTAGACCGCGAGGCCGCCAGCCATTTCACCAGCCCGCTGGGCAACCGGATCCCGATCACCTACAGCGAGACAGGTCCAGAGATCGAGGTGAGAATCCAAGAGCTGTTCGGGGTCACCCAACATCCGGCCAGTGGCGGTGTACCGTTCAAAATCACTCTGCTATCGCCTGCCCGGCGCCCGATCCAGATTACCCGAGACTTGCCCGGGTTCTGGAGCGGCTCTTATGCCGATGTGCGAAAGGACATGCGGGCGCAGTACCCGCGACATCCCTGGCCCGAAGACCCAACGCAAGCCGATCCGACCCTACGCGCGAAACGGCGCAAATAGCAAAACGGGGGCTTTCATCGATTCGCTGCAGAAGCAGCTGGATTCATCAGAACTGACCGCGATTGGCCACAATGATGAAAAATTTGGCTCAATTGCTCATATTCAGAGGAGGCCTAAAGATGTATGTTGAGGGCACAAAAACAAG
>Ga0209395_1006233_pt1 | contig 13001 bp, 9 predicted proteins | sample GOMGulsemesocosm_3_FD_184635 | JGI IMG/M metagenome (GOLD analysis project Ga0209395, IMG submission 184635) | Methane-oxidizing microbial communities from mesocosms in the Gulf of Mexico - GOM9D Gulf of Mexico (SPAdes) (version 2) | ecosystem: Environmental > Aquatic > Marine > Cold seeps... | reverse complement strand
GGACAATTTTAGGTTCAGTATTATAACCAAAGGCAATACTTAAGTTGCCTTGTAAGTCTTCTGCTTCAAGTAATTTAGTTAACTTTGAAAAATCATAATTAATACTTGCACTTAATGCTTTTAAAGTGAGTTCATTACTGAGAATAATATCCACTCGTTGATTGTCTAACATGAGTAAACCTTGTTCACCTTTTACCACTGTATAAATATTTTCAAAGCCATTATCAGTTAAAAATTTCTCTGTATTGTTTTTATTTATACTAGAGACAACCAAATTTTTCATTGAATTTAATGAGGTATAATTTTTATTAATTTTACTTTTAAGTCCCCAAAAATAAAAACGTTCATTTCTTAAACTGCCCACCCAATGAAATAATGGATCTCGCTCTCTCGTATGGGCTATTGAATAAATTAATACATTAGGCTCTGTGCGTGAAATACCATAGGCCCTTGCCCAAGGTAATGTTTGAAGGTCGGCTGTATCACCTGTTAATTTAAATAATTCAGCAATAACTTCAGTTGAATAACCCCCTAATGAACCATCTTCCATCTTAATTTGATATGGTGATAAATATTCAGTCACCACTTTAACTAACTCTGATTTAACTGAAAAGCTGGGGAATATAAACAAAATAGCACAAAAAGCTATAACGCCCTGAAAATTAAAATATTTAAGAAATGCACTATGATAATTCAATCATTCTACCAAAAATTATAGGAGATACTCAATATTAGGGTAGCGCATAAAATTAATAAAAACCATATCAAAAACGGCTTGATCTTATGTATGTTAAATGACTAAAAAACGGCATAATCGTTCGACGAGATAAATAGAATACCTAAAGATCTAGCCCTCTTATGAAAACTGTTTTCTAATAACTGAACTATTTATTGTAATAGAGTGAATTAATTTAAAGTTTTCTATAAACAATCATTTGATCTTCACCAGATAAAGTCGCACAATCCCCGCCTGATTTACACTGTGCTATAAGTTCAGAGACCATGCATTCAAAAATACAACTAACCAAAGAAGAACTTAGAGAAAACAAGCCAGCTCGAGATGAATATTTAAGTAAGCCTAAAATCCCTTTAATCGTAGTATTAGACAATGTTACTAATAGCTACAATATTGGTGCTTTTATTCGTTTAGCCGATGCTTTTTCTATCGATAAAGTGATTGTCTGTGGAGCGCTAACAATTTCAGATAAAAAGATGAAAAAAGCGTCTCGTAATGAAGCAAAATGGGTTTGTGTAGAATACAGCGACAGCACCACCTCAAGCTTACAAGCGCTATTGGATGAAGGTCATACTGTTTATAGTGTTGAGCTATGCCATGAATCTGTTGATTACTGTGATGTTACATATCCTGATAAGTGCGTATTAGTACTAGGTAATGAACGTAAAGGTGTGAGTGAAGCCGCATTAAAATTAAGCCATCAACAAATACATATTCCTATGTTTGGCATGGGTAATTCGCTGAATGTTTCAACTGCTGGCGCTATTGTTTTAGCAGAATGTGCGAATCAAATTAGAAAACAGTCATAAATATTATATTTTGAAATCGAATCCTTAAAACCTATATTCATAAAGCACTGTGACTTTTTATTTCAGTGCTTATTCAAGCAGACATGAGTGATTTTGAATTTATCAATATTCACTTTCGCGCGAGATGAATTAACTATATACTTTTTAGCCTAATAAATTGGACTGAACTCATTTTTGTACAGTTATAGCACTTGGCAGTTTTTGTGAAAATTGATAAGAATAAACTCAATACGCTTTTGCGTAGTGGTTTGAATCCAGAGATTAAAACCCGCAAACAGCTTGCTGCTCAATTAGGTTTAGACCCAACATCACTCACCCGTTGGTTTGCGACTCGAGACAGATTAGGTAATCCTAGATACCCTGTAGTACCCGACAGACATGTCACAAAAATTTTAGCCCTTTTTAACTTGTCAGCCCAATGCCTAAGCTTAGATGAAGAAGAGTTTCGTCAACATTGCTTTGAATTGTCTTTGCAAGTAAAAAAAGGACAAAATGAGGTGCGACAACAAAATGTCGCCCTACGTAAACTCAGCATAGAAGAATATTCGGCTCCTAATAATAAGACCTTCCCGCTACTACTTTTAAGCGTATTGATAACGTCAGCGATAGCTTGGTATTTTATCAGTGGGAAAACTGACTTGTTTGAGCAATCAGAACCTTCCAAGATCGAAACCAGCGTCACGAAAACGAAATGCTGGGCAGGATTTTCATCAGAGCTAGGAAGTTTCAAAGAAGATGATGATGCCGACCCTTGTCATTATGGCAAACTATTCTATCAGGCCTTAAACCAACTTAAAGCAAAAAATCAATCACAATCAGAATCAACATCTACGGGTGAATATGCTGCTTCACAAAATTACCTTCTGTTTCTTTCCAAGCAATTAGACCAACGTCGATTAGATGAAAAAATTAACTTAAATGTAGAATTAGGTAAAAGCGAATTACGTAAATTAAATTACCTTGGCGCACAAAAACATTTCGACATTGCGAGTAATATTTTGAGCTCATCTGTTAACCCAGATCCTAAAATTTTGGCAGAAATTGCAACCTTAGGTGCTCAAATTAAAGCTGAAATTAAATAGAGGATAAAATAGCCAGTGAATATATCATGGCTATTTTTCAGTTTTCCCCTTCAATGTTTAAAATTCATTTAAATATTCATTTATAACGACATCATGATTTTTGAGCGTTTATGTAGAATAAATAGACAAATAAGCGTGTAAGTTGACACATAGTTGACATTTATAGGCTATTTATCCTTCAAAACCTCACATTTCTGCAATCTATACCAGTTATGTTAAATCAATAATTGACACACATTGGGCATTTTATGCTTAACGTTAACCTTCTACATTACCTCTACATTGAATCGAGTTAGCTGCTTAGTCACTTAACTTAGTTAATAGCTAAGTTAGCTGAAGCGTTAAACCAGATTCATCAAATAGTGAGATAAATGGAGAAAATACAATGACGATGAGCAGTGTCTTTGAACAATATAAATTACAGGACAATACAAATATTGCCCGAAAAATGCTGAACGCTAGTGCCACTACTTGGTTTTTAACTGCTGTTTTTGGCCAATGGTTTTTTGCCTATTACATCATGGTATTTTACGGTGGCACCGCATTACAAGGTGATTGGGCTAAATGGTCAAGTCGAATGATCCATGGCATTATTGAAGGCGATATGATTGGTAATATAGCAGTTTTGATCCACATTTCCCTCGCCTTTGTTATTTCATTTTTTGGTCCGCTACAGTTCGTTCCTCAAATTAGAAACAACTATCCCGCCTTTCATCGATTTAATGGGCGAATATACATACTGACTTCATTAGTGATCAGTGTCGCGGCTATTTATTCTATTTGGAGCCGGGAAGTTATAATCGGTGGTTTTATTGGCCAAATAGCGACATCCTTTGATGGGGTACTCATTATCATTTGTGCAATTATGACCGTACGTTTTGCCATGGCGCGTAAAATTGCGATTCATCGTCGCTGGGCGTTACGGTTATTTATCGTGGTGAGTGGCGTATGGTTTTTCCGAATTATACGAGGTTTCTGGATGTTTGTTAACGACGGGTCGTCACCTGGAACAAATCGCGATCTTACTGGACCGTTCGACCTAATTCTAAATTTTGCGGGTTATTTGGTACCACTGTTAATATTAGAGTGTTATTTATATATCCGTGATAATGGGAAATCTACAGGTCAATATACGATGGCAGGTATTATCTTCATATTAGCGGGCGCGATGGCAATTGGTATCTACTCAGCCGCCCACATATTTTGGATTCCTAACCTTTAAGAAAAAATAGTGATCAAGAGAGTGGCTTTGTTCTTTATTTAAAGACTAAGCCACGCCTTATTAAGCTTATTATTTATTAGAAATAACAATTATGAAAATACCTCAGAAACAATCAACACCTGGGCCGTTATTTAAAAAGCTAGCGCTGATCAGCACAGTTATTATTGTACTGATTATTGTCTGGAACCGTATCAATGTTATCAGCCAAGAAACACAAGTGCCTCGTGAAGAAGTGATTATCGCTCAGGTAGAAAAAGGTAATTTGGTGCGAGAGGTACGTTCATCAGGGACTTTAGTGCCAATAGCATCAAACTTTTTATCTGCCACATCGAACGGACAAGTTAAAGAAATACTGCTTCAAGCAAGTGATATAGTAGAAGTTGGTAGTATTATTATGGTGCTTAAAAATCCTGAACTGACACAAGCTGTCGATGAAGCTAAGTTGGAAGTAGAAGTATTAGAATCCGCTTTTCATTTATTACAACAACGTTGGCAGCAAGCCGTATTAAAACAGCGTATTGTGGTGGCAGACTTTAGCACCCGCTATCAAATGACCAAATTACGCCGAGAGGCTAATCAGCGATTATTAAAAACGGGCGCGGTATCAAGCATTGATTACAATGAATCGATATTACTTGAAAAACAGCTGGGTTTTCAGCACAAATTGGAAATCGAGTTATTAGACAGCCTACCGAAAATGAAACAAGCTGAGTTAGTGGCAGCACAAGCCAAAATCAATCAAGCAACGCGGCTTTTATTGCTACAAGAAAAACTTGCTGAGGACCTGTATGTTAAAGCGACCACCAAGGGCATACTGCAAGAAGTCACCTTACAAGTAGGAGAGCCTTTTCAAGTAGGTACAGTGCTAGCTCGTATTGCCGAGCAAGATAATTTAAAAGCCGAATTACGGGTACAAGAAAGCCAAGTTAAAGACGTTAAAAAAGGACAAGCCGTTGTAATCTCTGCAGGCGGAAAGTTAGCCTCGGGCATTGTTAAACGTATCAATCCAGCGGTAAAAGAAGGCGTTGTTATTGTTGATGTTTATTTTACAGGAGATGTTTTAACGGGAGCCCGTCCAGATTTACGAATCGACGGCGTAATCGCTTTAGAACAGCTAAATAATGTATTAAAGCTAAAGCGCCCTGTGTATAGTCAGGAATACTCATCCAGTAGCCTATTTGTACTCAATGCATCCCAAACATCGGCACAACGAAAACAGATTAAATTTGGTCGCAGCTCCGTTGATGTTATAGAAGTTTTGTCACCGTTAAAAGAAGGCGATTATGTGATCGTATCATCGACCAGTAAGTACGATAAGTTAAATAAATTAGCCTTGCATTAAATCATAAACATTAGATGAAAAACGTTAGACAAAAATAGAATAATAGGAAACAGCAGATGAATTATTATAAGGACAAGACATAAATGCAAACCCTCATTGAAGACATACAATTTGCTTGTCGGAACTTTTTAAAAACGCCCGCCATTTGTGCACTTATTGTCATCACCTTAGCCTTAGGTATAGGGGCTAATGCAGCCATATATAGCATGGTGCACAACGTATTATTAGCCCCTTTGCCATTTGCCGATGGCGAGCAGTTAATTAAGTTAAAAACCAATAATCCTAAAATAAACCGTTTTGATGTACCCATTTCTGTGCCGACCGCTTTAGATTATATTGCTAAAAATGAAAGCCTCGATCATTTAGTTGAATATCATCAAATGGCATTTACGCTGCACGGTTATGGTGATGCCGCCAATGTTGAAGGCGGCGTAGTAAGTTGGGACTTTTTTGAAATGTTAGGCATTCGCCCTATTTTGGGCCGAACATTTTTACCCGGTGAAGATGAGCCTGGCGCCGAGCCCTTAATTGTTTTATCTCATCACTACTGGCGAGAAAAATTTGGTAGTGATCCCAATGTAGTCGGTACTATTCTGCAAATGAATGACGCTGCAATTCAAGTGATTGGTGTATTACCCCCCTTGCCAGCTTACCCCTTTGAAAATGATATTTGGATGGGCTCGTCTTCATGTGGAGGTAGAGGTAGCGATATGTTTATTGGTCAACGCTCAATGCCTATTTCTACTATGTATGGCAAATTAAAGTCAGGAGTCAGCTTACAAAGTGCAAGTTTAGACTTTAATACCATATCCAACCAATTGGCTACATCATACCCAGACGACTACCCGCAGAGCCAAGGATTAAGCAACACTTTAACACCGATGCGCGCCGATATGACAGGCGATGCCGGTCCAACCTTTTACTTACTTATGGGGATCACTGCACTGGTATTACTCATTGCTTGTGCCAATGTCGCTAATCTTAACTTAGCGCGAACGGCGAGTCGTAAACAAGAATTCGCCATAAGAGAAGCGTTGGGCGCAAATCCCAGACGTATTGCGAGACAAGTATTAACAGAGAGTATTATTTTATCTTTAATCGGCGGACTACTAGGGCTAGGACTGGCATTTTTGAGTGTAGACTTACTCTCTGAATTTGCTGCACTTTATACCCCCCTTGCCAGCGAAGTTAAAATTAACGCGAGTGTACTCTCCTTTTGTATATTAGTCTCATTGCTTACCGGCATTCTCAGCGGCGCTACTGCGGCCTTTCAAAAGCGTAATATTAATGAAGCTCTAAAAGAAGGTAGTGGAAATATTACCGCTAGTGGCAGCAGTATAAAACTACGCCAAACCTTGTTGGTTACTCAATTTAGTTTGGCTTTTATTATTTTAACCAGTGCTTCTTTGGTCAGTTTAAGTTTGTATCGATTAAGCCATCAAACCACAGGTTTCGAAACCGCAAATATTATTGCAGTCAATCTATCTTCGAGCCCTGAAAACCGTGCAGACTTTGTCCTTGAGACGGCTCGTAAACTCGAAGCACTTGCTGAAATAAATCAGGTAGCTTTTGCTTCAGAAGTCCCTTTGGTTAAATGGCGTGATAAACGACGTTTCTTCCAAATAGAGGGGCAGCCCCCCGTTGATCGCGATGAACGCCCAGACGCCGTACAAAATGAAGTGTCGGCTAATTTTCATCAACTACTCAGCATTCCTTTATTGCAAGGACGTTACTTTAACGACACTGATGATAAAAACAGCCCTCGTATTATTTTAATCAATAAAGCATTTGCAGATACGTATTTTATTGGTGAGGACCCACTCGGCAAACGGCTCTCTTTTGATGATGGAAAAACTTGGAAAACGATACGTGGTGTTGTCGGCGATATTCGTGAAGTAGGCGTAAATATTCCTCCAGTACCGACATTTTACCTTCATTGGATTGTCAGTTGGCGATATGAACTGCAATTGCTGATCAATACTAACGTGCCAATTTCCACGATTACCCCACTAGTCGCTGACATTGTTCATCAAGTGGACCTTTTACAACCAGTGGAAAGTGTCACCAGTTTTGAATTTATCAAAGACAAGTCAATGGCTTCTTCTACATTGGTCGGCATCTTGGTCTCTATGTTTGCCTTATTAGCCTTTTTGATAACTCTGAGCGGCGTAATGGGCGTAGTTGCTTACAATGTAAGTCAACGTAGAAAAGAAATTGGCATACGGGTGGCATTAGGCGCTAATCCCAAACGAATTCGTGCCTTATTTGCGATTCAGGGTTTATCTTTATGTGCAGGAGGTGTTGCGCTAGGAGCCTTTATTATGGCATTTGTTTCGCCATTACTAGGCACTGTTCTTTATCAAACCGACCCGCTAAATTTAACCATGTATTTAGTAACGGCCAGCGTTGTAATGATTGTTGCGGCAATAGCGATATTACTGCCGATAAGACAAGCAACAGCCATTGAACCAAACCAAGCTTTACGCGAGCAATAACACTAAGTCGATTAACAATAAATCGAAAACAAACGTTATTCTCTTGATAAAAAGATGTAAAAAGGAAACAGAAAATGAGCGATAAACCACTTATACAATTAGAGTCTCTGACCAAAAACTTCACCACTGAAGCAGGTGTTATTAGTGCCATAAAAAATATTGATTTGACGATTAACGCCGGCGACTATTTAAGTATTTCTGGACCATCTGGCTGCGGAAAATCAACCTTGATGTCTATTTTAGGTTTGCTAGATACCTCAAGCGAAGGTCAATATTTACTGAATGGCCATAAAGTACACGAGTTAGATGTTTATCAAAGAGCTGAAATACGTAACAAAGAAATAGGCTTCGTGTTTCAAGCATTTAATTTGATTGGTGATTTAACGGTATTAGAAAATGTAGCCCTGCCGCTGACATACCGAAAGATGAAAAAACAAGACAGAATAGAAATAGCCATGAACTCTCTCGCTAAAGTGAATATGGCCGACAGAGCTAAATTTTACCCCGCACAACTTTCTGGTGGCCAACAACAGCGGGTTGCGGTCGCACGAAGCTTAGTCGTTGACCCTTCAATTTTATTAGCAGACGAACCTACCGGTAATCTAGACTCAAAAAATGCCAATGCCATTATGGACTTATTTGATGAACTTAATGAAGAAGGGAGAACCATTTGTATGGTTACCCACGATTCTAGATTCGCAAAACGTAGCAGCAGTATTGTTCATTTAGACGATGGTATTCTTTGTTAAGTCTTATCATTATGCTTAAGTAATAGGCGTTGAGTTTGTGCTGGTTGGAATCTTCTTCCAATCAGCACGAAATACATCTTATAAAAGTTAACACTCATTTTTACGATATTTTGAAGGTGTCATGCCTGTCCACATCGTAAATGCCCGTCGAAAATTAGCACTGTCGTTAAAGCCAATTAATGTAGCAACGGCTTCTATCGATAAGTTGGTCGTCTTTAAATAGTGGCTTGCTCGCTGACTTTTCACCTCGTTAACCAACCCCTGGAACGTGGTGTTATTGCTATTTAAGCGTCGGCTTAATGTTCGAGGACTAATGCCTATTTGCTTCGCTACTTTCTCTACTTTTGGATAACAGCCAGGTATCGCTGCAATTAACGTTCTAACTTGAGCCGCAATAAGCTTTGGTCCTTGAATATCCGTCAGCAATTGGTCTAGTTGTTTGGTTAATATTTTTAACATCACAGGGTTAGCGTGCGGACTAACACGGTTCAAATAATCAGCCGGAATAAGTATTCTCGACTGTTTCACCGAGAAGGCACAATTTTTGTTCAAATATTGGGAGTAAAAATCATGGTAGTCTGGCTTTTTATAGTCAAATTCAAAACTGAGCTTTTCACCTAAATCAGGTAAAAGAATCGACATACCATTTTTAATCGTCGAAACTAATAACTCAGACCTTATAATGCTACCTCTTGATTCAACAGCGCTTTGTCGATAAATATTCAAACTTAAAGAGCCATCAACATCATGACAAGTCAATTGCGAGCCACAACTCAATACCTGGTAATATTTCACTAATAACTTAATCGCCTGCTGCAAGTTTTTACAACTCAACATTGCTTGACCTAAGACACCATAAGTAGCAAAACCTAACTGTTTAGCAAAACAGAACCAAAAATCATGTTTTTGTACAGCGCTATCTACCTCTAGCAATAATTCAGTATATTTACTCGCTGTCATTATAGCGTTAGGCGTATTAATACCTGAAAAAGTTAAGTTGTACTTGGCTAGAATTGGCTCAATATCGACATTGTATGTTTGGCTATATGAAGCAAGAATCGCGACATGGCTGCAGGGAATATAAAAACCATAAACATTTTTTTGCATATTTCACCTGCAGATAAATAAAGAGGCTCGATTATAGGGGGATATTATTGATTTACAACCAGCATATTAAGCCCAATTAATTATCAAATTGAATATCAATCGATTTGGCGAGATATGACGCTAATTTGGCTAAATGTTATATTGCCCACCAATTGCTTTAAGATAAAATAACCATTCATCTTAGTAGAGTAGTAAATATATGAGCGCAGATTTTTTATCAAGTTATCTAACCCCAATAGCCTTAGGAACCATGATGATAGGCATGGGGCTTTCCTTAAAAGTAAGTGACTTTACCTTATTAATAAAAAGTCCTAAAACTATTTTTATTGGCATATTATGCCAGATGATTGGCCTACCACTTTTAGGCTTGTTCATCGCTTCTTCTTTTCCCATGTCTGGCACGTATTCAGCAGGCATTATGGTTCTGGTGTCGTGTGCAGGTGCCGTTGTTTCTGGCTTGCTTACTCAAATGGTTAAAGGAGACACTGCGCTTAGCATTTCAATGACCGCCATTAGTATGTTATTTGGCATGATAACAATACCGCTATTAATCAACTTTTCTCTCAGCCACTTTTTACATAATAAACAGTATGTAGAGTTAGACTTATTATCAACGAGCCTACGTTTACTTTCAATAACGATAATACCGGTAATTATCGGCATGTTATTTAGGCATTTACAGCCCAAACTTTCTTTACAGCTACTGCCTAACGTCGCCCGAGTATCTAACTTACTCTTGGTAACTATTATCTTAACGACCATGATTAACTATCGACATGAAATTATGCAAGCCAGCGCGGTATTAATCATACCGCTTTTTATGTTGAATATTCTCGCAATGGCTATGGGGTATGCCGCAGCCTACTTTGCAAAACTCGATAATAAAGTGGCAAAAACCTTAGTGATTGAAGTGGGGCTTCAAAATAGTGCAACGGGTATCTTTATAGCGTCGGTATTACTCAATAATAGTTTACTTGCCCTACCTGCCATTATTTATACCGGTATCGCTTTTATTAACTTTGCGATATTTATGCTTGTTTTAAGGACTCGTTATGACTTTGCCCAAAGAACCTAAAATTATTATTTATGGCGCCGGTGCTATTGGCACTACTTTAGCTACTTGGATGACAAGCTGTGGCTTAAATGTTTCGCTATTCGCCCGTCCCGAAAAGGCCTTAATACTAAAACAGAAAAACATGCGAATTTTAAAGGCAGACAAGGAAGTCATCGCACCGACCGCATTAAAAATAGTCGACCGTATAGACACAAGTGATACCATTGATTTACTGATAATTACCGTTAAAAACTTCAATTTAGAAGAGTCGTGCCAAGCGCTATCCAAGACTATTGGCCGAAATACATTAATACTCGGATTACAAAATGGTGTCATTAATCAAACAATATTACCAAAGTATTTTGCCAATGTTGTATATGGAATTGTTAATTACAATGCATGGACGACAGACTCAAAAGACCATGCCCATACAGCTAACTGGTGCGTTAATATTAATGGCCCAATAATATTTGGCACACCGGATAATCAGTTAATTAAACAGTCTAGGGAACTAGTCGCGCTATTTTCTCGTTTTATCGAATGTAAATTAACCAAACATTTTCAAGATGATGCGCATGCAAAACTGGTCGCTAATTTAAGTAATGCGGTGACGACAATTATTGGTAATTCTCATCATGAAAAGTCGGCATTGATACCGCTGCAACAAGTATTAACTCGACTCACCTATGAAGGAGTAAAAACTCTTAAAGGCGCTGGTTTTAAAGAAAGCTTATCAAGTCTCCTACCGTCTTGGTCACTTATAATGTCGAGTAAGTATATTCCTCTTATTTTTACACGAGCTATATTTCGTAAGAAGTTGGCTCTTATTGGTAGTACAAGCATGGCGACCGACATATTAAGTAAGGGATCTGGCGTATCAGAATTAGCATCGATTAATGGCTACTTGCTTACCTTAGCAGAGCAACACAATATCGATGTTCCTTATAGTAAAAGGCTTTATAAGCTATGTGAAAGGAACTTCGCCGATAAACCATTTACACCTATGACCTCAGAGCAACTTCAAATTACTATGATGTTTGAAAATCATGAATAACAGCATGCTTTAAAGTAATATGCACATGAGATTACTATATTGTTAAATTATCACTGCGTTTTTCCCACTATAAAAACAAAAACGCTCAGCATGAGAAGCTAAGCGTTTAAGGTTATCAATAAGGTATTTTAAAATATATTAAAACTTGATAGTCACTTGACGTATTCGGTCGCGGTATGACACTAGTTTCTGATCACCCCAGCAACAGTGGAAAAATCACACGCTGTGTTCTCTGCTGACATTCTTATAAGATATGAGCTAGGATTCGCTTTTTCGTGGTAGAAAGTAAAGCGATGCGCGTTGAATCTAGGTTAGTCGAATAGCACTATGTGCTTCATAGTGCTATTGAAGTAACAAATTTATGTCTGATCTTTTAAAAATATACTTTTACTTATTTTCCATTAATAGCTTCAGCCATTGATTGCTCTGCAACTTGCTCTAACCAGTTAAGATCGACTGTTTGATGTGCTTCACAAATAAACCAAGGTTCACGCGAGTCTGGCTCTAACATCACACCATTGTCGATTAAGTTAAGGGCGAATTGTGTATAAAGATCGCTGTTAGTTTGTTTCCAGTCACGATAATTTTGTGGCACTTTATTACCAAAGTGCACACCAAACATAGCATCAGGACCTGCAAAACAATGTTCAACGCCAAATTTGGTAAAGACACGCGACAGTAAACCTTGAATTTTTTGACCTACACTAGCAATGGTTTCTAGTGCATCTGTTTCTTTAAGTACGGTTAAAGTGGCTTTAGCTGCACTTAAGGCGACCATATTCGCGGTATAAGTGCCGCCGTGGGTTACACCATCTTTAGCAAAAGAAATGGTGTCCATAACTTCAGCCCGCCCACCAAAAGCAGCAACCGGATACCCGTTACCCATAGCTTTAGCGTAAGTGGTTAAATCTGCGGATATGCCATATAACGCTTGCGCGCCACCTCTGGCAACACGAAATCCTGTTTTTACTTCATCCATGATCAACAATGCCCCTTTGTTATCACAAACGTCACGCAACTTTTGCATATAAGCTTGAGTTGAAGCAATAGAACCACAGTTGCCCATAATAGGTTCAATTAATATAGCGGCAATATCATCACCATATTGCGAAAATACAGCATCTATAGCACTAAGATCATTGAGTGGCACGCTTACTTGATGCTCGCGAGTACTTTCTGGAATGCCGCCACCAAAAGGTACTATTTCAGGCACTTCTTGACTACTAACATCCCAGTTATCAACATCTGATTTCCACATAACTTCATCGTGCAGGCCATGAAAACCACCTTCAACGACGACAATTTTATTACGCTTGGTAAAACCACGTGCCGTACGCACAGCGCCAATAAC
>Ga0209395_1006227_pt1 | contig 13013 bp, 8 predicted proteins | sample GOMGulsemesocosm_3_FD_184635 | JGI IMG/M metagenome (GOLD analysis project Ga0209395, IMG submission 184635) | Methane-oxidizing microbial communities from mesocosms in the Gulf of Mexico - GOM9D Gulf of Mexico (SPAdes) (version 2) | ecosystem: Environmental > Aquatic > Marine > Cold seeps... | reverse complement strand
TTTAATAAGGAAGAAAAGAACAAACTGCTTTTTTCGGATAAAAAAGTAGAACCTTCAAGTAGTGCTTTCATAAAAAAAAGACTTGATATTATTTCGTTTTCTAAAGATTATTCTACACTAATAAATGAAATCAAAAAAGAAAACATATATGGTGTAGGTTTCAAAGTTGAATATTTAGTTTTTGAAGGGGATACAACTGAGTATGTTGATAGGTTAGAAAAGTTAAGAGATATAGGCTACAGCATTGAAGGTACTCATGATTATTATAACCCAACAATAACGTATGGGCTATGTTATTATGAGGGCATTTGGTATTTTGGTGTTTTGATTAAAAACAATCTAGATTGGCATAAACACAAGCAAAAACCATACTCATTCAGTAATTCAATAAGTGTAAATATAGCCAAAGCACTTGTCAATATTGCAGCAAAGGGAAACAAAGAAAAAAAGCTGCTAGATGCATGTTGTGGTGTTGGCACAATACTATTAGAGGCTTGTTTTGCAGGGAATAATATTGAGGGTTGTGACATAAACTCTAAGATATGTATCGCTGCACGAGAAAACCTAGCTTACTTCAATTATGCTACAAATGTATATGATTCTGATATAAAAGATATTAGTAAAAGGTATGAGGCAGCTATTATTGACTTGCCATATAATTTGTTCACCAGTGCAACTGATTTTGAGGTCTTACACATTATTGAGTCGACAGCAGAAATCACAGATCGACTTGTTGTTGTGTCCACTTCAGATATAACAAAATTAATCAGCAACACAGGATTCAGTATATTGGATTATTGCAGCGTTAGTAAAAGAGGAAAGACAAATTTTGCTAGAAAAATATGGATTTGCGAAAGGAATGGGTAGCTGGTGAAGATAAAACTCCTAATATAAGTTTGAATATATCTGTGAGCAATAGAAAACTCATTGATTCATCAGAAGGTTGTATATTGACAAAGGGAAAATATCTTGGAATGAAAGTCAGGATATAAGACAGTGGAGTCGGACCTGTTAAAGTAGAACTATCCGTAGGAACCAATGGAATACTAAAGTAAAAGACTGATTTTTTGAGAATGAAGTTTCAATAGAATTAAGTCAAGCCAGTTTTTTTCTTAGTTCCAAAAGTTAAAAACAAAAAACTACTAATTTTATTTCCAATTTTTTTTCGAATCAAAGAATAAGCCTTTGTTATATGAGCTTCCACAGATTTAATGGAGACATTCATATATTCTGATATTTCAATATTTGTCAAACCTTCCTGTTTACTCAATAAAAAAACTTGTTTGCATTTTTTTGGAAGTTCCTCTACTCCAAGAGCAACTAGGCTTATTTTTTTCTGTAAGTGAATCGCATTTGCTTCTTCAGTAATTTCATTTAAGGATTCTATATATGTTTTTTCTAAAAGCATGATAGATTGATTTCTATGGTACAAATTGATAAACACATTGTAAGCAGATTTGTATAGAAATCCATTAATAGAATACCCACGATTCAACTTTTTTCGGTATTCCCACGTTTTTAAAAAGACTTCTTGTACAATATCCTGTGCCATTGCATGGTCATTGGTCAAACTCAAGGCATAAATAAATATTTTTTTGTGGTAAGTCTTTACTAGAAAAACATAGGCTTTTTCATTGCCTTTTACCAAAGAGTCAATTAAAAATGAATTATTTTCAAAGTCCATAGTTAGAAACTAAAATTATCAAATGGTATACTTTAGCCACAAAAGTGATGAAAAAAAATGAATTACACATTTATTAAAAGTAAATTTAGTCTTGTTTAGACAGGTTTTTATATGTTTTATGTTTCGATCCTTACTTAAGGATAGCAGGGTAAAGGCTGTATTATTGACTCCGTATTAAAAAATAAATAGAAAAAAAGTTAGGGTATTTTAAATTGGCCTTGTATTGAATAAAAGAAGTAACGAATATGATTCCAGTAAAAATAGAAAGTTTATTAATTAAATATTTGACCAAGTCAGCTACGATAGAGGATTTGAATATATTAAATGTATGGATAGAGGTTCCTGCTAATAAGTCATTATTTAAAGAGTTTGTAGAAAACCATTATGCAATGAATTATAGTGTGAATAACTTAGATTCGACTCAATTAATAGCACAATTACTTTTCGAAATAAGGAAATCAAAAAAGAAATCTTATAAAAGTAGAATAAAAGTTATCTATAAATACGCTGCGGTATTTGTAGGGATTATTGGATTGACTTATATATTTATGAATAAACCCGAAAATTCGATAGATAAAAGAGATAAATTAATTATTGCAGAAGATGACATCACGCTTGAGTTGGAGAATGGAAATGTAAAAATTATAGATGTCAAAGGAGCTGAGAAAATTATTGATAAATCAGGAAAAATATTGGGAACACATAAGAAAGGTATTTTGAATTATGTAGCAGACAATTTAGCTGAAAAATTAGTTTACAATAAATTAAGTATACCCAATGGAAAAAAATTTCAAATTGTTTTATCAGATGGTACTGAGGTATATTTAAATGCAGGGACTTCAATTAAATATCCAGTGAAATTTATCAAAGGAGCCAGTAGAGAAGTTTTTTTATTAAGTGGGGAAGCTTATTTTGATGTGTCAAAAGATACAGAGCATCCATTTATTGTACATGCAAATACGGTAAATGTTAGGGTATTGGGTACAGAATTTAATATTTCATCTTACCCTGAAGATTTGGCTGTCAATACCGTTTTGGTAGAAGGAGCTGTAAGTTTATATAAAAGCAATGAAACGTTTGATAAAGTTCATGCACCCGTTTTAAGTCCTGGTTATAAAGCTTCCTGGGATAAAAGGAATGGAACTGTTTCTATCAATAAGGTAGATACGGCTATTTATATAGGATGGAAAAACGGAAAACTGATTTTTAAAAATACAGAATTTAAGAGCATCATTAAAAAACTGGAAAGACATTATAATGTTTCAATTGTCAATCGTAATAAAGAATTAAATGAACAATATTTTGATGCAACTTTTGATATTGAAACGATTGAAGAGGTCTTAAATTCTTTTAATAAAAGTTATAAAATTGAATACACAATAAACAATAACCAAATAATTATTAACTAAAACTTAAAACCATGACTTAACTTAAAAACTATTTTTTAGCATTCGGTTTACCCAAATAAAAAAAAATCGGGAGATGCAGCAACATTCCCCGATTTAAATAGCGTGACCAAAAATTAATTTAATCACTAAAATCATTACAAAAGTATGAAAAATCTTATTAAGAATAGGGGTATGGCGACATGCGTCTTAAAATTCTCATTAAAAATGAAGTTAACCACTTTTTTACTTATTGTTACCTTATTCAATGTGAACGCAAGTAACTATGCGCAGAACACTAAGATAACATTAAACCTTGAGGACGTTAGTATAGAAAAAGTATTGAAAGAAATCGAGTTGATAACAGAGTTCAAATTTCTTTTTAATAGAAAAGACATTGATGTTTCTAAAACTGTTTCTATAAAAGCGGACAAAAAATCTGTCAAAATTATTTTGAATAAAATGTTTTTAGACAACTTGGTGTTTTACGAGCTTTTAGGAAAACAAATAATACTCAAGCCTGTATTGAGAATAGAGCCGAAAATAACTTCTATAGAAGTCGAACAAAAAACAATAAAGGGAACTGTGGTTGATGAAACAGGGCAGCCATTACCGGGGGCTTCTGTGGTAGTAAAAGGAAGTACTTCAGGAACCACAACCGATTTTGATGGGAATTTTTCTTTAAACATAATTGAAAACACTGCCACTTTAGTTGTTTCATATGTCGGTTTTGTGTCTCAAGAAGTAGCGATTAACAGTCAATCTGTGGTTCATGTAAAAATGAAACCTTCTGCTGCCTCTTTAGAAGAGATAGTAATTGTTGGGTATGGAAAACAACGTAAAATTGATGTCACTGGTTCAGTTTCTTCAATTTCATCAGAAGAAATTTCTCGTGCTCCTACGTCAAATTTAGCAAATTCACTTTCTGGAAAACTAACAGGGGTTATTGCTACGCAACGTAGTGGTCAACCAGGATTTGATAATCCAACTTTTTTGATTAGAGGGCAGAGTACATTTGGAAATAATAGTCCTTTGATTTTGGTAGACGGTATTGTTCGTTCGTTTTCAAGAGTAAATCCGAATGAAATTGCTACAGTAACAGTATTAAAAGATGCAGCTTCAACAGCTGTATTTGGAGCTCGTGCTGCAAATGGGGTAATACTGATAACAACAAAAAGAGGTGTAAGTGGTCAGGCTAGTTTTGATTATACAACGAGCTATAGTTGGCAAAAACCAACAATGCGACCAGAATATATGAATTCAGGAGAATTTGCCAAATACATCAATATAGCAAGAGCCAATTCAGGTGATAATCCTAAATATACGCCAGAAGAAGTTACCGCATTCGAAAATGGAACCGCTCCTAATACTGACTGGTGGGCTGAGACTACAAGTGGAAGTGCCATTACAGAACAACATAATTTTTCAGTAAATGGAGGTACAGAAAAAACCAAGTACTTTTTGTCTTTCGGGTATTTAAATCAAGATGGATTGTTGAAATCTTCTAATTTTAACACCTATAATATCAGATCTAATATAGATACTCAATTGACTGAAAGCTTAAAGTTTTCTGTTGATTTGGCAGGGAGGAAGGAAACAAGATACCAATCGGCAGTTGGAACAACAAGTGTATTGCAAAGAATAGATCAATCTTTACCAACACATGCTGCATATTTTGATGAAATAGAAAAAGGTGCTCTAGGTTGGAATGGATTGAATGGTAGTCCAATTGGAGATTCTGATTTTTCGGGTACAGATAAAAGAGTAAATAATATTTTTCAAAGTAATTTTGAGTTGACGTATGATTTTAAGAAAATAAAAGGATTGTCTGCTTCTGGAAAATATTCATTCGATTATACAGCTGGGGCAAATAAGAATTTTTTGATTCCACATAATTATTACTTAAGTGCTACAGCACCACCTTCTCCAAGTCGTACGAATATTGAGTTGACTGAGAGAAGAACTCAGTATTCTCAGGAAACCATGCAATTTCGTTTGAATTATTTAACAGAATGGCAACTTCATAAATTATCAGTATTGGCACTTGTTGAGCAAACAGAAACAAATACCGATAATATTAGTGCTTATAGAGATGGGTTTATTTCTCCATCTATCAATCAATTATTCGCAGGAAGCCCAGATAAAATTAATAATAATGGATCTGCAAATGTGAGTGCACGTCGTGGATACGTTGGCCGTCTGAATTATAGTTATGATGATAAATACATGTTTCAAGTAAACGCTAGATATGATGGATCTTTTAATTTTCCTTCTAATAAGCGGTGGGGACTTTTTCCAGCTTTATCTGCTGGATGGGTTGTATCAAAAGAAAACTTTCTAAAGGATTCTGAGCTGGTAAATAATTTGAAATTAAGAGTTTCATGGGGTCAGGTAGGGAATGATAGAATTCCTCAGTATCAGTATTTATCTGGTTTTCAGTTTAACAGCGGTTATGTCGTAGGCGGAAGCTATCAAGCAGGGATTTTCGATCCTAGACCAGCAAATCCTTTGATTACTTGGGAAACAGCGACAACAACAAATATTGGATTTGAATATGGTTTGTTTAATGGTATGTTGACAGGTGAAGTTGATTATTTTAGAAAAAGAACGAAAGATATTTTGAGAGGGAATACCGCAGCAACTCCAGGTACTTTTGGATCCAATTTACCAGATGAAAATTTTGCTGTTGTTGACAATCAAGGAGTGGAATTTGTAATTAAACACACCAAAAGGTTGGGAGAATTTAAGTATTCTTTTGGTTTTAATGGAACGTATGCAACAAGTGAAATTATTGACATTAGAGAACCTATAGGTGTTGAAGATAGAATTAGAAGAACAGGAAGACCATTTGGACAACAATATGGATATACAGCCATAGGATTGTTTCAGTCTCAAGCAGAAATAGATGGATGGGCCATACAAGATGGGAATTCAAACAATTCTTTGCAGCCAGGAGATATAAAATATAAGGATATTAATGAGGATGGAAAAGTAGATGGTTTTGATATTTCTCATATTGGAAAGAGTGAAACTCCTGAGTTTATATATGGTTTTAATACTGCAGTAGAATATAAAGGCTTTGAATTGAATGTGTTTTTTCAAGGAGCAACAGGCTTTCAAAGAGAAGTAATCGCGCAACCTTTTGAATTGGAAACGAACTCAGAAAGAGTATTGATTGATTCTTGGTCACCTACCAATACGAATGCTGAATATCCTAGATTGTCTGTAGGGTCTACTACAAATAATCAAAATAGAAAATCCACTTTTTGGTTGAAAGATGCTTCTTATTTAAGATTGAAAAATATTGAATTGGCTTATTCTTTACCAGAAATTCAAGCAGTAAAAGATTTAGGAATAACAAACTTAAGACTTTATGTGTCAGGTAGTAATTTATTGACTTTTAGCAAAATAAAAAACAGGGATCCTGAGGGACCTTCTGGAATTCGTGGATCTTTTTACCCACAGACTAAAAGCTATTTATTAGGACTAAGTGTTAAATTTTAAAAAATATACAAGAATGAAAAGATATATAATTTTAGTAATAATTACACTTTTATTTATAGGGTGTAGTGAAGATTTTTTAGAAAGGGAACCATTAGATATAATTGCAAGTAGTGCGGTATTTGAAGACAAAGCACTTACAGAAGCTTATTTATACAAAGTTTATAGTTATTTACCACAAGGGTATGGAGATGTTTCACCTGGGTATGGTTCTCGTTTTGTTTTGGGCTCTGTTACAGATGAGTCAAGAGCAAAAAGTGGATGGGTAGATGCAAATGATCAAGTTGCCGCAGGAAATACAAAACCTACGAAAAATGTTTTAGGAAACTGGTCGCATCTTTACAAAGGGATTCGCAGAGCAAATAATATTATTGAGTCCTTAGTATCCTCGTCTCTTAATGAAGATTACAAAAATCGAATAACTGCAGAAGCACGTTATATTCGAGCTTGGATGTATTTTGATTTGACAAGGCGTTATGGTGCTGTGCCACTTATCAAGACAGTTCAAAAATTAGATGAAGATTTGTTAGTAACGCAAACACCTAGAGCTACTATCTACACTTTTATTGACACTGAACTTGATGAAATAGCAAATACAATCCCTTTTGCTTCTGATTTAAGTGCCAACGAACATGGAAGAATTAACAGAGAAACAGTTTGGTCATTAAGTAGTCGTATCAATTTATTTGCTGAAAACTATGCAAAGTCGGCAGCTTCAGCAAAGAAAGTTTTGGAAGATAGTCCAAGTGGTTTTGTGTTAAATACGGATTTGGATAAATTATTTCAATCTGATAGTAAAGATCCTGAAGTGATTTTTGAAATTTTAAATGCACCTCCATTTAAGGGACATAATTTTGATATGTTGAACTTGCCTTTTAGTTTGAAAGCTTTTTGGGGTTCACAAACAGATCCAACGCAAGAGCTTGTTGATACGTATGAAATGGCAGCAACTGGTTTACCAATTACAGATGTCAATTCAGGATATGATGCAAATAATCCTTATGTAGGCAGGGACAAAAGATTTTATGCAACGGTTGCTTACAATGGATCGTTACTGAAAGGAAAAAATTTGGATATAATATTTCCTGATGGGGAAGATGCACCATTAAAAACAGGTTTGCATACAATTACAGGATATTATATAAAAAAGTTCATAGACGAATCTCTTCCATTTGGACCCAATGCAGGAGAAAGTAAAGTAAGTTGGAAAGAATTTAGGCTGGCTGAGATTTTATTAAATTATGCAGAGGCTCAAAACCAAGCTACTGGACCTGATGCTTCTGTATATGATGCAATTAACAAAATACGAAACAGAGCAGGTCTACCAAATTTACCTGGAGGATTGACCAAAGAGGTTATGACAGAGCGTATTCGACATGAAAGAAGAGTTGAATTGGCTTTTGAAAATCATCGTTATTTTGATCTAATAAGATGGGAGATTGCAGAAGAGGTGCTTCATGATAAGTATTTTCATGGGATGAAAGTTAGAGACGACGGTGCAGGAAATTTGTCTTACGAGGTTTACGAGGTTAATTTTAGACCAAAACAAGTATTTTTACCTAAGAATTATTTAATGCCTATTCCTCAAGGTGAAATTGAGAAAAACCCAAATTTGACTCAAAACACAGGATACTAAAATAGTTTAATATTAATTTTTTAAACACACACAAAAACACTTTGGAATTTTCCAGAGTGTTTTTTATTTTTTTAAATGTATTGTCCTAGTATATTGTAATACCAACCTAAGTTTGTAACATATTAAATTATACACATACTCTTGTTGTCATACCTTAGAAATAGAGGTTTTCATAGATAAATTGAATAGAAACTGTTTCGACTGGTTATGATTTAATCTTTTTACCGACTACGTCCAGTATAAAAGTAAAAAGAGACAAATAAGATACATAATGATAAAAAAAGTAAAAGATTTTTATACCGCTTTAACAGCAGAAATTGTTACCGATAATCCAGAACAGATAAAAAAGAAATACAATAAATACAGGTGGTCTGTGTTTGTTTCTGCGACTATGGGTTACAGTTTGTTTTACGTTTGTAGATTGAGTCTAAGTGTTGTTAAAAAACCAATTGTGGATTCCGGAATATTAAGCGATTCGGAATTAGGTATGATAGGTTCGGCTTTGTTTTTTGCTTATGCTATAGGAAAGCTAACCAATGGATTTTTAGCAGATCGTTCCAATATTCGTCGTTTTATGACCACAGGATTGTTATTGACAGCCTTGATTAATTTGATCTTAGGTTTTACAACTTCATTTGTTGCCTTTATAACTTTATGGGGATTGAGTGGTTGGTTTCAATCCATGGGAGCCGCACCAAGTGTAGTATCTTTGTCCCGTTGGTTTAGCAATAAAGAAAGAGGTACTTATTATGGTATTTGGAGTGCGAGTCATGGGTTAGGTAAAGCCATTACTTTTATAGCAGTTGCTTTTATAGTAAGTGTTTCCGGTTGGGAATGGGGGTTTTGGGGAGCAGGATTGATTGGTTTGGGCGGAGCACTTATGATTGCTTTGTTTTTACACGATTCACCAGAAAGTAAAGGATTGCCTTCTATAGCTGATTACAAGGAGGATCATTCAGCAATATCAGTAGAAGGAAAATCGGTAAGTTCTTTACAAAAAGAAGTGTTAAAAAATCCATATATATGGATATTGGCTTTGGCAAGTGCATTGATGTATGTCAGTCGGTATGGGATTGAAAGTTGGGGGATTTATTATTTAGAAGCACAGAAAGGATATACTACTTTGGAAGCAAGTTCCATTGTATCTGTGAGTGCAATAAGTGGTATTATTGGTACTATTATATCTGGGTTTATTTCCGATAAATTTTTTATGGGGAGTAGAAATATACCCGTATTGATAGCAGGTATATTGAATGTTACAGCGATTTCAATTTTTCTATTTTATCCTGATGGCTCTCCTTGGATGGATACTTTTAGTATGGTGCTATTTGGTTTTGCAATAGGGATTCTAATTACTTTTGTAGGTGGTTTGATGGCTGTAGATATTGCTTCAAAAAAAGCTTCAGGAGCCGCATTGGGATTGATAGGTATTGCCAGTTATATAGGGGCAGGTATACAAGATGCCGTAAGTGGGTATCTGATCGGCAACAATCATACAATTTTAAATGGTGAGGATAGCTATGATTTTTCAACAGTAAAACTTTTTTGGTTAGGAGCAGCTATATTATCTGTGATTTGTGCAACGTTTGTTTGGAATGTCAAGGCCAAAGATTGATGAAAATTGAATAGGCAATCTATTCTAAATTCAGTAATTCTCTTTGTTTAGTGTCAAGTTGAGATCTATTTTTATGGGATGTAGTTTTCGAATCCGCTTGAATAGACATATAGAGGTCAGTAGATAGTTTCATATTATGAATTTAAGGTTTCTCTTTGTTTATGTCAGGTCGAGCCTTTCGACTACGCTCAAGATAAACTAAAGTCGAGACCTATTTGCATGTGATATAGTTCTCGACTCCGCTCGGACAGACATGTTTCTGTGTGTTATTTATTTGATATGAAGTGTTTTATAGTCTGTTCTTTATGTGTAGATATCAACTGACCTCTATAGACATATTAGTATGTATTCTATCTTTGTATTTACTGTTTTGTTATTTCAGATTGGTATTATCTATTGACTTCTATAAAATAATTCAATACAATAGTTTTTGGTACAATAGATAAATACAATATTTCAATGAGAATATACCAATAAAATAAAAGTGCATTGAGGTAATTTTGACATTATTATTAAAAATTGAATAAAATGAATTATTTAGAATTGTATAAAAATTACAGTATGGACGGCATACAATTGGAGAATCGTTTTTTGATGGCACCAATGACACGATCAAGAGCTTCTCAACCTGGAGATATTCCAAACCGTTTGATGGCGGAATACTATGGACAAAGAGCCTCTGCAGGAATTATTATAACTGAGGCGACTCAGGTTTCATTACAAGGTATGGGCTATGCCAAGACTCCAGGGATTTATACAGAAGAACAGGTAAATGGATGGAAATTGGTAACTGAGGAGGTGCACAAAAAGGGAAGTAAGATATTTCTTCAATTGTGGCATGTTGGAAGAGTAAGCTCTTCAAAAGTTAATGGTCTGCAACCAATAGGACCATCTTCCAGAACAGCAAAAGAAACAAATGTCTATATTTTTGATGGAGCTCCGAATGGAGATGCCACGTTTGTTCCAGTAGAAGAGCCAAGAGAAATGACAAAACTTGATATTGTTGAAGTCATAAAGGAGTTTAAAAATGCAGCAAAAAATGCAATGAAAGCAGGGTTTGACGGTGTAGAAATTCATGGAGCCAATGGGTATTTAATAGATCAGTTTTTGAGAAGTAATAGCAATGTAAGAACTGATGCATATGGAGGGAGCAAAGAGAATAGAGTTCGTATTCTTAAAGAAATAACCGAAGCGGTAGCAAATGAAATTGGTACTGAAAAGACAGGAGTTCGACTCTCGCCTTTTATCAGTTTTAAAGATATGTCTGATCCGGAAATGTTGGAGACTATAATGATTGCATCCAAAGAACTAGAAAAAATCGGTATCGCATATATACATTTATGTGAAGCGGATTGGGCAGATACACCTGATATTTCAAATGAATTTAGAGTTTCAATAAGGAAAATATTTAGCAATACAATTATTGCAACAGGTAATAAAACACCTGAAAAAGCTGAAGATTTATTGAAAAATGGATTGGTAGATTTGGTAGGTTTTGGAAGAAACTTCCTAACAAATCCAGATTATCCAAAGCGAGTGAAGTTGCATTCGAAATTGAACGAAATTAGTAACAATCATACTTTGTTTGGAGGTGGGACTGAAAGAGGTTATACTGATTATCCTTTCCTTTAACTTTTTAGGCTGAATCTGCTGTTATCAATAATAGAAAAATTGATAAAAAAGTAAAAGGAGTTTCTATGAATTTATTATATTTAGGCAGAAAAATAAAAAAGTTAATAAAGAAGAATAGTTACGAATTACACCAATTAAAATAATCTATTTGAATTGGTCTTAAAAATAAATCTAATGACAAAAATTGCAACACAAAAGACTGAAAAGAAAGACCGCGTAAAGCTACCTTTTTCTTTTGATGTTTCTAAAATGAAAGAAGAAATTGAAGCCATGAATTTTCGAGACTTTGTGTATTACAATGTTATTTCTTTAAGAGCACCGGCACACATGGTCGATACTTCATTGCCTTTTCCTCCACCTGCGAGTGATTTTGCAGACGGTTCATGGACGGATTGGTTGGATACAAAAGAACTGAAAAATTCGCCTTATTTTAAAAGTGTTATCGATACTTTTAGAAAACATACGACTGTAAACTTGGTTCGGTTGCTGCGCTTGAGTCCAGGATCAGAAATAAAAGAGCATGTAGATGCTACCTTGGGACTGGAAGAACATAAATCTATGATTCGACTTACGGTTCCAATTTGTAATAATGACAAGGTTGCGTTTTATTTAAACGGAGAGGAAGTTCCTATGAAAGTAGGAGAGTGTTGGTATTTAAAACTTACAGATCCTCATAAGGTAATTAATTCAGGGACTACAGAACGAATCAATTTAAGTATAGATATGATTCCAAATGATTGGATTCGTGGAATAATAGCGGAGAGTGCTTTGTAAAAATAATAGCGAATCATTCATAAATCAAAACGCTAGTTTTTTTAAGATAAAGTGAAATAAAAGTTTCTGTTATCGAGAAATGACACCCAGATAAAAGGAATATAGGTTATTATATAAGAAGTTGGCAAACATTCTCCACATCAGAATCTGACCAATTCCTCGAGTTAACGAGGAAGAAAGAGGTTGAAAAATTGAAAATATAATTAACTGATTATCAGTAGTTAAATTAATGTTATCCAAGATGAAATGAAAACATTTGAAAAAGAAAGAAAACAAAATTACATTACGATAATAGTATTAGCTATTTTATTTATTTTTCCACATTATACTTATGCACAAAAATTATACATGAATAATGAATTCAAAATAAAGGCAAAAAATAATAGCTCTAAAGAGGTTTACATTGCAAAACTTACTTATGTTAAAGGTCTCATATATGATGATATAATTGTTGAAGGATGGTATATAATAAAACCATATTCTAGTGGTCTTATATTTGACGGAAATGAAGGTAGTATGACAATAGCAATAGCTGTTGCTGTTTATAAGAATAATAAATTTTCAATAGTTGATTTTAAACCTTCCAAAACTAGATATGTTAAATATGAAAATGATTTTGTTATGAAGACTCCAATTGATAATTTCAATTACAAAGTAAATGTCCTGGGTAAAATAACCCCTACACAATGGGATAACCTAGATGGAGAGCCTGTGCATTTTACAATAAGTATTTATAATCCATCAGACATGTATGAGAATATAGATAGAACTATCACGTTAGATTTA
>Ga0209395_1006225_pt1 | contig 13023 bp, 8 predicted proteins | sample GOMGulsemesocosm_3_FD_184635 | JGI IMG/M metagenome (GOLD analysis project Ga0209395, IMG submission 184635) | Methane-oxidizing microbial communities from mesocosms in the Gulf of Mexico - GOM9D Gulf of Mexico (SPAdes) (version 2) | ecosystem: Environmental > Aquatic > Marine > Cold seeps... | reverse complement strand
CTTCAGCAATGGGGTGGTTTAAATTTACAGTTTGTGCATTTATTACCCCAAATAAGCAAAAAGATAAAATAAATACAGTTGCTTTTCTAATCATACTATTTTTCATTATTTATTAAAATTAAGTTACATACGCTATAGTAAAGGTGGCTTTAAAGCACCTTTTCCCCTACTTTGATATGTTAATATATTATTAAAATTGGATGTACATTTTGATTCATTTCATGCGTTTGAATGTCAAATCAAGTGCTTTTCACCTGAAAAACTTATTCAAACTGATAGTTAACCTCAATATCTACCATGTGCTTGGACAAAAAGCACTATCATCAAGAATAGTGCTTTAGATTAATTCAAACAATATAAAATGAAAACAAGATCTTGATAGTTTTCATTTATTTTTTAATTATTGTACGTTTAATTAGAACTATTTACAACGGACAATAGTTTTTTAACATTCTCCTTATCTGAAGGTCTTGGGGCGTCATAATCGATGATTTTTCCTTCAGGGTCAATTAAAATGAATCGTGGAATAGAATTGATATTATAAGCTCTAGTAAAAGCTGAACTCGTTGCATTTGGAGCAATTATTTGAATTCCTGACATTTCCTTTTCTTTAACCATAGTTTTCCACTTTTCTAGGTCTTTTTGTTTGTCAACAGACATACTCACAAAAACAATATTTTTATCATGGTATTCCTTTTCCAATTCTTCTAAAAAAGGTATTTGAGTCTTACAAGGTGCACACCAGGTTGCCCAAACATCAATAAAAATATATTTTCCTTTGAAATCTGAAAGTGATGTTTTTGAGCCATCATAATTAACATAATCTTCAAATAATGGAGAAACCGTTCCCTTTTCTAACTTCATTGCAAACTTGTGCTCTTCTATAAATTTACTTACTATTCGTTCAATATATTTTTCATTATATTTTTCTTCCAAAAGCACTTTTTTTTCATCTATATTTTTATAAGAATGTAGTACTGCATTTAACTTGTTTAGCAATTGAGCAGTTTTTTCTTTAAAAATTTCTTCTGAATCTCTGTACCATAAATCTTTGAACCCAACTTCTGATCTCAGAACCCTCTTTTTATTATTCAGATAATTGTTGTAATCTGCTCCGTCATTTTCATAATTGAGAGTTTCATCAAAGTTATCTACATTCACTGATAAAGAGGTATTGTATCCATTTTTTAGATAAATCTGAGACATTTTCATATCTTCATTCAACATAAGTTGGTATTTACCTTCCTTCACTATTAAGGTGTCTTTAAAAAATCCTTTTTCATCAAGTGAAATTACTTTACTAGTTCCTCTGCCATAAAATGTAACCTCCTTGGATTTGGAATTCTCAATAAGTCCAGAAATTTCAACATAATTAGGATGTTGTTCTTTACTTTTTTGACAAGAAATCACCAATATTAAACAGAGAATAAAAACAATTTTTTTCATATTACTTATTTAAAATATTGATGTAAAACACTTACAGGAATAGCTTCTTTTACAACTAGCTGTAGGTCTCCTTTAGATTTAGATCCATTGGTATAGTTCATATAGGTTGCACTTACAACTCCTACAATTTCTCCAAACTGGTTTACAACAGGACCTCCGCTTGCCCCTTGTCCAAATTCAGCTGTAATAGCCATTCTTGTTTCTCCTGATCGTTCACTTATATACTCTTTGGAGACAATTCCTTTAGACATAAAAAAGTAATTACTAAATGGATGTCCCATCATATACACATCTTCCCCAATTAATTCTTCTTTAGCCAATGGAAGATATTTTAATTTCTTTCCTTTAGTATCAATTTTTAAAACTGCTAAATCATTAGACTGACTTGCTGATAAAATTTTTGTAACAGGGTAAACATTTCCTTCTGCATCTGTTGCAAAAACCCCAGAGATATCTACCCCCTCTTTAACTTCAATCACATGATAGTTGGTAACAATAATTCCATCTTCATGAACTACAAAACCAGTAGCATTATTTAAATGAATATTTGGACATCTATCACATAGATAAGAAGATCCTATAAGCATAGTTCGCTCCTTTAAATTGTAATACAATTGGTTTCCTGTAAGTTTTGAAGATTCAGAAGCGGTCAACACCACCTCTGAATTTTCTTCAATTCTATCCAATTTTTGCATTTGCAAGTCACTGAATGTTGTATATTGCTGACTCCCAATAATTTTAGACACCTCTTTTGTAATGGAATTTACAAATTGAGATTCCTTTTGAGCCATTGGTGTACTTATTACTTCATTATTTTTTTGCCCCCCTTCAGATTCAGTCTGACAACTTATAACCGCCAAAGAACATACAATAACTATTGTTTTAAATAAAAACTTCATTTATCCTTATTTTAATAATTTTAATAATTGTTTTTTAAGCGCTGGGTCTGATGGCCTTTTTGCATTGGCATCTACAATTTTACCTTCTTTATCAAATAAAAGGAATCTTGGAATTGCATTTATCTTATAATCCTTTGCTATTCTGGTATTAAAGGCATCATCTGAAAATAACTGTACGCCAGTTAGTTTTTCATCTTTCAAAAATTGTTTCCATTTACCATGGTCTTTTTGTTTATCCATAGAAATACTTACAAACTGAATATCTTTCCCATGTAAATCTTTTTCTAACTGTTTGATAAAAGGAATTTGTTTCTTACATGGAGAACACCAGGTTGCCCAAACATCAATATATACAAGCTTCCCTTTAAAATCACTAAAAGAAACCTCTTTTCCATTTTCATTTTTATAAGTAAATGGATATCCTTGAGTACCAGGTCCCATTGTCTTAATACCAACTTCAAATTTATCTACTTCAGCAGTCACATAAGGGCTCAAAGCGATATCTTTTCTTAAAGGCTCAATGAATTTTAAATAATTTTCATTATAACTTTTAAAACCTCTTAAGTATTCTAATGCCAAATAACCTCTAAGTTTATCATTTTTAGTATTGTTAATCATATAGTTAATAGCCTTGTCTCGCCCAACCTTAGCAACGTACGAGGTATTGTACATTTCATGTAATCTAAGCGTATTTATACCATCTGGTAAATTTAAAGCGATGTCAGTATAAAAATTTTCACCTTTCATAAATTCAGTATAAAAAGGAGCCATTTGATTTTTGTTTGGGTGCTCACTACGAGGTGTGAACAAAAAGCTTAAGGCTTCCTTTTCAATTTTTAAATCAATATAAGCATGCATTAGTTTGTTAAAATGTTCGTTTGAAGAATTCACGTTGTCATGCTCTTTTTTTAGCTCAGGGATATATTTTTCATAAAATGGAAAAAAATCTTTGTAAGTTTTTCCACTTCCTTTTCTGAAATCAAAAACTTTCAAAGTATCCATTTTTTGAATCCATTTATGCAAAATTTCATTTTCATTATCTGGAGTATTCAATAATTGATATCCATCGGCATTATAAGTAATATTGAAAGTCTGATTACCTTTAAGATACATCGGAACATTTATATCTTTATCTCCAATTAAGTAAAAGCCTTCTTTTTCAGGTTTTACATTAAATCCAAATTCTTTGTTGGCGTTTACTACTGAAGTGGCTATCACAAATGATTTACCGTGTTCAACTTTTGACAGGGTAACTTCATTTTTATAAGGGATGTCAAAAACACCTGTGATAGTAGAATACCCATCCTTTTTATTGGACGAATTGTTTGTACAAGAAAGTACCAAAGCAGCTATTATAATTGCAATTGCTAATTTATAAAATTTCATTTTATTACGTGTTTTAATTATGGGTTATTATTTTTTGTATTTATTAAAATTTTCTCGAAAAACATTCTTGGATTTTGTCCATTCCTTTTCTGTAAAAACAGGTTTCGCTTTTATCATTACCCTGTCAAATGCATCTAAATCCCCTAATACTCCTAATGATTTTGCTTTTTTAAAAATAATAGTTTGCAGGGAATTTCTAACCTGCATTCTGCTATAATCATTTGCCAATTGTTTGGCATTATTCAATATATAGTCTGCATATTTCCCTCCAGTTCTAAGACCTGTCATTACAACAAATGGAATTTCTAATCCTAAATTCTTTTGCTCCTTTAAATAATTATCCATTGTCTCAAATGAAATATTCCTTTTATTTTTCATATAAGCATCTCTGTAAAATTCAGGATAATCTATGTCCAGTGTGGCACTAAACTTCTTGTATTTTTCTTTGGAAGCATTCTTTGTTACAGATGATATTAAAACTAAAAACTCATCAACGGAATGGCCTCCAGCAGAAATATCAATAATTTTTCCATCCGCATTTAAAAATAAAAAGGTTGGAAATCCCGTAACTCCATATTTTAAACTTAACTTTTTCCCAATGTCTTCTTTTAAAATATCAGATTTAAACGAAACAAAATGTTTATTTAAATAGTTAGATACTTCTGCATTAGGAAAGACCTCTTTATCCATTTTTGCACAGGGTGCACAACCAGTAAAATACAAATCCACAAAAATCAGTTTATTTTGTTCCTTAGCTACTTCCTTTAAACCACTCCATGAGTCCTCAATAAATTTTGTTTGAGCCTTCATTAAGTTAGGTGTTATTGTGAGTACAATTAGTACAATTAACAGTATTTTATTTTTCATTTGTTTCATGTTTTATTTTGAGACAAAAATATCGCAATCCAACATTACAACTGAATAACAACTACTAAATTAATGTTAAAAAAATATCCATAAACACTTGCTTTTTAGACAGTTAACTCCCTGTTCGCAAAACGTACTATTTTGCAAAAAAATAGGGTTGATTGATTAAAACCAACCCTTTATTAACAAATTTTTATGTGAGACAATTACCGTTCTCTATAAGAAATACTTTTTATTTTTCCTAACCCAGTATAAGATGCCTCTAATTCAATTTGGCCATTTACTGGAGGTACAGAATACAATTCCATAGTACCATTAGTGCCTTCTTCTCCTGCTGGATCATAACTAGCAACTATTAATTGACTGCCTAACTCTTTATACCTAAGATTACCATTTACAAAGAAACTTTGAAACTTTAATAAACTAATATCCTCGGTACCTTTATCTAACATTAATTTGGTAGTCTCAATATTAACATCGTATTGATATACTTTACTACCTACAGAATAAAACAAGTAACCAAAATCTGGACTCACAGCATAATTAGTTGCTTGGTCAAAATCTGGTGCATTAATTTCTTTATAGTGAGATTGCAATGAATTATTTGAATTGAATACTAACATATAATTCTTATTATCACTATCATTCTTTAATATAGAAAAGACCGTTGACCCCCAAGAGTTTCCAAAATTATTAGAATCCATAAAAACTAGATCCTTACCAGTAGTATAAGACGTTAAATTACCATCAGGCATAGTATACATATACCCATATCTACATCTCACAAAACGTTTATTTGTAATATCGTAAAACATAGTGAAACTAGCTCCAGAAGCCATCATGGGTGAAACTTTAAAAAACTCACCATCAATAGTATTTACAGGTACACTATAGTTCTTACTCCACATTAGATAATACCAATATACATCTCCATCTACCACAGTTAATGCACGCGCTGGTCCAGAGCTTAAAATATTATCTACTTTTAATTTCTCTGGTTGGCTTGATACAAACTCATTAGATATGTTGTACGCTTTATTCCAATCAAAACTATCTTCCTCTATTCTTGTAGTTCCATTTTCTGAGGTTGAGACATAAATACCGTAAGTATCAAGATTTAGTGAATAGGTATAAACGAAATCAGGAGTACCTTCTAAAGCTATTGAAGTAGGAGCGCTAAGAACATCCTCTTTTACAATATATTCATCATCTATTAACGATATCATATCCAATCGTGATCCTCCATTCACTTCATTTAAAACCAACCACCCTTCGTAAATACTGTTACGCACTTCTAAATGGAATGAGTGCTGGTATTCAATTTCAGTATTTAAGTCTATTACTGTATAATAAACTTTATACTTTCCAGTCTTCAAATAAATAGTTTCATTCAAATCTCTCTCTGTTGAAAGTTCGGTTAAAACTTCCTCTATTGTTAAACTATTTCTTTCTTCATGAGCTACCCATTTATAACTATAGTTGCCTGATTCATTAGGGTCTAGAGATAATTCTAACTCAGGTACAATATTTAACTTATCAAATCTAAGAATTGAATAATCCTTTTCTGTTGTATTAATTGTAATATCATTCACCTCATTATAGTTATAATTTCCCTGATCTTCTAAACAAGAGAACAAAGTAAAAAAGGTACACAATGAAATTAATAGCCTTGTTTTAATATTTTTAAACATATTATTTTTATTAAGTTAATATTTAGGCGAATGGGCCTAATTTCATTGGTTCTCCATTTTCATCAAGAACTGGTGTTCCGTCTGCTTCTTGTTTCAACAAATAGACTTTAAAAATATCCAGCTGATTAAAGAATGCCATTATATCTGGTGGATTGTCGTTCCAATTTGGTAAGGGAATTTCGTTAACCTCTGCGAATAGGTACATTTTTTTAGCCGAAAAGTCTCCTAGATAATATACTAATATACGAGACCACCATATTGGCTCAACTAAAATATCTGAAACTGTAAATTCAAATTCATTATATTTAACTGGTCTATCGGCATTAAAACTCATTGCCTCACCATACAAGTTCACTTTGAAATTTTCGTTTTCTAACAAGCGTAATTTTAAAGATAGTGGTTCAATTTTCATGTCTTCAGTTCTATAGAAGGTCACAGGAATGTAACCTACAATACTATCAGCTAGCACAAAAATTTCCTCTGGAATTTTGAAATGAACACCCTCTTGCATCGTTGATTCCTCCTTTACCTTAATATTCACTAATCTATCCTTAGAACTTGAGTGCCCTTGAATTTTAATCGGTATATTAACAAGAGAGTCAGATACCATACTGGGTAAACTAAAAGCAAAGGTTAAAGAAGTGCTATCTATTGCACTTTGGATACCTCTACCATCTTTGGCCCATTTAAAGTAAATACCATCGTCACCTTCAAAGGTCATAATTTCATCTTTCTCACATGCAACAAATGCAAAACTGAGAATACAGCTTAAAATAATTGTTTTTATAAATGTCTTCATAATTATATATTTTATTGACGTGTAGTTGTTTCTGATAAAGGTAATGGTACAACATATTGATCGGCTCCCATATTAATAGTTCCATTAGGTGTTGAACCATTAGGTATTGAAGTAAAATTATTTCTTTTATAATAATAGAACAATTGACCTTCACCAAAAAATTCACGTTGGTATTCTTTAAGAATTTCGTTTTGAAGATTTGCATCATTTTCAAGAGCAACAAGACCACGGTTATAACGTGCCGTATTTAAATAGTCTAAAGCCGTTTGCGAATCTACTTCTGTTTCGGCCGCTATATAATACATTTCTGTCATTCTTATTAATGGTTGCATAAATCGAAATTTTTTATCTTTATTTTGGATATCATCAAATTTATAAAAGGTTTTAAATATTTTTCCTCCTACAGTTGGAACGATCCAAGAATAGTCAAAACGATAATCCGCAGTGTTGTTTTCAAAAACATCTTTTAAACGTTTTGGTTCTGCCGCTAAAATATTTTCAGTACTCAAGGTACTAGCAAAAAGTACTTTATGTTGGGCGTATAAATTATTGTTTCGAACAGCAAATAAAATTTCTGGAGAAAACACACGATCAGGATTTTCTTGATCTGAAATGACAGTTCCTTCAGGAGTCCATTCGAACCATTGAGAACCTTCCTCAATAACAACTTTAGCAGCCTCTAAAGCAGCCACCTTGTTTTCAGCATACAAATATGCACGAGCCTGTAAAGCCTTTACTGCATAATAATTGAGCCTTAAGTTTCTAAAATTAAAGAAGGAAGACAAGCCTGAACTACTGCTATTAAAAGATTCTGTTTTCCCATATTCTCTAATAGGATCATTTTCTAAGAATTTCTCCGCTTCAGTTAAATCAGCCAAAACTAATTCCATAATACGTGATGCTGATAAAATTTCCGTTTTTTCAGCCTTAGCTTCACTAGAGTAAGGAATTGCAAGCGCTTCAGAATTTGTACTGTATATTGGTCCAAATAGTCTTAACAAATCTAAATGATGCATAGCTCGTAGACCAAGAGCCTCACCTCTTAAAATATTTTCTTCTTCAAGAGATAAAACGCCAGAATAAGTATCTAGATTTTGAATAAAATTATTCATGTTTAAGATATTTACATACATTTTCGACCAAATAGCATTAAAGGTATTTTCCACCTTACCTTCACCATATTCATAGGTCGCATGATAGAACCATTTATGTTTTTTTGTTAGAGACAAATATCGTTGTGCTAATACATCAACTGTGCTCATAGTTAAATTTCCACCATAAGTATCACGATCAGACATATTTGAATAGACACCATTTAAGACTGTTTGTATACCTTCTTTTGAACTAAAGATATCTTCTTCTAAGTATTTATCTTCTGGTTTTATATCTAAATAATCATTACAAGAAATGATTAAAAGACAGAATAATAGTCCTATAGTATTTTTTAAATATTTTTTCATTATTTTCTTTTTTTGATTAGAAATAAGCATTTAAACTAAACGATACAGACCTAGCAAATGGATAATTGATACCTCGTTCTACTTTTACTGAAGAAATTCGGAATATCTCATTCATATAGGCGTTTAATCTTAATCTACTTAAACCTAGATTTTTGATCCATACTTGATCTTTAAATTCATAGCCAAAATTGATTGACTCACCAAGAATTACATTTTCCTCTTGAATAAATCGCGATGAAACAGGTGTTCTATCAAATTCGGTTATCGACCTAAAACTGGTTATATCATCAGGGCTTATCCAGCGATCGGTAAGAGCCCTTACATCTTGGTTATTAATTCGCTGAACTCTACTAATATTCTCTACACTATTAAATAATGCTGTATTTAGTATATCACCTCCAATACGGTAACGTAAATTAATACCCATTGAAAAATCTTTTAAGCGTAAATTACTACTTAAAACCCCTTCAACAGTTGGTCTACTATTACCCATAACTCTTTCGTCTTTCACATTATATTCATAAGTGGGTAATCCATCTTTGGTTAAGAATACTTCTAAACCATTACTAGGATCAATACCTAGAGATTGAACGGCCCACATCGCATTTGGACTATAACCATCTTTATAGCGTACTAATGAAGCTATATCTTGCCCTTCATCATTTAAGGTTTCTAAGGTTTTATCAAAATCATCATACTCGCTTTTTGTTGCACTAGTTGTTAAACCTAAGGTCCAAATGGTACGTTCCTTAAGGTTGTAAATAGGAGATACGCGAATAATAGCTTCTATTCCCTTTGTATTCATTAAACCTGTATTAATAGGGTATCCAGAAACTCCTGTTGATGATGGTAAATCAATACGGACTACTAATGGATTTGTTGTTTTGCTAAAGGCATTAAAAGTTGTATTTATACGATTATTCAATAAAGATGCATCAATACCAATACTTGCATCTAAAGTATTTTGCCAATCTAAATTAGGATTTGCTAAAGTTTGTAAATCAGTTCCCTGACCAAATATATTAGCGTCTTGAGTAAACCCATAAATAGAGACAGATGATAAATTTCCAAATCCTTGGTTACCTGTAGATCCAATACTACCACGAATTTTTAATAAAGAAACAACATCATTATTCATTTCAAATTCGTTATGCAAATTCCAACCAGCACCTACAGCCCAAAAAGGAGAGAATTTTTTGTTAGATCCAAATACAGTAGAACCATCTATACGGTATGTAAAATCGAATAAATATTTTTGATCGTAAACGTAGTTAATACTTGATAATAAATTTACTCTTCGATATTTACTTTGGGCAGTACTTGGTTTTGAATCTGGCTTATAACTAAAAGCAAATGAAGGATTTCCATTTGTTCCAACAGGAAAACCAACTGCTTCAACACCTAATTTTTTATTAGTTCTATCTTGTGCCTCAGCTCTTAAATTTGCTGTAAACCTGTGTTTTTCCTTAAATACATTCGCATAGGAAGCCATTACATTTAGATTATAACTAAACATGTCCATACGTTGATTCTTATATTCTCCACTCTCCAAGTATGAAACATCTTCAAAACTTGTATGTCCCGGTGGTAAAAATCTTTCTGAGGTAGTTATAGACTTATTTAGTTGTAAATTTGATTGAATTCTAAACTTACTGTTAAGTGTCAAAATAGCTTGTAAATTATTTGTGATATTTGTGCTTTTTGAATTGTCCTTTAAGTTTAAAGTCGAATTATATAATGGATTTACATTTCTAGTCTTCCAATAATCATCAATATCTAAATACTTTGTAATATTGCCATTTTCATCAGTTTTTCTAAAATAAGGATTGGCATTGGCAAAATTTGAGAAGGAACCATACTGTGATTCATTAGCATCGTACCCATTAATCAACAATCTGTTCGAGATATTCAATTTATCTTTTCGATAGTTCAAGTTGAAACTTGCACCCCATGTTTCACGGTCAGACCCTATCATTACTCCTTTTTGGTTTTTGTAATTTAGCCCTACACCAAAGGTTACAATGTCATCTCCACCACTTGCATATAATGAGTGCCCTAAGGTTGTTCCAACTTGTAATGGTTCATTTAACCAGTACGTGTCTACCCCACGTTTAACTTCTGCCAGAGTTGCATTGTATTGTTTGTCTAAAATATACTGCTCGCTAATAACATCACTTCCCAATGATTCACTAGTCCATAATCGAGAAAGCCTTTCATATTTTAGCTTTTGTGTAGAATTCATTAAATTATAGTCACTTAAATCAGGAATTTCTACCCTAAAATCCGAATTATAGGTAACTTGAATTTTTCCACCTGTTGGTTTAACTGTTTCTACAACAATTACCCCATTGGCTGCTTTGGCTCCATATAATGCAGTAGATGAAGCATCTTTTAATATAGTAATAGATGCTACTCTGTTCATATCTAAATCGATAATTGTTCTTAAAGTAGTTTCAAAACCATCTAAAATAAATAAAGGTTGATTTGGACTGTTTCCAAATTCATCTCTTAAATCATCGTTAGAAATACTTGTTTTACCTCTAACTTCAATATTTGGAAGTCTATTAGGGTTGGACCCTAAGGTGTTGCTTTCTTGAATCACAAAAGAAGGATCCAAAGTTTTTAAACTTTGAACAATATTCAAATTACCAACTGCTCTTAATTGTTCTCTTGTAACCGTTTTTGTAGCACCTGTAAAACTTTTCTTGTCTCTATTTACAATACCTGTAATTACAACTTCTTCAAGTTCCTTTACATTCTGTTTTAGTACAATATCTATTTTGGTTCTTCCTTTTACTTCTACTTCCAACGTGTGATAACCTACATAACTAAAAACTAATATGGAGTTTTCGTCAACATTTATAAGATAGTTACCATCAAAATCGGAAGTGGTTCCATAGTTAATTCCTTTCAAAATAATATTTACACCGGGCAATAATTCTCCCAGTTCATTTTTAACAACTCCTTTTACAACTATTGTATTTTGATCAGGAGTTGGCTGCACAGGTGTAATTAAAATAATACCGTCATTTGCTAACTGAACGTTGAATTTATCTCCAACTAAATTAGAAACAATGTTAATTACATCGGTATTTTTATAATCTACAATTACAACTCTTTCTACATTTAATTCTCTATCACTATAGAAAAAATCTACTTGAGCTTCCTTTTTTATTCCCTTAAGTGCCTCATACAGCGTTACTTTCCCCATATTAACAGTGATTTTTTGAGAAAAGGCTGAAGCCGAAAGGCTAGAAAATAGAATAAATAATATTAGAGTTCGTTTCATTATCCAAAGAATTATGGGGACCTGATTGATTAATGTTCCACAACGTATGGTGGTAAACTTTTTTTTCATAAATTTGAATGTTTAGTTAATTATTGATTTCTGTTCAAAGAGATTTGGTTAGCAACGCTTTAGCCGGGTAATGTTCGTAGCATTTTCCGGTTTTTTTATGCTTGCTAATTTCGTTTTATCATTAGCTTGTATTTTTCATCTGATTTATTTTTTATAATTGTATAATTAAGGTTTGTTGTTTGGGTAATTTTATTTAACAAATTATCTATTGATTTATCTTTTAAAACCACTCCTGTAAAAGTCTCATTTTTTATAGTTTCATCTTCAAATTCAATCTCAATATTGTACCAACGACTCATTTTACCCAAAATGTGTCCCAATTTTTCTCTTTCAAAATAAAATTTACCTTCCAGCCAAGCTGTATAAATAGATGTATCTACCGCTTTTAATTCTATCGTTAAATTTGATGTTGTAAAATAAGCCTGTTGTCCTGGCCGAAGCATCACTGAGTTGTTTTCTCCACTTAATTTAACTTCTCCCTCTACTAAAGTAGATGCGAAATAACCATCTTCTTTATAGGCAGAAACGTTGAATTCGGTTCCTAAAACCGTAATATCAGCGGTAAGGGTTTTAACAATAAATTCTTTTTCGTTTTTGGTAACATCAAAATAGGCTTCCCCTTCCAACTCAACAATTCGCTGATTACCAATAAACTTTACTGGATATTTTAAAGATGATTGTGAGTTTAACCAAACATTGGTTCCATCAGGAAGGTTTACCTGATAGATTCCTCCGGTAGGAACCAGAAGTGTATTGTAAATCTCTTTTTCAGAAACTTGTTCCGAAGTAGCTTCTTTTAGCTCATACTTTAATATATTCTCTTTATTTTGAACTACAGTTAAACTATTTGAAGCAATCACCTCATTTTTATGTTCTTCTAAATTAACGGAGGTTCCATCTCCCAAAATTAACACCGCCTTTTCGTAACCTGGTTTAATGTTATCAATTGCTTTTTTGGTGATGGCTTGCTCGGAAAAATTATTTTTAAAAACAATATTCGATACTGAAAATAGTACAACAATTGCTGCAGCATATTTTAAAACAGTGAAAAGCTTAAATACTGGCTTTTTACTCTTTGAATTATTTATGGAAGCTACTATTCGAGTATGAATTTTCT